>OUWB010005059.1_pt1 | contig 19236 bp, 15 predicted proteins | sample 1779821 | NCBI WGS metagenome assembly OUWB01 (sample SAMEA3914806, study PRJEB12502) | metagenome | biome: forest; material: soil | place: Canada | collected 2011-08-03 | depth 0.1 m
CCGCCTCAACAATCAATCTCGCCGGCACACGAGGCGCCCCGCGACCAGATCACCCACAAGCCCGGCATTCAAATCGCCATAGCTTGTCGTCGCCAATACCTCCGCAGAACTTGCCCGCGGTTTCCTCCCTGAGGGCTTATCCGACACCCGCCCAGCAAGCGGCGTCATCTCTCGTTCCGGTTCTTTCGTGGGCGGGCATCGTATAACCCTTCATCATTGCGGTCTTTGGGTGAAAGTCTCTGAGAATAGTTCGAATTGCGGCGCCGGATATACAAGATTGCGCTGCAACCATTTTCCATCGCGTAGGGCGTTTGGATTCAAGTTCTCGTTATCTGTCCATTGTTCGCTAGCGCACCGACACTTGCATGGATTGCTTTTACCGTCATCACTTATGACACATACCATGCAAGCCGCAGTGCTGGAAAAGTTCGGCACACCCCTGGTTCTTCGGGAATGGGAGATTCCTTCGCCCGGCCCCGGTCAGATTTTGATCAAGACCGAGGCGTGCGGGGTTTGCCATTCCGATTTGCATGCCGTACGCGGGGATTGGCCGCGCAAGCCGGTGCCCCCTTTCATACCCGGCCACGAAGCCATCGGGCGCGTCGTCGAGATAGGGGACGGCGTCGACAATATCAAGGAGGGCGACAGGGTAGGTGTGCCTTGGCTATATTCCGCCTGCGGTCATTGCGAGCACTGTTTGTCGGCTTGGGAAACGGTGTGCAGTCAAGCTCAATTCTGCGGCTATACCAGAAATGGCGGCTTCGCCGACTACATTCTCGCCGATCCCGACTACGTCGCCCGAATACCGGCCGGGCTTTCGCCAAACGAAGCGGCGCCCATCATCTGTGCCGGACTCACCACCTACAAAGGCATAAAGGAAAGTGGCGCGAAACCCGGCGAATGGATTGCCATATCGGGAATCGGCGGACTTGGGCACATGGCGATCCAATATGCGAAGGCGATGGGACTGCACGTATGCGCAGTTGACATCGACAATGACAAACTGGCACATGCCAAGCGACTTGGTGCGGACCTGGTATTCAATGCCGCGGATGATGCGGTCGATGCGCTACGACGGGAGACCGATGGCGGTGCACATGGCGTACTGGTCGTTGCCCCCTCCCTTGGCGCCTTCAGGCAAGGAATAGCCATGACGCGAAAGCGTGGTACTTGTGTGCTGATCGGCTTGCCGCCCGGCGAATTCCCGGTCCCGTTATTCGATGTCGTGGCCGATTGCATCACGATTCGCGGCTCGTTTATCGGTACCCGTCGCGATATGCGTGAAGCCTTGGCCTTTGCCGCGGAAGGGAAGGTCAAGGCGGAAATCGAATTGCAAGCGCTGCCTGCGATCAACCAAATTCTGGAACGGCTCAAGCAGGGTGATATTGCGTCTCGCGTCGTGCTCGAATTTGCATGAATATTCCCTTCTCCACAACGAATCAACTCACTTTTCAATCCAAGAACGAGGCCGTTCTCAGCGATAACAGAAGGCATCGTATTTGAACGGTCAGCTTGCTGTCATTTCCGGCGCAACCGCCTGCAGCCATCCGCCGGAAAAGCCGGCGCGGCGCAAGCCCTGGATGACGTATCGGTTCTTGCGCATGAGGCGCCATATCATTTCGCTGCGATAATTTTCGATCATCAGCATGACCGGGCCTTCGTTGATGGCGAAATGCCAGGGCGACATCCAGCCGTAGGCTGCGTGCGATTCGCACGGATAGGTGGGATTAAAGGTCGATTTGAAGCCGTAAGGATTGTCTGCCTTCAGGCCGATCTGGTGAATGAAATGATCGATCGTCGGCAAGACGATCTCCGGCGCAAACGGCAGCGATGCGACCGCCACCCAGGGGGCGATAGTGCCGTCGTCCGGGCCGTGCGGAACACCGCGCGCAACATAGTCGAAAAATTCACGTCTTACCCCATTGACCTGACGCATGGCCGGGCCCGGACCATCGCTGGCGGTGATACCCCAGCATACTGCGCTGTACCCGGAAAACCCCTGTGGATTATCGATCGCGTACTGCTGTTGTACCAGCGTTGCGCGCCGGCTGTTTTCGAAGTAGTCGATTCCCTTTTTTTGCATGAAATCATCTTGCAAGCCGCGAAAATCAATCCAGACATGGGAAAGCTGATGCGCGAACAGCGGTCCGGCGTAGAGATAGTCGTAGCCGTAGCTGCGTTCCCATTGATAGGCCGATGTCCAGTTCACGTAGCTGCTCGCCGGCAGAGGAAATGTGGGTGAACCGAGCCCGATCAAATATAGCAGCAAGGCTTCGTCATACCCCTCCCAGCGGTAAGGCAGAAAGCCGCTCTCAGGCGTCCAGCCCATGGAGACGGCCGAGCCGTCTTCCTGCATCCATAGCCAGTCGGCGCGCTGGTAAAGCGCGTCGGCCAAGCGGCGGATTTCCCGCTCCTCATCAGTCGCTGCGGTGAAGTATTCGCCCACAACGAGAGCTCCAGCCAGAAAGAAGGCGCTGTCGATGGTCGACAACTCGCAGTCCCAGGCGCGGCGTCCGGTTTCCATGTCGAGGAAGTGATAATAAAATCCGTGATACCCGGTGGCATCCGGCTCCGGACCTTGTGGGCTGTTCCAGAAAAAACGCAAGGTGGCGAGCACGCGTTCGATCGCCGCCGTTCGCGTGACGAAGCCGCGTTCGATGGCGACCGGATAGGCGGTCAGCGCCATGCCGACGCCGGCCACGCTGGCGGGCCAGTTGGGTGCGGTCTTGTCCTGCACCAGCCCGTTTTTCGGATTTGTCTCATGCATGAAATATCTGAACGATTCACGCTGCAGAATTTCCAATTCGATATCAGTTGGGATGTTCTTACGGTTCATGCGCTTTTATCGGCCAGTTATGGCGGATGGGGGTGATCGTTTTCGCTGGGTGCCAAAGCAATATCAACTATTGCTTGCGCCTCGTCGACGAGTCCGGATTGTGGCATATGGCTCCGTAAGCGTGGGATAGCGAGTCGTAACTGAACAACCGTCACGGTATGCGCTCACATGACGCGTTGCGGCCGGACGAACCCGACAAGTCCGGGTAGTCGAGGACGGTCATTTCATCGATGCGATCAATTGAAATATCGGCAGCCGGATGGCCCCCATGATGCATTGGGTCCAATGCGTAGTGGCCCTGGCGAGGAAATACGGTCGTCACGCTGTCTCCCCAAGCCAGTTTGATTGCATGCAGAATTTTCAGCTTGTCGTCCACCATGACGAAATGGCGTGCCGGATAGTGACTTTTTATATCGTCCAGCATCTGCTCCTTGTGTCGATAGATCAGCACTTCCCCTTGGACCGCTTCCCATAAACCGGATCGCCGTATCTTGTGCGGCTGGAACACAATGTCGCCATCCGACAAGATGACGGTTGTTCCCCATTGAGCGAGGTGGGCGACGACATCAAGCGCGCCCGAATACAGGCGCTCCGCGAAAGGGTAGTCGAGCAGGAACGAGGATATCTTCATGAGCCGGGAATCGCTCTCCTGGCCGATCCGCATTTGCTGCAATGCGCCAAGGTAGTCGACATAGCCAAGCACTTCACGCAAGGAGTCGAAGATTTTCCAATAGCGCTGTCGATTGAGGTCGCCCAGCGTTAGCGTCAGATGCTCGTCCAGATCGGCGATGATGCGATCGTTGTCGAGCAAGGTATTGTCCACATCAAGCAGGAATACCACGTTTTCCGGCGCGTTCATGCCTTGAGTGCCGGATCGTAGGTATTGCGCCAACCGTCCCTGCCGGCGATCAGGTCATTCGCCTGCTTCGGGCCCCAGCTACCGCGTTTGTAGACATGGACCGGGTGGTGCTTTTCCAGGATGGGTTCGACCACTTTCCACGCCGCCTCCACCGCATCTTCTCGCGCGAACAATGCTTCTTCCCCCACCATCGCATCGCCAAGCAGGCGTTCGTATGGCATGTCGGTTCCTGCCTGTTCGTCAAGCAGAAATAGCTCTTGCTGCGTGCCGACAAATTCTTCGCCGGCCAGTTTAACGCGGGCCGCGAGGGCGAGCGCGGAATTGGGGGAGAGCCGGAAACGTATATAGTTGGCGGGCCCGTCCGACGGCGCGGAATCGTCAAACAAGCGTTGTGGCGGCGGTTTCAATTCCACGATGACTTCCGCCATCGTCGCGGCCAGGCATTTGCCGGAGCGGATATACCAAGGCACGCCTTGCCAGCGCCAGGAATCGATATGGAGCCGGATTGCGCAATACGTTTCAACGTCAGAACGCTTTGCCACGCCGTCTTCCTTGCGGTAGCCAAGGTACTGGCCGCGTACCAGGTCGTCCGCCCGGAGCGGTTGCATTGCTTGAAGAACCTTGGCTTTTTCATCATGTACCGCGCCAAATCCCTGGAAAGACGGCGGCTCCATGGCCAGCAGCGCGACGACTTGGAACAGGTGATTCTGGACTACGTCGCGCAGGCAGCCCGCGCTTTCGTAGAAAGCGCCGCGCCCGGCTACGCCGAAACTTTCACTCAGGGTGATTTGGATGCTTGCCACATAGTTCCGGTTCCATATCGGTTCGAGAAAGGAATTGGCGAAGCGAAAATAAAGGATGTTCATAATCGACTCTTTCCCAAGAAAGTGATCGATGCGAAAGATCGACTTCTCGGGAAATGCAGACAGTGCGACACGATTGAGCTTGCGTGCCGAGGCCAGGTCGCGTCCGAACGGCTTTTCCACGATGAGGCGTGCGTGTTGCGCCAAACCCGTGCCTTGCAGGCCTTCGATGACGGTGGCGAACAGTGCCGGGGGAATCGCCAGGTAGTGCAATGGACGGCGGGCCGTGCCGAGCACCTGTTTCAGCTTGATGAATGTGTCGGCGTCGTTATAGTCGCCGCCTACGTAATTCAGCAAGGAAAGCAGCTTCTTCAAAGCCGGCCGGTCATCGATCTTGCCGGCCAGCTTGATGCTTTCCGTCGCGTGTTTGCGCAAACGCGCGGAACTCCAGCTCCTTGAGGCTACGCCGATCACCGGCACATTGAGCGTGCCATGCTTGACCATTGCATAAAGCGCCGGGAAAATCATCTTGTATGCCAGATCGCCTGTGACGCCAAATACGACCAGTGCGTCTGAACGCTTCAAGCTTTGATGCATCTTGCCCATGCTGCAGATTCCTTCATATTGATACCGGGACCGCAAAAAATCGCCACATGCCTGAACATCTTTTACGGTGTGCGTTTATGCCCCTTTGGGGTGTCCTCTTTAGGCTTGCTGACGACTTCCCCCACTTCGGCCTTCTGTTTTTTCACCTTGCTGACCTCCTCCAACGGCATGGCCTTCTCGCTTTCCTGCTTCTGTTGCGGGTCTTTGATTGACTTGTTCATACGGACTCCAGATAACGGTGTTTGCACTGCCTTCGGCATTGCGGTGATGCAAAACAATCTGCGGGTCATGGCATAGAACCCGCTTTGGTGCAGAATGCAATCTGCCCTCGCATGGGTTTGCCACTCCGTTCCATTCAATCACTTGCGCTTGCACACGTTTGTTCGACAACACACAAAGCGGCGAAAGAATTTGTACCGGTTCCACCGCAGCCTCACGGCCAAGACAATGTGGCTTATCGAACAGATCATGGCCCCGACGATGTTTACAGTGGCATTTACGGCATGCAATACCCAATCGGATTGTTGGGAACGAGCAAGGCCGAAACCTGTTACAAACCGTCGGAGCCAACATGAATCCTTCACCGCGCCCTGCAACAGCGCCTCGGTTCATTCCCAAATCGATCGTCTCCGAGATACGTGAAGGCGATTGGAGCGCATAGCAACGACATAGCAAGTTTTGCAGTCAAGCCGATTTCGTTAAAGGCAATGACAGCTTGAATACATTCCGTCGTCAATGCGCGTTGGCTTACCTGGGTAAAAGAGCGCAGCTGTATGGCGGCACTTGCAGCAGGACGCAGCATCGGACCTTTACACCGCGGTTCCTGGTCGAGCTTGGCACGGCCAATGAAAGTCGCCGGTTCGTTCGCTATCCCTGGCTGGGAAAGCTGACCGATCTTATTGCGGAGATCGAACGCGAACAAGCAAACGTCACGGATTCCGGCAATGTGATCTCGCTGGCAAGCGTCGCGACTGGCGCGAAGACGATTTAGGTACCGATCGTTCGACGTGGTCGCATGGACCGACTGCCGCAGGTGTCGCGTATTGTTTTACATCATTCGCTTGCCATGTCTCCGAGCGGAACGAGCAATGCAGGCTCCACAAGAACGTCGACGCCGGCGGCCGGCATGATTGCCCGTGCCGGTATATTCTTCCCAGCCAGCCAGTCTGCCACCGCTTGGTGCTTGGATTCACCATTGATCATGAATAACGCCTTGCGCGTTCGGCTCAGGCGGCCGGCGCTCAGCGAGACCCGCTGGGCCGGCGGCTTCGGTGCATCAAAGATGGCTAGCGTGTCGGGTGCCCCTCGTGCAGTGCCCCATTCATGGCCGGGAAAAAGGCTGGCGGTATGACCGTCCTCGCCAATGCCAAGCAACACCAAATCGAAGAATCCGACGGTCTCCAGCGATTCGCCATACTGACGTGCGGCCGGTTCCGCACCTAGTTCTGCGGGTATGGTGTGAAGCTGAAAGGTCGGAATCGCTACGTTATCGAGCCAGCTCGAAGCGGCCATCTGTGAATTTCTGTCCGCATCCTTTACCGGAAGACAGCGTTCATCGCTGAAGTAAATATGCCATGCAGACCAATCGGTTTGCGCCTGGGAAAGCAACGCATATAGTTCACGTGGTGTATTGCCTCCGGCCAGCACCAAATGAAATTGACGGCGCTGCTGAATCGCCTGCGTAGCGCAGTCAAGAACGATCTCGGATGCCGCTTCCTGCAAGGATCGCCCTTCTTCGAGTGCGTGCCAGCGGGGTGGTTTCACATCGGCATGGCTCATTGCGTGGCATTCGAGAGATGGGTACCTTCGCCGCTGACGGCGACCATGACTTCTTCCGATGCGCTCATGGCGCTTGCAAGACGTAGACGTCCATGCAGAATCCGGTATCCGTCGTCATGACGGATCAGCAAAATGTCAGGGAACATGATTCCTTCCCGATAAAAACTGAAAAAAGACTCTCCGGCTGATGGACTTGAGGTCATCAACGGCAAATTCGTTTCTTCAGATTACTCCCCGAGATACAGTGTAGCGGCCCGAGGCAGCGACTCCGTGCGTTACCGCACACAGCGGTTGCATGGCGACCAAAAAAGGATCGTAGTGCAACAGTCTTCACGCTGTTTATGCGCCTCGGTGAGCCGGGGATAGCCGACAGCGCATCAGGCATCTCGATTGCGGGAGCCGGCCTAGATGGCCGGCCCACACGACGTTCTCTGATTCGCGGCGCGCTTCCTATTTCAGTGTGGCATTGAGTGATATTTCCGGTACGGCGGCGAGCGCTTTAGATACGGGGCAGTCGCGCTTCGCCGCTGCGGCGATCTCCTGGAATTTTGTATTGTCGACTCCTGGTATGGCCGCATGCATCGTCAGCGCAATGCGGTCGATTACGAAGCCGTCGCCTTGTTTCGACAAACGCACGCTGGCCTTGGTGTCGATCTCGTCGGCTGCGAAGCCGGCCTTTTCACAGGCGAAAGCGAATGCCATCGTGAAGCAGGCGGCGTGGGCCGCACCGAGGATTTCTTCCGGGTTGGTGCCGCGACGGTCATCCTCGAAGCGGCTGGAAAATCCGTAAGGGTAGTCAGTCAATGCGCCGGTTCCAGTACTGATTTCACCCCGGCCGGTTTTGCCTGCGCCTTCCCAATGGATGTCGGCTGATTTTTCGGTCATGTTGTCACCTCAAATTCCTGAGACTGAACCGACTATTTCGATTCATCTGTGCGGCGGCGCACGGATGCGCCATTCCCTTGTTACGTTTGAACGGCAGGTTGGCTGCGTTGGTTTTCCAAAGCTTCGCCATAGCCAAGGACTTCCGCGCAACCGGGTTCAACCAGCGGAAAGTTTGCCCGCTTGTCCGCTCCGACGGGCAATCTCGACGATTTTCCGCGCGATATCTTCCGGTGCCAGAACGAAATCAATACAGCCGCTGGCAATCGCGCTTGCCGGCATGTCAGGCTGATTCGCAGTGCTAAGCTGTTGGGCTATCGTGATGCCGCCTGCGTCGCGGATTTCGCAAAGCGCTGCAGCCCCGTCGCCATCGAATCCGGAAAGGATCACGGCGATGAGCTGGCCATCCCAATGGCGTGCCAGTGAACGCAGAAAAATGGTGACGACGTCCGGCCAACCGTGCGGCTTCGATATCGGTTTTAAGTAAAATTCGCCGTTTTGGACATGCAAATCCCGATTCGTCGGAATAATGAAAACATGGTTAGGCTCGATTTGCAGGCAATCGGTAATCAGATCAACCTGCATCGCAGTATGTGACGGCAAGATTTCTTGGAGTAAGGTCGGGTACCGTTTGACGTGATTCACGATCACTACGGCCGCTCCCATGTCGGCAGGCAGGCTTTCCAACAGGCGGATATAGGCATCGAGGGCTCCGGCTGAGCCGCCAACGCACACAACCGGGAAATTACCTGATTGGGCACCTGCCATGTTTGTCATTTGCTTCACCCGTGATTCGATTATATGCAAGCTAGCATGTCCGGTCGGAATACTTCGTGCGGAAAGCCACATTGCGGCTGGGTTAGTCAGCCCGAAGCAAACCGGTAGAGGAAGAATTGCGTTGAGATGTTGATGCGCAATAAACTTTGATCAGACGAACCCGGATTCGCTCGACTGGTGATGACCTGCGGCTCATGCAAGCCGAGAGCAGGCGTCCCGGTTTGTATTCTGCTCAATGTGGTCGCGCACAAGTCGCCAAACTTGCCAGGCTTTCGACGCGGCGCAAAAATCCAGCCTTTGTTGCATGCAACAGTGCGGCGACCATGACTCTTTCGAGGGCGTAGCTCCCCTTCGGGGCGCCCGATGGCGGACAACCACGGATCATTTGCCGGCACTGGTCTGACAAGCGATGCGCACGCATGCCACCCATTGGCATTTTACATGTGCCCACCCTCTTGCATCAGGATCAAGCCACCCGTCACGTGGGAAAATTCCGTGAACTCGTCCACCGTCAGTGGCTTGCTGCAATAAAAACCTTGAATCTCATCACAACCATTCTCGCGCAAAAATTCGAGCTGCTCTGCTGTTTCAACACCTTCAGCGATCGTTTTCAAGCCTAGACTTCTTGCCATATTGATGATGGCACAAACGATTGCCCGGTCTTCAGGATTGGTGCCGATGTCATGCACAAAGGACTGGTCTATCTTGAGCTTGCAGATCTTGAATTTCTTCAGGTGGGCAAGTGATGAATATCCGGTCCCGAAATCGTCGATCGACATGCGCACGCCACGCTCGTGCAGATTGTTCATCACGGCGATTGCTCCCTTGGGGTCATGGAGTGCCACGCCCTCGGTGAGTTCGAGTTCAAGACACTCCGGCGGCAGACACTCTTCTTCCAGAATACGCGTGACCATGCTCGGCAAGTTTGGGTGACGGAACTGGCCGGCCGAGAGATTCACCGCAATCTTGAACGGGGCCAACCCGCCTTGCCGCCACAATTTGGTTTGCCGGACGGCTTGCCGCAATACCCATTCACCGATGGGCAAAATCAAGCCGCTGTCTTCTGCCGCAGGGATGAATTCTGCGGGCGACACCGATCCCAATTCCGGGTGTGTCCAGCGCAGCAGTGCTTCCGCCCCAACCATGTTGCCGTCCGCCAGCGATATTTGAGGCTGGTAATGCACCGTCAACTGCTTGCGCTCCAGTGCCTGACGCAACGCACTGACAACTTGAAGATGGCGGCTCGACAGCGCCTGCATTTCAGCGGCAAAAAAACGATACGCGTGACGTCCCTCCTGCTTGGCGCAATACATCGCGGTATCTGCACGCTTCAAAAGCGTTTCCAGATCGCCGCCGTCATCAGGATAGAGTGCGATACCGATCGATCCCGTCATATTCAAATCGTGCTGTTCGATCGATATGGGAGTGGAAATGACTTCCAGCATCCTTTGCGCCGTGTGACTCGCTCCCTCGGCGTCGACGCCGTAAAACAAGAAGATGAACTCGTCGCCACCGAGGCGCGATATGGTATCCGTCTCGCGCAGCAGCGACTTCAGCCGATCCGCCAGTCCGACAAGCAAGGCGTCCCCGAAACTATGCCCAAGCGAATCGTTTATGTCCTTGAAATTGTCGAGGTCGACGAACATCAATGCCAACTGATTGTGGTTGCGTTGCGCCAAGCTGATTGCGTGATTCGCCCGAAGTCCCAATTGGACTCGGTTTGGTAATCCTGTGAGCGCATCGAAGTTGGCCAGTCGTTGAATATGCTCATCGGCTCGCTTCCGTTCCGTGATGTCGCTCAAGACGATGCGGAATTCCGCCAGGTTGTCGCCATTGCGCGCGATGGTGAGCTGCATCAGCGCCCAGAATTGGCTTCCGTCGCTTCTTGCCATCCGCAATTCACAGTCACGAGGCTCGTGATTTTCGATCGCTTCTTTCCTGAACAGGTAAAAAACGTCTTGATCGTCTCTGAAAATAAAATTGCTGATCGGCAGCTTGAGCAGCGCGCTGCGAGGCGTACGAAACTGGGTAGCGGCAGTCAGGTTGGCTCGGCTGATCTGGTTTTTGTCATTCAGCGTCAGGTAGCCGACGGGAGCGAAGTCATAGAGGTCGAGGTAGCTGCCACGCGCGATATCCAATTCAAGATATGCCTGACGCAACTCCTCGTTCTGCATCTCCAGCTGGATCTGATGCACCCTCAACTCGTGCAGTATCCGCCGGGCGGCTTGGGGTGTCAGCGGATTCTGGTATTCCGGCGTCCGGGGCGCCTTTTCCAGGAAGACGATTTCTGCACGCTTACGCAGTTCCGCTGCATCGCTGACGAGGCTATCATTGTCGCCCATGGCCTGACTCCTTCACTTACGCGTACGGCGATCGCAATCGCGACCTGGACTTGCTCCCTCGTCTCCTGACTGCGTGACTTGCGAGTAGCGATGGCGTACCACCGATATCTTCTTATAGTTGGTTGTCATGCCCAACCAAGCGGCCACCGCCTTGCAGCACCGAAACCCTGTGCAAGGAAGCCGATTGGCGGATCGTTAATTCAGAACAGCTACAAATGGTAACTCGTTAGATCAATGTTTGGGCAACATCTTTTTCGCGTTTCAAGTAGCGCGCGGGAAAAGCAACCAAATACGCTAGATCGATGGCTAAAACTTACCACCATTTCCATTGAGAATAAATGCCCGCGCTATTATGTATCGTTAGGTCTATTTATTAAATGAGTGACGCGCCTCGATACGTGTTATAACAAATCAGTGGCCACCAACAAAAACATCGACTTGATGTTTTATTGCAAATGTTTGAGTGATGATGTTCTAAAGACAAAGTCTCCCGTCGTTCCACCAATAAGTTTGACAACATAGAAGACGGAGATTCTTTTGAGCAACGCAAACACGCCGCAGTCATTGGCGAAATCGCTCACGGGCATACGCGGCCTCGACGAAATAACCGAAGGCGGATTGCCTAGAGGCCGCCCCAGCTTGATATGCGGCAACGCCGGCTGCGGCAAGACAATTTTGGGTATGGAATTCCTGCTGCACGGGGCGCTCGACTATGACGAACCCGGCGTGTTCGTTTCGTTCGAAGAAACCGATGACGATCTGACCAGCAACTTCGCGGCATTGGGCTACGATCTGAAGGATATTGACGCGCGCCGTTTGCTGTCGATTGAATATATTTACATCGAGCGCAGCGAAATTGAAGAAGCCGGCGACTATAGCCTCGACGGTCTGTTTATTCGGTTGGGCCAGGCAATTGACGCGATCGGCGCAAAAAGAATCGTGTTGGACACCATCGAGGTGCTATTCGGCGGGCTGTCGAATAGCGCAATCCTGCGCGCCGAGTTGCGTCGCTTATTCCGATGGCTGAAAGACAAAGGGGTAACGGCGATCGTGACCGGCGAGCGCGGCGAGCGCACCCTGACCCGCTACGGCCTCGAGGAATATGTCGCCGACTGTGTGATCCTGCTTGATCTTCGCGTCGAGGAACAAATCGCCACCCGGCGCCTGCGCATCGTCAAATATCGCGGCAGCGAACACGGCGCCAATGAATATCCGTTCCTTATCGACAAGCAGGGCATCTCGATACTGCCGATCACGTCTTTGGGGCTTGACCATACGGTATCGAACGAGCGGATTTCCAGCGGCATTCCGCGCCTCGATACCATGTTGAGCGGAGAAGGCTATTATCGCGGCAGCTCCATTCTTGTTTCAGGCACTGCCGGGTCAGGAAAGAGCAGCGTGTCGGCAAAATTCGTCGACGCCGCGTGCGACCGCGGCGAGCGCTGCCTGTACTTCGCCTTCGAGGAATCGCCGCAGCAGATCATGCGCAACATGCTCTCGATCGGCATCGATCTGGCTCCCTGGGTAGCGCAGGGGCTGCTCCGTTTCCACGCATCGCGCCCCTCGGTGCATGGGCTGGAAATGCATTTGGTGACCATGCACAAGCTCATTCTCGAATACGAGCCGATGAATGTCATCGTCGATCCGATTTCGGCCTTGACCGTGGTTGGCTCGGACAAGGAAGCCAAATCGATGCTCACCCGCCTGATCGATTTCCTCAAGACCCGCAAAATTACGACGCTATTGACCGGACTGACGCACGTCGGCGATAAGCTGGAGGCGAGCAACGATGAAATTCCTTCGCTGATCGATACCTGGCTCAGCCTGCGCGACATTGAACACCAAGGCGAACGCAATCGCGGCATGTACATATTGAAGTCGCGCGGCATGGCCCACTCGAACCAGATTCGCGAATTCATACTGAGCGACAAGGGCATCGACCTGTTCGACGTTTATCTAGGTCCTGACGGTGTATTGACCGGTGCCGCGCGCGTCGGGCAGGAGGCGTTGGACAAGTCAACCATCGTCTCGCGGCAGCACGATATTCAGCGCAAGAAGCGCGAATATGAACACAAGCGGCAAGCACTGGAAGCCAATATTCTTGCGCTGCGCGAAGAGTTCGATACCGCCACTGAAATCATCGAAAGCCTTTCGGAAGAAGAGAAGCAACGCGACGCCGTGATCATCCACGACCGGGCCGACATGGCCAAGCTGCGGCGCGCGGACCTCGCCGCCATCTAGGGAAGCATCATGCTTGAATTGATTGCAGGAGCAGGAAAAATGCCCACACGAACGAGCATCGCGGAAAAGAGATGGATGTTGCGCCTGTATGTCGCCGGTCAAACGCTGAAGTCGATCGTGGCACGCGCCAATTTGCACGCCATTTGCGAGCAGCATATGCCCGACAAGTACCATATCGAAGTGATCGACCTCCTGGAGAACCCTACGTTGGCGAAGGACGACCAAATCATTGCCATACCGACCTTGGTACGCAATTTGCCGATTCCCGTGAGGAAAATCATAGGCGATCTCTCCAACACGGAGCGGGTTCTGATTGGACTGGACATTCATCCTGCCGACGGGTGATGCGACAAGCCCATACCGGGGCTCCATTGGCTCGATTCGCGAATGGGCGGCAAGTCCTGCAACGCCCGCCCCCCGTTTCGAGCATTTGACCGAAACGAAGTGCAATGAACCAACTACCGGCCGTCCGTCAATTTCCCACCGATCCTGCGAACGAGTTGGCTTGTTTGCGCGCCCGTCTGCGTGAAGCGGAGGAAACGCTGGACGCAATACGCTATGGACGGGTGGACGCCCTGGTAGTGTCCAAGAACGACGAGGACAAGGTGTTCACTTTACGGGGCGCCGAACACACCTACCGCATGATGGTCGAGGCGATGAACGAAGGCGTGATTACCCTGGCGATCGATGGCACCATACTGTATTGCAACCGCTGTTTCTCCGACATGCTGAAATTGCCCCTGGCTGAGATCCCAGGCAAGGCTTTGCAGACGTTTGTCGCTCCTGCGAACATCACCACAATCAACGGCATGCTGGATGGGACCGAGAGCAACAAAGCCGAGATCTGGTTGCTCGATGCCCATGGCGCAAAACTGCCCGTTTTCCTGTCTCCCAAGATCTTGCGGATCAAGGACGAACCAACCGTCATCTACATGGTGGCGATGGATTTGACATCCCACAAGCAATACGAAGCCAGGCTGGAATATCTGGCCAACTACGATGCCCTGACCGGATTGGCGAACAGGAATCGCCTTCACGACCGCCTTAAGCAGGCCATCGTATCGGCGGAACGTTACCGTCATCAGGTCGCCGTCGCCTTCATCGACCTCGACCAATTCAAATTCATCAACGACAGCCTGGGCCATCACATTGGCGACCAGGTGTTAAAAAGCGTCGCCGCGCGCCTGAATTCCTGCCTGCGGGAGAACGATACGGTAGCCCGCCACGGGGGTGACGAATTCGTGGTGCTGATCGATCATTCCGACGAGGCGGTGATTTCCCTGCTGATGCCGAGAATACTGGCTTGCATTGCCGAACCGATTGTAATTGAGGACCGCGAGCTGCAGGTTACCTGCAGCATCGGCTTCAGCCTTTACCCTATCGACGGGCTGGACGCCGACACACTGTTAAAAAACGCCGATGCAGCGATGTATCGCGCCAAGGAACAGGGCCGCAACAACGTGCAGTTCTATACGGAAGAATTGAATCAAAAAATAAGCAAAAGACTGAGTATGGAGTCCATGTTGCGGCATGCGCTGGAACGCGGCGAATTTTTCCTGCATTACCAGCCGCAGGTCGCCCTGCAAACCGGCTGCATCAGCGGCGTGGAAGCGTTGATTCGGTGGAATCAGGGGGCGCAAAGGATCATTTCACCGGCTGATTTTATTCCGCTGGCGGAAGAACTTGGCCTGATCGTCCCGATCGGCGAATGGGTGCTTCGGACCGCCTGCAAGCAAATGAAAGCCTGGCAAGAAGCGGGCTTGCCGAGTATCAGCGTCGCAGTCAATCTATCGGCACGGCAATTCAAGCAAAAGGATTTGGTGGAAATGATCGCAGACGTACTGCGAGATACCAGGTTGGACCCACGCTATCTGGATATTGAATTGACTGAAAGCATGATAATGCACAACGTCGATGCGGCTGTCGTCACGCTTGGCAAACTGAAGGACATGGGGATCAATCTGTCGATTGACGATTTCGGCACCGGATATTCCAGCCTGAACTACTTGAAGCGTTTTCCGATTGACGTTCTAAAAATCGATCAATCGTTCGTCAGGGACATCACCAGTGACGCCGCCGATGCTGCGATCGCGCGTTCCATCATCGCGTTGGCGCATAGTTTGAAACTGAAGGTGATCGCGGAAGGTGTCGAAACCGCGGGGCAGTTGAATTATCTCGGCACACATCATTGCGATGCCATACAGGGCTATTACTATAGCCGACCGATATCGGCTATCGCTTGCGAGCAGTTTATCCTGGGCGGAAAAAGATTAAAGCGGTCATTTGGCGGTCGGCCGGCTTCCAGGCAATCATTATTGATCATCGACGATGACGCCAATATGTCGTCTGCGCTGCGGCGCCTGTTTCGCCCCGACAATTATCAAATTCTGACCGCAACGACGGCTACCGAAGGGTTCGAATTGTTGGCGCGGCATGACGTTCACGTTGTCATTTGCGGTCATCGGATGGCAGGGACGAGCGGCACCGAATTTTTGAATAGGGTAAAGGATATCTACCCGAATACGGTCCGCGTAATGCTCTCAGGCTATACCGATCTGGAATCGATCATCTCAGCCATCAATCGCGGCGCAATCTATCGCTTTTTTACAAAGCCTTGGGATGACGAGATATTGCGAAATGATATTCGCGAAGCGTTCGAACATCATTGGCTATTGTGCAACATGAAACCGAAAGATGAATCTGAATGTCACACTCTTGCAATCGATGCCTAGAGCCTGCGGAATGCCCATCGGTGCCAGTCTCAACTAAAATCGGACGACCCAGGTAGCGCAGCCCGCACGCAAAACTCACGAGTGTCTAACTTGCATTATGGCAAATTCTTCAAACTTGGTGAAAAATAGCCCACCGGTGACGAGCCTCTTGGCAATGTACGAGGTGGTAGTCGCGACACACGTGGCAATCTTGCGGGCAAAGACACCTGAGGAGCTTTATCGGGCGGTCTGTGAAACGATTGCCGAAAGCGGGCAATTCCTGCTATGTGCCATCGTCAGCCCAAATCCGGTCACGTCGCGGATCAGCGTCGATGCTGCGGCAGGAAGCGCATCCGGCACTCTACGCCAGGCACTCATTTTGACAGACGCATCCCTGGTTGAGGAACGCGGTATTCTTGGCGAAGCATTTCGAACTTGTGAAGTGTCTGTCAGCAATGATTTCCTCGCGGATAGCCGGCTGGCGTCCTGGCATGCCGACGCACGGAAGATAGGGGTGGCGGCCGGTGCGGCGATACCGCTGTCGGCTGATGGGTATCCGATAGGCGTGATCCTGCTTTATGCCCGCACAAAGCGCGTATTTGACGATGAGGTGATCGGCTTGTTGCGACACATTGCCGACAGTGTTGCCTCCGCGCTGGCCAATTTTGAACGTGAAATAGATCGCACCTGCGCTGAGGACTCGTTGCGGGCCAGCGAGGAAAAATACCGTACCGTTCTTGAGACCTTGCAGGAAGGTTACTACGAGGTGGATTTGAAAGGCAGGCCTATCCTCAACAATAGCGCTTATTTCCGCATTTTCGGCTACACCTCCAGCGACTCCGGAGAATTCGACTATCGCAAGCACTATACCCCCGCAATGTCGGCGGCCGTATATGCAGCTTTCAATAAGGTTTACCGGAGCGGAATATCCATTCCGAGCCTCTATTGGGAGTTCCTGGACAAGAATGGCAGTACGATTCAAGTCGAAGGGTCGGCCAATCTCATTCGGAATTCGAACGGCGAAGCGATCGGCTTCCGTGGAATTATTCGCGATGTCACCAACCGGCTTAAAACCGAAGAGGCCTTGCGCGCCAGCGAGGCGCGGTTTCGTGCCCTCACCCATCTCTCCTCGGATTGGTATTGGGAACAAGATGCCGATCTTCGATTCACGTTGGTAGAGGGCCAACATGATGTTGATGATCCGATCCGGGAATTTTTCGTCGGCAAGCAATTATGGGAATCGGGCTTCAATGTTGAGGCCGTCGACGGATGGGAACGACACCGCGAAATCGTCGTCAATCGACTTGCTTTCCGTGACGTCATAGTACATCGCGTGTTGCCTTCCGGCTCGCCAATCTATCTGAGCATGTCGGGCGAACCTGTCTTTGATCGCGCAGGAAAATTCAGCGGTTATCGCGGCATCTCGCGTGAGGTAACGGAACAGAAAATTGCCCAAGAACGGATTCAATACCTGGCTACACACGACGGCCTCACCGGCTTACCCAATCGCGTCATGTTCAGCCATTTGATCAATCTTGGTATTCCGTTGGCTGCGCGCAATAATCGCAATTTTGCGGTATTGTTCATTGACCTGGACCGCTTTAAATTCGTCAACGATACGCTCGGCCACGACGCCGGAGACGGGTTGTTGCAGGAAGTCACGCGGCGGTTCAAGCACACCCTGCGTGCCAGCGACGTCATCGCCCGCCTTGGGGGAGACGAGTTTGTCGTTTTGATCCACGACATGACCGATGCGAATCAAGCAGCGACCGTCGCCCGTAAGTTATTGGTCGCGGCCATGGAACCGGTCACCCTGCTGGGGCAGGAATGCCGGGTCACCGCAAGCATCGGGATCGCCGTCTATCCCGACGATGGCGAAGACGAGCAGTCCCTGATGAAGAATGCCGACATCGCGATGTATCACGCCAAGGAAGAAGGCAAGAACAATTTCCAGTTTTTTTCCAAGGATATCAAATCGCATTCGCTGGAGCGGATGGCCCTCGAGGCGAATTTGCGCTATGCACTGGAACGCAAGGAGTTTTCCCTGCACTATCAGGCGAAAGTCGATCTCAAAAGTGGAAAAATCAACGGCGTCGAAGCTTTGCTGCGATGGCAGAGCCCGGTCCTTGGCTCGGTTCCCCCGGTACAGTTCATTCCCATCGCCGAGGATACCGGCATGATCGTCGCCATTGGAAAATGGGTACTCGAAACGGCATGCGCCCAGAATGTCGCCTGGCAGCGACAAGGCTTGCCGCCGATTTGCATGGCCGTCAACCTGTCGGTCCGCCAGTTTGCCGACGAGCATTTGCTGACCGACATTGCTTCTACTTTGAAAAACAGCGGAATGGCATCCCATTTGCTCGAGCTCGAAATTACCGAGAGCATGGTGATCCATCATCCCGAAAAGGCCGTGAAGTTGTTGACGGCCATCAAGAATATGGGGGTGCGGCTTGCGATCGATGACTTCGGCACCGGCTACTCCTCACTCGGACAACTCAAGCATTTTCCGATCGACACCCTGAAAGTCGATCGCTCCTTCATTCGGGATATTGAGACGAATCTGGGTGATAAAGCCATCACCGAAGCCATTATTGCCATGGCAAAGACCTTGAGTCTGACGGTCGTCGCCGAAGGAGTCGAGACCATGGAGCAAGCTTCGTTTCTGCGCGAACATGCCTGCGATGAAATGCAAGGATACTATTTCAGTAAGCCGATCGATGGAGCTGCGTTTGCGACACTGCTCGGCAATAACAATTCGGCCGGGATGCAAACGCAGGGCTTTACGTTTTCCTGAGAGAATGGTCAAGGAAGATCATCGCCATTAGCGGCTACCTATTCGAAGCATGGATGATAACGATATGGATCTAAGTTGACGGCGCGTCCTACATTGAATGAGCGGTTTAGGGCGATGCAACTGACCGTTGTAGGTCGACTGGAGTCCGTCGATGCGTGGAAAAGCGACCATTCAATTGTAAAATTATGGCGGCAATACTAATTGGCAAAATGAGTGCAGCTGCGCAGCGCCAGGAAAACTGCTTTGCTGGGACGTAGTCGGTAACGACTGATGTAGCTCTTCCGTGTCGGTGAGCTCTACGGTGTCGATGTCGGTCCGTCGCGCCCTGCGTTCACGGTCAGCCAAATGAAAAATCTTTTGCCTACAACAGTGCGACGGCAATGGCGGCGTCGATGAAGGGTTATACGATGCCCGCCCACGAAAGAACCGGAACGAGAGATGACGCCGCTTGCTGGGCGGGTGTCGGATAAGCCCTCAGGGAGGAAACCGCGGGCAAGTTCTGCGGAGGTATTGGCGACGACAAGCTATGGCGATTTGAATGCCGGGCTTGTGGGTGATCTGGTCGCGGGGCGCCTCGTGTGCCGGCGAGATTGATTGTTGAGGCGG
>OUWB010003587.1_pt2 | contig 19157 bp, 16 predicted proteins | sample 1779821 | NCBI WGS metagenome assembly OUWB01 (sample SAMEA3914806, study PRJEB12502) | metagenome | biome: forest; material: soil | place: Canada | collected 2011-08-03 | depth 0.1 m
GCTTTTGTTGAGGAGTCCGCACGTGGGATGTGCGGGGTGTTGCGAATGAATTCGCATACCAACAACAGAAGCAGCGGCGCCGGACGCACAACCCTTACGGCGGTGCGGCGAAGCTCCCTACAGCGGTACTAGCCGCATCAGGTTCGAAGGGACTCTCTCAGCCGATTGCCACCGGCACCCCCGCTTCCAAGCTGCTATTTGACCACGAAGCGACAGGGGCCGCGAGTGCGGCCCCTGGAAACGGCCGTTTGGCGGCCGTGGAACGTGGGTTTTAGCGGGGGGAGTAGGCCCGCAGGAACATGTCGACACCATCGCGAGCAGTCTGCTCCAGCTCGGTGGCATAGGACTGCGCGCACTCTTCACAACCGAACATGCGTCGCATCAGCATCTCACCCTTGATCAGCGAGATGAACTGCCCGGCGGCACGCGCCACGTTGGGGATATCCAGCTGGCCGGCGTCAACCGCCTGTTGCAGGAGCCGTTTCATCAAGCCATTGGTGCGATCCGGCCCCTCTTCCCACAACAACTTGCCGTAGCGGGGGTTGCCCTGGCGGCAGTCGCTGAGGATGGCGCGGAAGGTGCCTACGTTCTGCACGTCGCAATCCAGTCGCACGTGATGCAGGGCGATGCGCTCCAGCGTGTCGCGAATAGCTACTTCCGAGTCGTACTGGTAGGTGTCTTCCGGCATCAGATCCTGGATCTGCGCACGGATAACCTCGCGAAACAGGTTGTCTTTGTCGCCAAAGTGACTGTAGACGGTGAGCTTGGACACGCCGGCTTCGGCCGCGACGGCATCCATGCTGGTGCCCGCAAATGCATTGCGGACAAACAACGCCTTGGCAGCTTCGAGGATCGCCGCGCGCTTCTCCATATCCTTGGGACGACCGGGTCCCTGAGGCTTGGTAAGCGGGATCGTACTCATGGCAGCACCTTCACGAATGGCTTCACAAATGGATAACACCAGTTTAGTATACGCGACAGTTTAGTTATTTTCCATGGCCACGATACACGGCTTACCCTATGTCGACCACTATCGCAGAACTTACCCTCAGTCCGGCATACCGTCTCGCGCAGCGTGCGTTGGCGGCCTGGCTTGAACGCGGCCATGCCGATGCTCGTCAGGCAGGCTTCGCCACCCGCGCGGCGCTGGCTGGCCTCGACGCAACCGACCGCAGTCGCCTGGCACGCTGGCTGGCCTGGCTTTCGGTGGCTGCGCGCAGCCGTGGCGATGTCGCTCCCGAGGGCCGCATCCAGCGTCTTGACGCGTCCTTGCATCAAGCTATGCAAGATGCGCTGACGCGCTTGCCCGGCAGCCTGACGGGCGTGGCCACACAGATTCGTCGTCGCAGTGCATAGTGTCCGCGGACACCGCACTACGCATGACTTCCGTCAACCAAGTGCGATGACTTCCGGCACTTCGTGCCGCCTGGGCTAGGCCGCAGGCTTTGCACATTGTCGGAATTGGGCTAAGCGCTTATGCTTTTTAGCCTTTTTTTCGATCCGAACAGGACGTAAGCAAGATGGCGATGAACTTCGAACAGGCGCGACAGAACATGGTCGAAAACCAGGTGCGCCCCTGGGAGGTGCTGGATGCACGTGTACTGGACGTGCTCGGTACCGTGCGCCGCGAGGATTTCGTTGCCACCGAGCATCGCCAGCTGGCTTTCGCCGACCTCTGCCTGCCGCTGGGCCATGGCGAGGTGATGATGAAGCCGGTGGTCGAGGGCCGCGTGCTGCAGGCGCTGGAGCTGACCCCGACCGATCAGGTGCTGGAAATCGGCACCGGCTCGGGCTTCCTCACTGCCTGCATGGCCAAGCTGTCGGCCGGTGTCACCAGCGTGGACGTCCATGCCGATTTCATCGCTACTGCAGGCGAGCGCCTGGCTCACGCCGGCATCGCCAACGTGAAGCTTGAAGTGGGCGAGGCCGTGGCCTCCTGGCAGCCGAATGGCTTGTTCGACGCACTGGTGGTCACCGGCGCGGTGTACCAGATTCCGCAGCGTTTCCTCGGTTGGCTCAAGCCCGGCGGCCGCCTGTTGGTGGTGCGTGGCGAATCGCCGGTGCAGCAGGTGCTGTTGCTCACGCACGAGGGCAACGGCCGCTACCGCGAAGAGGCCTTGTTCGAAACCGACCTGCCGTATCTGAAGCACGCCGAACCGCCGCGCCGCTTCGTTTTTTGACCCCATTCCCCAAACATGAGGCACCCCATGCGCTTGAAGCTTCTGACCCTTGCCCTGGCCCTGTCGGCGTTTCCGCTGGCCGGCCACAGCGAGGACTTGCTGGATGCATACCGAGAAGCCCGCGCCAATGATCCGGTGCTGTCGCAGGCCGAGGCCACGCGCCTTGCCACCGGTGAAGGCGTAACCCAGGCGCGTGCGGTGATGCTGCCGCAGCTCAACGGCAGCTTTGGTCTGACCCAACAGTCGGCTGGCAGCAACCTCGGTGACGGCCTCGTCACAGGCTCGGACCATTCGCGCACGCGTGCGCTGTCGGCGACGCTGACCCAGTCCGTCGTCGACCTGAGCCAGTGGGCCAACTTGTCGGCCGCCCGCTCTACGGCGGAGTCGCAGGACGCCACCTACCAGGCTGCGATGCAGGATCTGTACGTCCGCGTGACCACGGCCTACTTCGGCGTGCTAACCAGCCAGGACGGACTGATCTTCGCCAAGGCCAACGAGGACGCCTTCAAAGAGGCGTATGACCAGGCTGATCAGCGCTTCAAGGTCGGCCTGTCGGCTATCACTGACGTCTACCAGGCCAAGTCGAACTATGAGCTGGCCAAGGCGCAAACCATCACCGCGCAGAACACGCTCAATGACGCGCGCGAGGCACTGACGCAGATCACCGGCAAGCCCGTCGGCGAATTGAAGAAGCTGCGCGAGGATCTTCCGCTCACCCCGCCCAACCCGGCCGACCCGAACCAGTGGGTGCAGGCGGCGCTGACCTCCAACGCCACCATCCAGGCGGGCCAGTACACGGTGGAATCGGCTGAGCACAGCATCAATGCGGCACGCGCCGGCCATCTGCCGACGTTGAACGCCTCGGTGTCGCGCGGCAAGGACACCACCTGGCTGCAGCACGGCAACTACAATGTGCCGGGCAACGGTGACTACGGCACCACAGTCGGTCTGTCGGTGAACATTCCGATCTTCTCCGGCGGCGCAACGCAGTCGCGTGTCCGTCAGTCGATTTATCAGCGTGACGAGGCGCAGGATTCGCTGGAATCCACTCGCCGCCTGGTGGTTCGCAACACGCTGAATTTCTACCGCTCGGTGGTCGCCGGTATCAGCCAGGTGGAAGCGAACAGAGCCTCGGTGGATTCGGGCCAGAAGGCGCTGGAAGCTACCCGCGCTGGCTTTGACGTCGGCACGCAGACCATGCTGAATGTGTTGAACGCGATTCAGACCCTGACCGAGGCGGAAAACAGCTACTCGCAGTCTCGTCACGGGCTGGTGCTCGATCAGCTGCAGCTGAAGGAATCGGCCGGCTCGATCGACCTGAAGGACGTTGAGATGATCAACGCGATGCTGCAGTAACTGGGCAGAACGTATTCATCCATGCATACGACAAGGCCGGGCATGTCCCGGCCTTGTTGCATCTGGGGGACGACTGGACGTCTATTCCTGCAACAGATTGTCGATCATGCCCATCACCCGCTTCACCGCGCCGCGCTCGCTGTCGAACACGATGCGCGCCACCATGCCCATGTGTTCCCGCCGCGGGCGATCGCGCATGAGCTGCAGGACGGCGGCTCCCAGTTCGTCGGCGCCCTCGACCCTTGCCGCACCGCCCTCCTGGATAAGCGTGAGGGTGATCTCTTCGAAATTGAAGGTATGCGGCCCTACCAACACCGGCGTGGACAGGGCTGCTGGCTCGAGCACGTTGTGACCACCGATGGGCACCAGGCTGCCGCCGACAAAGGCCAGGTCGGACGCGGCGTAGAACGGCATCAGCTCGCCCATGGCATCGATCACGAACACCTGGTGCGATGCGCAGGGCACCCCATCGGCGCTGCGCGTTCCCACACTGAAGCCGAGGCTGCGCGCCGAGTTTTCCACCAGCTTGAAACGTTCCGGATGGCGCGGCGCGATCAGCAACAGCGCGTCGGGCCAGCGCGTCAGCACTTCCAGATGGGCCTCGAGCACGGGCAGTTCCTCGCCCTCGTGCGTGCTGGCGGCAATCCATGCCGGCCGCAACGGGCCCCACTGCTGGCGCAACTCCTCGCCCTTGAGCTCTGAGTCGTAGGGCACCGGCATGTCGAACTTGAGATTGCCGGTTACCACGATCTTCTCAGGCTTGGCGCCCAGTTGCCGATAGCGGGCCGCGTCGGTGCGAGATTGTGCCGCGATCTGCCGCACGCAACCCAACGCACCCGCCACCAGGCTGCCCGCCGCCTTGTAGCCACGTAGAGAGCGCTCCGACAGGCGCGCGTTGGCGATCATCAACGGAATGCCACGCTTGCGGCAGGCGAAGTAGAGGTTCGGCCAGATTTCGGTTTCCACGATGACGGCCAGCAGTGGCCGCACACGCCGCAGAAAACGCGTCACGGCGAACGGCAGGTCGTAGGGCAAGTACACGTGATACACGCTATCGCCAAACAGTTGCCGTACGCGTTCCGAACCGGTCGGGGTCACCGTGGTGACCACCAGCGGGGCATTGGGGTAGTAGTCGCGCAACGCCTTGATCAGCGGCTCGGCCGCATTCACCTCGCCTACTGAAACCGCGTGCACCCACAGGCTGCCCTTGACGCCGGGCGCATCGAAGAAGCCGAAGCGCTCGCGCCAGCGCCTGTGGTAATCGCGATAATGCACACCGCGCGCCAGCAGGCGCAGCATGATGATCGGCGTCACCAGATACAGGGCGAGGGTGTAGAGGTAGCGCAACGGCAAGCCTTGGGATGCGGTGCGCCAGTATATCGGCTCGATGCCGCGGCTCGACCGTGGGGCTGTGGCGATACGCCCGTACCTCGTTTTGGATCGGGCTGGCCCGATCCCCTACAATGCGGGCAATGCCAGGAATGCCCCGCCCCCCTTTTTCCCGCTCCCTGCTCGCACCCCTGCAATGGCCGGCCTGGCTCGGCGCTGGTGTGATCTGGTTGATCGCTCACCTGCCCCGCCCATGGCTGATGGGCCTCGGCCGCCTGCTTGGCGTGCTGGTCCAACGGGTGCCTTCGCCGCGACGGCATATCGCCGAAGCAAATATCGCGCTGTGTTTTCCCGAGCTATCCAAGGACGAACAGGCCGAACTGGTGAACGCGCACCTGCGCGACATCGGCTTGATGATGATGGAGTTTGCGCTGGGCTGGATGGGCAGCGAGCGGGCCATTGCCCGCGTACCGGTGACCATCGAGGGGCTCGAGCACCTCGAAGCAGCGCGTGCGCAAGGCAAGGGCGTGCTGCTGGTCGGCGGGCATTTTTCCCACCTGGAACTATGTGCGCGACTGGTGTCCCAGCGCATCCTCATTTCCGGCATGTACCGTCGGATGGATTCGGCCGTATTCGAATGGGTGGTGCTGCGCGCACGCCTGGACTACGCCGCGGCGATGTTCGACAAGGACGATATCCGCGGCACGGTGAAATACCTGCGCGGCGGCGGCACGCTGTGGTACGCGCCCGACCAGGACATGCGCAGCAAGGACAATGTATTCGTGCCGTTTTTTGGCGTTCCGGCAGCCACGATCACGGCCACGCATCATCTGGCCCGTCTGTCCGGTGCGCTGGTGATTCCCTTCCATCACCGCCGCCTGTCCGGCAATGCCGGCTATGCGCTGCGCCTGGGTGAGCCGCTGGAGCATTTCCCCAGCACCGATGCACTGGACGACACCGCCCGTGTCAACGCGTGCATCGAGGACATGGTGCGCGCGGCACCCGAGCAATACCTGTGGGTGCACAAGCGCTTCAAAACGCGACCTGAAGGTTGTCCGTCCATCTATTGATATGTGACAGGTGAACGACAGTTTGCCCGGGTAAAACGATGCTGCGTTTTCCTCCATATCAAGATCTTTCATGTCCCTCCGGCTGTTTTTGCGCTCTTTGCGCCAACGCCGCGACTGGCGAGGCCCGCTCCCCAAGCGCCTTGCCGCCGGCCTCAAGTACATCGCCCGTAGCGCCCGCATGGCGCGGCGCCAATCGGCGTGGCTGAGCGAGCTGTATGGTTCGCCCCGCCTGGCGACCATCCTGGCGCACGACCCGCGCCTGCATGAGCGCTGGCACCATCACTACATCAATCGCCGTTTGGGTCGCGCGCAGCGCCTGGCCATCATCCGCAGCCACTACCAATTCGCCTTCGGCCACCTGCCGGCGGCGATGATCGATGCGGTGTATCTGCAGGGACATTGCGATCTCGGTGCGTTGACGCTCAAGGACGGTAGCCAGCTGCTGCTGGAGCTGCGTCGGCCGATGGGTCGCAGCCGCGAAGGCGAGCTGGCCCTGTGCCTGGCCAACACCCAGGGACAGCTGCTGTCCTCCGCGATCTTCAGCATTGCTGACGATGGCAAGACATTGCTGATCGGCTGCCTGCAGGGCGCCGCCGCCGAACTTGGCCGCGAGGCCGTACGTGAGCTGACCAAGCAGTGCTACGGCCTGCGCCCGAAGAATCTGCTGTTCTCGCTGCTGCTGGCGTTTGGCGCGTTCGCCGGTGCACAGCAGGTCCGCGGCGTCGGCAATCTTTCGCACCCGTTTGCTGGCGAGGCCGACAAGATCAAGGCCGACTACGACAGCTTCTGGGAAGAGTGCCAGGGCGTGCTCCAGCCCGATGGTTTCTACGCACTGCCGAGCGTCGAGCCTGAGCGCGATGAGGCCCAGGTGGAGAGCAAGCACCGTTCGGCTTTCCGTCGGCGAGAAATGTTACGGCGTGAGGCCTGCGCCCGTCTGCTGGCAGCGCTACAGGACAAGCCGTTGGCGTGGCCACAGGCCGCGTAGGTCAGCGGTTCTCGCGACGCGCCTGTTCGCGGGCTTCGTGCAGCTTGGCGTACTTCAGAAAGGCGTAGAACGCACCGGTGACGCTGGCGATAAAGCCAGCCCAGCCATTGAGAAAGTAGCGCTTGCCGATGTACTGGCGCAGAAAGAACACCGGCGGATAGAACACCATGCGCAAACCGGTGAAGCGCTGATTCTTGCGTAGTTTGTACGCCACCATGCCGGTGGTGTAGCGATTGATCTTTTCGACCCGGGTGGCGATATCGCCATCGCCGTCGTTGACGAAATCCGCTCGCCACAATGTCTTCACCGGTCCGCGCACCTCCACGGCCGAGTGCACTTCGACATCGTTCATGCCGCCCTGTCGGCGATCGAACAGGCGTAGATGGCCGTTGCGCCAGCTCCGGCGATGCTGCACCGTCCAGAACATGCGTTCGCGACGCGGCAGACGGAAGCCGGCGTGATGCGGGTTTACCAGCGCCCGCTCGATCAACTCGCGTGTCCCTGGCGAGAGGATTTCGTCTGCATCCAGGTTAAGAATCCAGTCGTGGCCGGCCATGTCGTAGGCACGCTGCTTCTGTGGGCCGTAGTCGTCGAACGGATGCACCGCCACACGTGCACCATGGCGCTGGGCGATGGCTATCGTGTCGTCGATGGATCCCGAATCGAGCACGACAATCTCGTCGACCCAGTCCACCTGGCTCAGACAGGCATCCAGCGTGTCCGCGTTGTTGAAGGTAATCACCACCACCGACAGCGGTTCGCGCGTCATGCGCGGTCTCCCGCCGTGGCGGGAACCACGTACAGGGCCGCGCACCACAGCCCCAGCAGCCACGCAAACAACAGGCCCCACCAGGCCGAATAGAAGGCCAGATGGGTGTTCAGCGGAAACAGCATCACGGCCAGCGCCAGCGTCACCGGAAAGGCTCGCGCACGTGCCGCAGCACCCACGCGACGCCATGCCATGCATGCCATGACAATACCGGCCAGCCAGCACAGCAAGCCCAGCGCACCGGTTTCGGTAAGCACCTCGAGCACCCATTGATGCGCATGGCAGGCGCCTTCGCCCACGCCGCAGGCTTCGCCAGTAACGACAAAATGATCGTTAGCCGGCGCAAAGGCCGGATACGCATTACGGAACGCACGCACACCGACGCCATTGATCGGATGGGCCTCGAACATCGCCACACTGGTGCGCCAGATGTCCAGACGTCCGCTCAGCGCAGCGTCGAGGGACTGATCGGAGCCCTGGGTAACCTGCAGCGTGCGCTCCATGCGCAGCTGGAAACGGTCAGAGGTTTTCCACGCCACACCACCGGCAACCGCCAATAGCACCGCACCCAAACCGGCAAAAATGAGAAAGCGTAGCGGCGAGCGTGCAAGATGCCAGGCGAAGCCCAATGCCACCAGGGCATAGCACAGCCATGAAGCGCGCGAACCGGACAGCAACACCGGCCCCAGCAGCAACAGGAATGCGAGCAGTAGCCCCTTGAGCCCCCAGCGACGCTGCGCCGCCCACAGCGCGAACGGCGACAACACCGACAGCGTCGGACCAAGCTTGAGATTGGCGGCGCCAAAGATCCCAGAGATACGCTCGGCCTCGGCGCGCCCGGCCAGGCTCCAGCCCGTCAGTGCCTGCATCCAGGCATCGATTGCCCAGAACGCCACCACGACGGCCACGGCCACGTACAGCGCCCGCAGCTTCTCTTCGCGCCGTATCGCAAAGCAGGCGTAGAGCCCCAGCGGCACGTAGCGCAGCAGCGCCGCTACGGTGGACCAGCTTTTGGCCGGCGCGAAGGAGTCGACCGCAGAGACCAAGGCTGCCGCCACATAGGCGCCCAGCAGCCACAGCAGCAGCCGGGCGCCCGCGTGCTCACCCAGCGCCGATGGATGGCGCGCAAATAACAATACGGTGCCGATCAGGCAGAGCGCGGTACCGAGTTCCGAACTGCGCCCGAACGGCAGCAAGGCGATCACCAGCCAGAACGGCAGCAGGGGCGACCGGAGTGCGGCCTTCATGGAAGCGGCAAATGAACTCATGCGGACATCGTGTGATCGTGGCTCACGCATTGTAGGTGAGCCAGCCGCGTTACTCTTGGCTATCAGGCCGCGAGTTCGTCGTACAGGGCCAGGGTGGCCTGCTGCATGTCGCTGAGCCGGTAGCTCTGCAGCATGGGAATGGGTGGCGCCACGCGCAGCAGCTCGGCGGCGCGCTCGACCAGGCGCTCGCGATCGGCCGGCGGCACGCGGCCGGCCGGATACAGCTCGGCCAGCAACTCGCCGACACCGCCATGGGCGTAGCCCAGCACCGGGCGGCACAACGACAACGCCTCGATCACGGTGCGGCCAAACGATTCGGGCTTGTTGGACAACTGCAGCACCAGCGATGAGACGGCGTAGATGTCGCGCACGTCGTGGCGCGGCGGCGTAAGCACCACCTGCGATTCCAACCCGCGTGCACGAATGAGCTCGCGCAGTTCTTCCACATAGGCCTCGCGACCCGGCTCGATGACGCCCAGCAGCAACAGGCGCACATCAATGCCACGGCGCTTGAGTTCGGACACCAGCTCGACCGCGTCGTGGTGCCCCTTCAGCCGCGTGCCGCGACCCGGCAGGGTCAGCAGCGGGCCGCCGGCCAGGGCCGGAAACTCGGCGAAGAACGCCTTGTTCCAGGCGTCGTCCGGGCGATGTCCATACGGAAAGGCGTCCGGATCGATGCCACGGGGGATCACCCGCACACGCGCCGGCTCCAGCCACGGGTAGTGGCTGAGCATGAAGTCACGCAGCGTCTGCGACACGGCAATGACCCGCTCGCCCCGCAGCAGGATCGCGCTGTAGCGGCCGGGCGAATTGAGCCCATGCACCGTGGTCACGAAATGGGGAGCCGGCTTGAGCCCCTTGATGGCCCACCAGCCCAGCCACGCCGGCAGGCGAGAGCGCGCGTGCACGATATCGGGCTTGAGCTCACGCAGCACCCGCCGAAGCTCGCCCACCCGCATCAGCGTGCGCAGCGACTTGCTGCCCACGTCCAGGGTGATATGACGGCTGCCTTCGGCCTCCAGCTGGCCCACCATGCGCCCGCCGGCCGAGATCACGATGGACTGATGGCCCGCCTGCACCAGCGCCCGCCCGATTTCGAGCGCAGACCGCTCCGCCCCGCCCGAATGGAGGCCGGGGATCAACTGAACGACGGTCAGTGACCTGGCAGGGGTAGCGACTGCTGACATGGTTTGTTCAAAAGGTGCCTTCATCCCTAGAGGCAAGCAGCAATCGTGCCTAAACCCACCGGGGCGGCCAGTTTATCGGCCGCCAGGAAGCGCTGGATCAGTCGCGCAGCACGTAATGCGCGCCGCAATAAGGACATGCGGACTCGCCACCGTCCTCGACGATGGGCAAATAGACCTTCGGATGGGAGTTCCAGAGCGCCATGCCGGGCATCGGGCAGGACAACGGAAGGTCAGCGCGCGTCACTTCGTAACGATTTTCGGCATTCGCCGGGATCAGCGTGGCAGCCGCAGGGGAACGCGACATGGGGGAAACTCCATCAGGACACCGAACTGTGAATGTTAGCAGGCTAGCCTGCTTGCAGAGCGGCGGCGCGCCACCTCTCCGCTGTTGGGCATAACCCTTGCGGCCAGTGTCCTTGCCTTGAGCGGCAGCCGCAGAATGACGCCAAGCCGGTTTCCGATACCCCGTCGACTTCGGCAACCCCGGCAACCGATTTCCCCGTGGCACCCAGCAAAAAGCCCGCGTCGGGTTGACGCGGGCTTCTTTTTTACAGCGACCCGGACTTACTTGGCGGCGCCAGCCTTGGGCACCGAGGCTTCGGTGGTGATGTGGATCTGGATCTCGTCGCTGACGTTCGGCACATAAGCGCCCACGCCGAAGTCCGAGCGCTTCAGGGAGGCGGTGGCATCGAAGCCGACCGTCTGCACCTTCATCATCGGGTGCTCACCGCTCTTGTTGAGCGTGGCATCGAGCACCACCGGCTTGGTCACGCCGTGCACGGTGAGGTTACCGGTGACCTTGAACTTGTTGCCGCCCACGGCCTGCACGTTGGTGCTCTTGAAGGTGACCGTGGGGTACTTGTCGGCGTCGAAGAAGTCGGGCTTCTTGAGGTGCTCGTCCAGGGCCGGCATGTGCGTGTCGAGGCCGGCCAGCGGCAGGGTCACGTCCACCGAGGACTTGGACGGATCCTTGTCGTCGAACACGATGGTGCCCTCACCCAGGCCAAGGTTGGCGGTGGGATTGGAGAAGCCGAAGTGGTTCCAGCTGAACAACACATTGGTGTGGCCCGGGTCCATCTTGTAGGTGACCGGGGCGGCCTGGGCAGTGACGGCGGCGCCAAGCAAGCCGGCGAGAACGAGGTAACGGAATGCACGCATGGATCTAATCTCCAGAGGGGTTGGGGACGGCCTATCGTGTTGAGTCACGGCGGACTCAGACGATCAGCGACGCCTCATCGAACGAAAGGCGCGGGCTACGCGGGTACAGGTCACGGCTGGCGTCGCCATAACCGATGTTGATCAGGAAATTGGCCTTGAAGCGGGTACCGGCGAAGAACGCCTCATCCAGGCCAGCGGCGTCAAAACCGGACATCGGACCGCAGTCCAGGCCCAGCGCGCGCGCGGCGAGAATCACATAGGCGCCCTGCAGCGAGCTGTTGCGAAAAGCAGTGACATCGATCAGCGGCTGGTTGCCCTCGAACCAGCTGCGGGCATCCGCGTGCGGGAACAGCTGCGGCAGCTTTTCGTGGAATCCATGGTCGGCGGCGACGATGGCGGTGACAGGGGCAAGCAGGGTCTTGGCGCGGTTGCCTTCGGAAAGAAACGGCGACAGTTTTTCCTTGGCGTCCTTGGACTTCACGAACACCAGGCGCATCGGCGAGCAGTTGGCGCTGGTGGGACCGAACTTGGCCAAGTCGTAGATCTGGTGCAGCTGGGCGTCGGTGACTTCTTTGGGCAGCCACGCGTTGAAGGTGCGGGCCGTGCGGAACAACTGGTCGAGGGCAGCCTCGGAAAGTATCTCGCTCATGGGTATCCTGTTGGCGCGGCGCGCCATAGCTGGCGCAACAGCCGCCAGTGTAAGCGCGGTCGTGGGCAAACAGGGGCCAGGCAAATGGAACGAACTGTACCGTTTCGAGAAACAATGCCGCCGGTCCTGCCCGCATGAGCAAGCTGCATGGCGACTGCTGGGTCATCACCGACGCCGCCGCGGGCAACCAGCGGCAGGCCTTGGCCCTGGCCGAGATGCTGGGGCTGCCCATCCACCACCTGCAGCTGGAACCGCGTGCGCCCTGGTCCTGGCTGGCGCCCCGCTTCATGCTCGGCGCGGAATGGGCCTTGTCGGGCCTTCAACGTCAGCAGTTCACCCCGCCTTGGCCCGCGGTGGCCATTGGTTGCGGGCGCAGTTCCGCGCTGTACACCCGGTTGCTGCGCCCGTTAAGCGGTGGCGACTGCTACACCGTGCAGATTCTCGACCCCCGCATCGATCCCGCCCATTGGGACACCGTGATAGCCCCGAGGCACGATCAGCTCGAGGGTCCCAACGTGCTGACGCCTCTCGGCTCGCTCAATCCCGTCGACGATGCGTGGCTGCAGGACGGTCGCGAGGCCGACCCGGCGCTTGCCGAGCTGCCACGTCCGCGCGTAGGCGTGTTGCTGGGTGGTCCGCGCAAGGGCGTCGCATTTGATCAGACCTACATCGATGCCCTCGCCAGAGAACTGTTGGCGCGCCAGCGCAAAGAGGGCGGCAGCCTCTTGGTACTGGCATCGCGTCGTACGCCACTGGCGTTGATCGACCGCCTGCGCCAACAACTGGCTGGCGTGCCCGGGCTGGTCTGGTCAGGCCATGACGATGGCAGCAATCCGTATCCGGCCGTACTCGGCTGGGCCGATCGCCTCGTCGTCACCCCCGACTCGGTCAACATGCTTTCCGAAGCCTGCGCCGTGGGCTGCCCGGTGCATACGTTTGTGATGGGAACGCTGCCGGACAAGATCGAACGCTTTCATCGCGAGCTGCGTGGGGCGGGTCGTCTGCATGCGTTGGACGCGGTGGCGGGAGCGCCTCGGCATCCATTGCGGGAGACGGGGGAGATTGCGGAGAGGTTGATTGAGCGGATTGGGGTGCGACAGGCGCGGTGAAGGGTTTGCGCTTTTCGCTTTGGTGAGATGCTGCTCGTCATCCCTGCTTTCGCAGGGATGACGAATGGCGGTGCACTTCCTGCTTCTGCCGCCTGCGTAGCGCTAACGACCAAAGAACACAAAATGAGGCCTTCCCGGCTGCGCCCCAAAAAACCGAGTAACTAGCAATAACCGCAACGCATCAAAACAAGAACCCCAGTTCCACCGTCGCCTCTTGCACCCCACCACACAACCGTTCCAACTCCGCATCCCTTGGCGCAATCCGCGAGCGCAAATCCAGCGTACAAGCCAACGCCCGGTGCAGCAGCTCAGCGTGCGCCTCGGCAAAGATGCCCGCCTGGCGTCCATCCAGCAGACCAGCATTGCGGCAAGCCTCGATCAAACCCGCGTTGGCGGTGATGTTGAGCAACGCGGGATGTGCTGCAGCGTGCGCAAGCACCAAACCCTGCAGCGCAAACTCGATATCGAGCAAGCCACCGGCGCCCTGCTTCAAATCCAGTTGTTGCGCGTCGGAACGATCGCGTTCGGCGCGCCAACGCTGGCGCATGCTGCTCACCTCCTGCAACACGGCAGCGCTATCACGCGCCACCGCCAGCACGTCGCGCCGCACTGCGGCGAGTTCGGCATGCAGCGCAGCATCGCCGGCCACCGGGCGAGCGCGCAGCAGCGCCTGGTGCTCCCACGTCCAGGCGCGGCTCTTCTGATAGGCGGCGAATGACTCCAGGCTGCTGACCAGCAAACCCTTGGAGCCATCGGGACGAAGGCGCGTATCCACTTCATATAACCGGCCCGCGCGGGTCAGTACGGTAAGCCAGTTCATCACCCGCTGGGCCAGGCGCTGATACCAGCGCGAACCCTCCAGCGGACGCGCGCCCTCGCTCATCAAATGAGCGCGCTTGCTGTCGTAGACGAATACCAGATCCAGGTCGGAGGCGAAACCCAGCTCCTCGCCACCGAGGCTGCCATAGCCAAGCACGGCAAAGCCGGTGCCCTCGCCGGGCAGGCGACCATGCTGTGCGGCCAGCTCGCGCTCGGCCAGCGCGGTGACGGCGAGCACGATGGACTCGGCCAGTACCGCCAGTCGTCGTGCAGTAGCCACCGCGTCAGCGCGTCCGTCACTGAAGGCCAGGCCAAGGCGGAACGCGATACTGGCCTTGAATTCGTTGAGGCGTTCCAGCTCCGCTTCGGCCTCGCGCTCGTCGAGTGTGCCAAGCACGCGCGTGATCTCTGCGCTGATGTCGGCACGCTTGAGTGGCAATTGGTCGATGCGTGGATCGAGCACATCGTCCAATAACAACGGCTGGGCAATCACGCGCTCGGCAAGAAAGGCGCTATCGGCGAACAGTCGCGCGAGCCGGAATCGCGCCGCTGGCTGTTCTTCCAGCAAGGCAAGGTATGACGAGCGACGCGCCACCGCCTGCACCAGGCGACACAGCCGACGCAGACAGGCCACCGGCGCCACGCTGTCGCGCGCCACGGCAAGCAGCTGCGGCATCAGGCGATCGAGCTGCTCGCGCGAGCGCTGCGACATCGCACGCACCGAAGCGGCTTGCGACAGCTTCAACAAAGCATCGAACGCCTCGCCACCGGGAATGAAACCGGATGCTTCCATGGTTGCCGCATTGAGTGTCTCCGCACAGGCCTGTCGCCAAATCGCAACATCGGCCACGGGCGCGAAGGCAGTCCGCCCACCTTGTGGCATCAGTACTTCGGCGAACTCCTCGCTAACATGCGCACGGTGCCGCGCCAGTTCGGATTCGAGCTGTTCCCAGGATTCATGTCCCAGGCCCAGCGCGATGCGTTCGCGACTCAACGCATCCTCGGGAATATCGTGCGTTTGCGCATCGCGCAGCATCTGCACGCGATTCTCGACGCGACGCAGGAAGATATACGCTTCGCGCAGTTCCTTCCCACGCGCCGCACTGATATGTCCGCGTGCCTCGCAGGCAGTAAGCGCGGGCAGCAGGCCGCGCACGCGAAGGCTTGGCTCACGGCCGCCGCGGATGAGCTGCACCAGCTGCACGATGAATTCAATCTCGCGGATGCCACCGGGGCCAAGCTTGAGGTTGTCGGCAAGATCCTTGCGCGCGACCTCGGCATCGATCAGCGCCTTCATCTCGCGCAGGCCCGCAAACGCGGTGTAGTCGAGGTATTTGCGATAGACGAAGGGACGCAGCAATTCCTGCAATTGCTTGCCGCCGTGGCGATCGCCCGCGACAGTGCGGGCCTTGATCCACGCATAGCGCTCCCAGTCGCGCCCTTCGCTCTGGTAGTACTGCTCCATGGCCGAGAACGGCAGCGCCAGCCGTCCCGCATTGCCGAACGGCCGCAGGCGAAGATCCACGCGCGCGCAAATGCCATCGACCGTCGGCTCGTTGAGCAAACGCACCAGCTGGCGCGCCAGCCGCACGAAGTATTCGCTGTTGTCCAGCGAACGACTGCCATCGCTCTGGCCGCTATGCGGATACGCCAGCACCAGATCGATATCGGAAGAGAAATTGAGCTCGCTGCCGCCGAGCTTGCCGAAGCCGACCACCACCATGCGCTGCAGCTCACCTTCGTGGCTGCGGCTGTGCCCATAGCGCGCCGCCATGGCCCGCTCGGACCAGCCAAGTGCGGCGCCCAACAGCACCTCGTAAAGCACACTGGTGGCGGACAATGTCTCGGGCAACTCGTCCAGCCCGTTGACGTCACGAAATACCAGTCGCAACGCCTCCGCGTGGCGAAACCGGCGCAGTTCGGTGAGACACACGGTCTCGTCCTCGGCCAGCTTCAACGCGTCGATACGTGCGCTGGCATCGCTGCTCGAACGCAAACGCTCCAGCCCCTGTGGCGCCAGCAATTGTGGCTGGCGGAACCAGGTGTCGAAGGCGAAATCGCTGGCCAGCAGCGTACGTCGGATGCGCTCAGCCACGCCGGCATCGTCGTGCAGCGGCACACCCATAAGGCGGCAGCGCGCGGCTAGCTCGCTGTATCGATCGTCGATCAGCGCACGCAGCGCGGGGGATTCCGAAAGCCCGTTCATGACAGTCATTCGCACATTGTGCCGCAGGGACGCGGCGGCTGCCGAGCCCGCGGCGCGCCAAAGCCCACTCAGGAACATGACCCGCGGATGACTCGGCCCGTATCGACGAGTGCACCCCTACTCCACAGACTGCGTTCGCCTAATACGCACTGCTGGAGCACCGCCAGCGGATTTTCAACAATCGGTTCAGATCCGGGCCGTTACATTCCCGTGTTCGAGCCATGACAACCATCTGCAGGATGCCATGACCAAGCCAGCGATCCTTCGCGTGCCGCATGCGCGCGCCCTTGCTGTACGCGCGTCGCTGATCGTCGCGCTCACGGTGGCATTCGTGCTGCTCACCGGCCTGGTGGACGGCGGCGTGGGCGTCGGCCCTGCTCAAGCCATCAGCCAACCCGTGTTTCTGGTGGCCAACGCACTGCCCGGCCTGCTGCTGGCGGGTTTGCTGTTGATAGTGAGCCGCCGCGTGCTGCTCTCGTTCGGGCTGGCCTTCCTGCTGCAGACCTTGGTCTATGCCGTCAACGCGCTGAAGGTGAGCAACCTCAACACACCGCTGATGCCGGCAGATTTCCGCATGTTGGGGCAACTGCGGCGTGGGGGACTCACCCTGCTGGGCAGCTATCTGCCGGCGAGCCCTTGGCCCTATCTGGCGCTACTGGTTGCCGTCGCGGTCATCGTCATCGCGTGGCTCATCGAGCCCCCGCTGTTTGCACGTCGCACGCGCGGCAAGCGGCTCGCTTCGGGGCTGGCCGTCGCCGCTTTGCTGGGCACCCTGTTGGCCGGCATGCCCGGCTGGATGAAGATTTATGGCGGCAGGCATCTCTGGCTGGAGCCGTGGTCGGCGTCGGCCACGGCGGAGCATTCCGGCTTGGTCAGTTCGCTGGTGATGTTCCACTTGAACCAGGGACACGGGCGCAAGAAGCCTGACCCTGCTGCTGCGCAACAGCTGATCGAACGCTCGGATAACGCGCTGCGCGAACACCTTCAGGCCTCTGGTGGGGACAAGGGAGCCGCGCCGGACATCGTAGTGATCCAGAGCGAGTCGTTCTTCGACCCATCCATCATGAAGGGCTATCAGGACACCGACCTCACACCCAACCTGCACCGGCTTGCCGCGCAAGGTGAGAGTGGCCCCTTGCATGTGCCTACCTACGGTGGCGGCACTATCCGCACCGAGTTCGAAGTACTGACGGGGCTTTCGCTCCGCTATTTCGACGATCTGCAATTCCCGTATCTGCAGATGAATCACAAGGTGGTGCCCAGCCTGGTGCGCGCGCTGCGCTCGCATGGCTATGAAACGATTGCCCTGCACGGCAACGACCCGGGCTTCTGGAATCGCACCACGGCTTTCCGCGCGATCGGATTCGACCGTTTCGTCTCGCGTTCGTCCTTTCCCGCGCATGCGGCCATGGACGGCCAGTACATGGCCGACAGCGCGATGACCGATGAGATCATGGCGCAGCTGAAAGATGCCGGGCCGCCGCAGTTTCTGTTCGCCATCAGCATCGAGGCGCACGGCCCCTATGACATTGCACCCGCCGATGCCGCGGCGCGCGATGCGATTCCAGTGCCCGCACGCGTCACCGGCAAGAACAAGGTGGAACTGCAGAATTACCTGTACCACATGCAGCACGCCGACCAGGAACTGGGCCGACTGGCTGAACTGCTCGCCCATCGCGATCGCCCCACCCTGCTGCTGTTCTACGGCGATCATCTGCCCGCACTCACCGACACCTACCGCACCACGGGATTCGTCGATGGCAAGGACATGCTGAGCCAGGCCAGTACTTGGCTGCTGGTGGAACCGCGCAATCCGATGCCGGCCACGCATGAGGCACTGGCCTCATGGATGTTGCCGGGCCGGCTGCTGGAGCAGGCGGGCATTCGTGACGACGGCTATTTTGCGCTGACCCAGGTCATCGCGCCGGAGCTGGCTTCGCTCACCCACGCCCCGGGGGCGCCGCCTGAGAGCGAGAATCTTGCGGAGCGAGCGGCCGACGACGACATGGCCAACGTGGCCCTGCTGCGCATGAAGGGCCGGCTCGATGCGCTGCTTCCCAGGGCGGAGATACAAACGGCCGACAGCGGTCGTGGCATCCACGCCGAAGAACTTGAGGCGGCCGGCGCGCACCAGTGAGTCTTAGCCTATGGACGTCCAAACAAAACGAAGTGCAGCGCGGGCTGCAAGGGAAAACAAGTAGCCAGACATACGCTCGTGCGCGATTAGGTAGCGCCGATTCAGCGATCTGTCTGCGCGCTTAAGCGAGCCAAATCGGTTCAGGTTCGGTAAGGCCAGCAGCATCTAGCTTCGATCCCAGCCACGAAGCAACGCCTTCGCTGGCATTCCCCATCTGGAGGTTTACCTCATGCGTAAGACCCTGCTTGCCGCCCTCATCGTCACCGCTGCTTCGGTGCTGACTGTCCCGGCATTTGCCCAGGACGCTGCCGCTCCCAAGACCGAAGCCAGCGCGACCACCGGCGCGCCAGCGACGGATACCGCCATGAAGGCGGGTGACACGGCCCAGCCTGCTGCGCACAAGGCGACCAAACAGCACAAGACCAAGGCCGTCACGGGCGATGCCACCAAGGCCAAGACTGATGCGGCTACGCCGCCCACCAGCGGCCAGTAAGGCATTTCACGCAAGCAAAGCCCCGGGCGTTGTCCCGGGGCTTTTTTATGCCGCCTATACCGCGGATCAGAAATCGTAGCTGCCGCTCAGCAAAGCACTGCGATGCATGCGCACGGGCACGAAGGTTTCATCGAAATCATCGGCGTAGAGGCGACGACCGAGCAGGTTTTTCACGCCCAGCGTGATGCGCCACTTTGGGGTGCGATACGACACGTTGGCATCGAACTCGGCCTGACCTGGCGACGGGAAATAGATGCTGTAGTCGGACATCTGTCCCAGCGAGCGGCTGCGCGCCGTCATGCCGCCGGCCACGCCCCAGCCACGTAGCGCAGCGCCCTGGAACCAGTAGCTCGCCCACAGGTTAAGGCGTTGCCGTGGTGCACCGGTGGCCTGCGTACCATCGTGGTTGGTGATTTGCGAGTTGGTGTAGCTGCTGCTCAGC
>OUWB011209553.1_pt1 | contig 19088 bp, 15 predicted proteins | sample 1779821 | NCBI WGS metagenome assembly OUWB01 (sample SAMEA3914806, study PRJEB12502) | metagenome | biome: forest; material: soil | place: Canada | collected 2011-08-03 | depth 0.1 m
CGCCGCCTGGAAGGCCAGGCCGTTATCCGCCTGCAGATAGAGCGGCGTCAGATTGGCCGCGGTCACGCCCGGCCAGTCGGCGAACTTGTCCCAATGGTTTTCCGCCGGATTGTAGATCAGCACCGGCGGCAAGGTCTCGGCCGGCTTTTCGTCCTTGAGGTAGGTATCGAAGAACGGGATCAGGACGTCGCGGCGGAAATCGGACGCCGTGTCGCCCTTCCACTTCAGCGGGCCCAGGTTTTCGGCGGCGCGGTTGACCTGGCTGTGGAACCACGGCCCCATCACCAGGTGGTTGTTCCCGGCCATTCCCTTGGCCTTCAGCGCTTCCCAGGTATGGACGGCGCCGTACATGTCTTCCTGATCCCACAGGCCTTGCAGCCACAGGGTCGGCACGCTTGACGGATGGGCGGCGACGACCTTGTCGAGCGCCTGGCCCTGCCAGAAGGCGTCATAGGCCGGGTGCGACGACAGGTGCTTCCAGAAGCCCAGTTGATCAAAGCCGTTCTTCTGCGCCCAGTTGCCGGCCGAACCGGCGTCGAGGAAGTTCTGATAATCGTCGGGGCTCAACCGCGGCACGCCATCGCCCTTGCCGGTCTTGCTCGACTGTTCGGGGAAATAGTCGAGGTTCACCTGGCGGAAGGCGCCGTAATGGAACCAGTCGTCGCCGATCCAGCCGTCGATCATCGGGCTTTCCGGCGCCGCCACCTTGAGCGCCGGATGCGGATTGAGCAGGGCCATGGTCACGGTCCAGCCGTCGTAGGACGAGCCGATCATGCCGACGCGGCCATTGGCTTCCGGCACATTCTTGACCAGCCAGTCGATCGTGTCCCAGGCGTCGGTGGTGTCGTCGGTCTTGGTCGGATTGAGCGGCCCCATCGGCGGCCGCGTCATGATGTAGTCGCCCTGCGAGCCGTATTTGCCGCGGATATCCTGATAGACGAGGATATAGCCGTCATCGGCCCATTCACGATTGGCGCTCCACACGGCGTCGCGCATATGCGGCTGGCTGTCGGTGACGAATCCCGAGGCATTGTAGGGCGTGCGCTCCATCAACATGGGCAGGCCCTTGGCGCCCTTCGGCATGACGATCACGGTATGCAGCTTCACGCCGTCGCGCATCGGGATCATCACTTCGCGCTTGACGTAGTCATAGTCGGCGTCCGGCGCGACCCAGGTCTTGGGAATATCGCTGCCGGTCGGGGCGACATCGCTCTGCGCCTGCGCCATTGCGAGCGCCGGCAGGGCCGCGCCGATGACACAGGAGATGAGGCCCACGGTAAGAAGGCGGTGACGTGTGCGCATAATTTTCCTCATGGAATCAAAAGCGGGGCGTAGCCGGACTCGGCCGGCTGAGACAAATCGGCCCTATCCTTGGCGCGAATTTTCCGCGACGGCAACCGATTTGTTTTATCAGAAACCATCTGCGCCTGCTGAGGCTTGGAAAGTTTTTTGAACCACGAAACACACGAAAAACACGAAATTCAGGGCCTTGCAGCCTTCCGCGCGAAGCGCATCTCACCTTCGTTAGAAACTGCCCACATGAAGGGAGGCGTTTCGCGCGGACGATTCGACCGCTCGGAGTTCGTGTTTTTCGTGTGTTTCGTGGTTCAATACCTTCCTACACGTTCGTCCAAATCGCGAGGCCCGTAGCGCCCCGTCAGCATCCGTGCTTCGGTAACGCATGGCTAACCAAGTTGACGTCAACGGTAACATTTTCGCGAGGGCGCGCCGGTTTTATTGGCAACGGCCACACCCATCCTCATATAATAAGTGTCAGTCCCCGGACTCCTGCGTGAATCCTTACGCCCGGGGGGCTGAATTCATACCCGTCACCACCGCAGCAGGGGGCTCGCGGTCAGTGATTAAAAAGCCTGGGGGGCTTTATGATATCTGAGTACACACTTTGGATCGCGCTCGCAGTGAGCGTGGTGGTTCTGCTCGTCCTGTTCCTGATGTCCGGCATGGTGCGCTATGTCGGCAACAACCACGCCGCCGTGGTCGAAAAAATGTGGTCCGGCAAGGGCTCGATCAAGGGCGGCCTGATCGCCATGAAGGGCGAAGCCGGCTTTCAGCCCGGCGTCCTGCGCGGCGGCTTCCACTTCTTCGTGCCGTTCCAGTACAAGCTGCACGTCCAGCCGCTGGTTACCATTCCGCAGGGCCAGGTCGGCTATGTCTTCGCCCGCGACGGCACGCCGTTGCAGCCGACGCAGACACTGGCACATAATGTCATCTCAGCGCAAGGTATTGGGGCGACCGACTTCGAAAACACCCGCAACTTCCTTGAATCCGGCGGCCAGAAAGGCCCGCAGCGCAAGATCCTGCGCGAAGGCACCTATGCGCTGAACCTGGCGCAGTTCGTCATCATCGCCCATGACCGCATCTACGGCATCAAGCTCGACGCCTCGGACACCGCTCTGTTCGAGGAAATGTCGACGATCATCGACGAGCGCGACGGCTTCAACGCCGTGGTCATCAAGGACGCGGAGGACACGATCGGCATCGTCACCGTGCACGACGGCCCGTCCCTGCCCGCCGACCAGATCATCGCGCCGACCGTCGGCACCGACCAGGCCAACACGGTGACCTTCCACAACAACTTCCAGGATCCGGAAGCCTTCCTCGCCGCCGGCGGCAAGCGCGGGCGCCAGTTGCAGGTCCTGGTCGAAGGCTCGTACTTCATCAACCGCCTGTTCGCCACCGTCGAAAAAGTCGCCAAGACCGTCGTCGAAGTCGGCCACGTCGGCGTCGTCGTCTCCTATACCGGCGAACTCGGCACCGACACCTCCGGCGACGACTATCGCCACGGCGAACTGGTGGCGCGCGGCACGCGCGGCGTCTGGTCCGACCCCTTGCTGCCCGGCAAGTACGCCTTCAATCCCTATGCCGGCAAGATTCTGATGGTGCCGACGACCAACTTCATCCTGAAGTGGGACCAATCGAGCGTCGGGCCGCACAAGCTCGACGAGAACCTGTCCGAAGTGTCGCTGATCACCAAGGACGCCTTCGAGCCGATCCTGCCGCTGGCCGTCGTCGTACATATCGACTACCGCAAGGCGCCGCTGGTCGTGCAGCGCTTCGGCGATATCAAGAAGCTGGTCGAACAGACCCTTGATCCCATGGTCTCGGCCTATTTCAAGAACATCGCCCAGACGCGGACCCTGATCGAGCTGCTGCAAGGCCGTTCGGAAATCCAGCAGGCTTCGGCCATCGACATGAAGGGCAAATTCGCCAACTATTCGCTGGAACTGCAGGAAGTGCTGATCGGCACGCCGCGCGCCGCCGCCGGCAATGACCAGATCGAGCAGATCCTCAACCAGTTGCGCCAGCGCCAGCTGGCCGACGAAAAGGTCGGCACCTATGAGCGGCAGGTCATCGCCGCGCAAAAGGAACGCACCCTGCGCGAGGCCGAGGCCCAGGCGAAGCAACAGACGGCGATCACCGAGTCGGCGCTGTCGATCGAGGTGCAGCAGAATATGGGCCGCGCCAACCTCGCCCGCTCGCAGCAGGAAGCCGACCAGACGCGGACGCTGGCCAAGGCCGACGCCGATCGCATCAAGCTGTTGGGCGAAGGCGAAGCCGGCAAGGTCGTGGCCATGGCCGCGGCCGAGGCCGAACGCGTCACCAAGGTCGGCCTCGCCCAGGCCGAAGCCATCACCAAACAGGTCGAGGCTTCCGGCGGCGCGAAGTACCAACTGGCGCGCCAGATCGCCGACCGCTTCGCCCAGGCGCTGGAAACCTCGGGCGTCGATATCGTGCCGAAAATCGCGATTGGTGGCGGTTTTGGGGGCGGTGGCAACGGAGCGCCGTTGGAAGGCGCCGGCTCGAGCCCGCTGCTGCAGGCCCTGATGGCCATGCTGGTGGCGGAAAAGTCGGGGCTTGAGACGGGGCTTGAAAAGGCGCCGACGACGGAGAAGCCGGACGAGGGAAAGTAAGATACCCCTCCACCACCCTTCGCTTCGCTACGGGCGGTCCTCCCCGGCAAAGCCAGGAGGTACAAGAAAATCAGCGGCTTATTGTACCTCCCCAGCTTTGCTGGGGAGGGGGACCGCGAGCCGGAACGATCGGCGGCATTGGTAAGAATGGCTCGTGGTGGTGGGGTATCTTATACCAGGCTGCGCATGCTAAAACTCATTGGCCCATTGTCGCAGCCCGATGGTCATGATGCGCCATGGCTGTTCGGCGATCTTGTTCCAAGCGTCACAGCATAGGTCGACGATGTCGTCGTAGGATGTGAAGATGCGGTTGGACAGCCAGTTTTCCCTCATGAACTGCCATAGGTTTTCGACCGGATTGAGCTCGGGGGCTTTGGAGGGTAGTGGCAACAACGTAATGTTCGCGGGCAGGTCCAGCTTCGGAGAGATGTGCCAGCCTGCCTTATCGAGGATCACCACGGCATGGCATCCGGGATCGACGGTGACGCTGATCTCCCTCAGGTGCTCCATCATCGCGAAACTATCGCAGAATGGCATGACCAGGCCCGCAGCCTTCCCCTTTCGCGGACAGATGGCGCCGAAGATGTAGGCCCATTTAGTGCGTTGGTCCCTGGGCGCCGACGGCCGACTTCCTCGCTTGGCCCATCTGCGGGTGATTTTGTTCTTCTGACCAATGCGGGCCTCGTCTTGGAACCACACCTCTATCCGTGTTCCACGAGGGAGGCTTCGTCTGATTTTCGCCAGGCGGGCGGGGAACTTTTTTTAAATTCCTCAAGAGCGTACTCGTTTTGCTCATGATGCTTTGGGCGGGCGGAGAGTTTGCGGTACCCCAAGCCGTTGACGATCCGGCTCAACCGGCTCTCGGATAGGGTGACGCCATATTCGTCGAATAGCCACCCTGCCAAGTCGATGAGGCGCCAGCGCACAACGCCATGAATCGTGGGAACGGGGCCTGCCTCAATCATGCGAACCAGCGCTTGCAATTGCGTCGGATCGAGTTTGGGTTCCGGCCCGCCAGACCAATGATTTTTAAGCCCATCGGGACCGTCGGCATTGAAGCGAACGACCCAATCACGAACGATCTGCAGCCCGACGCCACCGGTCTTGGCGGCTTCCGTTCGGCTGTGCCCGTCGTAAATCAAAGCGAGCGATAGTAACCGGCGCGATTGATTGGCGTCGTCGCTTTGCCTAGCCAGACGGCGAAGTCCAGGAGCATCGAAGTCCGATCGTAGTTTGAGCACCATCTGAAATCTCCCTTCCTCCGAAGGGAATCAGCGTTCGCTGCTCGGGCAAAATCACAAACGAGTCAGCGCACGGGCAGATTGGTATTACTTGCGGTGCACCGAACTTGCTGTGCCCCGAGCAAGTCGGGGAGGTACGATCTGATCTTCGATCAGATCGTCGCCGGCAGATTTTTAGCAATGCTGAAAAACACCGCCAGGCCGCCGCTGTCCGACGGCTCCAGTTCGATATTGCCGCCGTGCTGGACGACGATCTTGCGCGCCAGGGTCAGCCCCATGCCGACGCCGGAATAGGCCTCGTCGGTGTGCAGCTTGCGCAGCGGGCGAAAGACGTCGTCATAGAACATCGAATCGATGCCGATGCCGTTGTCGGCGACGCAGAAATCCCACTGATCGTTGCTTTCCTCGAAATAGACGCGGATGTCCGGCGGCACACCGTCGCGGCGGAACTTCAGCGCATTGTCGAGCAGGGTATAGAACAGGGTATAGAGCCGGGACGGGTCACCCTTGATCTCGGGCATCTTGGGATAGGTCAACTGCCCCCGCGAATTGTCGAGCCGCAGTTGCAGCGACATGTGGCACTTGGCCAGGATCATTTCCAGATCGACGACCTCGACCGGCCGCGACACCGTATTCAGGCGCGAAAAGGCCAGCAGCCCCTGGATCATGTCGTTCAGACGCTCGCCGCTTTCGATGACCAGATCGAGATGCAGGCGATCCTCCTCATTGTCGAGCTTGTCCGCCTGTTCGGCCAGGATCTGCGAGAAGCCGACAATGGAACGGACGGGGCCGGCCAGGTCATGCGACACGATATAGGCGAAGTCGCGGAATTCGTCGACGGCATCGACGACCGCCGGCGCTAGCAATTCACGGGCACCTTGCATGGCTTTCCTCCGTTTCACGCGTCACCCGCCTGCGACACGAACGGCAGCGGCGCACGCGCGTGGGGCAGACTGGCCAGACTGAAAAAGAACTTTTGAATCAAAGCAATAGCGTCACGATAGGCGTCAAGATCAATCGGCTTGACGATATAGGCGCTGGCATAAAGATTATAGGCGCGAAGCACATTGGGCGGCGCGCCCGAGTTGGACATGACGATGACCGGCGTCGCCTTGAGCCGGTCATTTCCCTTGATCGCGGCCAGGACGTCGGGGCCGGACAGCTTGGGCAATCCCATGTCGAGCAGGATCAGGTCGGGCGGCGAAGCCCCCCGGGCTTCGAGAATGTCCAGCGCCGCCTCTCCGGTGCGCGCGATGGTCAACCGGGTCTCGAACTCGGCGTCACGAAAGGCGCGATCGGCGAGCAAAGCATCGCCGCGGCTGTCATCGATCAGCAAAATCTCGGCGGCGCGACCGTCGCCTATCAGCCTTCTTCCCATGTGGATCGACCTCACGCCGATGACTAAAGCGAATCGTATAACCAGACTATACCTGAGGTAGCACTAACAAACCTTTTGCGCCAGACACTTATCCACAAGCCACCGACTTGATGAGCCCGGTATCGCTGTCGAAAACGATGGTTTGGCGGTCCGCGCGGTACTCCTGGGTTATAACGCAGGTCGAGCACACCACCCGCCGCGTCGACGGCTGCAAGGGCACGGGAATTTCCGTGCGCGGCCGGCCGACCAGATATTGCAAGGCAGCGGCGCCGCATTGGTCGTTGGCCATGGGGCGGTAAGCCGGCGACTGCGCCACCGGCGCCGGCGCTTCGGGTACCGGCATGGGCGCGGGCGGCGGCGGCTGATAAGCCGGAGATTGCGACGCGGGCGCCGGCGCGGTGTTGGGCGCCGGAACTTCGGGCCAGCGTTCGTTCTCATGTCCGCCGCTGGCGCAGCCGGTCATCAGCACGAAGGCGGCCAGACCCAGGCCCAACTTGATATGGGCGGCCTTTATCTTTGTCATTGGCGTTTTCGTCATTGGACCTTCTCCCACCGGCCTTCGTCCGTCTGCTTCCAATAGGCCAGGACGTGGCCTTCGGTCTTCAACTGTTTCCACAATCCGCGCGCCCAGCCGACGTGGTCGTCGTCTATGCCCTCGAACACGATCAGACAACGCTTCAGGCCCGATATGTCCGGCAGGTCGACCGGCGCCACCGAAAGATAGACGTCGGGCGCATTGCCCATGCCGCCGCTCGCGCCCAGCAGGACCGGCTGGCGTTCGGGGAAGGCTGCGTCCTCGGTGCCGTGGGCCAGGAAGGTCGCCGGATCGTACATCCACAGATGCGAATTCAACGCGGCAATCTTGTCTTCCTCATGTCCATGGACGTAGGCCTTCCAGCCGCGCCCCACGACCTTGTCCAGCAGGTCCGGCAGGACCTGGGTCAGGGGGGACTTTTCGAGATGATAGAACCAGACTTCGGTCATCGGTGTAGACACTTAAGAGGATTCACCACGAACCACACGAAAAGGACGAAAAGACGCGAAAAAAGGAAAGCCGCGCGAAGCGCATTTTTTGATACGTCCCCACAGCACTATTGGTTCGCCCGACCTCCGAAAAGCGCTGAAAGAAGGCGCTTCGCGCGATCTTCTTTTCGTGTCTTTTCGTCTGAGTTCGTGCTTTTCGTGTCAAAAAACCTTCAGCCTTCGTAGAACTTGGCGACCAGCGCATCCAGGGTGCGCACGCCGAAGCCGGTGGCGCCTTCCGGCACCGACGGAATGCGCTGCTCGGAGGTCCACGCGGTCGGCGCGATGTCGATATGCGCCCACGGCACGTCGTTGACGAAGCGCTGCAGGAAGAGAGCCGCGGTGATCGAGCCCGCCGGACGGCCGCCGATATTGCGGATGTCGGCGATCTTCGAATCGATCTGCTTTTCGTACTGGGTCGGCAAAGGCATGCGCCAGGTGTTTTCCGATACCGACTTCGAGGCCTCGGCAATGCGCCCGGCCAGGTCGTCATTATTGCTGAACACCCCGGCATAGTCGGTGCCGAGCGCGATGATCATGGCGCCGGTCAAGGTCGCCAGATCGATCATAAACCGCGGCTTGAAGCGGTCCTGACAGTACCACAGGGCGTCGGCCAGGACGAGGCGGCCTTCGGCGTCGGTATTGATGACCTCGATCGTCGTGCCCGACATCGCCTTGACGACGTCGCCCGGACGCTGGGCGTTGCCGTCGGGCATATTTTCGACAAGGCCGATAATGCCGACGGCGTTGACCTTGGCCTTGCGGCTGGCGAGCGCGATCATGGTGCCGACCACGGCGGCCGAGCCGCCCATGTCCCACTTCATGTCCTCCATGCCCTCGGCCGGCTTGATCGAGATGCCGCCGGTGTCGAAGGTCACGCCCTTGCCGACGAAGGCGACCGGATTACCGGTTCCGCCGTTCCATTGCATGACGACGAGCTTCGACTCTTTCGTCGAGCCCAGGCCGACGCCCAGCAGCGAGTGCATGCCCAATTCGGTCATTTCCGCGATGCCCAGGACCTCGACTTTGAGACCCAGGCTTTCCAGCGCCTTGACGCGGTCGGCATAGGATTGCGGGTACAGGACATTGGCCGGCTCGGACACCAGATCGCGCGCGAACAGCACGCCGTCGCGAACCGCCTTCAGCGGCGCGAACGCCTCTTCCGCCGCGGCGACGTCGTCGGCGACCACGGTGATCGTCTTGACCGTCGGCGCCTTTTCCTGCTTGGCCGCGCCGAAATACTTGGCGAAACGATAGCTGGCCAGATGCAGGGCGAACACCGCCTGAGCCACGACGGCGGCGTCATAGCCGCGCAGGTCGAGGCTTACGCCCTCGGCGCCCAGCGCCTTGACCGCATGGTAGAGGCCCGCCGCCACCGCCTCCATCGCCGCGGCGTCGAGCTCGGCGGACGCACCGCAGCCGGCCACGGCATAGGCGATAAATTCAGAATCGGCCGGCGCGCCCACGACCTGGACCTTGCCCTTGGCGCCCTTGAAGCCGAAGGCCGCCAGCGCCGCCTTGACCTGGGCCGCGGCGGCCGCGTCCAGCGCGGCGAATCCGCGGCTCCGCGCCTCGCCTTCGCCGCGGATGACGGCGAGGACGGTTTTCGGTTCGGCGGCGGCGGCGAGTTTGATCTGCATCGGGAAGCTCCGGAAAATCAGCAAGATGATTTGATTTCGTCTATGCCCCTTTTCGCCGGATGACATAAGTCTTTCGCATAAAATTTTTCATCCCGCCCCCTCTCTCGCATAGCATCATTTTTTTGAGGGCGTGGGGCGCAAGCGCTTGTAATTAACCTAATTAGGCGTCACAAGAAGGCCGCCATTCTGCTGGATCCTACCCTTGCGCACACTCGACCGATATATATTCCGCCAGTTGCTGGTGCCGGTCGTGGGGGCCGTGGCGGCATTGACGGCGATCGGATTGCTGTCGCAATCCCTGGCCCAATTCGACCTGGTGGTCGAGCGCGGGCAAAGCGCCTGGACCTTCTTCAAGATCACACTCTATTCCCTGCCGGGCCTCGCCGGACTGATCTTTCCCATCGCCCTGTTCGTCGGCTTGCTGGTCGCGTTGACGCGCATGCAGGGCGAACACGAATTCACCGCGGCCTTCGCCGCCGGCGTGCCGATGATGAAGGCCGCCGCTCCGGCGATTCGCATCGGCGTCTATTTCGCCCTGATCAGCCTGGTGTCGAATCTGTACGTGCAGCCGATGGCGGCGCGCCTGTTCCGGCAGGAACTGTTCCACATCAAGACCGACCTGGTGTCGGCCATGGTCAAGGAAGGGGCGTTCGCCACCTCCGACACCGGCCTTACCATCTATGTCCAGAGTCTCGACCAGAACGGCCTGCTGCGCGGCATTTTCATCCGCACGCCCAGCCCCGACGGCCACGATATGACCTATGCCGCCAAGGAGGGCCGCATCCATCGCGACGGCGGCTCGTCCGTCCTGGTCATGCGTCACGGTTCGAACCAGCAAATCAACGCCAAAGGCACGCTCGAGCACAATGCCTGGGACGAATACAGCGTCGACATCACTCCCTATTTCGCCAGCGACGACTATCTCGATTATCGCGAAGGCGACCGCTACATGCACGAATTGCTGTCGCCGGTGAAGTATGACTGGGAGCACCTGTCGACGCGCAAGCTGCAGGCCGAGGCCCATGCCCGGCTGTCCGCGCCGCTTTACTGCCTGTGCTTCGTGCTGCTGGCCATCGTGGCGGTGATGGGCGGGCGTTTCAACCGCAACGGCTACGCCGGCCGCATCGCGGTGGCCTGCGCCCTCGCGGCGGTGATCCGTATTCTTGGCGTCCTGGCCACGACGATCGCCGGGGCGGCGATCCCGGCCAATATCCTGCAATATCTGGTGCCCCTGGTGCCGATCATCATCTGCCTCAACATGCTGCGCAAGCACGACAAGGCGCTCAAGCCCGGTGCCGGCGGCGCCGGTCGCCGGCTGGCGGCGATCACCACGCTGAGGCCGATCGGACGGAGCGTATCCGCGCGGGGGCCTGCCGCATGAGCCCGACCGTCTCTTTCGCCCCGCTGATGCGCACCTTGAGTTATCTCAACCCCTGGCGCAAGAACCGGCTGGAAACCTATATCCTGCAGACCAGCATGGCCATGGTCGGCTCGGTCTTGCTGATCATTTCCGGCCTGATCGTGCTGGTCGACTATGTCGAGATTTCGCGCTCCCTGGCCGGGCGCAGCGATCTCAACGGTCTGATCGTCATCGGGCTGGTGCTCGAAAAGGCGCCGTCGGCCATCCTTATCCTGCTGCCGTTCGCCTTCCTGTTCGGCTCGATCTTCGCCTTCGTCACGCTCAACCGGCGCAGTGAACTGATCGCCATGCGCGCCGCCGGGGTCTCCGCCTGGCGTTTCGTGCTGCCGGCCATGATCATGGCCTTCGTCATCGGCATACTGACCATCAGCGTGCTCAATCCCGTGGCCTCCTGGCTCAGCGACAATTACGACCGTGCGGTGGCCAGTGTTCCGACCGACACGGGCGGCGGAACATCGGCCAATGTGGCCAGGGCGCCGGCGCCGGATACTCAAGCCATCTATCTGCGTCAGGGCGACGGCAAGCAGCAGGTGGTCATCCGCGCCGCCTCGGTCGGTACGCCCGTCGGCCATATGCTCAATACCACCTTCTGGATCTACAATATGGACAGCCACGAGGTGCCGGCCTTTCAAAGCCGCATCGACGCGCGCGAGGCCGTGTTGCAGCCGGGCCAGTGGCTGTTGAAGGGCGCGCGCGACTATACGCTCGACGACACGGCCCATACCTACGAGACCCTGACCATCCCGTCGAACCTGAACCTGAAGACCGTCTTTCGCAAATATGCCTCGACGGCCTCGGTGCCGTTCTGGCAGTTGCCCGGGCTGATCCATCAGAACGACATTTCGGGCTTCTCGTCGACGTCCTACCGTCTGAAGATGCATCAACTTCTATCGACACCCTTGATGTTCGCCGGCATGTCGCTGCTCGGCGCGGTCTTCTGCCTGCGGCTGATGCGCCTGGGCGGCATGACGCAGCTCGTGGTGTCCGGCATCGTCCTGGGCTTCGCGGTCTTTTTCATCAACCAGCTGTTCTCCAGCATGGGCAAGGCCGAAATCATACCGGTCTCCCTTGCCGGCTGGACCCCGGCGATTCTCGCCCTGCTGACCGGCATGACCCTGCTAGTCTATACCGAGGATGGTTAGGTTTCATCAGGACTTTTGCGGCTAGAGTGGCGTCACCGGCGCCGATCTCGCTTCAGATCCCCCTCTCCACAGTTTTCACGCCACCCCGAGTCCCCCTCCGATTTTTTGTGCTATAGACGGACCCTTGAACCTTACGGATCGCATGAAGCGCTATACCTTAAAGCTCGGAGTGGCCTTGGCCGCCGTGGCCGCCGCTGGAACCGGCGCCGCCGGTACGGGCGTTGCCTGGGCACAGACGCATGACGATGCGCTGGGCGCGACCACGCATGTCGGCACGGCGACCGATCTGTCGTTCCAATTGGCCATGGCCAGCTACAATGGCGCCGGCGCCGCGACACCGGCCGTCCCCGACGTGGCGGCCGCGGCTGTGCCCGTCCCGGGCCCGATATCGGCTCCGGTCTCCGCCATGGTTCCGGTGGTCGCCGACACGTCCGCGGTCTCGGCCCTCCTGCCGGTGATCGCCGATGCGACGCTTGGAAGTGCCCCGCGAAAATCGGTCAAGCCGCCCAAGCCGGTACCGGTCGGCCCGATCGCGACCGCGACCACGCCCGGCGCCGACGGCCTGTTGCTGGGGGGCGCCTATATCGAAGCCGATAATATGCGCGAGCTGAAGGACAAGACGGTCATCGCCTATGGCCACGTCCAGATGCGCTACAAGGGCAAGACGATCTTCGCCGACCAGGTCAGCTACGACCCCAATACCCAGATCACCGTCGCGACCGGTCACACCATAACCATCGGCGACGACGGTTCGGTGGATTTCGCCGATACCGCCACCTATGACAACGACATGTCGCAGGGCACCAGCGGCAACTTCGCCAATATCGGCGCCGACCACACCAAGATGTTCGCCCGCCGCGTCGACCGCGTCGACGAAAACACCAACCGACTGTACAATATCATCTACACGCCGTGCGATCTGTGCGCCTCGCACGGAGTCACGCAGCCGCCGACCTGGTCGATCGCCGCCACGAAAGTGACCGAGCGCAAGGACAAGGAGATGGTGTACTACGACAACGCCACCATTCTGGTCAAAGGCGTGCCGGTCTTCTACTCGCCGCTGCTGTGGACGCCCGACCCGGAAATGCCGCGGTCATCGGGATTGCTGCAACCCGTCCCGGGCGACAACCGCGCCCGCGGGCTCTCGGTCCAGGTTCCCTATTTGTGGGTGCTGTCACCGTGGTCCTACCTGATCATCAACCCGGAGCTCAATACCAAGGTCAACCCGCTGTTGAGCCTGGAATATGTGCGGCGTTTTTATTCCGGCGACCTCGATATCCGCTACGGCGTCACCAACGACAAGTTCTTCGACAATACCGGTGAACGGTGGGGAACCGCGAGGACCCGCGATTACCTGATCGCCGACGGCCAGTTCAAGATCGACGACAACTGGCGCTGGAGCTTCGCCGCCGAGCACGTCGACGACCCTAACAAGGACATCAATCCGGCGACCGGCCAGCCCTATGGCGACAACGCCAACTTCTTCGAACGCTACGGCATTATCGGCGCGTTCGACCAGCACGGCGAACTGACGGTCGATTCGCGCGAACTGATCAACCAGGGCAATTTGACGCGCCAGACGCCGGACGCCTTCTTCTCGTTGTCGATGGCCGACTTCCAGAGCCTGCAGATCGCCGGCTATGAAAACCTGACCCCGGTCACGACGCGCCCCTATATCGTCAACAGCGACACCTTCCCGACCATAGCCCCGCTGCTCGAAGCCTACTGGTCGCCGCACGACGATATTCTGGGCGGCGACTTTACCGCCTCGCTGAATGCGCTGGGCTTGCAGCACAAGATTTATCCGGGCGCCACTCTGGCGCCGGCCGCCGCCGACGGCACGACCGGTTTCAACACCGCCCGCGTCACCGCCACCGTGTCGTGGACCGCCGACTATATTTTCGGGGGCACGGGGTTGAAAGGCGGGCCGTTCTTCGACCTGCGTCACGACTATTACCACGAAAGCGACCTGACCTCGACGGGCCTGACGACCAATGCCTCGCGCGATCTGTCGACGGCCGGCTTCAATCTCAGCTATCCCCTGATCCGCAAGTTCGGAAGCGTCGCCGTCGTCGTCGAGCCGATCGTTCAACTCGCCGTATCGCCGAAATATCAGAGCAATCCCGATATTCCGACGGAGGATAGCCAATCTCTGGAACTCGACGAAACCGACCTGTTCTCGGCGAACCGCTCACCCGGTTTCGACCTCTACGAGAGCGGTTCGCGTCTGAATACGGGCGTGGAGACCTCGTGGCTGTGGGACAGCGGCATGAAGGTCAATACGCTTGTCGGCCGCGTATTCCGCAACGACGTCCAGACCCAGTTCCTGCAGCCGGCCATCGATATCAATTCGGCAACGGGGGTGCAAACCGAGGCTGTCAATCCGACGACCGGACAGCCGGTCGAATACGATCCCTATGGCCTGGCCTACAAGGAATCGGACTGGATCGCCGACGGCGACTTCGATACCGGCAAGGGCCTCTACGGCTATGGCCGCATCCGTCTCAATTCGAGCACGCTGCGCCTGCAGCAGGGCGAAGCCGGTCTGTCGATCTATACGACCCGAACCGAGGCCACGTTCCGCTACATTATCGATAACGACAACCCGACGGTCGATCCGACGACGCACCGGTTGATTTCGACTGACGGCCCCAACTATCGCGACGTCTCGCTCTATGCCCGTCATTTCATCACCAGCAATTGGGGCGTATCGGCACGGATCGACCGCGACCTGATCCTCGATAAGTTCCGGCGCTCGACGTTGAGTGTGATCTACAAGGACGATTGCATCTGGATCGAAGGTATCTACGAACGCAACGATACCATCCTCAACGCGGTCAATGGCAAGCCGCAGCAAGGATTCCTGCTGCAGATAAAGCCGCTCATCCTGGGTTTTTCCGGTTCGACGGACATGCACGATGTGCGTTAAGCGATATAACCCCCGATACCAACCTCACGGCCACAGTCGGCGGCTTTCCGTCGGCGCAGGCTTCCCAAAGCCTTAAACCTGCCATATTGAAACGATTTGGTGGCCTCCGCTTTCGTCCAAGGTCCATCATCCCGCCCGCCAGCACCGGATCCGCCACTGACCATGCCGTTCATGAACCCAATCCTTCTCTGCTCGGAAGCCCCTCTCCGCTCCGGCCGCCGCCGTCTTCGCGCGGGTCTCAGCGCCGCATGCGCCGCCACCGTTCTGGGCGTCACCACGCTGGGTCTGGCATGCGCATCGATGGCCGCAGCCCAGTCCATGCCGGCGCCGCTGGATACCAGCTACGGTCAGCCGACACCCGATACCGGCAATGCTGCGGCGGCCTCGGCGCCGGCCATGCAGCCCGACGGACCAGCCCCGTCCATGCCGGCACTCGGCGAAGGCGTGCTGGTATCGGTCAATGACGACATCATTTCCAGCTACGATCTCAAGCAGCGCATGCTGCTGCTCATGGCGACCTCGGGCGTCCAGGTCACTCAGGAAAATTACGCCCAGTTCCAGTCCCAGGCGCTGCGCTCGCTGATCGACGAGCACCTGCAAGAGCAGGAAATGAAGCACTGGAAGGTCACCGTCGAGGACAAGGAAGTCGACGACGAACTGAGCCGTATGGCGAAAGAGAGCAACATCACTAAGGACCAGTTGCTCGGGGAACTGAAAAAGATCGGCGTCGAACCGACCACGCTCAAGGACCAGATTCGCGCCCAGCTCGGCTGGAATGAACTGGTCGGCGGCCGTTACCATTCCAACGCTCAGGTTGGTCGCGACCAGGTCGACGCCACCATGGACAAGATCATCGCCGACGGCCAAAAGACGCAATACGAGGTCTCCGAGATCTTCCTCGACCCGGCGACTGCCGGCGGCATCGACGCCGCGCGCAAGGGCGCCCAACAACTGTCCGAGCAACTCAATCAAAAGGTGGCGCCGTTCCAGGCCGTTGCCCGCCAGTTTTCCAATGCCCCTTCGGCGGCCAATGGCGGCGACGAAGGCTGGCTGGTCGCGGGCGGTATGGACCCGCAGATCGAAGCGACGCTGAACACCATGAAGGTCGGCGACATCAGCACCCCGGTCGAAACCAAGGACGGTATCTACATTCTTTATCTGCGCGACAAGTCGAACGGCAATTCCGACGAAGTCGTGCGCGTGACGCAGGCTTCCGTGCCGCTGCCTACCGGCGCCTCGGCGCAGCAGATTGCCGCCGCGCAGCTGCAATTGGCCGCCTTCAAAAGCCGCGCCGATAGCTGCAACGCCGTCACGGACCTGGGCAAGAAGGCCGCCGGCGGCGTTACGGTAGAGGATCTGGGCGAGACCAAGTTGTCGGATCTGCTGCCCGATTTCGCCACGGCGCTGCGCCCGTTGAAGAACAACCAGACCACCGCGCCGATGCAGAACGGCGGCCAGATGAAGATGTTGTACGTCTGCGAAAAGCGGCTGGCGGGCGACAACGCCATCACGCGCGACGAGGTCGAGAGCCACCTCGTCGACAATCGCCTGGCCATGTTGGGCAAGCGTTATCTGCGCGACCTGCACGCCACGGCGACCATCGAGGACCACCATTAAGACGGCCGTTATCGAGAGCCCGCGGCTGAGCCTGCGGCCTCACGGCCTGGCCGATTTCGAGGACAGTTTCGCGCTATGGCGTGAACCGGAGGTCGTGCGCCACATCACCGGCAAGCCGGCGACGCGCGAAGAGGCGTGGATGCGCCTGCTGCGCTACGGCGGGCTGTGGGCGCTTTTAGGCTTCGGCTTCTGGTGCGTGCGCGAGCGCGACACGGGCCGTTTCGTCGGCGAGGTCGGGCTGGCCGATTTTCATCGTGACGTCGACTGGGGTTCCGATCCTGAGTGCGGCTGGGTCTTGGCGCCTTGGGCCCAGGGCCGCGGCTACGCCACCGAAGCGATAACGGCGGCGCTCGACTGGCGCGACCAATATCTGCCAGGCAGGCGGACCGTATGCATGATCAGCGGGGACAATCCGGCTTCGTTGCGAGTCGCCGGCAAATGCGGCTTCCGCTTTGTCCGCGACGCCGATTATCATGGCCCTGTGAAGCTGTTCGAGCGGGCTACATAGCAAGAATTTTTAACACGAACCACACGAACGAAGACGAAAAACACGAAAATCAAAGGCGTTGTCATTCCTGCGCGAAGCGCCTTCATTTTGAAATCTTCTGTTTCGCCCTTGAGCCGGCATTTTGGATGCGCTGCGCCCAGTTTCCTTTTTCGTGTTTTTCGTCTTCGTTCGTGTGGTTCGTGTTAAAATCCCTTGTGACATACGAGCCCACATCCGCATTGCCGCACCGGCCCCGTCTCTGATAAAGCGACGCCATGTCCGACCTTCCCTTCCCGCCGCTGGTCATGAGCCTGGGTGACCCCGCCGGCACCGGCCCCGAACTGGCGGCCAAGGCGTGGCAGGCCCTGCGCGACGATGCCGGCCTCGCCTTCGCCGTCATCGGCGACGCCGCGCTCTTGATGCAACAGGGCGTTCCCGTCGCGCGCATCGATGACATCGAAGAGACCGCCGTCGTCTTTCCCGAAGCCCTGCCGGTGCTCGACCGGCCGCTCATCGCCAAGGTCGAACCCGGCAAACCCGACACGGCCCACGGCCGGCACGTCATCGCCTGGATCCGCGAGGGCGTCGAGCTGTGCCAAGCCGGCAAGGCGCGGGCGCTTGTTACGTGCCCGATTGCCAAGTCGGTGCTCTACGCCACCGGCTTCAAATTCCCAGGCCATACCGAGTATCTCGCCTCGCTGTGCCGCAACGCCGAAGGCGCCACACCACACCCGGTGATGATGCTGACCGCGCCCGACGCCGCCAATGCCGGCGAATTACGCGTGGTGCTGGCCACCATCCACCTGCCTCTGGCCGAGGTGCCGGCGGCGCTGTCGCAAGCGCGGCTGATCCAACTGGCGCACATCACGCACGATGCCCTGATCCGCGACTTCGGCATCGACCGGCCGCGTCTGGCCATGGCCGGGCTCAATCCGCACGCCGGCGAGGACGGCACCATCGGCCGTGAGGAGATCGACATCCTGCGCCCGGCTATCCTTGCCTTGCAAAGCGAAAGCCGCTTGCCGTCGACAATCGATGTGGCCGGCCCGTTCCCCGCCGACACCTTGTTTCACGAAGAGGCGCGGCGCGGCTATGACGCCGTCTTGTGCATGTATCACGACCAGGGCCTGATCCCGCTGAAGACGCTCGACTTCTGGGGCGGGGTGAATATCACTTTGGGCCTGCCGATCGTGCGCACCTCGCCCGACCATGGCACCGGTTTCGCCATTGCCGGCCAAGGCGTGGCGAGGGCCGACAGCCTGATCAATGCCGTGCGCGCCGCCGCCAAAATCGCTGAAAACCGCATCGCGCGAAACCGGAGTGTGGCGTGACCGATCTGCCCAGCCTGCGCGAAAGCCTGGAACACCACGGCCTGATGGCCAAAAAGTCGTTCGGCCAGCATTTCCTGCTCGACCTCAATATCACCCGCAAGATCGTTCGATTAGGCGGGCCGTTCGACGGCTCAACGGTGATCGAGGTCGGACCCGGGCCCGGCGGGCTGACGCGGGCGCTGCTCGAGACTGAGGCGAAAAAGGTCGTCGCCATCGAGATGGATCCGCGCTTCATCGATCTGCTGGGCGAGTTGAACGCCGTCTATGGCGAACGGTTCGAAGTGATCCGGGGCGATGCGGTCAAGGCGGACGAGGCCGCATTGCTGGCGGCGCGCGAATTGCCGCCTGAGGCGCATATCGTGTCCAACCTGCCCTATAATGTCGGCACGCCGTTGCTGATCAAATGGCTGACCGGGCCATGGCGGCCGCTGTCGATGACGCTGATGTTCCAGCTTGAGGTGGCTTTGCGCGTGGTCGCGCCGGTCGGCGATGACGATTATGGCCGCCTCAGCGTGATCTCTCAGGTGCTGTGCGATTGTGAAAAGCTGATGGACCTGCCGGCGCGGGCGTTTACGCCGCCGCCCAGGGTCGACAGCGCCGTGGTCCATCTGGTGCCCAAGGCCGAGCGGCCCGAGCCGGCGATCGTGCGCAATCTGGAAAAGGTGACGGCGGCGGCGTTCGGCCAGAGGCGCAAGATGCTGCGCGCATCGTTGAAGCCGCTGGGCGGCGAGGCCCTGCTGGAGCGAGCCGGGATCGAGCCGACGCTGCGGGCGGAACAGGTGGCGCCGGGGGCGTTTTTGCGGCTGGCGGGATTGCTCTGATCGAGTGACGGGGTTTGGGGCCTGTGGCCCCAAACCCCATTCGTCGTCCGGGACAAACCTCCAACGCATATCTCCGAAAGCGAAGCTTTTGGCAAGGGCAACCGCCCGCCGCCGCTCGTGCGGCGAG
>OUWB010104917.1_pt1 | contig 19064 bp, 17 predicted proteins | sample 1779821 | NCBI WGS metagenome assembly OUWB01 (sample SAMEA3914806, study PRJEB12502) | metagenome | biome: forest; material: soil | place: Canada | collected 2011-08-03 | depth 0.1 m
CTGATCGGCCGCTCCCTGCGCGCCGTCACCAACCTCAAGGCCCTGGGCGAGCGGCAGATCTCCATCGACTGCGACGTGATCCAGGCCGACGGCGGCACCCGCACCGCCTCGATCACCGGCGCCTGGGTCGCCCTGCGCCTGGCCACGCGCCACCTGCTGGAAGAAGGCGTGATCACCACCGACCCGATCCTGGACCAGGTCGCCGCCGTCTCCTGCGGCGTGTTCGCCGATACCCCGGTGCTGGACCTGGACTATGAAGAGGACAGCCAGGCCGAGGCCGATTCCAACTTCGTGCTCACCGGCGCGGGCGACATCGTCGAGATCCAGGCCACCGGCGAAAAGCGCGGCTTCAGCCAGGTCGAGTTCGAGGCCCTGTTCGGCCTGGCCCGCCAGGGCATCGGCGAGTTGATCGCCCTGCAGAAGGCGGCGGTGGGCGGCTGAATCGCGCGGTAGGCGGATGGATTCAGCTGGCCTGGCGCGCCGTGGCGGGCTATAACTTGCTCGTATGATCAAGGTGTTGGAACCGTCCGTGCGGCGGTCTGACGCACCCTGATGGCTTGACCGGCGGCCCTTTCGGCGTCGTCGTAGCGCTGTTATGCGCGTGCCCGCCGCCACCGCCCGCACTTCCGGGGCGTCAGGGTCCCTGACGCCGAGGGTGGGGGAGTCGCCTGCGGGACCGCCCCACGCCATCTGCACCCTCACCGCCTATCGCCGTCGCCAAAGAGACGCCGCGCGCATGGCCGCGCCGTTCTATGTCGGCGCCGAGGGGCTGATCGGCCTGGGCCTGGCCGGCATGCTGATGCTGCGCCGCCCGCTGCACCTGCCGCCCTGGGCCCAGCTGGCCCTGGTACTGGCCTTCGCCCTGGCCGCCGTGGTCCTGGTCTGCCTGGCCCTGCTGCGCCAGAGCGCCTGGCTGCGGGGGGAGGCGGGTGAGCCGCCGCCTTAATTGCGCTCATCCCCGCGCGGGCGGGGATCCATGCAGCCTATCGGCTGGCTGAGCCGCCGCCTTGCGGGGCCTGTTGGGCAGCCTGGACACCAGAAAATCCGGCGCGATCAGGCTGAACACGATCAGCACCCAATAGAGCGCGGTGACGCCCGCATAGCCCATGTGCGGCAGCATCAGGTCTGGGATGAAGCGGGTGGTCACGAAGGTGTAGGTCAGGAAGTAGCTGCGGGTGATCCACAGCCGGTGCTGGTCCACAGCCCGGCGGCGGATGGCGATCCAGGCCCAGGCGGTGGCCAGGAACCAGAGCCCGGCCATGCTGCCCATCAGCCATCGGTTGGCCGGCAGCTCGAACGCCACGCCGATATAGAAGGCCAGGGCCGAGGCGATCAGCGTGCTGCAGACATAGACCCGCCCCAGCCAGCGGTGCAGCCCCATCGAGCGCCGGCGCAGGGTCGACGAGAACTGGAACGGCCCGGTGATCAGGGCGATTGCGGCGACGACGATGTGGGCCGCCAGCCAGCCGCGGAACGGGGCGATGTGCGCCCATTCCGGATTGGCCGGATTCAGCAGCGGCGGCTCGTGCTCCAGCGCCGTGAACAGGGCCAGGGCGCCCAGCCCCAGGAAGGCCAGCCGCTTGATCGGCGTGCGCCCTAGAAGAACGCCGCCGGCCGGTCGCCTCGCCACGTCAGCCGATCCGTCCAAGCCAGCCCCCGTCGCCGATCCTGCTGCGGCCGACCATTGTCCCAATGCGCGGCCGCTTCAATGTTGAAGTCGGACGCCGCCGTCCGCCTCATACAGAAGCTGAGCAAGTCTCCATTCCTTTGGGAACGCGGCCGATCACCAAAGCCCATGCCGAGATTGGAGCTCCGGCGCCCGGCCAGCTCAAGGCGCGCCGAAGGCGCCCGCTGCGCGGCGGCGCAAGGCGCCGGCCTTGACCTGGCCGGCCGCCGGAGCAGACTGGCCTGCAAGGGTTTGGGGGCGGTGTGGCTGGACGAGGGACCACAGGGTGTTGGATCGCCGGCCTGGCTTCGTGCGGCTGGCTAGTCCTCGCCGCGCCTGTGAGCGCGGCTCCGGCGCCGCCGGCAAAGCTGGAATTCAACCTCTCATCCGCCCAGCTTTTCTCCGGCCTATGCATCGATCGCGGCGTCGACGATGTGGACGGCCTGCGGGTCTTCGTGCGGCCGGCGGGCGCCGAACCGCGGGTGCTGTTTCAATACGCCGAGGGCGGCCTGCCGCCGCCAGCGCCAGCGCGCTGGCGTGAAACACCCCGAGGTCTGGAGATTGAAATCCCTGGCGATGTCCCGGAGGCGGCCTTCAGCGGCCTCGTCGCACACGGCCGGGCTGTTTTCCGATCGCATGGGCCGCAGGCGAAACCCTTCCGGCTTCCACGCGCCCGCGCCTTGGGCGTAACAGCTGATTGCCGCTGACTTCGGAACAGGGTGGCGCGATATGGTGATCTTCCTAATCCCAGCCGCCATCGGCGCCCTGGTGATCATGATCAGCCTGCTGATGGGCAAGGCGCCCCATACCGGCCGTCGCCCCTCGGAAAACTATATCGTCAGGCGCAAATTCGAGCCGGGCCTGTTTTGGGGCTGCATCGCGGAATACGGTCTGCTCACCACCGTGTTCACGGTGGTCGGCCTGATCGGTATTCTGAAGCGCTGACGCCATCCCCACAAAGGCCCGCGCCCGCCCTCCGGCGCTCATCCCCGCCTGTGCGGGAATGAGCGCCCAATTGGGAAGCCTAAAGTCCCGCCAGCACCGCGTCGCCCATCTGGGCCGTGGTCAGCGTCCCGCCCAGGTCCCGGGTCTTGGCCCCGCCGTCCAGGGCGGCCTTCACCGCGGCCCACAGGCGGTCGGCGGCGGCGGCCTGGTCCAGCGACCAGCGCAGGGCCATTTCGAACGACAGGATGGCGGCCAGGGGGTTGGCCACGCCCTGGCCGGCGATATCGGGGGCCGAGCCGTGGATCGGCTCGTACAGGCCCGGCTTGCCCGGATCGCCCAGGGCGGCCGAGGGCAGCAGGCCGATGCCGCCGGTCAGCATCGAGGCCTCGTCCGAGAGGATGTCGCCGAACAGGTTGTCGGTGACGATCACGTCGAACTGGCGCGGGTTCTTGACCAGCTGCATGGCGGCGTTGTCGGCCAGCATGTGCTCCAGGGTCACGTCGGCGAACTCGCGGGCGTGCAGGGCGGTGACCACCTCGCGCCAGAGCAGGCCGCTCTCCATCACGTTGGACTTCTCGCAGCTGGTCACCTTGTTGCGCCGCCCGCGGGCCAGCTCGAAGCCCACCCGGGCCAGGCGCTCGATCTCGTGGGTGGTGTAGACCTGGGTGTCGAAGCCGCGCTTCTGGCCGTCGGCCAGGGTCTCGATGCCGCGCGGCTGGCCGAAATAGACCCCGCCGGTCAGCTCGCGCACGATCATGATGTCGAGCCCGGCGACGATCTCGGTCTTCAGGCTGGAGGCTTCGGCCAGGGCGTCGAAGCACAGGGCCGGGCGCAGGTTGGCGTAGACGCCCATGGTCTGGCGCAGGCGCAGCAGGCCCGCCTCCGGCCGGTGGGCGCGCGGGGCGCCGGCCCATTTGGGCCCGCCCACCGCGCCCATCAGCACCGCGTCGGCGGCCAGGGCGGCGGCCTCGGCCTCATCGGTCAGCGGCGCGCCGTGCGCGTCGAAGCTGGCGCCGCCGAACGGCCGCTCGATGATCTCCAGCGCCGGGGTCAGCCTGGCCGCCACGCGGCGGACCTGGTCGATCACCTCCGGGCCGATGCCGTCGCCCGGCAGAACGAGAAGCGTGCTCATGGAAATCCTTTGATCTCAGGGGCCGGGCGCGTTCGACGCCCGCGGCCACGACAAGGTTCGACGCGAGATTCGCCGTCATCCCGGCCGGAGCGAAGCGCAGGGCCGGGACCCAGGGGCCGCGGACGCCGGCGCTCGACCCCTGGGTCCCGGCTCTCCAGCCCGCGAGCGGGCCTGCGGCCGGGATGACGCTCTTTTAGCGCCTTTGCAAGAGTGCAGCCTTCTTCAGAGCGGCCGCTGGTCGGTGACGTCGAACACCGACAGGTGGCGCTCGGTCACGCCGAACTGCGGCCACGCCGCGCGCCACTGGCCCATGTGCGTGCTCAGGCCATGGGTGTCCAGGTCGATCTGGTCGCGCCAGATCTCGAAGATGCGGATCAGGCCCGGCTCCAGCACGTCCTCGGCATAGCTGTAGATGAGACAGCCGCTTTCGGCCCGGCTGCCCTCGATCATGGCGACCATGTGCTCGCGGAACACGGCCAGGTTCTCGGGCGGCACGCGCACCGTGCCGGCGACGATCACGCTCATGCTGCGGCTCCTTGCGCCCGCGCGTCCAGCCAGGGCTGGGCTGCGCGGCGGCGTTCCTCATAGAGGCCGATGTCGCCGGCGTGTTGCAGGGTCTCGCCCACCGCGTCCAGGCCCCTGAGCAGCTTTTCCTTGCGGCCCGGATCGATCTCGAAGGCCACCGTGCGGCCCGAGGGCGAGACCACGGTCTGGGCCTCCAGGTCGACGGTGAACAGGTGGTTGCCGCCCTTGGCCTCGTCCATCAGCGCCCGCACCTCGGCCTCGGGCAGGGCCACCGGCAACAGGCCGTTGTTGAAGCAGTTGTTGTAGAAGATGTCGGCGAAGGACGGGGCGATCACGCAGCGCAGCCCGAAATCCAGCAGCGCCCAGGGCGCATGCTCGCGCGACGAGCCGCAGCCGAAATTGTCCCCGGCGATCAGCAGGCTGGCGCCCGCATAGGCCGGCTGGTTGAGCACGAAGTCGGGCTTTTCCTGGCCGGCCTCGTCGAAGCGCAGGTCATAGAACAGCCCCTTGCCCAGCCCCTCGCGCTCCACGGTCTTGAGGAACTGCTTGGGGATGATCTGGTCCGTATCCAGATTGGCCATGGCCAGAGGCGCGGCGCGGCCATCGAGGCGGGTGAAGGGCTGCATGAGCGCTCCCAATCGTCGGCGCCGCGGGGCGGCGGTGTGGGAGGGCAGATGCCGCCGGATGGGGGGAGGGGTCAAGAGGGGGATAGTCTGAACCTGGGCCTTGGGTAGGATGTGCTATGAACCTATAGGGAAGCGCAACCTGGACAATTAGCTATCACCAATAGATTTAACCCACTAAGTATTACATAAATACGTATAAACATAATAGCGTAAAATCGGAGTCATTTTCATGACATTTGTGGCAGCAAAGCGTTTCGGCGAGCGAATTATCGTCATTTCCGATACGATGATTTCCGATTTAACTGGAACTAAGGATAATATTATTCCAGGGGCGCTCAAATCTGTTGTATTGAATTTGCACATGACGGTGGCGTATGCTGGCCTTGCTGATCAAGGCCTTGACGCCATCATTCGCGCAAGGCGGTCTCTGGAGGGTGGCGGAAATACTTCTGGTGTCGAAAAAATACTTGCGGAGGCAACGCAAAAACACTTCGGCATGCTAGAATTTATAGTTGTGTCACATGGCGATGGCGTTAACTTAAAACGAATTTGGGATGGAAATATATCATCAAACTTAGATCAAACCTGCATAGGCCAGCGCGATTTATTGTCAGCGATCCTGGCGCAGGAAGGTGCGGCCCAATTAAGTATAATTCCTCATCCATTTGAAGATGAAGTGCCATTTTCGACGGCATTTAGAAAATTATTCAATGGAATCTATGTGTCAGACGGCGTGGGAGGGTTTGGCATAACGACTATATGCTCTCCATATGGTCACTGTTATTCTAATTATGGCGGCGTTTCCACATGGGATGTGGTTAGTATCCGGCAGGGCGTGACCGAGGAGCAACTAGCTGACCGGCGAAGCGGCAAAACCCAATGGAGCTACAACATAAACGGAGCTAAGCTTCGTGGAGTTGGTGTTGTTGGTGCGCTCATTCCAGACGCTGGCATTGGCTACATTTATGCGCCCATCACGGGGGGTGGACCGATAAAATGGCAGTTCGAGAGGCCGCTAGCCCAAGATCAACATGTCACAATCTTGAATGCTTTCCAAAAGCAAATTGATGAAGCAGCTGACGAAGTCGGTGGTGGCGTCGATGTGAAAGTTCCCGCCCCGATTATCCGACCACCGACTGATCGTGAATTCGAACAAATAATTACCTATTCTAAAAATGCCCTCTTACCTACCACCTTAACCATGATTGATGGTGCCATATCTGTATCTTGTAAATCCGATAAAGCTTTCCGGACGGTCAGAGTTGGCTTTGCAGCTCTTGGCTCAGATCCAATATCTGTGCTCAAGACCGTAATTGATAGACTAAATTATGCGTTAATAGCAAGTATTAAATCAGATTATGACCATTAAGCAGTGTGCTGGCCATAAAATTTGAGAGAATCTAATTCTATGATAAATTTAGGACATCTTGCGATTAATAAGGCAATGCCTTGTATGGGGTGCTACGCGACGGGATCGGGACCCATAGCATGGTAATGAAAACGACAATAGCCAGCGCGGCTCTCGCTCTGATGTTCACGCTCGGCCTCGCCGGCGCCGCACACGCCGCGCCAGCGCCGACCATGCCCGGAACCGTCACCGTGCTGGCGGAGTGCAGCGTCGATACGGATCTGACAGCCACCGCGTGCCAGCCGACCAGCGCCGAAAACAGCGGCGACCAGGCCAAGGTGCTGGCCGACCTGAACGTCCATCCGGAATATCTGGCCGGGGCCACGCCCGGCGCCCGGGTGCTGGTGCTGATCCGGCGGTCGCTGACCCCGCCAGCCGACGGGGCTCCCGGCTGGTCGCGGCCGCCGGCCTCGCGACCGCCCTTGCCGGCGGGCGCGCCGGTCCTGCTGGCTGATCCGGACTGGCAGGTCGTGCCGCAGAACATGGCCTACTATTACCCCGACCGAGCCGCCCGCAACGGCGTGGGCGGCAGCGCTTCGGCGGTCTGTTCGGTGAGCGGCGACGGGTTTCTGGTGGGCTGCTGGATCGCGGCTGAGACGCCGGCGAACATGGGCTTCCGGTTCGCGACCTTGTACCTGACCCGCCTGGTCAGGATGAACGCGGTCTCCAAGAGCGGCGCCCCGGTCGGCGGGCGGGTGCTGGAGTTCGGCGCCCTGTTCAAGGTGCGGGGCGATGAGATGCAGGTGAACGTTCAGATGCTGGCGGGCCTGCTGGGGCGGGGTGGTCTGTAGCTTCCTGGTCTTTCCGCGCCCCCCAAGAGTCCTCATCCTGAGGCGCCCGCGCAGCGGGCCTCGGAGGACGCAGGGGCGAGGCCGCTGTGCGTCCTTCGAGACCCAGCGCTTCGCGCCGGGCGCCTCAGGATGAGGTGCGATGGGGTTGCGGCAATAGGGCTGGGATGACCAGCCCATCTCGCCGCCCCTTCCGCCCTCACCGCAGATCGTACCGATCCGCGTCCATCACCTTCACCCAGGCCGCGGCGAAGTCGTGGGCGAACTTCTCCTGCGCATCTGACGCCGCATAGACCTCGGCCAGCGCCCGCAGCTCGGAATGGGAGCCGAAGATCAGGTCCACGCGGGTGGCGGTCCAGCGCGCTTGCTTGGTCTTGCGGTCGTGGCCTTCGAAGCTGTTCTCGCCGGTGGGGGTCCACTCCGTGCCCATGTCCAGCAGGTTCACGAAGAAGTCGTTGGTCAGGGTTCCCGGTCGCTGGGTGAACACCCCCTCCGCCGCGCCGCCGGCGTTGGCGCCCAGGACGCGCAGGCCGCCGACCAGCACGGTCAGCTCCGGGCCGCTCAGGCCCAGCAGCTGGGCGCGGTCGACCAGGGCTTCTTCCGGGGCCATGAACTGCTCGCCGGGCGCGCGGTAGTTGCGGAAGCCGTCGGAGATCGGCTCCAGGGGCTCGAAGGATTCGGCGTCGGTCTGCTCGGCGCTGGCGTCCATGCGGCCGGGGGTGAAGGCGACCGCCAAGGGCGCGCCCGCGGCCTTGGCCGCCTGCTCGATGGCCGCGCCGCCGCCCAGCACGATCAGGTCGGCCAGGGAGACCGTCTTGCCGCCCGCCGCCTGGGCGTTGAACCGCGCCTGGATGGCCTCCAGCGCCCCCAGCACCTTGGCCAGGGCGGGCGGGTCGTTGACCGCCCAGTCCTTCTGCGGGGCCAGGCGCACCCGCGCGCCGTTGGCGCCGCCGCGCTTGTCCGACTTGCGGAAGGTGGAGGCCGAGGCCCAGGCGGCGGAGACCAGTTCGGCCGTGGTCAGGCCCGTGGCCAGGATCTGGTCCTTCAGCACGGTGATGTCGGCGGCGTCGACCAGCGGATGGTCGAGGGCGGGGATCGGGTCCTGCCAGATCAGGGTCTCTTTCGGGACCAGCGGGCCCAGATAGCGCTGGATCGGGCCCATGTCGCGGTGGGTCAGCTTGAACCAGGCGCGGGCGAAGGCGTCGGCGAACTGGTCCGGGTTCTCGTAGAAGCGGCGCGAAATCTTTTCGTATTCAGGATCGAACCGCAGGGCCAGGTCCGAGGTCAGCATGGTGGGCACGCGCATCTTGCCGGCGTCATAGGCGTCCGGGATGTCGGCGGGGGCGTCCTTGGCCCGCCACTGGTGGGCGCCGCCAGGGCTCTTGGTCAGCTCCCACTCGTATTTGAACAGGTTGTCGAAGAAGTGGTTGCTCCACCGGGTCGGGGTCTGGCTCCAGGTCACCTCCAGGCCGGCGGTGATGGCGTCGGCGCCCACCCCCGTGCCGTGCTTGGAACGCCAGCCCAGGCCCTGGTCCTCGATCGCCCCGCCCTCCGGCTCAGGCCCGACGAAGGAGGGATCGCCCGCGCCATGGGTCTTGCCGAAGGTGTGGCCGCCGGCGATCAGGGCCACCGTCTCCTCGTCGTTCATGGCCATGCGGGCGAAGGTGTCGCGGATGTCGCGGGCCGAGGCGGCGGGGTCGGGCTTGCCGTCCGGACCCTCGGGATTGACATAGATCAGGCCCATCTGCACCGCGCCCAGGGCCTGGTGCAGCTGGCGCTCGCCGCTGTAGCGCTCCGAACCCAGCCAGCTGCCTTCAGGGCCCCAATAGAGCTCTTCCGGCTCCCAGGTGTCCGCCCGGCCGCCGGCGAAGCCGAAGGTCTTGAAGCCCATGGACTCCAGGGCGACGTTGCCGACCAGCACATAGAGGTCGGCCCAGGAGAGCTTCTGGCCGTATTTCTGCTTGATCGGCCAGAGCAGGCGGCGGGCCTTGTCCAGGTTGGCGTTGTCGGGCCAGCTGTTCAGCGGGGCGAAGCGCTGCTGGCCGCCGCCCGCGCCGCCGCGCCCGTCGGCGATGCGATAGGTGCCGGCGCTGTGCCAGGCCAGGCGGATGAACAGGCCGCCGTAATGGCCGAAGTCGGCGGGCCACCAGTCCTGGCTGTCGGTCATCAGGGCGTGCAGGTCGGCGATCACCGCGTCCAGATCCAGGGTCTTGAACGCGGCGGCGTAGTCGAAGGCCTCGCCCAGGGGGTTGGAGCGCGGGGCGTGCTGGTTCAGCCCCTCCAGACGCAGGGTTTGCGGCCACCAGTCGCGGTTGGTCCGGCGCCCGTGTCCATGCGCCACCGGGCAGCCGCCGGCGGGGGTCTCGTCAGCCTTGGCGTCCATCGTCGTCTTCTCCCGTCGAGTCAGATTGTTCGGCCGGCGATCCCGCAGGTCGCCGGCGCGCCCCGACAGAAGGCCCGATCCGCGCCGAAGTATAATTGATTGTCGGCATGGGGTTGATCGGGAAAATCTATGGGGGTGGGACGCGGGCCTTGGCGCACTCGATTAGCCGCCCTTGGATTGGGCGCGACCCACCCTCCAACCCAGGTCCTGCTGAGGAGCCGGCGCAAGCCGGCGTGTCGAAGCGCGCATGGGCGAGGCGGCGGGGTGCGTCCTTCGACACGCGACCTGCGGTCGCTGCTCAGGATGACGTAGGTGGGAGATGGTGCTGGGTAAGCTCTGGCCAGCGCAAAGCGGCAGGCCCAGCCTTAAACCTCCCGCTTCATCCCCAGGATCGGCACCGGCGGATTGAGCCATTCCCCGCGCTGGCTCTTATATTTGGTGGCGCCGTTGGTGGGCAGGGACAGGATCTTGGCCACCACCGGCATGCCCTGGGTCACGTGCCCGAACACCGCATAGCCCTGATTGTCGCCCGGCGCGTCCGGATGGGCGTCCAGATAGGGCTCGTCGCTGGCGCAGATGAAGAAGTTGCTGGTCGCCGTGCCGGGGGCGAAGCGGCCGATGGAGATGGCGCCGGCCACATGGGCCAGGCCGGTCTTGGTGGTGGGCTCGTGCGCGATCGGCGGGAAAGGGTGCGACTTGACGTTGGGCGCGCCGACGATGGTCCCGCGCGTGGGATCGTCGGTGTCGCGCGAGGCGCGGAAGAACTCGCCGCCGTCATAGGCGTGGGCGTCCACATAGCGCAGGAAGTTCCTGGCGGTGATCGGCGCACGCTGAGCCTCCAGCTCGACCTCGATCACCCCGTGGTTGGTCCGGATCCGCACCCGCGGCTTGGGCGGGTCGGCCAGGGTCCAGCCCGGCGCGCCCGCCGCCAGCGCCGCCGCTCCGGCCAGCACCCCGCGCCGTCCGATCCTGACCATCGTCATGCCTGCCTGCTCCGCATCCGTTCGCGCCTGGGATACAGCTTAAAGCGGGTCGAGGCCGGCCTGAATCGGAATTTTAGCGACAGCGGTCCGTCTCCCCTTGCGGGAGAAGGAAGGGGCCCGTCGGCGAAGCCGATGGGAAGGATGAGGGGTTTCTCGATCTCTCGCCAGGCCCGCGCAGCCCCTCACCCTCCCAGGCTGCGCCTGGGTCCCTCCCTCTCCCGCAAGGGGAGAGGGGATTGATCGCCTCACTCCGCGTCCTGGTCCGGGTGCTGGTAGGAGACGATCGAGGCCAGCCAGGCCTCGGCGTTCTCGACCTCTTCGTAGGGGCGCTCGGGCAGGCCGATCAGCTCGGCGAACCAGGGCATGCGCTCGATGACGCCGTGCTGGGCGGTTGGGCGCAGCACGGCGGGGTCGTCGAAGGCGCCGATGGCCAGTTCGGTGACGCCAGCCTCGGGTTGGTAGCACAGCGGCGTGCCGCAGGCGGCGCAGAAGCCGCGGCTGGCGCGGTTGGAGCTGCGGAACCAGGCCGGCTGGCCGCGGGTCCAGGCCATGCCGCTCTCGGCCGAGACCAGGGGGGCGAAGAACGAGCCGAACGCCTTCTGGCACATACGGCAATGGCACAGGCTGGCGCGGCCCAGGGGCAGGGCGGCGGAGAAGCGCACCGCGCCGCACTGGCAGCCGCCGGTCATGGTCTCGGCCGTCATGCGGGGGCTCCCAGGAGGCGCTTGCCGTCGTGGCCGGTGATGGTGAAGGCGGTTATGGCCCCGATCGGGGCTGAACCGGCGAAGGCGATCTCGCTGAAGTCCTCGGCTCGGGCCAGGCCCTCGCGCTCGACCAGGCCGCCCAGGATGCGGCCGACCTGGCGGGCCAGGTGACGGCCCAGGGCGGCGTCGCCGGCGGCGCGCAGGCGTTCGGCGCGGGCCTTGACCACGCCGCGCGGCAGCTGGGGCATGCGCGCGGCCGGGGTTCCGGGCCGCGGGCTGAATGGGAACACGTGCAGGAAGGCCAGGCCCGCCTCGTCGACCAGGGCCAGGGTCTGCTCGAACATGGCCTCGGTCTCGGTGGGGAAGCCGGCGATCAGGTCGGCGCCGAAGGCGACATCCGGGCGCACGGCGCGCACGTCGGCGATCAGGCGCAGGGCGTCGGCGCGGCTGTGGCGGCGCTTCATGCGCTTGAGGATCATGTCGTCGCCAGCCTGCAGCGACAGGTGCAGATAGGGCGCCAGGCGCGGCTCTTCCGCCAGGCAGCGCATCAGGTCCGGATCGATCTCGGCCGCGTCGATCGATGACAGCCGCAGGCGGGGCAGATCCGGGACCAGCCGCAGGATGCGCGCCACCAATTGGCCCAGGCTGGGCTGGCCGGGCAGGTCGGCGCCCCAGGAGGTGAGGTCCACCCCGGTCAGCACCACCTCCTCATAGCCCTCGGCCGCCAGGCGGCGCACCTGCTCGACCACCTCGCCCGCCGCGGCCGAGCGCGAATCGCCCCGGCCATAGGGGATGACGCAGAAGGTGCAGCGGTGGTCGCAGCCGTTCTGCACCTCCACATAGGCGCGGGCCCGGTCCTTCAGCCCGTCGATCACCCCGCCGGTGGTCTGGCGGGCGGTCATGATGTCGCCGGCGCGCACGCGCTCGCCCTCGGGACCAGGCAGATAGGCGCCCGGCGCGGCCTTTTCGGCGTTGCCCAGCACCAGGTCCACCTCGGCCATGGCGGCGAAGGCGGCCGGGTCGATCTGGGCCGCGCAGCCGGTGACGATCAGCCTGGCCTCGGGGTTCTCGCGCCGGGCCCGGCGGATGGCCTGGCGCGCCTGGCGCACCGCCTCGCCGGTGACGGCGCAGGTGTTGAACACGATGGCCCCGGTCAGCCCGTCCTCGGCGGCGCGGGCGCGGATGACCTCGGATTCATAGGCGTTGAGGCGGCAGCCGAAGGTGACCACCTCCACGGCGGCGTCAGGCGCGCCCTTCGTGCGGATCCGGGGCGCCGGCAGGTCCAGGGCGTCGGTCACGGCAGGACGCCGGCGAATTCCACCGCCACCGCCCCGGTCATCAGCACGTGGTCGTCGGCCTCGCGCCAGTCGATGACCAGCTCGCCGCCGTCGACCACCACAGTGGCCTTGCGGTCGGTCAGGCCGCGGCGGTGAGCGGCGACCAGGGCGGCGCAGGCGCCGGTGCCGCAGGCGCGGGTCTCGCCCGCGCCGCGCTCCCACACCCGCAGGCGGATGCGATCGCGCCCCTGGATCTCGGCGAAGCCCACATTGGTCCGCTCGGGAAACAGCAGATGATGCTCGATCATCGGACCCACCTGCCGCACGGGGGCGGCCGCGGCGTCGGGCACGAAGAACACCACATGCGGATTGCCCATGGAGACGCAGCCGGGGGTGTGCAGGATCGGCGCGTCGATCGGGCCGACCTGCAGCTCGATCCCGCGCGTGTCCATCTCTTCGGCCAAAGGAATGTCGGTCCAGGCCAGGCCCGGGCGGCCCATGTCGACGGTGACGACCCGGTCGCCGGCCCGGCGGCCGGACAGGCGCCCGGCCTTGCTCTCGAACAGCGCCTCGTCGCGGCCGCTGGCCTCCATCAGCAGCCAAGCCACGCAGCGCGTAGCGTTGCCGCAGGCGTCGACCTCGTCGCCGTCGGCGTTCCAGAAGCGGATGAAGGCCTCGCTGCCGGCGGCCGGGCCGATGGCCACGATCTGGTCGCAGCCGATCCCCTGCGTGCGGTCGGCGATGGCGCGCACGGTCTCGGCGCTGGGCTCGAACGGGCCCAGCGGGTCGTTGGCGGCGGTCTGGACCACGACGAAGTCGTTGCCCAGGCCGTTCATCTTCAGGAACGGACGGCTCATGGCAGCGGACATATAGGCTAAACCGCGCGGCATTTCATCCGCGCCGGGACAGCGCACCCATCCAGCGCCAAATAGCCAAGCTTGTTGCGCGCCGCGGTGCTGTGATCCATGGTGCGTCTACCCAGGCGGCAGTCCTGGGATTTGGGGGGCGACATGACTAAACTCATCTGCGGGGCCGCGCTCGGCGTGGCCGCCCTTTCTCTTGGCGCGTGTGCGACGGTGACGCGCGGCGACAGCACCGCCTGGGAGGTGCGCACCTCGCCGCCGGGGGCGTCGGTGAAGACGACCAACAACATGCAGTGCGATTCCACGCCGTGCTCGCTGCGCATGCCCAGGCGTTCGGAGTTCGACGCGACCATCACCAAGGCGGGGTACAAGCCACTGACGGTGCATGTGACCCACAAGATCAGCGGAGCGGGCGGCGCCGGCATGGCTGGCAACGTCCTGATCGGCGGCATTATCGGCGCCGGGGTCGATGTGGCCACGGGGGCCATGTACGACCTGACCCCCAATCCTGTGGACCTGGCCCTGGAGAAGGATGATGTGCCTGCGGCTCCGCTCGCCGCCGCTCCGGCGGCAGCCCCGGCGGTGACACCGGCTCCGGCTGCGACGCCCGCTCCAGCCTCGGCGCCGGCGGCTGCGCCCGCGCCGACGCCGGTGGCGTCGAACGACGTGTCTCCGGCGCCGGCCGGCGCACCCGGCGCGGCGGCGAAATAGCCCGGCGGGCGGGGCGGGCTCACGCCCGCTCCACCGCCTTGGCGGCGGCGTCCAGGGCGTCGGCGATCGCCGTCACCTGGGTCTCGTCCAGCGGGCCGCGCGACAGGCGCAGGCGCAGGGCCGTGCGCAGGTTCTCCATGGCGCGGACCAGTTGCGGCGCCTCGCGCCCGCGGCTGGCGGCGGCCACGGCCTCGATGCGAGCCTTGAGGCTCTCGACGGCCTCAGCCTGGCTGTCCAGCCATGCCTGGCCCTCGGGGGTGATGGCGTAGAGTTTCTTGCCGCCCTCGGCTTCGAGCGGCTTGGCGTAGCCCAGGTCTTCCAGCCAGGTCAGGGTGGGGTAGACCACGCCGGGGCTGGGGGCGTAGGCGCCGCCGACGGAGTCTTCCACCGCCTTGATCAGCTCGTAGCCGTGGCTGGGTTTCTCGGCGATCAATTGCAGCAGCAGCAGGCGCAGGTCGCCCTGCTCGAACACCCGCTCGCGCCGGCCGCCGCCGCGGAAGCCGCCGCGCTCGCCGATGTCGCCGCCATGCCAGCCGAAGCCGTGCCGGGCGAAATGGGCGCGCAGCCCGTGCATGTGGTGATGGTGATGGGAATGATGACGATGCATATTGGAACCTCTTAGATATATCGATTGTGCAGATATATCTAAGATGGCTCGCCGCGCAAGAGTTATTTCCGATATATCTAAAATACGTTTTCCGGGGCGCCCAGCCAAGCCGGCGTCGACGGGCGAGCGGCGGCGCCTCAGAACCCCTCCGCCTCCAGGGCCATCAGGCTGGCCGAGCCGGCCTTGAGCTTGGCCAGGTGGGCGCCGGCCTCGGGCAGGATGCGCTCCAGGAAGTAGCGGCCGACCACCAGCTTGCGGGCGTAGAAGGGATCGGTGTCGCCCGCGTCGATGCGCGCCTGGGCGGCTTCAGCCAACTGGGTCCACATCCAGGCCAGGGCGGTCAGGGCGAACAGGTTCAGATAGTCCGTGGCCGCGGCTCCGGCGTCGTCCGGGTTCTGCAGCCCGTGCTGCATCAGCCACATCGTCGCCTCCTGCAGCTGACCCCGGGCGGTCTTCAGCCCCTCGACATAGGCCGCCAGAGCCGGCTGGCCCTCGCGTCCGGTGATGAAGGCCTCCAGCTCGGCGAACCAGGCCATGGGCGCGCGGCCGCCGTGGGCGCCCAGCTTGCGACCCACCAGGTCCATGGCCTGCACGCCGTTGGTCCCCTCGTAGATCATGCTGATGCGCACGTCGCGCAGGTGCTGGCTGGCCGGATAGTGCTCGGTGAAGCCCGAGCCGCCATGCACCTGCATGGCGTCCGAGGCGATCTTGAAGCCCTTGTCGGTCAGATAGGCCTTCAGCACCGGCACCATCAGACCCAGGAGGTCGGAGGCCTTTTCGCGCACGGCGGCGTCGGGCGAGACCTTGGCCAGGTCGCCCTGCAGCCCGGCCCACAGCAAGAGGGCGCGGCCGGCCTCCAGCACCGCCTTGGAGTCCATCAGCATGCGGCGCACGTCGGGATGCACCAGGATGGGATCGGCCGGACCGTCGGGGTTCTTCGGCCCGGTGAGGGCGCGGCCCTGCAGGCGCTCCTTGGCGAAGGCGGCGGCGGCCTGATAGGCGGCTTCGCCCTGCGACAGGCCCTGCAGGGCCACGCCCATCCGCGCCTCGTTCATCATCACGAACATCAGCTTCAGGCCGGCGTTGGCCTCGCCGATCAGCCAGCCCTGGGCCTCGTCATAGGCCATGACGCAGGTGGCGTTGCCGTGGATGCCCATCTTGTGCTCCAGCCCCGCGCACTGGACGCCGCCATTGCGCGGGCCGACCTCGCCCGCCTCGGTGGGGATGAACTTGGGCACGATGAACAGCGAGATCCCCTTGACGCCGGCCGGCGCGCCCTCGATGCGGGCCAGCACCAGGTGGACGATGTTCTCGGCCAGGTCGTGCTCGCCGCCGCTGATCCAGATCTTCTGGCCGCTGATGCGGTAGGAGCCGTCGGCCTGGGGGACGGCCTTGGTGCGGAGCAGGCCCAGGTCGGTGCCGCAATGCGGCTCGGTCAGGTTCATGGTTCCGCCCCACTGGCCGCTGGCCAGCTTGGGCAGGTACAGGGTCTTCTGCGCCTCCGAGCCGCCGGTCAGGATCGCCGAATAGGCGCCGTGGGTCAGGCCCGGATACATGGAGAAGGCCATGTTGGCCGAGGACGACATCTCGCTATAGGCCAGGCCCACCACGCCGGGCAGGCCCTGGCCGCCGAACTCGGGCTCCGAGCTCAGCAATGGCCAGCCGGCCTCGACCATGGCCGCATAGGCCTCCCGGAACCCCGGCGGGGTGGTCACGCCCTGGGGCGACCATCGGCAGCCCTGCTGGTCGCCGGCCTTGTTGATCGGGGCCAATACGTCCTGGCAGAAGCGCGCGCCCTCGGTCAGGATCTGCTCCACCGTCTCCAGCGAAGCGTCGGCGAAGCCCGGCAGGTCGGCGTAGCGCTCCAGCTTCAGCACCTCGCCCAGGATGAAGAGATGATCGCGGACCGGCGCTTGATAGGCCATGCGGTGGCTCCTTTGGGTGGGCGGCGGGCTAGTCGACCGGATTCAGGGTGCGGGAGTCGGCCGAGGTCTGGGCCGCGGTCAGCTGCGCCTCCAGCTGGCGGACATTGTCGTGCAGTTCGGCCAGGGCCTGGTCGATGTCCTCGCGCTGGGATTCCAAGGCCGTGATGCGCTCGCGCAGGGCCGGCAGCAGCCGCTCGGCCTGGGCCGCGCCCTGGTCCTCGGCGCTGTAGAGGTCGAGCAGCTCGCCGATCTGGGTCAGGCTCAGCCCCACCCGCTTGCCGCGCAGGATCAGGGTCAGGCGGGCGCGGTCGCGGTGACCATAAAGGCGCGTCTGACCCTGGCGCTGCGGCGCGATCAGGCCCTTGTCCTCGTAGAAGCGCAGCGCCCTTGGGGTGATGTCGAAGGCCTGGCACATCTGGCGGATGGTCAGGCGGCGCTCAGGGCGCGAATCGGCGGCCATGCCTTGGCTGCTCCAGTTCTTTGGCTGAGCCTAGACCTGGGCCGACGGGGGCGTCAACGCAGCCCCCGCCGCCGCTCGCGCTTTGGCCTACCAGATGCGGACCCGTTGATCCGGCGCCGAATACATGGCGTCGCCCGGCTTGATGTGGAAGGCGCGGTACCAGGCGTCCACATTGGGCAGCACCCCGTCGACCCGATAGTGGGCCGGCGAGTGCGGATCGGTGACGATGCGCTGGCGCAGGGTGTCGTCGCGGATGCGCTCGCGCCAGATCTGGCCGAAGCTGAGGAAGAAGCGCTGGTCGCCGGTCAGGCCGCCGACCACCGGCGCGGGTTTGCCGTGCAGCGAGGCGTGGTAGGCGTCCAGCGCGATCAGCACCCCCCCCAGGTCGGCGATGTTCTCGCCCATGGTCTGGTCGCCCTTGATGTGGGCGCCGGGCAGGGGTTCGAAGGCGGAATACTGCTCGCCCAGCCGCTTGGTCTGGGCCTCGAACTTGGCCGCGTCCTCGGCGGTCCACCAGTCGTCCAGGGCGCCGTCGCCATTGGCCTTGCGGCCCTGGTCGTCGAAGCCGTGGGTCATCTCGTGGCCGATCACCGCGCCGATGCCGCCATAGTTCACCGCCGGATCGGCCTTGGGGTCGAAGAAGGGCGGCTGCAGGATGGCGGCGGGGAACACGATCTCGTTGTTGGTCGGGTTGTAATAGGCGTTCACCGTCTGCGGGGTCATGTCCCATTCCAGCTTGTCCACCGGCTGGTTCAGGCGATGGACCTGGCGCATCCATTCGAAGGCGGCGCTACGCTCGGCGTCGCCATAGAGGTCGTCGGCGGTGAGGGTCAGCGCGCTGTAGTCGCGCCACTTGACCGGATAGCCGATCTTGACCGTGAACTTGGCCAGCTTCTCCAGCGCCTTGGTCTTGGTGGCCGGGCTCATCCAGGTCAGCCGCTCGATGCGGTGGCCCAGGGCGATCCTCAGCTGGTGGACCAGGTCGTCGATCTTGGCCTTGGCCTCGGGCGGGAAGTAGCGGGCCACATAGAGCCGGCCTACCGCCTCGCCCAGGGCGCCCTCGACGAAGCCCACGCCCCGCTTCCAGCGCGGCCGGTTCTGGGGCTGGCCGCCCAGGGTCTGGCCGTGGAAGGCGAAATGGGCGTCGACGAAGCGCTTGGACAGGTAGGGCGCGGCGTTATCCACCACGTGGAAGGCCTGCCAGGCCTTGAGCGTGTCCAGCGGCGTGGCGGCGAAGATCTTGGCGATCTTGGGGAAGGCGGTGTTGTCGGTCAGCACCACCCGGCTCACGTCGCCCAGGCCGGCCGCCTGCAGCAGGCGCTTGAAATCGAAGCCGGGGGCGTAGGCCGCCAGCTCGTCCGGGCTCATGGCGTTGTACGTCTTGTCCACGTCGCGCTCTTCGGCGACGCTCCAGCTGGCCTGGGCGATCTGGGTCTCCAGATCGACGATGGCCTTGGCCGCGCCGGCCGGGTCGCTCCAGCCGACCTGGCCCAGGGTCTGGGCCACATAGGCCTGATACGCCGTCTTCTTGTCGGCGAAGCTGGGCTCCAGGTAATAGTCGCGGTCCGGCAGGCCCAGGCCGGCGGTGTCCATATAGACGGCGTAACGGGTGGGCGCCTTTTCGTCGGCCTGGATGCCGGCGTCGAAGATGGTGCTCTGGAAGTTGGTGTTGGAGGCGCCCATCACCACGGCCACGTCCTCCAGGCTGGTCTCGGCGCGGATGGCGTCCAGGTCGGGGGCCAGGGGCTTGGCGTCCAGCGCCTCCAGCTGCGCCTCGTTCATGAACGCCTTGTAGGCGGCGCCGATCTTGGCCGCGTCCGGGTCGCTGATCTGGCCGGCGGCCGCGGCGTCGATGATCTGGCGGGTGCGGTTTTGCGACAGCTCCACCAGCTTGTCGAAATTGCCGTAACGGGTGCGGTCGGCGGGGATCTGGGTGCGCGCCAGCCACTTGCCGTTGGCGTGCAGGTAGAAGTCCTTGCCCGGCGCCACGCTGGGGTCCTCGCCGGTCTGGTCATAGCCCCAGGTCCCGAAGTGCGGCGTGGCGACGCTGGCGCCGGCGGC
>OUWB010000074.1_pt2 | contig 19008 bp, 13 predicted proteins | sample 1779821 | NCBI WGS metagenome assembly OUWB01 (sample SAMEA3914806, study PRJEB12502) | metagenome | biome: forest; material: soil | place: Canada | collected 2011-08-03 | depth 0.1 m
ATCGACTGGGGCACGACCCTGATCAGCGCCCTGATGCCGCAGGGCCGCGGCACGCCGCGCCGGGTGCGCACCCTGGTGGATTTCCTGGTGCTGAAGTTCAATAACCGGATCGCGTGAAGATTTTAGCCACGGAAGACACGGAAAAACACGGACGTAAAGCCGCGCGCAGCGCGCCACCTCATGCACCTCGCTGGCGTTTCCGGCTACGAAGAAGTCCGTGTTTTTCCGTGTCTTCCGTGGCTAAAAATTCTTTGGATGGCGCTTCGCGCGATCTCCAGTTTGCGCTCATTTGCGTTTCCGTGGCAAAACCCTCCAATGTCCGAACCCGTCATCATCGATGCGCGCGGCCACCGCTGTCCGGTGCCGACGCTGAAACTGCAAAAGCAGATGCACGCCGCGGCGGACGGTGAAAGCGTCATCCTGATCGCCGACGATCCCATGGCGCAGATCGACGTGCCGCATTTCTGCAATCAAAACCGATATCGGTTGCAATCGGTCGAACCCTGCGGCACAGGCTGGCGCTTCTTGATTTTGCGTCCTTAGTGCGCTGAAGCGCCGCGCGGGCTCCTCGCATGGGCGCGGGCGGCCAAAGAACGTTCCATGCCGCCCTTGCCAAGGCTGCGCCTTGGAGGCAGGTGCCGCTTGGTGTTGCAAAGGCTTGAAACATGTTATTTACGTCTGGCCCGTCATTGTGACGCGTGGCGCGAATGAGTCGCCCGGTCTGAAGAGAGGTTCCGTTTGTTCCCCTTTGCGCGCCTGTTGCTGTTGAGCCGCGACGACGCCTGGCTGAAGAGCCTGAGCGACCGTATCGACCGACTGGGCCTGCGCACCATCGGCGCCACGGAGCCCGACGCGGCCGCGGCCGCGCTGAACGACATGCCGATCGAAGCCGTGCTGATTTCCGATACCGCCGCCGCGCTGTGGCCCGACGTCGCCGCGCGCCTGCGTCACGCCGCCTGGCCGCGCCGCGTGCCAGTCATCCTGATGCGCGAGACCAACGAGTACGAAGTCCCGGACGGCTGGGACATGGTGTTCACCCACGACGCGCATCCGCAGCAAATCGTGCTGATGGTCGAGCATCTGGTGCGCGAATGCGTCGCCGAGGAAGAGTTCGACACGCGCTCGACCACCTTTAACATCTCGGCCGATGACATTGAAAAGGTTGATCGACTCGAGACACCGCTGGCGGTGTTGTCGATCGGCTCGCCGGATCCGGATTTTCTCGCCCTGACCCACGACCTCAGCGGCAAGGGGCTCGACGTCGTCGCCGCCCTGTCGAGCTACAGCGCCTTCGACTATCTGCATGACCGCACCTTCGACGCCGTGCTGTTGTGGGGCGGCAGCGAACCGTCCGAGCAACTGGCCATCGCCGCCGGCATGCGCCGCAACACCCGGCTCTATCACACCCCGGTCCTGCTGCGGCTGCAGAAGGAGACCGAACTCGATCTCGGCGAAGCCTATCTGCGCGGCGTCACCGACATCGCCAATCCGCGGGCACCGGTCGCCGAAATCACCGGCCGGCTGGAGCGCCTCGCGCGCGGCCATCGCCGGCAATTGACGATCCGCAAGACGCTGGAAGCCATGCGCGGTCACGCCGATATGGACAAGACGACGGGCCTGTTCGGCCGCGACCTGTTCGCCGCCCACCTCGCCCATCTGTCCCAGGCCGCCGCTGATCGCCAGCGCACCCTGTCGATCTGCGTGCTCAAGATCTCCGAGACGCCGGATGTCGCCCAGGCGCGTCAGCGCAAGGCGCTCGACCGCGCCGTGCCGCAAATCGGCTCGATGATCGCCCGCCTGATCCGCGCCGAGGACAGCGCCGGACGGCTGTCCAACGACGTCTTCGCCCTCGCCTTGCCGGCGACGACCGAAGCGGCGGCCCGCGCCGTCGGCGAACGCATCAGCGCCGTCATCAGTTGTACCGCCTTCAGCTCCGGCAACGGCAAGGCGCCCTATGTCGTCGAATTCGACGTCGGCGCCGCGCAGATCCGGGGTGGCGAGCCGGCCGCCGCGGCCCTGATGCGCGCCGCCGACGCCGTCGGCAATCGTGACCGCGAAGCGGTTTAGGTCACAAAACACATGTTCTGCTGACCGCTGGGCCAAGCGCCCGGCCGTCGCTTCATGCCCGCTTCAGCGCGCAAATGAGCCGAAAAGCCAAATAATTCCTCATACATTTCTCAGACAATATCCGTCCGTAAGGAAGATTTTTTTCTGCCGGACCGCTACCGATGGGCCGCGAATATGATCACGGCCAAACCCTGGATGGCGTTAGCGCTTCCGAGAATATAGCAACATCATACTGTATTTTATAAGTTAAACATCACACCTCGTGCCCGATTGGTCGCCGACGGCGACAGACCAGGCTCGGCGATGCCCCGCCGTCAATAACGAAATACGCCCCTTGCGTGCATGTCAATTGTCTGACATCTTTTCGGCACAGGGAGCGATCAACTCGCCATGGGAAACGGACATCATCGTATCGGGGTATGGCTCGCCGTGTCCCTATGGCTGCTTTCAGCGCACCTGGCCCTGGCCCAGGGCGCCAATAGTTCCGCCCTGTTGACAGACATGTCCTCGCGCGACGAAGGCGCCGGCCGGGCGGAACTGACGCTCACCCTCTCGCCTGGGACGCCCGACTACAAGGTGGTCGGCAACGACACCGAACACATCACCATCCACCTGCTCAATACCAGCGGCGGCACGGGGCCCACGCCGAATCTCGGCACGCAACTCCTGCATTCGGCGATTGCCCAGCCTTCGGGCACCGATCTCGACATCATCATCGAAACCACCGCCAACGCCCATGTCGAGGTGCGTAAGGCCTCCGCCACGACCCTGGTCGCCGAGATTCGAACGGGCGGGGCCGCGGCAGCCTCGCCCGTCGCCGCGGGGGAAGCCGTGGACCCGCGCCAGCCCCTGCCCGTCGCCGTCGATCCGCCGCCGGGCCAGGACCTCTATGTCATGATCCCGCTGAAATACGCCGATATCAGCGAAGTCGTCGGCCTGCTGTCCGACGGCGCCTCCGTCAAATCCAATGATTCGTTCACGCCGCGCGAACCGGGCTTCGGCTCCCAGGGCATGAATAACGGCGCCCCGGTAAGCAACCCGCAGCCAACGGCGGACGACACGCCGGTGGGCCAATCCGTCGACAGCTCCATCGCCGTCGACCGCCGGCTCAACGGCATATGGGTCAAGGGATCCGCCGAGCATATCGCCAGGGTCAAGGCGGAAATCACCGCCATCGATCTGCCGGTCGACAGCGTGATGCTCGAGACCGAAATCGTCGAGCTGACGGAAACGGGCGCCAAATCCATTGGCATCGACTTCACCAATGCCAATGGTGGCATCGCGGTCGGCACCTTCCAGACGGGGCAATACATCACCAACGACCTATCGGGCGGCAGCCGCCAGACGTCGGCCTCGCTTCAGGCCGCGCTCTACGCCCAGGTGCAGAAGGGCCAAGGCAAGATCCTCTCGCGCCCCAGCATCTCGGCGCAAAGCGGATCGTCCGCCAAAATCATCACCGGCGACGCGCTTCCGATACTGACGAGCATCACGCTGTCGGGTGTGAACGGCGTGTCGCAGCAGGTCCAGTACGTCAATGTCGGGGTCACCCTGCAGATCGCGCCGCGGACCAGCGCGGACGGCTACGTCACCTCGCATGTGTTTTGTGTCGTCTCGAGCGTGACGGGCTATTCCCAGGGCTATCCGACCATCTCGCAAAGGAATGCCGAAACCTCAGCCACCGTGCATGACGGCGACTCGTTCGTGATCGGCGGACTGAAGCAGGATCAGGTCATAACATCGAATAGTAAAATCCCATTACTTGGTGATCTGCCTTTCATTGGCGGCACTTTTGCTGTCGACAAACGCAGCAACTCGAAAACAGACCTCTACATCGTCATCACGCCCCACATCATAAAAAGAAAGTAAGCTTTTCCGTAACAGTAACTGCATTGCCTTGCATATGATTTGTTCAAGCCAAACATCCTTTACACACGTTACAATGGAGGAAACCATGAAACTGAAAAAAAGCCTCATCATCACAACGACGGCCATCCTGGCCTTGACCGGCGCGGCCGTCGCCACCGACGTCGCGGCCACGCCCTGGACGCTTTCGGGGGCGCTTACCACCCACGATCCCGATATTCAAAAGGAGAGCTCGACCTATTGGATCATGGAAACCACGGCCAATAACGGTATCGGTGTGAAATACTCGTCGAACGGCACGGCCTGGACCCAGGGCACGGCGATCTTCGGCAGCGGCCTCAGTTGGTGGAAGACTTACAATCCTTCGGCCGATCCGGCGCAGGTCTGGGCGCCCGGGTGCATAAACCTCAACAGTACGACAGCCTGTTACTATGCCGTGTCGAGTTTCGGCTCACAGAAATCGGCGATCGGCCTGACGACCTCGGCCGGGGGAATCGCCGCCGGGAAATGGGCCGATCAGGGCGCCGTCATCACCTCAAGTACCAGCAGCGCCTATAACGCCATCGATCCCCAGCCCGTGACCGACTATTCGGGCAATCTCTGGCTCAGTTTCGGCTCCGCCTGGGGCGGCATCTACGTCACCCAGGTCAATGCCTCGACCTTCAAGCCTACCGGTTCGTCGACCAATATCGCGCGCGACACGTCCCAGGTCGTCGAGAACTCGTTTATCGTCAAACATGCCTTCAACGGAACGAACTACTACTATCTGTTCGCGTCCAAGGGCTCGTGCTGCAGCGGGTCGAGCAGCACCTATCACATCGTCGTCGGGCGCTCGACCTCGATCACCGGCCCCTATGTCGACAATAACGGCAATTCGATGATGAACGCCGGCTCCGGCCTCACCGTCGCGTCTTCGGGGTCGCGCTACATTGCCCCGGGTGGAGAAAGCGCCATCACCGACACCATCATGGCCTGGTACGCGCTCGATTCGCAGAACAGCTATAATCCGGTGCTGTTCATCACCAATCTGACCTGGAATACCAGCGGCTGGCCCAACGCCCTCTGGTAGGCCCGAACGCCCCGGATTGGCCTTTGTATGATCCGGGGCGCACACGGCCCCGCCGATGAGTCGCTACTTGAACAATTGCAGCAACAGGCCCGATTGGGCATTGCCGATGCTCAGCGCCTGCACGGCGAGCGCCTGTTTCGTCGCCAGGGCCGCGGCCGTCGTCGCCTCGGTGGCCATGTCGGCGTCGGTCAGGTTCCCCACCGCCGCCTGCAAGGCGTCCGAACGCTTGCTGTTGGCCGAGACCAGACCGGCGATCGTCGATTGCTGGTCGCCGAAATAGGTCAGGGTCTGACCGGCGCTGGACAGGGCGGCATCGACCGCGGCGTTGGCGGCCGCGCCGCTCATCTGGGCGATGCCTGACAGGCCGAGCCCGTTGGACGTCATGTCGAAATGCGTCAGGTCGAGCGTCGCGCCGACGCTGTTGATCGGTATCGAGGTAGAGCCACTGGGGGTAAAGCTCGCCGAGGGCACCTGGAAGCCGACGGGCGATCCTGTGCCGGTGGCCGAGATGTTCAGCGTCGCCGTGCGTCCCTGCACCGCCCCGCCGTAGGTGTGGGTGATATCGGTCGAAAAGGATTGCGGCGCGCCCGGCGTGCTGCTTGAGCTGGTGTAGCTCGAACCGTCGCCCCAATTGATATTGATGCTCTGGTTCGTCGCGTTGGAGACGTGCAGTTGCAGATCGAGCAGTCCCGCGTCCTGGCCGACGCTGACCGAGGCCGTTCCCGATTGGGTCATCGTGCCCAGGGGCGTGCCGAGCGATTGGGCGGTTTCGGTCGACGCCGACAACAGGTTTATGCCGTTGAATCCGGCCTGGCTGGCGGTGTTGTCGATCGACTGGGCCAAGGCGCCGAGATCGGTCTGCAGGACCGTGCGCGAAGCCGTGTCGAGCGACGTATCGGTTAACGCCACGGCCTTGGCTTTCATCTGCTGAAGGGTGTCCTCGATCGATTGCGCCGCCGCCGACGCGACATCGACCAGGGATTGGCCGCGCAACAGACCGGTCATGGCGGTGTTCGTATCGGCCTTCTGCACGCTCAGATTAGTGGCGATGATATAGGCCGACGCATTGTCCTTGGCGGAGTTGACCTTCTTGCCTGTGGCCATGCGTTCTTGAGTCGTCAAAGCCTGTGCCTGCAAAGCGTTGAGGCTCTGCAGGGCGAGGATGGTCCCCATCGATGGCGATAAGGCAATCAAGCCGTTTAACGCACCTTTGTTGAGAGCGCGCGTCCGCGCCCCTTCGTACGGTCCGGGGCATAACCCGGCTCGCAGCTCAACAGGATAACATTATGCGCTTAAGGACACGCTAAATCCCCTTATTTACAAAGGGTTTTCCATTTCGATTCATCCTTCTGCGGCAAGGCGCGCCAGTTCCTTGACGATCTTTTCGGCCGCCCCCAAACGCGACGCGGCATCGGGCCATTCGCCCTTGACCAGCAGCTTCTGGTCCGGACGCAGCTTCCAGTCGGGGCGCGTCGGGATAAACCGCACCAACCCCATCGGGTTGTTGAAGCTGTCGTTGCGGAAGCTGATCACCGCGCCCTTGGGCCCGACATCGAGCTTGGCGACATTGGCTTCGCGGCATAGCCCCTTGATTCCGACTACCTTCAGCAATTGCTCGGCCTCTTGCGGGATCGGGCCGAAGCGGTCGATCAGTTCCGAGGCCAGGGCTTCGCGATCGGCCGCCTTTTCGGCTTCCGAAACACGGCGATAGAGTGCCAGGCGGATATTGAGATCGGGAATATAGGTGTCCGGCAACATTACCGCGGCGCCGGCATTGATCTGTGGCGACCAGGAGCGGCTGTCGGTCAGGCTTTCCGACGATTTAGCGCGCAGTTCGGCGACCGCGTCCTCGAGCATCTGCTGATACAGCTCGACGCCGATCTCGCGGATGTGGCCCGACTGTTCGTGGCCCAGCAGATTGCCGCCGCCGCGGATGTCGAGATCGTGGCTGGCCAGTTGGAATCCGGCGCCCAGATTATCCAGCGATTGCAAGATCTTGAGCCGCTTTTCGGAGGCGACCGACAGCGTCTTGTGCTGCGGTGTCGTGAGGTAGGCATAGGCCCGTGCCTTGGCCCGCCCGACGCGGCCGCGGATCTGATAGAGTTGGGCCAGGCCGAACATGTCGGCGCGATGCACGATCAAGGTATTGGCCGTCGGCACGTCGAGCCCGCTCTCGACGATCGTCGTCGACAGCAGCACGTCATATTGCCCGTCATAAAAGGCGCTCATCACGTCTTCGAGCTGGGTCGGCGACAACTGCCCATGACCGGTGATGAACTTCACCTCCGGCACCTGAGTACGAAGGAAATCAGCCACATCCGGCAGGTCGCTCAGGCGCGGAACGACGTAATAAGCCTGGCCGCCACGGTATTTTTCGCGCAAAAGCGCCTCGCGCAGCGACACCGGATCGTAGGGTAGCACGTAGGTGCGAACGGCAATCCGGTCGACCGGCGGCGTGGCGATGATCGACATGTCACGAATGCCCGACAAGGCCATCTGCAAGGTGCGCGGAATGGGTGTTGCAGATAATGCAAGCATGTGCACGTCAGCACGGAAAGTCTTCAGCTTTTCCTTATGCTTGACGCCGAAATGCTGCTCCTCGTCGACGATGACCAGGCCGAGATCCTTGAAACCGACCTGCTCCGACAATAGGGCGTGCGTGCCGATAACGACCTCGATTTCACCCTTTTTCAGCCCCTCGCGCGTCTCGTCGGCCTCCTTGCGCGCCACCAGGCGCGACAATTGGCGCACGCGCACGGGCCAGCCCTGGAAGCGCTGGCTGAAAGTGCGGAAATGCTGGCGCGCCAGCAAGGTCGTCGGGCAGACGATCGCCACCTGCTGGCCCGACATGGCGACAACGAAGGCGGCGCGCAACGCCACCTCGGTCTTGCCGAAGCCGACATCGCCGCAGATGAGCCGGTCCATCGGATGGCCCTTGCCCAGATCCTCGAGCACATCGGCGATGGCATTGAGCTGGTCGTCCGTCTCGTCATAGGGAAATTGGGCGCAGAATTCGTCGTAGAGGCCCGACGGCGGGTCGATCGCCGCGCCTTCGCGCAAGGCGCGCGCCGCCGCCAGCTTGATCAGGCCCTCGGCCATTTCGCGCAGGCGTTCCTTGGCTTTCGATTTGCGCGATTGCCACGACGCCGAGCCCAGGCGGTCGAGCTGGGCGCTGTCGCTGTCGGCGCCGTAGCGCGTCAGCAGGTCGATATTTTCAACCGGCAGATAGAGTTTCGAGTCGGCGGCATAGTCGAGCTCGAGGCAGTCGTGCGGCGCGTCATTGACCGACAATGTCTTCAGGCCGACATAACGGCCGATGCCGTGTTCGATATGCACGACCAGATCGCCTTGGGCCAGGGCCGAAGCCTCGGCCAGGAAGTTCTGCGCCCGGCGGCGCTTCCTCGGCCGCGCCAGGCGATCGCCGAGAATGTCGGTTTCGGAAATGACCGCCAGGGACTGGGTTTCGAAGCCGTGGTCGAGCGGCAGCACGGCGCGCTGGATCGGCTTGACCTTGGTGCCGGCGACGCCGTAGCTCTGCGCGTCGGCCCAACTTGTCGCCAGGCGCATCTTGCTCATGCCGTGGTCGGCCAGCATGATGCCGAGGCGCTCGGACGAGCCGTCGGTCCACGACGCGAAGATGACGCGCTTGCCCTGCTTGGCCAGGGCATTGGCGTGATCGGCGACGGCGGCAAACAGGTTGGTGGCGTCGAGCAGGCGTTCCTGCGAGAAGTTTCGGCCTGGCCGCGCGCCCAGGTCTATCACGTCGTGTCCCTCCCGCTCGAACGGCTCGAACCGGCGCAGGCGCTGGCGCGTCAGGGACCGCGTCCATTCCTCGCGTTCGACATAGAGCCGCCCGGGCGCCAGCGCGCGGATATAGCCGCTGTCGCGCTTTTCGGCCGCGTCGGCGCGCAATTGATAGGCGTCGCGCACGGTGTCCATGCGCTCGGCTATGGCATTGTCGGCCAGGGCGTCGAACATCAGCAAGGTGTCGTCGGCCAGATAGTCGAACACGGTGTCCAGCCGGTCATAGAACAGCGGCAGCAGATGCTCGATCCCCTGGCGCCGGATGCCCGCCGACAGGGCGGCATAGACCGGGTCGTCGCCCGCCGCGCCAAAGGTCTTCAGATAGTTCTCGCGGAACCTTGAGATGCTGTCCGGATCGAGGCGGATCTTCGACACGGCGGTGAAATCCAACGACGGTATCTGCTTCAACGACCTTTGCGTTTCCGGATCGAAGCTGCGGATCGATTCCAAGGTTTCGCCGAAGAAGTCGAGCCGCACCGGCTCGTCGAGGCTGGGGGAAAACACGTCGAGAATGCCGCCGCGCACGGCGAATTCGCCGCGTTCGGCGACCGTCGACACGCGCGAATAGCCGTGCTTGAGAAAATAGGACTCCAGATCGGCCATAACCACCGATTGGCTGGGCTTCAGCGACAGCCGGCCCTCGCGGATCGCGGCGAGCGGCGGTACCTTTTGGGTTATGGCGCTGGCCGTGGTCATGACCAGAACCGGCGTGGCCGGCTTCGCCGCCTTCCACTCCGCCAATCTCGACAGGGTGTACATGCGCTGGGCAACGATGCCCGGCATCGGGCTCATACGGTCGTAAGGCAGGCAGTCCCAGGCGGGAAAACTGAGGATTTCCAGATCGGGCGCGAAGAACTTCAGCTGGTCGACAACGGCGTTCAGCCGCGCGAAATCGCGCGCCACGAACAGGCTGACACCGCCCTCGCCGCGCGCCAGATCCGCGGCGGCCATGGCGTCGAATCCTTCCGGCGAACCGGAAAGGATAAGGGTGCGCCCGGACTTGACGATTCGTTGGGCTATATCGGGGAAAGCGCTCATAATTTCGTATAAGCAATCTTGTAGAAGGAATTGAGCTGTTTCAGGATTTCGCTCTGGAAGGCGGCCGGCGCCGGCTCGCGTTCGATGATCCAGCCGTACAGGTCCTGGTCCGGCACCTCCAGCAACACTTCGAACGTGTCGAGATCGGCCGGGCTCATCGAATCGAGGTATGCGTCGGCGAAGTGGCCGAGAATGATGTCGGCCTCCTTGAACCCGCGGCGCCAGGCGCGGAACGACAGCTTCTTCAGCCGCGCGGCTCGGGTTTCAGCCTCGGTCATAAGCGTTCTCCATTTGGCCTTCTCATAAAGCATTTTTTTTGCTTGATAAGCCCCAGTGTCGTGATTTCGAACTTCGAAATCAAAAACGACACCGCAGCCATAAAATGGCGAGTGTCCTTCCGATTCCGAAATGCGTCGGAGGGCTATATCAAGAGCATACGAATTTCCGAATCGGGACACTCGCGCGGCCTCATGCGACCAGAAATTTTGTTCCCCTATTTCGCCGGCGTCGCCACCGTGAAGGGCGTCGGACCGAAAATTGCCCCGACGCTGGCCCAGCATGTCGGACCGATCGTCCGCGACCTGTGCTTCCGGCTGCCCGCCGGCGTCATCAAACGGCCGGTGGTGACGCTCGACCGCGTCCGTATCGGCGAGGTGCAGACGGCCTATGTCACCATCGCCGGCTACCCCAAGTCGCCGCCCAACGGCCCCTACCGCGTCGAGGTCATGGACGGCTTTGACCGGCTGAACCTCGTCTATTTTCATCGCATTCGCGGCTTCGACGTCCAGCATCCGATAGGCAGCGAACGCATCATCAGCGGCAAGATCGAAAAGTTCGGCCACCTGTTGCAGATGCCGCACCCCGACTATCTCGTCACACCGGACAAGGCCGGCGATATCCCGAACGTCGAGCCCGTCTATCCGGCGACGCTCGATCTGTCGTCGCGGCAATTGCGCAAGCTGGTCCAGACGGCGCTTGGCACCCTGCCCGAGCTGCCCGAATGGCAGGACGCTGTATTGGTCGCCCAGCACGGCTGGGTCCCCTTCAAGGCGGCGCTGATGTCGGCTCACGCGCCGCAAAGCGAATTCGACCTGTCGCCCGACGCCACATTCCGCCAGCGCCTGGCTTATGACGAGGCCCTCGCGCACCAGTTGGCGCTCAAGGCGCGCAAGAGCCACCGCCAGGCAACTACAGCTCGCATCGTCGACCGCCACGCCTGGGCCGACGCCGCGGTCGCGCAACTGCCATTCGCCCTGACCGGTGCGCAGACCCGCGCGCTCGACGATGTTCGCGGTGATCTGCGTTCGGGCCATCGCATGAACCGGCTGATCCAGGGCGATGTCGGCGCCGGCAAGACGCTGGTGGCGTTGCTGGCCATGATCGACCTGGCCGAGGACGGCCAGCAGAGCGTGATGATGGCCCCGACCGAGATCCTGGCGCGGCAGCACTATGAGAAAGCCCTGCCCCTGCTGGAGTCGCTCGGCATCGCCGCGCAACTGATGACCGGCCGCGACAAGGGCACGATCCGCGCCAAAAAACGCCAGGCCGTGGCGTCGGGCGAAGCCAGGATGGTGTTCGGCACCCACGCCGTCTTCCAGGAAGGCGTCGACTTCCACGCGCTGCAACTGGCCGTCATCGACGAACAGCATCGTTTCGGCGTCGACCAGCGCCAACGTCTGTTTTCCAAGGGCGACGCCGTCCACTACCTGTCGATGTCGGCGACGCCGATCCCGCGCACCCTGGCCCTGACGCAATATGGCGAGGCCGATCTCAGCGTCCTCGACGAAAAGCCCCCCGGACGTCAGCCGATCCACACCGCCGTCCTGCCGCGCGCCCGGCTGCACGACGTCTATCAAAGGCTGCGCGCGGCCATTGCCGAGGGCGCCCAGGCCTATTGGATCTGCCCGCTCGTCGAGGAAACCGCTGACTCCGACCTGATCGCCGTCGAGGCGCGCCATCGCGAGTTGGGCGAGGCTCTGGGCATGGAGATCGGCCTGGTCCATGGCCGCATGTCGGGCGAGGACAAGGACGCGGTGGTCAGCCGCTTCAAGATCGGAGACCTGCCCATCCTCTGCGCCACGACGGTGGTCGAGGTCGGCATCGACGTGCCCCAGGCGACGATCATCATTATCGAACAGGCCGAACGCTTCGGCCTGGCGCAACTGCATCAGCTGCGCGGACGCGTCGGCCGCGGCCGCGACAAGAGCGCCTGTATCCTGTTGTACGATACACCCCTGTCGAATACCGCCAAGGCACGCCTGGAGCTGCTGCGCGACACCGAGGACGGCTTCAAGATCGCCGAAATGGACTGGAAGCTGCGCGGCGAAGGCGACATCCTGGGCGCCAAGCAGTCAGGCTTTCCCGACTATCGCTTCGTCGACCCGACGCGCCACATCGACCTGATCGCGCTGGCGGCGCGCGACGCCACCTATATCCTGCAGCACGCCGACAAGCTGCCTGACGAGCGCAGAAAGGCGATCGAGGTGTTGAAACAGTTGTTTGATTGGCGACCGGATGCCGCCGACAAGCAGGACTAGAGCGCAATCCGATAAAGTGGATGCCACTTTTGGCTACGCCGAAGTTCGTTTCGGTTAAATTGCGCGCCAAAACAAAGAACTAGAGCGCCGATTTGATTCTACCAAATCGCATAGCGCTCTAGCCTCGACGGAAATTACGTTGCTCGCCAGTAACTTAGACCGAAATGTTCTTATATTTTTGAATTATTCACAGCCCTCTGTGGATAAAAATCCCGGAGATACGATCGCGTAGCGCGCATATATTTCCGGCAAATGGGAATTACTGGCCGACATCGGCCAGTTGAAAAGCCTGCCAGCGCGCGACCATATCCGCTTCGAGATCGCCATAGAAAAGATTATAGGGCGGAACCTTGTGGCGATCCTCCCAACTGCCGCTGTCGCGGAAGGACGGTGAATCCGGCTTGTCGACGAGCAAAAGCCCGCCCAGGCAATGGCTGGCGACGCGATGAGCGATGGTCGCCGGATCCGTGCCCCATTCCAGGCCCGTGGCATTGGTGGCGCCCTGGGCACGGCGGGCATCGACCTTTTCCTCGCTGTTCGAGCCGATGACCGGATTGACGCAGATCGCGGTTTGCGAGCCCAGGGCCGTCAGCCGGCCGGTTTCATCCCACCTCACCGCCTTGTCCAGCACCTGCAGCGCCTTGTCCGGACGGCCGTTGTCGATAGTGTGATAGGCTATGACGCAGCCGGTTTTCGTCCGCGCCGCGCACGGCGGGATGGCGCCCGAAAAAGCCGAAACCGGCGCCAGGGTCTCAAGCAGATAGGCGGCAACCAGTTGCGACCGCAGGGCCGGATCGGGCGCAATGATGTCGCTCAGCAGGCGTTCGGCCAGCAAGCCGCCCTGCTCGACCCCGACAATGACGAAGCCACGGCCGCCGCGCCGTGTCTTGAGAAAGACGCGAAACGCCGCCTCGACGTCGCGATAGGGAAAGGATCGCGCCTCCATCGAATCGTCGCTCAAGGTCAGTTGAGTGAACAGGCTGGCCTGGCGGTAGCGCGGCGCATAGATATTGCCGGCGACGGAAAACGGACCGGCATAGTTCGGCAGTTGCACATTCTGCACCAACAATTGCGCCGCATTGCTGTCGATCGGCCCGAGCCATTTCTCGCCGCCATCGAAGCTCGTCGCATGAACGAAGAAGACATCGACCTTGCGGGGGTCGGCGAAATAGCCGGCCAGTTGCGGATTGAGGTACCAGCTTCCCGCGTTGGCATAATCGGGCGCCGGTGGCGGCGTGAATATCTGGAACGGCAATTTGGGATCGAGATGGTCCTTGTGCAGATCGTTGACCGAATAGATCCAGGCAATCGCCAGAAACGGGATCAGGCACAGGCCAGCGATCGCCAGCCATTGGCGGCGGGTGATGCGCCTGACCAAGGACATGAGCGACATCTTCGTCATGATCTATGAGTAGCCGGGCGCCCTGGGGTTGCAAGCCCAATCGGCGTCACAAATTGTGGCTTTGTATTGCGCCGGCGCCGTCAGCAGCTTCTGCCGGGGTGATGCGATAGGCATCGTCGGGCCAGCGTTTGTGCACCCAGAACCATTCTTCCGGCCGCTCGCGCACCACGTCCTCGATAAATTGGCTGACCTTGCAGACGGTCGTTTCGATATCCCGCGACTTTTGGCCGGTATTGTCGACGGGCAGAGGATCGTGGACGACCACCTTGAAACGCGCCTTGTTCAGGCGATAAACGCTCATCGGCTGCAATACGGTGCCGAATTTCTGGGCGAATTTGGCCGGCCCCGGCGCGGTTTCGACGATGCGGCCGAAGAAGGGCGTCGCGACGCCGCGATTGAACTTCTGATCGTTCATCAGCGCCGATGATTCGCCCCGCGCCATGCCGGCCAGGATTTCCTTGGCGCCGTCGCCGCCCTTGGGCGCGAACAGTTTCACGCCATAGCGCGCCCGCGCGGTGCGCACGCGCTTGTCGATATAGGGATTATTGATGGCGCGATAGGTGATCTGGCAGATGATGCCGGCCTCCAGGATCGCCGATGGCATGATCTCGAAATTGGCGAAGTGGCCGGAAATAAAGACGACCGGTTTGCCCGAGGCGGCGATGTCACGCAGCCTTTGCATGTTCTCGACGACGATACGGCCATTGGCGACGGTGATCCGGTCCATCATGATCAGCTCGGCGAAGGTGCGCCCCAGATTGTCCCATTGGGCCACCGTGACGCGCGCCTTCCACGCCTCGTCCTTGTCGGGAAAGGCCAGGTCGAGGTTCTTGCGCACCAGCTTGCGCAGGGAGGTCATCGGTCCCAGGGTCTTAAAGATCGCCGCGCCGAGATCGGAGGCGACATCGACCGGCAGCAATCGCACCAGATTGGTGACGATATCGTAGCCGACCGTTTCCAGCCGCCAGGCCAGATTCTGCATGAAGGAGGGTTTGCGTTCGGACATGACCTATTGCCCCGCCCGCTTCTGTTTGTCGGCTTTTTGGGCCGCCAGGATCATGAAGAGCCGCGTCGTGCGGGTTTCGGCCGCCAGATGCGAACTATAGACACCATCCCAGCCGCCGGTGAAGTGACGGCGAAAGATGTAGTAGCGGATAAAGGTCAGCGGATATTCGAACGGCACCCGCGACCATATGACCCAGGGCGGCTTGCGCAGCACCTTGGCTTGCGCGGCGTGATACGAATCGAGCTTGTGGCGGATATGCTCGTACGAGCGCGCCGAAAAATGCACGACCGAGCCCTTGAGCTGGCCCACGGCTTCATCCTTGGTATCGACCGTATCGTGCACCGTGCTTTCGCGAAAGCGGACGAAACGGCGGTCATAGAGGCGGACATAGTTATGAAAATCGGCCCATAGCCGCGGCTTCGATTGGTTGGGATAGACATTGCGGATATGGAATTTATAGGCGCGCAGGGCAGGACCTGAGGCCAACAAGGCTTTGATTTCGCGGGCGAGTTCCGGCGTCACCATTTCGTCGGCGTCGACATTCAATATCCAGTCATGCCGCGCACAGTCCTCGGCGAAACGCTTCTGTGGTCCGTAGCCCGGCCAGTCGTGAGAAACGACGCGCGCGCCCAAGCTTTGCGCGATCGCGATGGTGTCGTCGGTGGAGCCGCTGTCGACCACGACGATATCGTCGCAAACGCCGGCGACCGCCCGGATACAGTCACCGATCCGCAGCGCTTCGTTCTTCGTAATGATGCAGCAGCTCAGGCCGGTCACGGGGGTATTCATGATGGCGCCTTTGTGCCGAATGCATCTTGATCAGGCAAGATTTTTTCTCCCGGAAGGAACGAGATGAGCGATCCCGTCATTTTATGGTTTCGTAACGATCTTCGCCTAGATGATCATGCAGGCGCAGCCGCGGCGCTGGCGTCGGGCCGGCCGATCCTGCCCCTATACATATGGGATGTGTCGCTCTTCACAAGGCCCCCCGGGGCGGCGGGGCGGTGGTGGCTCAGGCAGTCCCTTCAAGCGTTGGACGAGGATTTGCGAAAAAGACAGTCAAGATTGATTGTCGCTCAGGGTCATAGCGCCATCGTTCTTGGAGATATTTCGCGTAAATATAAAGTTAAAACAATTTATTGTGGTGATATCTTTGAACCGCTTGTTAAGGTTTTGGACAGCGAGGTCCGACACCACCTCAATGATCAACATATCGAGCTGAAAAACGCCAATACGACGCTCCTCGCTGAACCTAACGCACTGAAAACAAAGTCCGGCCGGCCATTTCAGGTTTTTACGCCCTTCGGTCGGGCGATGGTTGATTCAGGCCTTGCCTATGTGGATAAGTTACCGGCCAATCCGGAAGTGACCTGGTCCGTGCCCTCGACATGGCCCGATTCCTTATCCATCAAGGATTTGCCGCTGGACTCGCGCACGCGATCAGGCCTGGATTGGGCCGCCGGATTTGCGATCTTCACGCCGGGAGAAAACGGCGCGAAACGGGCGCTGGAGCGATTTATCGCCCACGGACTTCATGACTATGCCGATGGGCGCGACCGTCCGGACCTGGACGCGACGTCGGGCTTGTCGCCGCATTTGCGATTCGGCGAAATCAGCCCGCGACGTGTGCTCCACGATGTCGACGACGCCGCCCGGCTCGATCCCCGCCTGCGTCCCGGGGCGGCCAAATTCCGTACGGAAATGCTTTGGCGTGAGTTCTGCTACGGCCTGCTGGCGCAGCAGTCGCAGCTACATGAAGTCAATTTCCGACATGATTTCAATGATTTTCCGTGGCGGGAGGACCAAGCCGGCTTTCGCGCCTGGACGCGGGGCGAGACTGGCTACCCCTTGGTCGACGCCGGCATGCGCCAGCTCTGGCGAACCGGCTGGATGCACAATCGCGTACGCATGGTGGCCGCCTCCTTCCTGGTCAAGCACCTGCTGATCGACTGGCGGCGGGGCGAACAATGGTTCTGGGACTGCCTGGTCGACGCCGATTCGGCCAATAATCCCGCCAATTGGCAATGGGTCGCCGGATGCGGCGCCGACGCCGCACCCTACTTCCGCATCTTTAACCCTTTGACTCAGGCTGAGAAATTCGATCCGGATGGCGCCTACCGGACGCGCTTCATCTCGGGCTACACCTTAGCGGCCGGTCAAAAACCTCAGGCGGATATTTTCGATCACGCTGGAAAACACTTGCAGGCTGGAAAAGATTGGGCAAATGCGACATATGCCAAACCCATAGTCGATCACGACTTTGCGCGGCGCCGCGCGCTGGCCGCGTTCCAGACCATGCGCGCCGCAAGGGATGATGAAGATGACCACGCAGATTGATGCCCGTGAGCTGGACGCTCTGATCGCGAGGGACGCGGTACACGTGGTCGACGGCAGTTGGGCGCTCGACGGCACCGACATGCGCGCCCTCTACGGTCAGTCGCACATACCGGGCGCGGTCTTCTTCGATATCGACGCCATCAGCGACCATACGACCAACCTGCCCCACATGGCGCCGTCGCCAGAAGCCTTCGCCGAAGCGGTCGGTGCATTGGGCGTTCCTGATGATGCAACGGTGGTGGTCTATGATCGCCAGGGCCTGTTCTCGGCGGCACGCGTGTGGTGGACCTTCCGCCTGATGGGCCATCGCGACGTACGTATTTTGCGCGGCGGCCTGCCGGCTTGGCTGGCGGCGGGACACGGCGTGACCGATGCGCAAACCATGGTTAATACGGTCGTTTATACACCGCAACTAGACTATAAAAAAGTAATTGATATAAATGGATTACGTGAAATTGCTAATGTTGATTCAGTCGTGCTCGATGCCCGGCCGGCCGCGCGCTTTGCCGGCACAGCGCCGGAGCCACGCGCCGGCTTGCGGTCGGGCCATATGCCGGGAAGTCGCTCCCTGCCCTTCGCCGAGCTGATCCGCGATGGCGCCCTAAAGCCCGCGGACGAGTTACGGACCATCCTTGAGGCCAAGGGTGTTGATGATTGTGCAACGGTGGTGACGACCTGCGGGTCCGGCGTGACGGCGGCGATCATCAGCCTGGCCATGGCCGAAATCGGCCGCGAGGCGCGGCTGTACGACGGCGCGTGGGCGCAATGGGGTCAGGAGACGCTGGATACGCCGGTGGTCACGGGGGCGGAGTAAGGAAACGAAAGACACTTTCTCCTCCCCATTTTAACAAAATGGGGAGGAGAAAGTCGACGGGACCACAGACGTGGTGAAAAATGGGGGATATCTTGCTTGCAGCCGCCCAGAGACTGGCGACTCCGACAGGGCTCGAACCTGTAACCGTCCGCTTAGAAGGCGGATGCTCTATCCAGTTGAGCTACGGAGCCTGAAAAATCAGTGCGTCCAGCTTTGTCTGCGCGTGACCGCGAAATTGTCGGCATAGGCCTTGATGATCTTCGGCGGCGCTTCCGCCGCGATCAGGCGATAAGGAATGCCATGGTGCTCGGCAAAGGCCTGCGCCTCTTCCTGGGTCTCGAAGGTCAGGCGCACCTGGGCGTCCGTGTCGGCCGAGGAAATCCACCCCATCAAAGGGTCAGGCGTACGCGCGGACTTGGGTTCGAATTCCAGTACCCATTCGTGGGTCTTGGCCCGGCCGGATTGCATGGCGGACTTGGCCGGCTTGAAAATGCGCGCGAACATGAGGCTCTCCTGGAAGCGCTGGGAATCCGCTTCGTGGTCTCTGTCTGTTACTACATAGACCGTGGATGGCAAGGGGTTTTTGAGGGGGTAATATTGTCGGGTATCTATTTCAGCGTTAAGTTCCGTTATGGTGTTCCCTCCCGATAAAGCCACGCGAAAAGAGTTGCGGCGACTTGCCGATCTTCGTCCTTGGTCGCCAAGGGGCGCATGGCCAGTGAACCCCTGGCCAATGGCCGGCGCGCCCTACCTCGTGGCTCACGCTTGTTTCAAGTGCCGCCGGTCGGTCAAGATCGACGCGGGCTTCCTGCAACACCGGATCGCGCATTGCCCCGAATGCGGAACCACCCTTAGCTGGCTGGGGCGGACATTCCGAGCGCCCAAGCGCTCGGACGTGAAGCAGTGGAAGAAGGTTGAAGCTCTGTGGCAAGCGGGCTACCGCTTTCACAGCTATGGGGGCAGGCCCTTGCCCGACACGTTGAAAGAAGCCGAAGCACTTATTGCTGAACGGCGAGCGAGTTTGATCACCAAGCGACCGTAATGGGCCTGTGCACCGCGGGGCGAGAGGAT
>OUWB010009670.1_pt1 | contig 19007 bp, 15 predicted proteins | sample 1779821 | NCBI WGS metagenome assembly OUWB01 (sample SAMEA3914806, study PRJEB12502) | metagenome | biome: forest; material: soil | place: Canada | collected 2011-08-03 | depth 0.1 m
GCGCAGGACGGCCCATACAGAGAGTTCATCCGGCATATCGTCGAATGCTGCGCGATATTTCTTGAGCGCCTCTTTTGCCTGTTCCAACGGCAATACGACGAGTCCGCCAAACACCTCCGGTCCAACCGGATGCAGCCGGAATTCGAACATCGTGACGACGCCGAAATTGCCGCCGCCGCCGCGGATCGCCCAGAACAGGTCCTCATGCGCATCGGCTGCGGCACGCACCAGCTCACCATCCGCAGTAACGACGTCCGCCGAGACGAGATTGTCGACCGTCATCCCATATTTGCGGCTGAGCCAACCGAATCCGCCGCCGAGCGTCAAGCCCGACACGCCGGTAGTCGAATTGATACCGAGCGGTGTCGCGAGGCCGAAAGCCTGTGCTTCATGATCGAAATCGGCAAGCGTGGCGCCTGGTTCGACAAAGGCGTGACGCGAAGTCGGATCGATCCGCACTGATTTCATCCGCGACAGGTCGATCATCAGTCCGTCGTCACAGACCGCGCTGCCTGCAATGTTATGCGCGCCCCCACGCACGGCCAGCAACAGGTTGTTGTCGCGCGCGAAGCCCACCGCGCGGCGGACGTCGGCGACTCCCGCGCAGCGCACGATCACTGCTGGGTAACGGTCTATCATTGCGTTCCATATGTGGCGCGCTTCTTCAAAGCCTGGATCGGCAGGCAGCAGCACTTGCCCTCTCATCGCAACTTTCAGCGCTTCGATTGCATTGCTGGAAAAATTGACCATGAGCCACCTCCTGGTATGCGGGGTTAGGCGTGACGCAGTGCTTCCACCGGCGGCGTGCCTTCATGGAATAACGTCTTCAACTGCGAACGCAGTTCTGGCGAATCCGCATGCTTGTGAACAGTGACCGCATGTTGTACGGCAGCCTCCAGCAACTCATTTTCGGTATCTGCGGATAGCGCGACAGAGCAGTTCATTTCGCTCGGGAATTCCCGGCAATCGATGAATTTGCGCGTCATGATGTTCTCCTAATATGAAAGTAGTCATGGAACTTGCTGATGACCGCGCGGGATGCCGCGCGAAATAAGCGGGGTACGATTGCGCCGCTTTTGTGGGAAATGTAATTATTTTGTAAGTATAGGTCGCAGGTGGCGAATGTGAGGCCACAGACACTTCGCAGATAGCCTTGACCTGCGTCAAACAGGGGCTGTAACCGACGTGTAGATTTAAATTGCAGTGCCGACGCCGGAGACGAACTAAAAGCGGCCTAAAACAACGAGAAAGAAATGGATTAAGGGCATGAACAATCCAATGCGCGCAACGTTGACGTGGTTGATGACGGCCCTCGTGCTGGGAATTTCCGGCTGCGGCTATAACGCGATCCAGAGCCAGGACGAGCAGGTAAAGGCGAGTTGGTCGGAAGTACTGAATCAATACCAGCGTCGCGCCGATCTGGTTCCCAATCTCGTGAATACCGTCAAGGGCTACGCGAGCCAGGAAAAAGAAGTGTTCATCCGGGTGACAGAAGCGCGTGCCCGCGTGGGTTCAGTCCAGGCGACCCCGGAGCTCGTCAACGACCCGCAGGCATTCGCGAAATTCGAAGCGGCCCAGGCGCAGTTGACGTCGTCTTTGTCGAGGCTCCTGGTGGTTTCTGAAAATTACCCGCAACTGAAATCCGATGCCAATTTCCGCGACCTGCAGGCGCAGCTCGAGGGGACTGAGAACCGCATTACAGTTGCCAGAAACCGGTACATCAAAGCTGTGCAGGACTACAACATCACGGTGCGGTCGTTCCCGGCGAATCTCACCGCCAGCGTGTTCGGATATAAGGAGAAACCGAATTTCTCCGTGTCGAACGAAACCGAGATTTCACGTCCTCCGCAGGTCAATTTCGATACAGCGCCGAAGGCGGCGAGTGGAGCGAGCAATTGAACATCCTGAAGGTAGCGAGGGTTTTGCTGCTCGCCCTGATTCCATTTTTTTCGTCTATCGCCAGCGCGGATGTCGCGGTTCCGGCGCTGACCGCGCGCGTCACGGACGAGACGGGCACGCTCACCAGCGAGCAACGGTCCGCGCTGGAGCAAACCTTGCGGGCGTTCGAGGAGAAAAAGGGGAGCCAAGTCTCGGTGCTTATCGTCCCCACCACTCAGCCAGAAACCATTGAGCAATATTCAATACGCGTCGTTGACCAATGGAAGCTCGGCCGCAAGCACGTCGATGACGGTGTGCTGCTCATTGTCGCGAAGGATGACCGGACATTACGTATCGAGGTCGGCTACGGCCTCGAGGGCGTGCTCACTGACGCCACCAGCAATCGCATCATCAACGAAGTGATTGTTCCGAGATTCAGGCAGGGCGATTTTTACGGCGGCATTGCGGCCGGTATCGACAGCGTCATGAGCGTCATCAACGGAGAGCCCTTGCCGCCGCCAGACCACACTGCGGGCCGCACCACCGGGAAATTCGGAGGCTATTTGCCTATCCTCTTCGTGCTTACGATGGTAGTCGGTGGCGTGCTTCGCTCCCTGCTGGGGCGGCTACCGGGGTCAGTCGTGACCGGCGGCGCGGTCGCGGGTATCGCATGGCTGTTGTCCGGAGCGCTCTTTGTCGCCATCGTCGCCGGCGCCATTGGACTCATGTTTACCTTGTTTGGCAGCGGGTTGGGCGCTTATGTCGGAGGGCGTGCTATGGGTGGACTCGGAGGCGGGGCGGGCCGGGACAGCTTCCAGGGCGGCGGAGGCGGATTTGGTGGTGGCGGCGCTTCGGGCAGGTGGTAGCCATGGACCTCAAACGCGTCATAAGACACCTGTTCATGAGCCGCTGGCACGTGAACCTTGCGTTTCCTCCCAAGACGCTGCGCGCAATTGAAAAGGCGGTTCGGGAAAGCCACCGTGCACATATAGGCCAGGTCCGATTCGCGGTCGAGGGTGCGCTTCACATCGGTGCGCTGCTGAAGGGGATGTCAGCAAGAGAGCGCGCGATTGACGTCTTTTCGGAGCTTCGTGTCTGGGACACCGAGCACAACAACGGCGTACTCATCTATCTCCTGCTCGCGGACCACGATGTGGAAATCGTCGCGGACCGAGGTGTGCACGCCAAGGTGCGTCCTGTCGAGTGGGAAACCATCTGTCGAGACATGGAGGCGAACTTCACGCTCGGCAAGTATCAGGCCGGGGTGCTCGGGGGTATTGAACAGGTAAGCGCCTTGCTCAAGAGACATTTTCCGGCCGAGCAGGAAAGACGCGGCGAATTGCCGAGCAAGCCAGCCGTGTTGTGAATTTACGTGGAGCCCGTGTCTACCCATACCAAGCCGCCCCATTAGGCACACAACACGGCGTCTACAAGGATGTTCAGACGTCCGGTCTCCCCCGGGGAGCCGCCGCTCCCGTCCCTCGCGTCAGTGCCCGAACACCTTGACGCAGCCGTTCGGACAGGCGTCATCGCCGGCCCCGACTGGAACGAAGAGCGTGCCGTCCACGCCGGCTACCGAATGCGCGCTCTTTCCGCTGTGCACGTTGCCTAGCCAACGCCTGTCGTTCGCGTCGATCACGCCAATTACCGGGCCGCCCGGGTTCGCAACCGCCGCCAGCGTATAGCGTCCGGACTTCGCGTCGTACCACACCTCGTCCGAGCCCCCAACCCGGTCGAACGACTGAGTCACCTTGCCGCTCACCGCATCGAGCAGCAGCGAATGCGCAGGGAAGCCGGCGTGGACCCCATCGTCACTGCATCCGACCAGCAGTTGGCCGCCGGGACCGGTTGCCAGTCCCGCAGGCATGCACTCGGAGACGTCATCCATTCCGACGAGCTTGCCCTGCCGCGGATCGATCACCGCGATCGCGCCGTCGGCCGGCTTGCCGTCGAGCTCGGGGACCGAGACCATCACCTCGCCGGTCCGCGCGTCCCACACCGGCTGCTCCAGTCCGTCGGTTGCGCGTGTCAGCGTGATTCTCGTCTTGACCGCGTACGGTGGGCGCGACGAGATGAGTGTGAGGAACGGCGGCTTGTCGGCGTTGTTCGCGACGATAACAAGATGGTCGCGCGGGTCGTAGCCGAGTTCGTCGACGCGTTTGGCGCCGCCAGTCGGCACTGACGCGACGATGCGCCGCGACGCGATATCGATCACCTTGACGCTGCTGTCCCCGTCGCCGGCCCAGACTTGGCGCCCCTCGACGAGGGTGACACCGTTCGGGCCGCTAAGACCGCCGGACTTCGCCCCGGTGAAGCCCCCCACCTGGGCGACGAGGCGGCGGCTGTGGGTGTCGATCAGATCGACCGACGCATTCGACCGGTCGGAAAAAGCGTAGAGCCCGCCTTCGGCGAAGCCGATGTCGAAGCTATTCAGCGGCGCGCCTGGGATCGGAATCTGATCGATGAGCCGAGCCGGCTCGGCTGCGCGCGCCGAGGCGGCGAGCCCCAGGCAGAGAAGGAAGACGGCGTTGCAGGAGTGCTTCAACATTGGATTGGCCATGATTGACGGGTTGTGAGAAGGTCCGAATGCAATTGGTTTTGGGTACGGGGCGTCGAACCGATATGCGGCTGGCGCTTACTTAAAACGAGCAGATAATGTCATTAAGACCTTAAGGTTCGATTAAGGGAAAATGGGCGATCTCCCGAAGCATCCGGCTGCTTCATGGGCATCTCGGACTCAAACACCACCGCGATACAACACCCGGGGCCGCCCTCGCGAATGCTGACGTGTGCGTTGTGCAGCCGCGCGATCGCGGCGACGAGGCTCAGTCCGATCCCGCTGCCAGTGGTCGTTGTACCGGTCGGGTGCTGAGCGCGATAGAACGGCTGAAAAACAAGGTTTCGTTCGGCAACCGGAATGCCCGGTCCCGTATCCGTTACTTGGACGGTCATCTTGCCGTCGCCCTGATGTAGCGTCACTGTGATGGCTCCGCCTGGTGGCGTGAACTTCAATGCGTTCTCGATCAAGTTGCCGAAGGCGCTAAACAGCAGGTCTGCCTCGCCGTTGATGATCGCCGGCACACACGGCTTGAATTCAAGCGTGAGTGAAAGTTCCTCGGCGGCTGCTTCGTAGAAATCGATTACGTCATCCAGGACATCCTGCAGGTTCAACTGGCTCTTCTGGGCGAGGCTCGCGGCTTCCCCTATTTGCGCGATTCGCAAAAGGGCGGAGAAACGCGTCATGATGATGTCAGACTGCTGTAGTGCGGCCTCGACCACCTGCTCGTATTCGGCGACACTCGTGGTGTAGCAGCGCGCACTTTCGAGACCGCTTCGCATCCGCGTCATCGGCGTGCGAACTTCGTGCGCGATACCGGCACAGATGCCCTGTATATCGCGAATCAGACGTTCGACTTCGTCGAGCATCGAATTCACCACTGACGTAATTTTGTCGATGTCGTCCCCTCTGCCCGATAGCGGCAGGCGATGATCGAGCCTGCCCGATGCGATTCGCTGGGTCGCACGGCGTACATCGCGCAACCGGCGGGCTGCCGCTGCGTTCAACAGCGCACCGCTGGCCATGCCGACGACGAGTGCAATGACAAGACTGCAACCCGCGATCAGCAACAAAAAATTGTCGAAGCGGCGCTCTCCGTCGATCAATCGTGCGGTGATAAGGATGGCGCCGGACGGCAAACGCACCGCGACGCCGCGATAGTGATGCGGCATGTCGTCGGCATGGTGCCCGAGCGTTGCGATGTAATCGAACGGTTTGCCGTCGACCTTGCTCGGCAGCGTAGCGATGACGCCGACGATGTGCTCGCCATGCGGACCGAAGTAGCCGAGTGGCCGCCTGTTGTCGGGGTCTTCCGACGTGGACATCGCAATATGCGCTGGGATTTCGTTCGGCGGCAGGAGCCGGATTTGCCTCACTTTGTTAAAAAGACCTTCATCGATCTCCCCGGCCCAATGCTGGACCGAGACCCAGTACAGCAGTGAAAGGAGGACGATTGCAATCGCAGCCTGCAGGCAGAACAACTGCGAGGGCGACGGCTGGCGAAACGACAAATGTAGTTTACGCATGCAAGATCCACCCAACACCGCGCACGTTATGAATCAGCTGCGGAAACTTTCCGTCGAGGCTGATCTTGCGGTGCAAGCGCCTGAGATGAATAGCGATCAAGTCGCTCTTCACATCCGCGTGATAATGCCAGACCGCCTCGAACAGCATGTTGCGCGTGACGACGCTTCCTGCATGCTGGATCAGAAAGGCAAGCAGCTTACTCTCGCGCGGCTTGAGCGAGACGGCGATGCTGCGCCGCGTTGCCTGACAGGTCAACGTGTCGAGCTTCAGGTCACCGAACGTCAGAATCGAGCCGTCGCGCTCGTCCGCCTGGTCGCGTAGCAGAACGTTGAGACGCGCCGTCAGTTCAGCGAGGTAAAACGGTTTCACGAGATAGTCGTCCGCGCCGGCATGCAGTCCCTTCACGCGTGTGTCGACCGCGTCAAGCGCGCTTAACAGCAGGATCGGTACACGCTGGCCGACGTTGCGCAAGGTCGACAGCACGGAAAAGCCGTCGATTTCCGGCAGCATGATGTCGAGCACGATTGCGTCGAAGCGGGCGGTGAGCGCCTGCGACAGTCCTTTCGAGCCGTTCAGTGCCTGCTCGACCGAGAAGCCGTAGACTTCGAGCGCGCGCGTAATCTGGTCGGACGTTGGCTTGTCGTCTTCGATAACGAGTATGTGCGGTGCGTACGCGCGGGGGCGGATCGGAGTATTGACAGCAGGATTCATCAGAGGTTTACGGGTATGGGTGTCCGCTGTTGTCGCGATCGAGGGCGATGTTCGGCCGATGCCAAGGGCGAACGACGCAACGTCACTGTGCGTTGTTCAAGGCGAACGTCACCCACAGTTGTCTCGACAGTATCTTGCCAGTGAGCTCTGGGGTGGGTTTAGGGTAAGCGGCGTCGCGTACGGCCGCGAGCGCCGCGCGGTCGAACAGGCCGATGCCGCTCGACACGACAAGCCGCACATCCGACACCGTTCCGTCGCGATAGGTAAAAGCGACTCGCGCGCGCCCGCTCATGCCCGCCATGCGAGCGGACTCCGGGTAGCGCAGCGCTGATTGGACGGCGGTCCGCAACGCGGCGTCGAAGCTCGGATCGACTGCGCCCGTGGGCGGTGCGGCCGGTGCCGGGGGCGGTGGCGGCGCGGGGGGAGCCGGATCGGTAGCCGGTGCGCTTGGCGCCGCAGTCGGCGGAGTGACCGGCCGCGGCGGGGTGGCCTGATGCACGGGCACGGGTGGATGAACGACGGGCTGGCGCCGTGGGGGCGTGACCGGTTTCGCGACAGGCGCGGGCTTCACCGGCGAGGGCTCGGGCGGCTTGGGTGTCGGCGCGGGTGCCGCTACCGGTGCGATCGTCAGCAACGTGACGGTGGGCGGTGGCGGCGGTGGTACCTTTTTCGAAAGCAATGCGAACGCGCCTGCCAGCATCAACGCCTCGACGAGGAGCGCGAGGGGGGCGGCGCTATTGAGGCTGAAGTGCGGACGAGACGCCTTGCTCGACGTTGCGCTTAGTGCGGGTATGGTCGCCATATCACCTCGACGCGGGTTGCGCGGCCATGGAAATCTGCGAGACGCCTGCCGCACGGCAGGCATCCATCAACGAGACAAGCTGCTGAACCCGAGCGTTCTTCGCGCCGACGATCGTCACGGCCGTGTGTGATGCGTCGGGGCGTGCTTGCAGCATGGCAGTCAGTTCGCCCATCGTCATCGTGCGGCCATCGACCGAAATGGTGCCGTCTTCGGCCAGCGTGACAGTCACTTTCGCCGGCGGCAATTCCTGCGTGCTGGAACTCGCGGGCAACTGCGTGCGCAGCCCTGCATTCGGAATCATGTGCAGCGTGATCATGATGAAGAACACCAGTAGAAAAAACATGATGTCGATCATCGGAATGATCTCGATGCGGGCTTTGCGTACTTCGAGGTACTTCATCGTCATGCACCTTGAGACACGAGATTCCCTGCCACGGCGCGTGGCGCTTCCCGAACTTCCTTTATCGATTCGTGCGGCACACCGGTAAGCTGATTCACCAACGCGGCCTTCAGGGTTTCGAGCTGATGGATCACCAGGCGCACACGGTTGTGCAAGCCATTGAAGAACACCAAGCCTATCATCGCGACAAAGAGGCCCGACGCCGTCGCGATCAGCGCTTCAGCCACGCCACCGGTTACTTGCGTTGGTGCGTTACCCGGGTTCGAGAGAACCTGGAACGCGTTGAACATGCCGACGATCGTACCGAACAGGCCGAGCAGCGGGGCCAAGGTCACAATCGTGTCAAGTAGCCACAGGAAGCGATCGACGCGCGGTGCTTCTCGCATAATCGTTTCCTCGAGCGACGAGTCGATGACTTCGCGCGAGGCGCGGCCCGCCACGCGAGCGGCCGCTGTCAGCACGCGTTCCGCGGGCTGACCTGCGAACTTCTCCGCGCAAATCGCAAGCTTCGCCGCATCGAGCGTACCCAGCGTGTCGATGTGCTCGAGCGCCGCCCGGGTGCTGCCTGCCGCGCGGTGCAGGAACCACAGCCGCTCGATGATGATGGTGAGTGCAATGAACAGCATGAGGACGATGACATAAAGCACACCGCCAGAATCGTTCGCGAGGTGGGTGATATGAGTGATATTCATGGATATGCTCGATAAAATTTAGAAGTCCAGCTGCACCGTGCCGAACACTGAGCGGCCCGGCATGGTCCAATAGAGCGGCGTCTGGGCAGAGTCTGCAGCGAAGCCGTAGAACCCGTCGATGCTGGTACGGTTAAAAATATTGTCGAATTGCAGACCGACGCGCACGTCGCGCACGAACGATGATGCCGTCTTGAACGTGTAACCCATTGAGAGATTCGTCTGGGCAAAGCCGCCGATTGGGATCTGGTTGTTCGTGGTGCCATACTGCCGGCCGATAAACTTCGTTATCAGTGAGCCGGTCATCGGGCCGCGTTCATAGAGCAGGCCCAATGCGGCCGTCTTGTCTGGCGCGTACGGCATCCAGGAGTTGTTGCTGTTCTGCCTTGCATCGTTGAATGTCAGGTTACCGTACAGGCTGAAGCCGAGTCCCGCATAGTACGTTCCTTCCGTTTCAATACCCTTGTAGGTTGCCGCGCCAGCGTTCGCGTAGAACGTCTCGCTGCCGTAAACCGTACTCGTGACCTCATTGAGGAACTTGATGTAGTAGAGATCGACGGAGGCCGTCACGCGGTCGGTCTTGTATGTGGTGCCGATTTGGTAGTTATCCGTCTGCTCAGGCGCGGGCTGGCTGGCTGCCGTCAAGTTAGGGATCGAGAACGTATTCAGATAGGGCGCGAGGAAGCCCTCCGAATACTGAGCGTAGGCGCTCCAGTTCGGATTGATCTGCTCATGGATCTGCAACGAGGGCAGCACCTTCGTCCATGTCTGGCCGTAGTCAGCCGGCAGGCCAGAGCCTTGGTTCATGGGCGCATAGATGTCGCGGCGGAACGCCACGTATTTCACGCCGGGCGTGATCGTGAGGCCGTACGGCAGCTTCAGAGCATACTGGATGTACGGCTCGGCAGTGGCTAGCGTGTCATTCATCGAAAACATCGGCGACACGAACGCGAAATCCTGGGTAGCGTTGGCCTCGAACCTGTCGCGGAAATTGGTCTGGTAAGCGAGCCAAGCTCCTAGCTCGAGCGTGCCGGGGCCAATGTCCCGCTGTGCACGCAGCACGTCGCCCCAAGCGCGGTAGTCGTTTTCCTGCTCCTGACCGGCAACGTCGCCGGTGGGGAGATCCGGGCCCTTCGTCGAAAATGCGTTGTAGGGCAAACTGCTGTTCGGTGACACGCCCTGGAAGCCGGTGTGGTAGTACCCGTAGGTATACAGCTTGTTGTCGATCATCCACTGCGCGACCTTGGTCTGGATGCCGATGTACTCGAAGTCTGTATTGACACGGTCGGAGTTATAGCCCGAATACGCCTGGCTCAACGGGTTGTTGGAGAGGCCGTAGTCGGGGCCATACTGTGCAATCTGGGCCGCGGACGAGCCATACGGCGTGTCCTGATGGAGGGTGGTATACGTGCCAAACAGAGTGAGTACCGTATCGTCGCCGAGCGGCTTTTCGAACTTGAAGTAGGCGTTCTCACGATGCTGGGCGGCGCCGGTCAGATAACCGTCGCTGCTGCTTTGCGTGTAGCCAAATGTCGCACGCGCGTCGCCCCACTGCGGCAAGTCACCCGTGTTGAACTCGGCGCCGGTGAGCCAGGTGTCGTAGCTGCCAAACGAGCCGAGCAGCGAGGCCGACGGGGTCATTGACGGGTCCTTCGACTGCATGGCGACCGTACCGCCGAAAGTGGCGAATCCAATTTGCGAAGCGTCGCCCGGGCCGCGGGCGACGGTGATGCTGTCGATCGGCTGCGACGAGAAAAACGACGTCGAGTGGTGCGTGAAGTTGTTTGCGTCGCCGAACGGAATGCCGTCGAACGTCACGTTGTACTGCCCGTCCTGAAAGCCGCGGATACTCATGGTCGGCGACTCCATCAGACCGGGGCCGTTCGGCGAGATGCTCGCGACGCTCGGCGCGATATTCATGATGTCCGAGTAGTTTTCGGTCGGCGGAGTGCTGTCTTGGATGTAGTGACGGCTGATCGTCGACTGCGGCTCAGTGGCCGTGAGCGAACCTTGCGTCGGCGCTTGCGCGGGGGCAGTCTGCGCATTCTGCGCGTTTGTTGAGGAATCGGTCGGCGACGACGACGTGGCCGTGCTCTGCACCGAGCCGAGATCGCCCGTTGCCTGCGCATGCGAGAGCTGGGCACTGGTCGCACATAGGGCAGCCAGAACGAACTGTGTCAATGGTTTCCTGCGGAACTGCGAAAGTAGCCGTTGCATTTCATTATGTCCTTGCTTTCCAATGCTGTTGCGCTGTTGCGGGAGCCTGAAATTGATTGAAAGTGCCATGTTATGAACCACGTGTGAATCGCTGGTGACAGGTACGAATGTTTGGTTAAATAGTTGTACTTATAAATTCAGTGTCGGCTTCGGATGATCTGTCTAGAGAATGTGTAACGGCGCTTTATATCCGTCCGTCGCTCGACTTGTCGATTCGCCGCTTTCCAGGAAGCGGTGCCTGCAGGCAGGAGGAATTCCACCTCCCGCCGCCCGCAGAACGATGCGTGAGCCTCCGGTTCACTTACGCGTTACTGGAAATCAACCCTTAACTTTGTAGATCTCAAGGCCAGCCTCAGGAGCCGAGGTCCTGGTATGCGGAACATAAAGCTGATTCAGGCTCGGAACCAGGACCGATGTCTTGCCGCCGTGAGTATCGACCCGAGCAATTTCATGATAATGGTCGGCGTCGTCCTGCTGATAGGACGTCAGGCCTTCGGCTGCGCTGACATAGATGCGCTTCGTCCGCGCGTCGTAGGTCATGTCGTCGCCCCCCTCTGTGCAGTCGTAGGTCGCGATCGTCGCACCGGTGTCGGAGTTGAGGACGAACAGCTTGCCCGGCTTCTTGTCGACCACAAACAACCGGTGGTCCTTGGCGTCGAACGCCATCGGCGTGTTCATCTTGAGGTTCGGCACCGACCAGGTCTGTTCGAGGGCGTTTTTGTTCAGATCGATGATGCCGATCGCGGACTTGTCGCGGATATTCACGAACATGCGATGGGTCGCCTGGTCGATCGTCAGCGAATGGAGGCTGCCCGATGCAATGGGGATCTGGCCTTTGATCGTGGAATCCTTGGTCGAGATGATGTAAATCGTCGAATGGGTCGGATTGTCACTAGGTTCGCCGACGACGAGATAGAGGTAGCCGGTCTTCGGGTCATAGGTGGCGGAATCCGGTGCGCCGTTGGTATCGATCCGCTTGATAAGGTGCAGATTCGAGGCATCGAGGACCTTGACTGCATTGTCACCGCCATCGGCCACGAACAGCTCGTTCTTCTCAACGTTAAGGGCGAGCGAATGGGGCGTGGTGACCGGACCGCCGCTCATCAGATGCTCACCGGTCTTGAGGTTGAACACGTCGATCGAATGGTGCTTTTCCACCGAGACGTAGAGGCGGTTGCGCTTGAGGTCGACGGCGAAATGATCGAAATCGCCATCCGTGATATCGGGCAGCGGGATGGTCTTGATCAGCTTGACCGGCTCGTCGGGCGTAGCAGCATGAACTGCCGGCCCCAAGAGGAAGGTAAGTGCGATTGCGGTGCCACTGAGAGCCTGATTGAGTTTCAATTTATTAATATCCCAACTATCTGCTTGCCGCGCAGCGGGCGACAGGATCGTCGAGCGCCGCGGCACACTAATGTCGCGGATCCCGACGTCCCGATATCCGCTTCCTAATTGAAAATATGAACGTTATGAAGTTCGCTGGCTCTCGTGAGAGTAGATGCGGTAGCAGTGCCAAATCCGTGGCTCAGTTGCGTAACGCGACCGCGAAGAGCGGGCCTCCGTCCGTTCACTTTATCCGCGACGAATAATGAGCTTGGCGTATTACTCGGTCGTGACTTGAACCTTACAAGAAGGACGGGCCCATTTTGCAAAGACAGGGGCGCTCGTCGGTGAACGTCGTTGGAGGAAAGTATCGTTTAGCCCGTAGAGCTTGGAGCGTGCGGGCGTGTCGTGCAATGCTTTGAAGCGACACACCGCAGTCACGATTGCTGGGTACACTTGCAGGAAGGCCGGCGCATTGCCGCTACGGTAGGCCGCTACGGTAGGCCGCGACGCCTGCCGCGATTTCCTTAAGTATCCCTTAAGCATCGCCGGTCTATTCTGCCGTCGGTCGCACGCTATCGGTCCCGTCCCCCGCCCCTATCAGTCGAGCTGGGCCTTATCGGACAGCGGCTGATCCACTGCATGTCCATATTTGCCGCCACACCGCTGGCGCTGCGGCTGTTTTTTTACCATCGCGCGAAAGGCTGGCCAGGACCGTCTAACTTCGCGCACGACATTCAGTAAGCAAGAGGCGCGTTTATGTCCGAGCAGCACCCGTGGATTCGTTCGTTTGCCGCCCATGCGCTGGCACCGCTGATGTTGGGCTTGCTGACGGCGTGCACACTCGTGCCCAGCTATCGGCGTCCCGACACGCCGATGGCGCAAAGCTGGGATGGCGCGACGCAGGTGTCGCTTGCGGATACGGTCGCGGTCAGGAGCGCATGGTGGCGCAACTATCAGGACCCGCAACTCGATGCGCTGGTTGAACGTAGCCTGCAGAACAATTTTTCGCTCGCCTCAGCCGTCGCGAGCGTGAACCTGGCCCGCGCCAACGCCGAGCGTGCCGGTGCGCCGCTCTATCCGACCGTCTCGCTGGGCGGCACGTTAGCTCGCACTCACCAGCGCACCAATTACTCGGGCTCAAGCAGTTCGAGTTCATCGAGCAACGGCCAGAGCCTGTTTGCCGAAGCCAGCTACGAGATTGATTTCTGGGGGCTCAATTCGGCCAATGCCAATGCAGCGCGGCTGCTCGCCCGAGCCTCCGAATTTGACCGCGACACTGTAGCATTGACGTTGACCGCGTCGGTCACGGATACCTATTTCCAGGTCCAAAGCTTGCGGCAGCGTCTGGTGCTTGCGCGCGCCATCGAACGCGATGCCGGGCACATCCTCGAATTGTTGCTCGCCCAACAGCAGGCTGGCATCGCAACGCAACTCCAGGTTGAGCAGCAGCGCAATGCGCTGGCGACGTTCCAGGCTGCGGCCCCCGCGTTGCAGCAACAACTCGAGCAAAGCATGCATCAGCTCGCCACGCTGGTGGGCGTAGCACCCGAGCAATTTGCGCTCGGCGACGCACAAATCGACACCATTCCAATTCCCCAGCCGCGCTCGGATCTGCCCGCGACCCTGCTGGAAACCCGCCCGGATATCCGCTCGAAGGAAGCCCAGCTGGAGTCGGAGAACTACAGCATAGGCGCGGCGCGTGCGGCATTCCTGCCCAATCTTGTGCTGATCGCGGACAGCGGCCTGAGCAGCAATACGCTGACGAGTTTCCTCGCGAGCCCATTCAGCAGTCTCGCGGCAACGCTCAGCGCGCCGCTCCTGGATGGCGGCGCATTGCGCGGGCAACTGCACGCGAATCAGGCCGGCTTTGCCAAGGGCATCGCCGACTACCGGCAGACCGTGGTCTCCGCTTTGCAGGACGTCGAAGATTCGCTGTCGGCGCGGCAGCAGCAAGCATTGGCAGAAACGGCGGACCGAGTCGCGGCGGATGCGGCGGCCAAAGCTGCGGTACTGGCTCAAGCGCAATATCAGGGCGGCACGATCGACTTCCTGAGCGTGCTGGATGCACAACGCACCCTTTATCAAGCCCAGGACACGCTCGCGCAAGCACGCCTGCAACGTCTGCAGGCATCGGTAAGCCTATTTCGGGCCTTCGGCGGCGGTGCCGGCCTGACAGCCGACACGCCGATGCCTGTGGCCGCAATTTCATCATCCGTCTCCCATTGAATTCCGAGCCCGTCATGAACTCCCCAGCCGATTCCTTTGCATCGCCGCAGCGGCGTACGCGTCGCCCTTTGTTCGCTTGGGCCGGTAGCGCCGCGCTAGTGCTGGTACTGGCTTGGTGGATGTGGCCGAAACCCGTGGCCATTGCCCCGGCTGCGGCGGTGCCCGTCAATGCGGGCTATGCGGTGCGGATGGATTTCCCGATCAGGGTCGCATCGGTCGGCACGGTCCAGGCGCTCAACACGGTCGATGTCAAAGTGCGTGTCGACGGGCAAGTGCAACGCATAGCCTTTAGGGAAGGCCAGGACGTCAGGGCCGGCGAGCTTCTCGCGCAACTAGACCAAGGACCGCTGACGGCGCAATTGCATCAGGCCGAAGCCGCTCAGCGCAAGGACCAGGCAAGCCTGGACAACGCCAGACTCGACCTTGCGCGCTACAGCAAGCTCGTCGGCATGGGTGCGACGACCTCGCAAATCGTCGACACCACGCGCGCCCAGGTCGAATCGCTTGCCGCGACGGTCGCGGCCGACGCGGCACTGGTACAAAGCGACCGACTGCAGCTCGGTTTCACGACGCTGAGCGCGCCGTTCGCGGGGCGCGTCGGCGTGCGCGAAGCCGACATCGGTCAGGTCGTCCATCCGACCGATCTCACCGGTATCGCGACAGTCACCCAGATGGAACCGATTACAGTGGTGTTCTCGGTGTCGCAGGACGTGCTCCCCGATCTGCTGGCGAATCAGGCCCACGGCGCATTGCCGGTCAACGTCACGCCGCGTACCGGCGACGCCATTCTGGCGCAAGGTTCGCTGGTCTTCATCGACAGCCAGGTTGATCCAACCACGGGCCAGATCAAGTTGAAAGCGTCGTTCACCAACCAGGACCGCAAGCTGTGGCCCGGCGAATTGGTGAGCGCGCGGATCCTGTTGCGGACCGATCGCCAGCGTCTTGCGGTACCGGACCGCGCCATCGTCAACAGTCAGTCCGGCACGCAACTCTACATCCTGGATAAGGGCGGCCGGGCGCAGCTGAGACCGGTGCAAACCGGCATCAGTGTCGACGGAATGACCGAGATCGACGCCGGTGTCGGCGCAGCCGATCTGATTGTGTTCGACGGACAAAGCCGCCTGAATCCCGGCACGCGGGCGGCTGCGAGCGTCGTCGCGGCAAGCGTGCAGCCTGCGGCCGCTCCTTCCACCACATTCATTCAATGAGTAGCACCTCATGAGCCTGCTCGAATTTTTCATCCAGCGGCGCATCGCGACCAGTTTCCTGGCGATTGGCGTGCTGCTGCTGGGCGGTGTCGCCTATTTCCTGCTGCCGGTCGCGCCATTGCCCCAGGTCGATTTCCCGACGATCCAGATTGTCACCCAACTGCCCGGGGCGAGCGCAGAGACCATGGCGACTTCAGTCGCCTCGCCGCTTGAACGGCAATTGTCGAACATTTCAGGCATCACGGAAATGACGTCGTCGAGTTCGCTCGGCATAACTAAAATTGCGATTCAGTTCGACTTATCGCGCGATATCAACAGCGCGGCGCAGGACGTGCAGACCGCCATCAATGCGGCTGGCGGCATGCTGCCCAAGGACCTGCCCAACCCGCCGACGTATGGGAAAGTCAACCCTGCCGATTTCACGCTGCTGTCCCTGGCGCTGACCTCGCCATCGCTGCCCTTGACCCAGTTGGACGTCTATGCGGAAGACTATCTTGCCCAACAAATTTCCCAAATGCCCGGGGTGGGACTGGTGGATTTTAATGGCCAGCAACGCCCGGCCGTGCGCATTCGCGTCGACCCGGACAAACTGGCCGCGCGCGGGCTGACGCTTGAGGACGTGCGCTCCATTGTCGGAGTGCAAACCGTCAACGCCCCCAAGGGCAGTTTGAACGGCCCTGACCGTACGGTTGTGCTTAATACGACCGATCAGATAACGACGGCAGCAGCCTATCGCGACCTCGTGGTTGCCTACAAGAATGGTGCGCCTGTGCGCCTCGAGGACCTCGGCACGGTGGTCGACGCCTCCGAAGACACCCAGGAATTAGCTTGGCTGCAACACGAGCGCGCGATCATCATCGATATTCATAAGCAGCCTGGCTACAACGTCGTCGCGACCATCCACAACATCACATCTCATTTGCCGGCGCTGGAAGCATCGCTCCCCGCGGCCGCCCACGTCCATGTGGTCGGGGACCGCACGCAGACCATCAATGCCTCGGTGCACGACGTGCAATTCACGATGCTCGTGACGGTCGCGCTGGTCGTGATGGTGATTTTCTCGTTCCTGCGCAACCTGTGGGCGACCGTGATCCCCAGCGTCGCGATCCCGCTGTCGGTGGTCGCCACGTTCGGCGTCATGTACCTGCTTGGCTACAGTCTCGACAACCTGTCGCTGATGGGGCTCACGATCGCCGTCGGCTTCGTCGTCGACGATGCGATCGTGGTCATCGAAAACGTAATGCGGCATATCGAAGCGGGCACACCGCGCATGCGCGCCGCGCTGCTCGGCGTGCGCGAGGTACGTTTTACCGTCATTTCGATGACGATTTCACTGATTGCGGTATTCATCCCGATTCTGTTGATGGGTGGCATAGTCGGGCGCCTGTTCCGGGAATTCGCGATCACGGTCAGCGCCGCGATCGTCATGTCGTGCATCGTATCGCTGACCGTCACACCCATGTTGTGCGGCTGGCTGATTCGCAGGCCCGATGGCGATCGAGTTCGCGAGAACCGGCTCGAGCGGTGGCTGGAAATTGCGTTTGTCGCGATGGAGCGACGCTATGAACGCGGACTCGATTGGGTCTTGCGGCACCAGAAGACGATGCTCGGCGTGACGATTGCGACCGTCATTGCCACCGGCGCGTTGTTTGTGCTGATCCCGAAGGGATTCTTTCCCGAGGAGGATTCGGGCCTGATACAGGGGACGGCGCAAGCCGCGCCGGACATCTCGCCGCAAGCGATGGCCGTCAAAATACAGCAACTCGGCCAGATCATCGAAGCCGACCCGGCAGTCGATAACGTCTACTATTGGATCGGGGCGAATCCCACTGTGAGCCAAGGCCACATGATGATCAACCTGAAACCCTTCGCTCAGCGCACGGCGACAGCCGCTCAGGTGCTGCGCCGGCTCAAACCCAAGCTCGCGACGGTGATCGGTATCTCGGTGGCGATGCAGGTTCGGCAAGACATTCAGATTGGCGGCCGGATAAGTGCGGCGCAGTATCAATACACCTTGCAGGATCCCGATATTGATGAATTGAACCATTGGGCGCAAGTGCTTACCAAGCGCCTCTCTACACTGCCGGAACTGACCGACGTCACTTCCGATCAACAAGCTTCAGCCACCAGCGCGACGCTGGTCATCGATCGCAGCACTGCCGCGCGCTTCGGCATCACTGCGCAGGCCATCGACGATACGCTGTATGACGCGTTCGGTCAGCGCCAGATTGCGACCCTCTATACGCAGTTGGACCAGTATCACGTCGTCGAGGAAGTCGACCCGAAATTCCAGTTGACGACAGAAGCGCTGGCCCACCTCTACGTGCGTTCGCCTCTGAGCAACGAACTGGTGCCGCTGAACACATTGGCAACACTCGCCAACGGCATATCGCCGATTTCTGTGAACCATCAAGGCTTATCCCCGGCGGTGACCATTTCGTTCAATCTTGCGCCCGGGCAGGCTCTGGGCGCCGCAGTCGCGGCCATCCACCGCGCTGAAGCGTCGGTGGGCAAACCCGATGCCGTCAACGGTACCTTCCAGGGGACCGCACAGGCCTTCCAAGCATCGCTGCGCAGCGAGCCGTATCTGATTCTGGCGGCGCTGGTTGTCGTTTATCTTGTGCTGGGCATACTTTATGAAAGCGCGATTCACCCCTTGACCATCATTTCGACGCTGCCATCGGCCGGCGTGGGGGCACTGTGCGCGTTAATGTTGTGCGGCCAGGATCTCTCCATCATGGGGATGGTGGGCATCATCTTGCTAATTGGCATCGTGAAAAAGAACGCCATCATGATGATCGACTTCGCTCTGGTGGCCGAGCGGGAACAAGGCTTATCGCCCACGGCCGCGATCCGCCAGGCCTGTGTGCTGCGTTTTCGTCCCATCATGATGACGACGCTGGCAGCCCTGTTCGGCTCCTTGCCGCTGGCGCTGGGACATGGCGCGGGCGCCGAATTGCGCGTGCCCCTGGGGATTGCGATCGTCGGCGGTTTGGTATTCTCGCAAATGCTCACGCTATTCACTACGCCGGTAATCCACCTCTGGTTCGACAGATTGGCCAGCTGGATCGACGCGAAGCGGGGTGGCGCCAATTCACCCGTAAGCCTGAGCCCGGATTTGCCTTGAGCTTTTGCTGCCGCGGAAAACCCGACCTCACCCACATTCGCCGCTGGATCTATCGCGAAGAACCGCTGACAAGCGGGCCCAATGTCGCTTCGAATGCCTCCTGCGATTGCGCGCCCTCCGGCGATACGCCGCGATGTCTGTAATATTCGGCGTATTGATTGCAAAACGCGTACACCCTGCGCAATTCTTCTACGGCCGTGGCGTGAAGATCCACGCGTAAATTGGTGGCCGGCAGTGTATCGGATGCCGAGACGATCAATGCAGCGGATCGCTCGCTCAAGCGGCGCGTGCTATCGCCTTGACCGCCCGCATCTCTGCCCGCCTCCAGCGCCGCCAGCA
>OUWB011209538.1_pt1 | contig 18935 bp, 15 predicted proteins | sample 1779821 | NCBI WGS metagenome assembly OUWB01 (sample SAMEA3914806, study PRJEB12502) | metagenome | biome: forest; material: soil | place: Canada | collected 2011-08-03 | depth 0.1 m
GGTGTAGCGCAGGCCCAGGCTCACCGAGTTGTCCTTGTAGACGCCCAGGTGCAGCGGAGTGGTGGTGGGGCAAGCGATGCCGCTGCAGCCCGCGTTCTCGCCGTCGCTGGCGTAGAAGCGGTAGGTCAGGTCGACGTTCAGCTGATCCGAGATCGGATAGGAAGCGCCGGCGATGCCTTGCCAGGCGAAGTGCTCGTCGCTGGCCGTGACCAGACCGCCCGGATCATATTCCTTGACCCGCAGGAAGCTGGCGCCGACGCCGCCGCCGATGAACGGCTGGATCTTGGAGTCGGGCAGGATGTCGTACAGGACGTTGACCATGGCCGAGGCGTCGCGGAAGTGGCCGCTGGAGCCGGGGTTCTGGGCCGAGCCGGGACGATAGCCGCCTTCGACTTCAACGCGCCAGTGCGGGTCGAAGCGGTAGCCGACGCGGCCGAAGGCCGCCACGTCCCAGGTGAATTGCTGATCGAAGCCAGTGGCGCCGTCAGCCTTGACGGACCAGGGGCGGTGGCCGCCGACGTCAATCGCGCCGTACCAGCCGGAGGTCGGCGCCGTCTGGGCGAAGGCCCCGGGAGCGGCGAGCATGGCGGCTAAGGCCGCCCCCGCCAACAATCTCATTTTCATATCAAGAGCCCTCTCTTGGTCACTTGCTAAGGCCGAGCCGGCCGGGGGAGGATATATCAAGTCTCAGACGCTGCGATGGTGACTGCTCGGCAACACAGCTGGCTCAAAAAACACGGTCCAGAGCCAGAGGAGCCAAGACAGGCGCCGTCACAGCAAAACAGTTCAGGCCGAATTCGCGCAAAACACGTGGGATTGGGCAACCGACGCGTCGCGGACACCTGCGATGACATACACAGCTGAACAGCGATGGAAAGCGAAAAATCCCCAACCCCAGGGTGATGCCTACGAAGCTCGACCTTAGTTCTGCAGACCGCCAAACGAACGCCAGCGATGAAGGTTCCGCAGGCGAACGCAGGGTGGAACCCAAGGCTCAGCGCCTTGACCTCGGGTCCGCCTGGCCTATACCCCCGCCATGTTCCAAGGATTGTCTTCTCTGGCGCGGGATGCGCGCCCCTGGCCTTTCGAACAGGCGCGCGCGCTCCTGGGCCGATTGCTGCGCCAGCGGCTGGAAAACGGCGGCGACCGTGATCTTGCGGCCACACTGATCGACAGCGGCCGCGCCGACGAGGCCGTTCGCGCCCTGCCGGCCCTGGGCCGGCCGGTGGTGTTCGAGACCGGCTACGGCCCCTCCGGCCTGCCGCACATCGGCACCTTCGGCGAGGTGGCGCGCACCGCCATGGTCCGCATCGCCTTCCGCGCCCTGACCGACGACGCCATCCCCACGCGGCTGATCTGCGTGTCGGACGACATGGACGGCCTGCGCAAGGTGCCCGACAACGTGCCCAATCCTCAGCTGCTGGCCGAGGACCTGGGCAAGCCCCTGACCCAGGTGCGCGACCCGTTCGGCCTCTATCCCAGCTTCGGCGAGCACAACAACGCCCGCCTGCGCGCCTTCCTGGACGGCTACGACTTCGACTACGAGTTCCTGTCGGCCACCGCGCTTTATAAAGAGGGCCGCTACGACGCGACCCTGCTTACGGCCCTGGCCCAGTTCGATCGGATCCAGGCGGTGATGCTGCCCACCCTGGGGCCGGACCGCCGCGCCACCTATTCGCCCTTCCTGCCGATCAGCCCCACCACCGGCCGCGTGCTGCAGGTCCCCACCCTGGAGCGCCATCCCGAGCGTGGGACCATCGTGTTTGAGGACGAGGATGGGACGCGTGTCGAGACCCCGGTCACCGGCGGCGCGGTCAAGCTGCAGTGGAAGCCCGACTGGGCCAATCGCTGGGCCGCCCTGGGCGTCGACTACGAGATGGCCGGCAAGGACCTGATCGACTCGGTCAAGGTCTCCTCGCAGATCTGCCGCATCCTGGGCGCCGAGCCGCCCGAGGGTTTCAACTACGAACTGTTTCTGGACGAGCAGAACCAGAAGATCTCCAAGTCCAAGGGAAATGGCCTGACCATGGAGGATTGGCTGCGCTACGGCGCGCCGGAGACCCTGGCCTATTACCTGTTCCAGTCGCCGAAATCGTCCAAGCGGCTCTATTTCGACGTCATCCCCAAGGCGGCCGACGAATATCTCCAGCAGCTGGACGCCTATAACCGCGCCCCGGCCGAGGGCTCCAATTCGGCCAACCCGATGGATAACCCGGTCTGGCACGTGCATGGCGCGGCGCCGCCCAAGACCGGTTCGCCGGTCTCGTTCAGCCTGCTGTTGAACCTGGTCTCGGCGGCCAACGCCTCCGACAAGTCGATCCTGTGGGGATTCCTGTCGCGCTATATCCCAGGGGCCTCCCCTGAGACCCAGCCGCTGCTCGACCGGCTGACCGGCTACGCCATCCATTATTACGAAGACTTCGTGCGGCCCAATAAGCGCTTCCGCGCGCCGGACGCGCGCGAGGCCGCGGCCCTGGCCGACCTGCGCGCCCGCCTGGCCGCCCTGCCCGCCGGCTGCCAGGACGCCGAGGCGATCCAGAACGAGGTCTACGCCGCCGGCAAGGACGCCCAGTTCGAGCCGCTGCGCGCCTGGTTCTCAGCCCTCTACGAAGTGCTGCTGGGCCAGAGCCAAGGCCCGCGCTTCGGCTCCTTCGCCGCCATCTTCGGCCTGGACCGCACCATCGCCCTGATCGACCGGGCGCTGGCGGGGGAGGATCCGGGGGCTTGACCCCAAACCCCTTCCCCCTCGATGGGGGAAGGGCAGGGTTGGGGTGAGCCCCCCTGACCATGGCGCCTGGACTGCGAGACGCCAGCGTCCATTCAAATCCCATTGTCGATGCCGTGCGCACACCCCCAACCCTGCCCTCCCCCATCGAGGGGGAGGGTTGGGGGAAATCACGTTCGCAGACGGAGGGAGCTGCGCGCAGCGGTCTCACATACCCGCGTCAAAACCGACCCAATCAAGCTGTGCCGTTTTGACCCGAGGGTCAAAATTGGATGGATCATGTCGCTGAAAAAGTCAGAGCCCGCCGCGGGGGATTAACGCGACGGGCTCCTAGCCTAATGGCGGTGGGCGTTTCCTCCCCGAAACGCCGGAGACTTGGGTGTCTGTCGACCCTTTTTGTCTCTCGCAAGGAGAGAAGAACCGTATTTTGGCAGGGCTGTCAATCTGCGTGCGCACAATTGCCGCAATCACCCCCTCACTAGCGCGTGATTTTTGACGCCAGCGTAGATTCCTTATGTCCTAAGGGGTTTTGGTAGCGCTCACACGTCAAATTCGAGCGAATCGCCCCATGCGACCGCCTCGAATCGCCGCGAAAAGCGACGACTGAAATCAAATTTTTATGACGAGGCCAGGCCCAGGCGAGCGGCGAGGGCGTCCGCGGCGGGGCTGGCGGGGTCGAAGGCGAACTCCGTGCGGGTCACCGAGACCGGCCCGACCCCCGCTGCGCTGAGCGCCGCGGCGATGGGGAATAATTTGCCCGAGGGCGCCAGCAGGCCATGGGCGCGGCGATGGGCGCCGTCGGCCAGGAACGGCTCGGTGGCCGCCTCGGCCCTGGCGGCCTGTTCGGTCGGCCAGGCCAGGATGCTCATCTTCTGCGCCCGGGCGCGGGCCTCGACCACGCCCAGCAGCCGGCGCACGGTCTCCAGCTGGCCCCGCGTCCAGGACGCGCCCAGGCCGGCGGCCAGGTGGGCCTGGCTCTTGAGGATCACGCCATCGCTCAGCACGCGCAGGCCATTGGCCTGCAGGGTGGCGCCGGTGGTGGTGATGTCGACCACCAGCTCGGCCGCCCCGGCCGCAGGCGCGCCCTCGGTGGCGCCGCCGGACTCGACGATGCGATAGTCGATAATGCCCTGCTGGGCGAAGAAGGCCCGGGTCTGGGTGGTGTATTTGGTGGCCACCCGCAGGCGGCGGCCGGTGCGCGCGGCGTAGTGGGCGCAGACCTCGTCCACGTCGGCCATGGTCTCCACGTCGACCCAGCTCTTGGGCGCGGCCACCACCAGGTCGGCGCGGCCGAAGCCCAGGGCGCGCAGCAGCATGACCCGCTCGTCCACGCCCTCGCCGCGCTCGCGCAGCAGGTCCTCGCCGGTGATCCCCAAGTGCACGTCGCCCGCGTCGAGGGCGGCGGCGATGTCGGCGGCCGACAGCAGCTGCACCGTGGCGCCCGGCAGGCCGGCCAGTTCGGCCCGATAGCCGCGGGCGCCGCCCTCGACCTCGAGCCGGAAACCGCAATCGGCCAGCCAGGCCTCGCACTGTTCCTTCAGCCGCCCCTTGGACGGGAAGGCGATGATCAAAGGGGCGTCGCTCATGCGCAGGCTCCGGCGGCCCAGGCGCGGCCCGGGCGCACCATGCAGCCCACGGCGGCGCCGGCGCCCGTCCCGCCCAGGCGCGCGAGCAGGCCGTCATAGCGCCCGCCGGCGGCCACGGGCGAGGTGGCGTCCAGGGCGGCGCTGCGCACCTCGAACAGGAAGCCGTCATAATAGCCGAAATCCCGACCGAAGGCGGTGGCCAGGGTCGCGCGCGACAGGTCGACCCCGCCCGCGGCCAGGGCCGACAGGCGCTGCGACCAGGCGTCCAGCGCCCCGTCCAGCTCCAGGCCGCCGGCCTTGGCCAGGGCGGCGACCGCCTCGACCGCCGGCTGCGGCGCGCCGCGGATCTCCAGATAGCGGCGCACCAGATCGGCCTGGGCGGCGGTCAGGCGCGGGGCGCGGGCGGCCTCGGCGCGCTGGGCCAGGCGCTGGGCGATCTCGGCGGCGGAGCGGCCGCCCACCGGGGCGATGCCGGCCAGGGCCCACAGGTCCTCCAGCGCCTTGGCCGCCTCGGCCTCGGGCAGGCCGGACAGGAGGCCGGCGATGCGGTCGCCCTGGCGCGGGGCGGCGTCCGCCGTCTGGAAGCTGTCCAGTTCGGCGCCCATGGCCCGCGGGCGCGAGAAGGCGCGCGCCAGGCGCTGGGTCAGGCTGGGCGCCAGGCCCAGGGCGGCGATGAAGGCGTGGTAGAGCCCCACGTCGCCCATGGACAGGGTCAGGTCGCCCCGCCCGCCGGCCAGGGCCGCGCGCCAGGCCAGGCCCGCCGCCTCGGCGTCGGCCAGGGCCGCATCGGCGCCGCCGAAGGCCTCCAGGCCGATCTGCAGGAACTCCTCTGGATGGCCGGCCTCGGGGGTGGAGACGCGGAAGGCCTTGCCTTCATAGACGTAGCGCCCGGCCGCGGCGCCGGCGGCGATGTGGCTGCGGGCCACGGCCATGGTGAAGTCGGGCCGCAGGCAGGCCTCCTCGCCGCCCAGGCCCTGGACGATGAACAGCCGCGCATGCATGGCCTCGCCCGCCAGGTCGAGCAGCAGGCCCAGGGGCTGGATCACCGGCGGGTCGATCGCCTGGGCCTGCGCCGCGGCGAAGGGCGCGCGCACGGCGGCCAGGACGTCGGCGGGGATGGGCGGCTCAAGGTTCATCGGGCGGCGTCCGCAATGGCCTTGACCCGCGCGACCAGCTCGGCGCGGGCGACAGTGAACTGGCCCGGGCGCTCTTCGCGCCACTGGGCGTTGTCGCTGACCTCGCCGGCCAGGGTGCGGCCCAGGTCCAGGTCCTTGATGGTCACCTGGCCGGAGGCGATCTCGTCCCCGCCCAGGATCACTGCGGCGGGCGACAGGCGCTTGTCGGCGTATTTCATCTGGGCGCGCATGCCCGAGGCGCCCAGATAGACCTCGGCCGGGATCCCGGCTGTGCGCAGCTCGGCGGCGGCGGCGAAATAGTGGGCCATGTGCTCGGGATCGAAGGCGATCACCACCACCGGCCCGCGGGCCTGGGCGGCGGCCTCGCGTCCCGCCGCGCGCAGAGCCGCGGCCAGGCGCGAGACGCCGAAGGAGAAGCCGGTGGCGGGCGTGCGTTCGCCGGTGAAGCGAGCCACCAGGTCGTCATAGCGCCCGCCGCCGCCCACCGAGCCGAAACGCATGGGCGCCCCGCGCTCGTCCACCGTGTCCAGCAGCAGCTCAGCCTCGAACACCGCGCCAGTATAGTATTCCAGGCCGCGCACGATCGAGGGCTCGAACACCGCACGGTCTGCGCCCACGCCCAGGCTCTGCAGCGCCGCGTCGATGCGCGACAGCTCGGCCAGACCCGCATCGCCCTCGGCCGAGCCGCCGATGGCTTCGGCGATGGCGTCCAGGGTCGCCCCGCGTCCCTCACGCCCCGCGGCGACGAAGGCCAGCACCCGCTCGGCGGCCGCGGCGCCCAGGCCCGCGCCGGGGGTGAAGGCGCCGGACTCGTCCTTGCGCCCCGCGCCCAGCAGCAGGCGCACGCCGTCGGCGCCCAGGCGGTCCAGCTTGTCCACCGCCCGCAGCACCCCCAGGCGCTGGGCCGGGGCGTCGACCCCGGCGGCGCTGAGCAGGCCGTTGAGCAGCTTGCGGTTGTTGATCTTGATCACCGCCTGGCCGCGGGTCAGGCCGATCGCCTCCAGCCCCTCAGCCATCATGGCGATCATCTCGGCGTCGGCCTCGGGGCGGTCGGAGCCCACGGTGTCGGCGTCGCACTGGATGAACTCGCGGAACCGCCCCGGCCCTGGCTTTTCGTTGCGCCAGACCGGGCCGGCGGCGTAGCGGCGGAACGGCTTGGGCAGGCTGGCCCAGTTTTGCGCCGCGAACCGGGCCAGGGGCGCGGTCAGGTCGTAGCGCAGGGCCATCCACTGCTCGTCGTCGTCCTGCAGGGCGAACACGCCCTCGTTCGGGCGGTCAGCGTCGGGCAGGAACTTGCCCAGGGCGTCGGCATATTCGAAGGCCCCGGTGTCCAGCCGCTCGAAGCCGCAGCGCTCATAGACCGCCGAGACGGCGTCGATGATCGCCCGCTCGGCCCGCAGGTCGGCGGCGCGCTTGTCGACGAAGCCGCGAGGGGCGCGGGCGATCGGGCGGAAAGCGTCGGTCATGCGGCGGCGCTTAAAGGATTGAGGCCCTCGGGGCAAGGAAGGCGGGGGTGAGAGCGGGTGTGCACGCCGCCAAAGCTTGGCTTGACCGGCCTCATCCGATGAACGGCTTAGCGCCCACCCGGGCTCGGCCATTCTTGGCCTTAACCCATGGAGGCGAGTCTGCTTGGTCGTCAGCCGGCGTCAAGGCGCGCCGAGGGCGCCCGCTGCGCGGCGACCCCAAGGGGGTCGGCCTTGACGCCGGCTGACGACCAAGCTCCAATCTCACCATGGGTTTAAGGCTGGGACCGCCGCTTCGCCAGGCCGCCTCTTTCATCTCCCCACCCCCGGTCATCGCCAAGCTTATCCAGGACACCGGCCGCGCCTGGTAGGCCTCTGTTCACCAATCAGGGTTAACGTCCGTCAACATCCGTTCGCCACACCCCCTTTCGCGGAGTTTTCGCCATGTCCTGCGACGTCGCCGCCGCCGCCTTCATGATGCTGGCGTCCTTCTCGCCGCAAAACACCGCCCAGCCGGCGCTGATCCCGGTCGCCTCGGCCCCCGCCGCGCCGCCCTCGGTGGCGGACGAGCCCTTGTTCAAGGACATCGTCGGCCGCGCCGGCGTTCTGAAGAGCCAGGTTGAGACCTATCGCGGCGCCGTGGGCCAGAGCGCCGCGCCCCTGGCCCCGATCGCCTTCGACGCCTTCGCCGCCGACATCGCCCAGCTGTCGGCCCTGGACGAACAGGGCCACGTGACCCTGCTCCAGCGCGGCGCGCCCGACGACCTGAAGTGCATCCTGCACGGCATCTCCCAGGACCTGATGGTCAAGCTGACCGCGGTCAAGGTGGCCAAGACCGGCCACGACCAGGACCTGGCGCTGCGCGACATGCAGTACCTGCTGCGCGACAATGTGGAAGTGATCACCGCGCCACCGCAGCCGCCAGCCTAGGCCGGCGCGTCCGCTGCAGGGCCGGCGCCGTGGCGCAACCCATCGACCAGCAAGGCGACCATGCGCTCCGCGCGCCCGGCGCCCGCATTGTGATCGGACATGCACAGGGCGCCTGCCGCGCTTAGGAGTTCGTCGGCGTCGACGTCGGCGCGGACCTCACCCGCCGCCCGGGCGGCCTCGAGAAGCCTGCGCAGCACAGGCCGCAGCCGCTGGTCGAAATAGGCCGGCAGGCTGTCGAACGCCGGATCCCCGGAATGCAGCGCCTTGGCCAGCCCGCGCTTGGCGGCGATGAAGGCGGCGTATCTCTGCATCCAGGCCGCCAGCCCATCGAAGGGCGCGCGTTCGGCGGCGAGGACCGTCGCGGCCTCGGCGCAGGCGTCGATCTCACGTCGGAACACCGCGGCGATCAGGTCCGAGCGCTGGGGGAAATGCCGATAGAGCGTGCCCAGGCCGACGCCCGCCTCGTCCGCGATCTGGCGCACCGGCGCGTCCACGCCGGCGGTCGCGAACACGGCCTTGGCCGCAAGAAGCAAGGCGTCGAGGCTGCGTTGCGCATCGGCGCGCAAAGGCCGATCCGCGCGCCCATGCGCCGGTCCGTCGCCGCGCTCCTCGATCTTGCCGATCACCACGCCTCCACTTGATAAACGGATCAATGTTCCGTATCTATCCGGAACGCCGATCCGCCTACTGGATAACGCGGCCGGCCGATCCGTTCAAACCCGCTCCACATCCATGAGGTCGCCATGCACGACAAACCCGTCGCCCTCGTCACCGGCGCCAACCAGGGCATTGGGCTTCAGATCGCCAAGGACCTTACGGGTCACGGCTTCACCGTCCTGGTCGGCGCGCGCGACCTGGAGCGCGGCGAGGCGGCGGTCCGGGAGATCGGGCCGAACGCCCATGCGCTCCAGCTCGACGTGACCGACCAGGCTTCGGTCACCGCCGCCGCGGCCCGCGTGCAAGTCGAATTTGGCCGGCTCGACGTGCTGATCCAGAACGCCGCCATCTCCAACATCAACAAGAAGCCTGGCCAGTCCGTCCAGGAATTCGCGCGCACCACCCGGCCGAGCAATGTCGCCCTGGAGGAGATGCGGGCGGTGTGGGACACCAACGTCTTCGGCGTCCTGGCGGTCTATCAGGCGATGCTGCCGATCCTGCGCCAGACGCCCGGCGCCCGCATCGTCAATGTGTCGAGCGGCGTCGGATCGCTGACGGCCAATTCCAATAGCGCCTTCGCCCACCGCGCCATATTCGGTCCGGTCTATCCAGCGTCCAAGACGGCGTTGAACGCGCTGACCGTGGCCATGGCGATCGAATTGGAAGCCGAGGGGATCAGGGTCAACGCCGTCTCCCCCGGCTTCACCAAGACCAATCTCAACGGCTATGCGGGGACGGAGACCGTCGAGGACGGCGCCCGCGAGGCGGTGCGTGTCGCGCTGCTCGGCCCGGAAGGCCCGACGGGCCAATTCACCCGCTGGGAGAACGAAACCATCCCCTGGTGAGGGCGTCCTGCGCCGCGCCGGCCGCCAGCCCCACCCGTTATCCCAAAGTTAATTGTACGGTCGTGTAGTGACTGCGGGGCTATCGGAGGTCTTGCATCATGAGCAGCATCAGCGCCGTCAGCAGCGCCACGGTCCCTGTCGCCCCAACATCCGCGCCGACGGCCGCCAAGGCCGCGGGCGGCGGGGGCGGCGGCGGCTCCAGTTCGTCCAGCAGTTCGACGACCACCTCGACGGTCGACAATTCGGACGGCACGGTGACCACCACCGTCACCAACGCCCAGGGCGTGGTCCAATCGGTCACCACCACCGGCACGCCCGACAACAACACCCCGTCCTCGGGCGGCGGCCAGTCGGCCAGCAGCGGCTCGCTGTTCAACGTCCAAGCCTAGGGCGGGTTGAGATCAGTTTGATTCAAGCTTCGTCGTCACCGCCGGGCTTGTCCCGGCGGCCCATAAACGCGAGCGTTCGTGGATGTCCCTGAGGGGGTTGAGGGTATGGGCTACCGGCATTCCGCGCTGCGCGCTCCAGCCGGTCGTGACGAGAAAATGATCGGCGCATCTAAACTCAACGCGCTCTAGGACGTCCAAGCCAGCCGCCCTCGCCTACTTCCCGGCCGGCGTGTTGATGATCAGGGTCTTGCCCTGCAGGCTGTAGCCGCCGATGGGCTTGGCCTGGCCGTGGGCGATGCGGGCGAACAGGTCGGCGACGGTCTGGGCCGAGGGGCGGCTGTCGAAATAGGCGAAGATGAGCACGCCGCCGTCGGGCCGCCGCACGGTCGCGCGCCAGCGGACTGAGCCTTCGACCAGGCCGACCAGGGGCGGTTCGGGCGCGATCTCCAGGCTGGGCGGCGGACCCATGGTCAAGAGGCTCATGCGGTCGGCCCGGGCGTCGGCGCCGGCCTCGTCTACGCCGCGCCAGAACAGCATGGGCACGTCCTGCACCTTGAACCCCTGCTCCACGCACCACTGCGGCGGCGGGGCGGCCGGGAGCGCGGGCGCGCCCTTGTCCTGAGCCGCGGCCATGGCCCCGCCGCCGAGGAGGCTGCTCATCATCGCCGCCTTCTGCAGGGCGTCCTGGTCGGTGATCTGCGCGCCCGTGCGCGCCGGCGGCGGCGACTTGGCGCACAGGCGCAGATGGGCGCCGGCGGTGGCCTGGACCTGGTCGGTCAGGGCCGCCACCTGGGCGTCGACCTCATCCGCCTGGGCCAGGGGCGCGGTGACCCGATATTCGAAGGTCCAGTCGCTGAGGTCGCCGATCCAGATGGTGGAGCGCAGGTCGCCGTCCTCGGCGTAGCGGGCCGCCGACCAGGTGACGCCGCCCCGGTCCAGGTGATCGTCGGCGATCAGCTGCGGATGGCGCGCGGCGCCGTAGTCCAGCAGCTCGCGCTTGGCCTCGGCCATGGCCGCGTCCAGGTCGCCCTGGTCGCGGCGGGTGAGGTAGACGGTGATGGCCGCCGCGCCGTTGGAATAGTTGCAGCCGATGTCCAGGCCCTGCTGGTCGAACACCTGCACGCTCGTGCGCTGGAACGGTCCCAGCCGCGGCTGGCAGACCAGGCCCGATTGCAGATGCGCCGCCGCGCCGTCGTCGCGAACCTGCCACACGCTCTGGGGTTGGGACGCCGTCTGGTTGGCGTCCTGGGCCGTATCGGCCAGGGCGGATGTGGCCACGCTGGCGCCGATCAGCGTCATCACCAGCCGCCGCATGTCCGCCCCTCCTGACCCCAATGCACGGCAGGCTAGAGCAGGGCGACGAGGCTCGCAATGCGGACGCGCCGCGCCGCCGTTAGAGGTGCGATCGGGCGCGCGCCGCGCAGGTTCTTCGAGCGCCCTAGAGTTGGCTTTCGCCGCCCGCCTGCGGCGCGAGGGTGCGGTGGAACAGGCGGGCGAACACCAGCAGCACCAGCGCCGCGCCCGCCACCAGGGCGGCGTGCATCAGCCAGAAGGCCGGCGCCGGCATGGTGCTGAGGAAGCCGGCCAGGCGGCCGACCAGCAGGTTGGCCAGGAAGATGTTCAGCGAATAGCCGCTGACCAGGGTCGAGCCCAGGGCCGGCGGGGCGGCGCGCGAGAACAGCGCCATGCCGACGGCGTAAACATTGGCGAAGCCGACATCGTTGACGATATGGAAGGCCAGGCCCCAGGCCAGCCCCACCTTGTGCCCGCCCGTGGCCTGCCACGAGGCCAGGGCCAGCACAGCGGGGGCCAGGGCGCTGATCGCCGCGCCTATGGCCAGCTTGACGATCTCGTCCGGCTCGCGCCGGCGCGTCGCCCACCATCGCCAGAACATCACCACCAGGCCCAGGGTCACGGCGCTGATGAACGCATCCAGCGACAGCAGCCAGGTCACCGGCATGGCGCGGCCGAGCACCACCAGCTGATAGTTGTCCTGGCCCCAGACCAGATAGGCGTTGAAGATCTCCATATTGCCCACCGCCGCCACAGCCAGCACCGGCAGCAAGGCGATCAGCACCCCCACCGTGCGCCATTCGCGGGCGGTCATGGCGGGCCGGTCCGCGCCCTTGGACTTGGCGCGCCGGGGCGGTTCGGGCGGCAACCAGCGGCGGCTGACCAGATAGACGACCAGGCCGATCGCCATGCCGACCCCGGCCGCGCCGAACCCCCAGCCCCATCCGACCTGCTGACCCAGATAGCCGCAGACGAAGGGCGCGGCGATCACCGCGATGTCCACGGTCAGGCTGTAGATCTGATAGGCGTCAGCCCGGCGCAGATCGCCCGGCGCATAGAGCGCGCCCACCTGAGCCTTCAGCACCCCCGCGCAGCCCGTGCCCAGCACCAGGCAGAGCAGGGCCAACAGGAAGGTGGCCGGAAAGGCCATCATGAAATGGCCGGCGGTCATCAGCACCGCCCCAAGGATGATCGCCCGCGTGCGACCCAGCCACCGGTCGGCCAGCAGGCCGCCCAGGATCGGCGTGCCATAGGCCAGGGCGCCATAGAGCCCGGTGATCGCCGAGGCCAGCGGCTGGCCGCTCAAGGGGCCATAGAGATGCTCCAGCGCGGCGCGGAACGGGCCAAAACCGATCACCTGCCGCACATGCTCAGGCTTCAGCAGCCAGTTGAGCAGATAGAGCACCAGCAGCGACTGCATGCCGTAGAACGAAAACGCCACCCAGGTCTCGGTCAGGGCGATAAAGGCCAACCCGCGCGGATGGCCGAAGAAGACGCGGTCGGCGGGGGAATGCCGCGAGGGCGGGGCGGCGTCTGGGGCGGGGAGTGGGGATGCGGTCACGCGGCTTCTCTGTCGCCCGGAGCGGGGGCGGCGCACCATGGCCGGGATCGGCGGTGAGGGGAACTGAGGCTAAAAGCGCTAATCGCCGGCCGTCGAATTCTCAGGCCTCTTTGGCGGGTTCACGAAGGCTGTTCCAGATCTTTTCCAGCCGTCGCGCCGCGCTGACCTGCTCCGGATCGGAGGGGTCGAAAGTCTCCAGCGTCGCCGACAGCAGCAGGCCGCCATCGGGTGTCCGTTCGCTGTGCATGCCGGGGACGGGGCCGACGCCCTCCGACAGCGATTTCGAGACATAGGCGATCCACGTGTAGATCGGCGGCCCGGTGACGATATAGGCGACCCCGGGCGGCGGAGCGGGCCGATCACGTTCCGCATTGAGATCCGTCGCCCCAGCCCTGGCGCTGTCGCACGGCCAATGTGCGGTGAGGACCAGCATGGCCGACTTAACCAGTGAATAGGTGGCCAGAGCCGGGTGGGTCGGAATGTTCAACCACGACAATTCAAGAGAGATCAGGTTCTCATAGTTCGAACCTCCGAGGGCGCGCAGGGTCACGCCCTTTGCGCCTGAATCTGGCGGAGGCCTATTGACGGCGTTCATCCAGTAACCCGATTGCGGTTCGGGTTCGTCGTCATCGTCTCGCACGACATTTCCGCGGACGATATCCGCCATCATTGGCTTGGCCTTTGCCAGAGGGATGATCTTCTGGTTGAAGTCATCGCCGATAACCCAAGTCTTGAGGTCACCATTTAGGGTTGAGAGCGCGTTTAACGTGTCGAGGAACCTTTGCGCGAGCGCTTCCGGCGCCGCGTCATCGCGTTTCCACCACCCATTCATCCAGTATCCACAGCCCGTCATTTCGAACTTGGCCTCCAAGGAAGCACTATGATCTGAATATTCTCCCGCCCAGATCCCTCACGTGAAAACTGTTGGCGAGCAGCGTCAGCGGCGGCCGGCTCGGCGAAGAACCAGATGACCGCCCGGCCCTGGCTCGCCTGAATCTGGCGCTCCGATTGATTGAGCCAGTCTCTTATCACCCCTATTCCCGGATAGTCATCCGGCTGACTGAGCATCTTGGCGTAGCCGGTTCCCTTGGCTTCGATCATCGCTCCAGTGTCACGTTGGCAGTCGTCATAGACGACAGGTTTGCCCGTAGTCGGATTGACCAGCGAGACTCCGAAGCCGCGCGGCGTGGGCGCCTGCGGGTTCATCAGTCGTTTGACGAAGTCTTCGTAATCACGATCCTTTTCGCCCCTGGCGCCACGCCCAGGCTTATCGACCGTCGGCGCTGGACAGAGATTGGGCTCGTCCTTTTGCGTCGCTGCTTCGAACGCCGCCTTGGGGTCGAGGACCACCACGCCGCTCTTCAGAACGCGACCGATCACCCGACCGTGGCGATCGCGAAACAGGTTCCAATCAGTAAGCGTGGCGACAACGCTGACGCCCTGATAGGTCAGCACCAGGTCCGGCTCGTCCATGTTCCATTTGAAGCTCATCCCCTTGTAGCCGGGAACTTTGCCTTCGATTTTCACGTGATTGTTCGAAGGGATGAACACCAGGCCTAACAGACCCCACGGACTTAGGCGCAGGCCGGCTCCCAAGGCGTAGGTTGCGAGAGACTCCGCATCGACGGCGGACAGATCGGCCAGGAGGTCGCCCGCGGTCCACTCGCCACTGCCTAGGCCCTCCCCAGCGGGAATCCTGTTCTCGTTGGGATTGTAGAGCCTGTGGAAATCCGGGGCCGTCGCGAGTGTTCGCTCCACGGTTCCAAGAAGCGCCGACGAGGCGACGCAGCGTTTTAGCAAGGCCTCAGCCACATAGAGGCGCCGCGCGTCCGCTTGAGGCCGGGCAAGACGTCCCAATCTAGACAAGGCTAGATGCAGTTCGGCCATTCCCGCGTCACCGCCCCGCCAGTGGCGTAGCGCGCGCTGGAGGTGATTTATCTCATAGGTCGATATCCGGCGCCTGTAGGCCACCGATAGCAGAGACGACAGCCGAGCCCGCGCCCGATCGGTTTCGACCCCTGATGCGTCCGCGAGCAAGCAGTCGGCGCCGAGCATGAGACCTTTCGCGGTCAGGCAAGGCGCGGCTTGTATCGAGGCGTTTCGGAGATGCGAGCGCCACCGGCGTTCAATTCGGTCAATCAGCAACCTAGGCCGTCCGCGCGATCGTTTGTGAGGGGCCTTCTGGCCTTAGATCAGCGTGACCTAGAGTCGTCGCCACGTAAAGAACAAAGAAAGAACAAAACTACCCGCCCACCCCCCGGCTCATCTCCCGCGCCCGCGCCAGCCGCGTCACGCCCTCGTCCAGTACGGCGTCCGCCTTGGGGAAGCACAGGCGCAGGATGGTGGTGACCGGGTCCTGTTCGTAGAAGGCCGAGACCGGGATGGCGGCCACGCCGGCCTCTCTCACCGCGCGCAGAGCGAAGGCGCGGTCGGGTTCGGTGACGCCTGAGGCGGGCAGGTCGATGTTGAGGAAATAGGTGCCCTGGCTGTCCAGCACCGAAAAGCCCTCGCGGCGCAGCCCCTCGGCCAGGCGGTCGCGGGAGGCGGCCAGGTCGCCGGGCAGGGCGGCGAACCAGTCCGGGCTGTTCTCCAGGCCCCAGGCCACGGCCGCTTGCAGGTTGGGCGGGGTGGTGAAGGTGAGGAACTGGTGGGCCTTGGCGATCACCCGCGCCAGGGCCGGGGCGGCGCAGGCGAAGCCCACCTTCCATCCGGTCAGGCCGAACATCTTGCCCGCCGAGCCGATCTTGACGCAGCGCTCGGCCATGCCCGGAAAGCTGATCAGCGGGCGATGGACGTGGGGGGCGAACACCACCTCCTCCCAGACCTCGTCACAGACGGCGACGGCGTCGTGGGCGACGCAGAACTGCGCCAGCAGGGCCAGGTCCTCGGCTGGGGCCACCACGGCGGCGGGGTTGAGCGGGTTGTTGAACACCACCAGGCGCGTGCGCGGGGTGAACACCGCCTCCAGCATGGCCCGGTCGATGCGCCAGTGCGGCGGGGCCAGGCGCGCCAGGCGCGGGACGCCGCCGGCCAGGCGCACCATGGGCAGGTAGCTGTCATAGAGCGGCTGGAACAGCACCACCTCGTCGCCGGGGCGGATCAGGGCGATCAGGCTGGCGGTCAGGGCCTCGGTCGCCCCGGAGGTGACCACCACCTGGCTGGCCCAGTCCAGATCGAGCCCCTGGCGGCGGGCGTAGTGGGCGGCGACCGCCTGGCGCAGGGCCGGCAGGCCGGGCATGGGCGGATATTGGTTGTAGCCCTCAACCACCGCCTCGGCCGCCTTGCGGCGCAGGGCCTCGGAGCCGGGCGCGTCGGGAAAGCCCTGGCCGAGGTTGATCGCCCCGGTGTCGCGCGCCAGGGCGGACATCTCCTCGAAGACGGTCGTGGGCAGATCGGAGAACAGGGGATTGGGCATCCGGCCGATATAGCAGCGCGCCGCAACGCCCGCACGTCTGGCGGCGCAGTTATGCGGGGTCGTCGCGCTCCTTCGGCCCTGGCGAACTTGGCCTTAAATCCTTGCAGGCGAGTCTGCTCCGCCGACCGTCCAGGTCGAACATCTGCTTGGGCGCGCTGTCGCGGCGGTCGACATCGGCATGCCAAGCGCGGTCGCCGAGTTCGGGCAGGATGAAATGCGCCGGGGCCGAACGGCCGCGCACCGGGATATCGTCGATGACCCTATAGCCCGCATCGAAAGCGAGGTACATCAGGTCGCCCAGCGGGCGCGGACCGCCATCGGGACTGGGCGGCGTCCAGCCGCTCGCGCGCACGTCGGTGGTCGAGGCGAGGTTCTGCTGGTCGTCCGTTCCGCCCGGCCAGGGCAGGAACCAGTCGGTGTCGCCGGTCCGGGCGAAATGCACGCCCAGGGCCAGGTGGCTGGGCCAGTCTCGGCCGGTGTCCACGGGGACGAAGCGGGCGGTGATCTCGGGAGTGTCGCGCAGAACATAGCGCGCATGGTCCGCCTTGCAGGCGGAAAGGGCCGCGGCGGCGGCGAGGGCGACAAGCATGGACGGATTCCGGGAAGACCTACCCAGTCTGGAGGGGTCCCGGAAAGAATACAACCGATAGCAGCGTCCGCTTCAGCCGCCGCCGCGCAATCCCTTCAGGCCGGGATTCCTTACAACACTGAGCCCGTCGCGGCCTGCGGCTTCCGCCAGGACCGCGGCTATCGACCCTAGGCGTCTTCGCGGACGCGCTTCTTGCGGAAGCTGGGGTTGAGGGTTTCCTTGCGCAGGCGGATGGCCTTGGGCGTGACCTCGACCAGCTCGTCGTCGGCGATGTAGGCGATGGCCTGTTCCAGGGTCATGCGGCGCGGCGGGGTCAGCTTGACGGCCTCGTCCTTGCCCGAGGCGCGGACGTTGGTCAGCTGCTTGGCCTTCATCGGATTGACGTCCAGGTCGTCCTGGCGGCTGTTCTCGCCGATGATCATGCCTTGATAGGCCTTTTCGCCGGCGCCGACGAACATCACCCCGCGCTCCTCCAGGTTCCACAGGGCGTAGGCCGCCATTTCGCCGTCGGAATTGGAGATCAGCACCCCGTTGCGGCGGCCTTCGATGGCCCCGCGGTGCGGCTCGTAGTGCGAGAAGATGCGGTTGAGCACGCCCGAGCCGCGGGTGTCGGTGAGGAACTCGCCCTGATAGCCGATCAGGCTGCGCGAGGGGGCGATCAGGGTGATGCGGGTCTTGCCGGCGCCCGAGGGACCCATGTCCTTCAGCTCGGCCTTGCGCGAGGACAGCTTCTCGATGACCACGCCCGAGAACTCGTCGTCGACGTCGATGACCACTTCCTCGATCGGCTCCAGCCGCTCGCCGTTGTCGCCGGTCTGGTAGACCACGCGCGGGCGGCTGATGGAGACCTCGAAGCCTTCGCGGCGCATGTTCTCGATCAGCACGCCCAGCTGCAGTTCGCCGCGGCCGGCCACCTGATAGGCGTCCTTGTCGGCGGTCTCGGTGACCTTGATCGCCACGTTGGATTCGGCTTCGCGCAGCAGGCGGTCGCGGATCACCCGGCTCTGCACCTTGTCGCCGTCGCGGCCGGCCAGGGGGCTGTTGTTGACTGAGACGGTGATGGAGATGGTCGGCGGGTCGATCGGCTGGGCCGGCAGGGCCTCGGTGACCTCGATGGCGCACAGGGTGTCGGCCACGGTGGCCTTGGACAGGCCGGCCACGGCGACGATGTCGCCCGCCTCGGCCTCGTCGATCGGCTGGCGCTTGAGGCCGCGGAAGGCCAGCAGCTTGGTCACGCGGCCGCGCTCGACCTCGGTCCCGTCGCGCGACAGGGCCTTGATGGCCATGCCGGGCTTGAGCACCCCGGCGTCGACGCGGCCGGTCAGCAGGCGGCCCAGGAACGGATCGCTTTCGATCAGCACCGCCAGAATGGCGGCGGGCTGGTCGTGGCGCACGGCGGCGGCCGGCGGCGGCACGTGGTCGACGATCAGGTCGTAGAGCGGCGCCAGGGTCTCCTTGGGATCATTCAGGTCGACCACCGCCCAGCCTTGCTTGCCCGAGGCGTAGAGGTGGGGGAAGTCGAGCTGCTCGTCGGTGGCTCCCATGGTGGCGAACAGGTCGAAGGCGTCGTTCAGCACCCGGTCGGGGTCGGCATGGGGCCGGTCGACCTTGTTCAGCACCACGATCGGCCGCAGGCCCATCTTCAGCGCCTTGCCCAGCACGAACTTGGTCTGGGGCATGACGCCTTCCTCGGCGTCGACCAGCAGCACGCAGCCGTCGACCATGCCCAGGATGCGCTCGACCTCGCCGCCGAAGTCGGCGTGCCCGGGGGTGTCGATGATATTGATCCGGGTCTCGCCCGCCTTGCCGTGCCACAGCACCGAGGTGCACTTGGCCAGGATGGTGATCCCGCGCTCGCGCTCCTGGTCGTTGGAGTCCATGGCGCGCTCGACCGTCGCCTCATTGGCTCGGAACACGCCGGACTGGGCGAGCAGCTGGTCGACCAGGGTGGTTTTGCCGTGATCGACGTGAGCGATGATGGCGATGTTGCGCAGCGACATGGGGAATTGGCCTTGGGGGGGAAGCGGCGGGCTTGTACGCGAGCACGGGCGCAAAGGCCAGCCGCCTTGGAAAAGTCCAAGGCGAACAGCTGCTTCACGCCGCCGACGGATGAATTATGTTGCGGCGCAACATTGGCCGCCATGGGCTTGATAGGTGGTTTTTCGTTCTAAATCAACGTTTCTGGGATGATCTCGATAAAATCTAAGCCCCAGGCACGATTTTTCGCTTGATGCGTTGTGCGCTGCACCGTATATAGACGGTGTGAAGCGTCCCTGACGCTTCTGCCCTTCCTGGGCGTTTCCTCCCTATAAACTGGCCGCGCTTTTTAGCGCGGCCTTTTTTTTG
>OUWB010004223.1_pt1 | contig 18872 bp, 33 predicted proteins | sample 1779821 | NCBI WGS metagenome assembly OUWB01 (sample SAMEA3914806, study PRJEB12502) | metagenome | biome: forest; material: soil | place: Canada | collected 2011-08-03 | depth 0.1 m
GCTCCGTAATCGTCGCGCTGTCGCGCTCCTGGCCGCTGTCGCGGCCTGGCCGCCTGGCGGCGGCTGCGCCTGGCGGCGCTCCGGGGTGACGCTGGGCATGAAGAAGCCCCCCGGCTGTCGCCGGAGGGCAGGGGGGAGAGGGCACCGCGGATTATATTTGTGCTGGTGGGAGGGGGCGGGGGAGAGGTTCGCACCCCTTGGCGAACACACAGATGTACCACTCCGTGTCAGGGGAGCACCCTCCCGGCACTCGCCCGGGGGCATCCTCCGGTTGTCGGAGGCAGCACAGCCCAGCCGTCTTGCGTGCGTCGGCCAGGATTCCGGGGTTCACTCTGTGTCACTGATCCTTGGGAGGATGATCATCCCGTCTCCCGGTTCGAATGCCCCGGGCCCCCAGAAGGTTGCGGAGTCGCGCACCTGCATGAGGGGGTTGGTCTCATATCGGCCCATGCACCGGTCTGCGTGCTCCTGACGGAGCCGGTTGAGCTCCTCCGGCGACGTGGCCGAGAATGTGGCGGAGCATCTGCCGCACCGGAAATCTGCCCGGTCCCACCCGGGCTCGCTGGCGCTCACAGCCACCCCTGCGGGGCCAGATGGGTACCCACGTGCCCCTCGGGGAGTGCGCACTCCTCATAGGGGTAGTACGGGCCTTCCTGCCCACAGCGCTTCGGCCCCTCCTCAGTCTCGCTGAACAGGAACCGCGCGAGCTCCGTCACTTCGGCCATGGAGAGTGAGCCCCACCCGGCTCGTTCCCGTGTCAGGCTCATGCGCCGCCGGGAGCCGCTGGGCACTTCCGGGCCGGCGTACCAGCCTCCCCAGAGGCGGCCGTAGCCCGCTACAACGTCGGGGGAGAGGTTGACTGGATCGCTGCTCATGACAGTGTCCCTCGCACAGCAGGCGGCATCCGCTGTCACGGACGCCGCCTCTTACTGGGCCGTGCCAGCCCTGGCCGGCCCCGGCGGAGAACCCATTCCGCGCCGGGGCCGGTCGGATCAGCGTACAGTGCGGAGCACCTGCTCAGTGGTGCTCTTGCCCGTCGAGATGCCGCCACCCGTCACGGGTCATCTGCCGCGCACCCCTGCACGTCGGGCACTCGCCCTTCGAGCGCGTCTGCCCAGCCGTCAGAGCCGCTCTGATGCCTGCAAGGAACCTCATCTGTGCCTCCCCTAGAGAACGTGCGGAACGGCCCGGCCCCCGTAGCGATCGGGGGCCGGGCCGAGCGGGGGGGACTCCGTGAGCCGCTGCTCGTGTGCGCTTACGCTGCCATCAGCCGTACCGGGAGGCCCGGCTGAGAGAGGACCCTAGCGCACCGTTCCCGGTTGCCCTCCGCGTGGTGTGAGCGCCCCCCACAGGAGCGGCGCACACAAACACCGTACGCCCTACTCCCGTCCCCTGTCAGGCAGTTGGGGGGCGCGCCGGAGCGTGATGGAGGCACTCCGCAGCTCCGCGCGCCACCCGAGCTCACAGAGCCTCCACCCGGCCGCCGAGGAGTAGCGGCTGATGGTCTGCCAGACGACGGCACGGCGAGTAGGGGCGTCCACGAGCAGCGTGGCCAGTAGGAGCATGGCCCCGCTGCTGATGGCCTGCACGGTCTGCGGACGGGTCATCGCAGCGGCTTCACAGCGTGATCCCGAGGACCGTGGCCAGCTCCACGAACGCCTTGGTCACCTCGCCGAGATCCTGTTGGGACAGCGTGATCCCGTCGAACGTGATCGACGGCTGCTCGCCGCCGATGTACTCCACGACGTGAGCGCCAATGACGGCCACCTCGTGTGCGATGGTCTCGAACTTGCTCATGGGCTGTACCTCCTACTGGGCAGCGTCGACCGGGGCCGACGCGTTGACGGGGATCACGGGGGCCGGGTCACCCATGACGGGCGGCACCGGGGCGGGGGCGAGCACCGGGGGCACCGGGGCCGGCGCGGGGAGCACCGGGGGAGCAGACGCGAACGCCGGGGACGCGGCGGCCTGGGCCTGCAGGGCGGCCAGGAGCTCCGCCATGCTCGATCCCGCACTCGCGGCCGGGGCCGGGGCGACGGGGACGGGCGGCACGGCCTGGACCACCGGGGCGGCGGGGGCCTGGGCGGCGGCCTGGGCCTGCAGGGTGGCCAGGAGATCGGCCATGCTCGGACCGGCCGGGACGACGGGCGCGGGAGGAGCGACCGGCACCGGGGCCGGCGCGGGGGCGGCGGCCTGGGCCTGGGCGGTGAGGAGACCCATCAGCTTGGAGAAGTCGACCGGCGGCGCGGCCGGGGCGACCGGCGGCGCGACGGGGAGCGGGGCCGGGGCCGTGTACGCGGACATCAGCGCCGCGAACTGCTGGCGGAGCAGCTCCTCCGGGGACGGGGCCGGCGGCGGCGGCGGCTCGACAGCGTTGTCTACCTCGGCGTGCCAGGCGAGCTGATCCGCCTCGGAGCCATGCGGCAGCTTGTCGATGATCCCGTGGAGCAGGTGATTCAGGTGCACTGGTGTTTCCCTTCTCAGGTGGTGGTGACCGGTACGGCCCGGCCGGGCATGATGTCCACGACGTCGGCGCGGGCGATCAGGGTGTCCCCGGGATTCGCCCCGGAGACCACGGCGAACAGCTTTTCCCGCGCCTTGATCGAAATGTTCTCGCCGCCGAGCCGGTCGATCTCCGGCAGTGTGGCGGCCCGCCAGATGGCGGCCTGGGGAGCGGACTGGTACGGGATGCCCGCGTACCAGAACGCGGTACCGGGGGTTCCTCCGGTGACGGCCGTGGTGCCGTACACGGTGACGGTGTACGCCGATCCGCCCGTGATCGCGGGCACGCTGACCGTCGCCGCCGTCGCCGGGATCGGGGTGGGAAACGTCTGCGAGACGCTGCCCCCCGCCGTTCCGATGGCGAGCTCGTAGTACAGCTCCGGGACAGACGTCCCGGTGACCGTGATCTGTCCGCTGACCGGAGCGGAGGCCGGGGCCGCCGTCACGCTGAACCCCGTCATGGCGGCCCCGGCCGGGAGGCCGGAGAATCCGGCGGCGGCCGCAGCGTAGGCATTGCTGCTGGCCGTGACGGCACCCCCGGACGTCTGCCCCGACGGGTTGGAGCCGTCCACGATCATCAGGCGGCGCACCTCCCACTCCCGGCCGACGGCCGGAGCCCCCAGGTCGAGCAGGAGCACGCCGCTGGCAGGCACCACCCCCGAGCCGATCAGGGGGGCGCGCACGTCCGGCTCCAATAGCTGGAGATCGAGTGCCTGCCGCTGGATATCCGTCAGCGTGTCGATGCCCGTCCCGATCTTCACCGCGAGATCGAGCACCGCCCCGAACTGCCGCTCGGACTCCGGTGGCTCCGGCTGAAACGCCGGAACCACCGGAGGCGGGGCCGCACCCCGGGCCCAGCTCCCGTTCACTCGGCCGACTCCGGAGCAGCAGCGCCCCGTGTCGCGAAACGCGAGAGCGCACCCCCCGCGATGACGTCGAGGTTAACCCAGACGAGGAGGAGCAGCCCGGCCAGGACCCCTCCGGCCACCACGCGATCGATGATTCGGAATTCCGGGGACGCCTCAGCAGACGTCCCATCATTCGTCGTTTCCATGGTGCGATGATACCCCTGGGGGGTATCGTTTCGGCATGGCTGAAACGAATTCATCTCAGGAACTCACGGCCCGCCTCGCCAAGATCGAAATGCTCGTGGAGCAGAACGGGCGTCGGCTGGACATCTACGGGCAGACCACCGCGCGCATCCACGAGGATCTCCACCGGGTAGAGAAGACCCTCCGGAGCGTGGCCGAGCTGCTGGAGAGAGCCGCGCCGCTGCTCGAATCGCGGATGGCACGGGCCTACCTCAACGGCCCCGCCACGGTGCTCGATGCGTTGAAGAAGGGGGGGGCCCGCCGTGGGTGAGGAGCAGTCGGGCGGCCCGACGCTGCGTGAGCAGATCGTGGACGTCGTCAAAGAGATCATGGGAACCGGCACCGGCACCGCAGAGAAGAAAGTCGAGCCGGCCGACATCGAGACCCAGGTGGCCACGGCCGTGGAACGGGTCCGCGCCGGGGACGCGGCGGCCCGCCAGCGCAGCGCGCTGGAGGAGCGGCTCGCCGCGCTGGAGGCCAAGAAGCCGCCGGAGCCCGAGAAGATCCCGAGGCCGGAACTGCGCAAGATCACCAAACTGATGTGGGGCGGGGACGACGATGGCCAGTGACACCCAGATCCGGCGGGCGCTGCGGGACGCGGGGCACGACGTGCCCGTCAGGGGCCGCCTGGGCGAGGAGTGGCGCGAGATCTATGCGGCCACCCAGGACAGCCCGGAAGGTGACAACCCCGGGTTGTCAGCCGTCCCGCCGATGGAGGGTCAGACCGCCATCCCCATGCCGGATCCTGCCGACTCCGGCGAGATCGCCCCCGTACGCCCGGCCAGCAGCCGCACCCCCACCCCGGCCTCGGCCCCCGTCCGGGGCATGAAGGGGCTGTTCGGGAAGAGCCCGACCGCCCCAAAGATGCAGCACAAGCGCCGCTCGCTGGAGGAGATCGCGGCCGAGGGCTGGGGACTGATGGCCACCCTCGTGGGGAGCAAGGGGCTGCAGCCGACCGCCCGCGTGCTGCAGCTGCAGGCCCCCGTCGCCGGGGTGATTCTGGAGGACGCTCTCCGGGGCACCCTGGCCGACAGGCTGCTGCAGCCGATCGTGCGGCACGCCGACAGCGCCCGGGAGGTGAGCGCACTGATCGGGCCGCCCGTCATCGTCACGCTGCTGACCCTGCGGCCCGAGCTGGCTCCGCAGCTCATCCCCATCCTGCGGCGCAACCTGCGCACATGGCTGACCGTGGCCGGCCCCAAGCTCAAGGCACTGGAGAAGCGGGAGGCCAAGCTCCTGGAGGAGCTCGGGCTCGACCAGGCCGAGGATCTCGACAACGCCATCGATGCCATGATCAGCGGCTTCTGGACCATGGAGGCCGCGCCGGGCCCGGCCGGGGTGGAGGAGCAGCCCCGTGCCGCTTGAGCGCGGCCCCGAGGTAGAGGGCAAGACCTGGGACGAGTTCCTCGCGTGGTTCGCCAAAGTCTGGCGGCCCGGCCAGCACGTCGCCCTCATCAGCCCGACCGGCGGCGGGAAGTCGACGTTCGCCCTGGGCATCCTGGGGCTGCGCCGGTACATCCTCGCGCTGGACGCCAAGGGAGGAGACTCCACCCTGGCGTCCAGCGGATGGGAGCGGCTGACGGAGTGGCCGATCCCTCCGCGCACCTGGGACCGGATCGAGGAGCAGCGGGCCGGGCGGTTCATCATCGGGATGCGCACCCGGTCCGTTGAGGACCGGGCGCGGCTCGTGGCGCTGCTGCGGCGGTGCCTGGAAGATGCGTTCGAGCTGGGCGGGTTCACGATCTACGCCGACGAGTTCCAGCTCCTCAGCGACCGCAAACTGATGAACCTGGGCGCGTTGATCGAAGAGTTCCTGATCGCCGCGCGGGACCGGGGCAGCTCCGTGGTGACGTCCTATCAGGCTCCGGCGTGGGTGCCGCGCGCGGCGAGCCGTCAGGCGTCCTGGATCGTGCTGTGGCCCACCCGGGACGAGGGTGTCATCAAGGCCCTGGCCGCGATCATCGGACGGCCGTGGCGGCTCGTCATGTCCGTCATGGAGGAGCTGCCACCGTTTCACGTGCTGGTCGTAGGACTCGATCCCAGGGCCCCGATGGTAGTCACCAAGGCCCCGATGCGCTGAGGGCGATAGCTGACAACCCCGGGTTGTCAGCTATCGCCCTCAGTCGTTGTAGACGACGCTCACCTGCGCCGAGAGCGCCGTACCGCCGTACGCGCCCGTAACGAGCTGCAAAGTCTTCCCGGCGTTCAGGGTGAGCCCGTGGAACGGCAGCGTCAGGCTGACCGCGTCCGTCGTCCCCGGCACCGTCATCACCCCCACCTTCATCAGCACTTTGGGAGTGGCGTCCGTCGTCTGCACCGAGGCTGTGACGAACTGCTCACCGGCGACGGCGGCCAGCTGCGAGCCGGTCATCGTCAGCCCGATCTCCCATATCTGGTAGGCCGACACCGGGGCCGCCATGATGCTGAGCGTCGTCGACACGGCGCTGACCGCCTGCCACGCCGACTGCATCACGGCCGGGTTCGGCAACCGTCCATCGGTCACCAGCACGGGCGAGCCGATCGGCTGCGTCGTGTCGTTCCACACCTGCGACACCGGGGACGGACTCCCGTAGACGACCGGCGCCACTGCCGCCGCCGTGCCGGCCGCCTCGCTGCGCCCCATCCATGTGGCAGTGATCTGCACGTTCGGGTTGATGTAGCTGCCGATGAGCTGCAGCACCTCGCCACCGACGAGCTGCAGATCCGCCACGACCGCCATCGTCTGGAACGAGAGGACCGCGTTGCCGTTGCGGGTCATGGACCACTCCGAGCCCATGAGCGCCTGGATCGAGTCCGGAGGGGTGTAGAGCATGACGGAGCCCGTCCACACCAGACCGGTGGGGACGGGCGGGAACGTCAGCACCACCACCCCCATCGAGGTGGTGGTGCCGGACGTCTGCTGGTAGAGCCGACTGACCGTCACCCGCGCCCCCGGGCCCGCGCGGCAAGCACCGCGAGCTCCTGGCCGTGCTGCGCGGCCTGAGTGAGGAGCGCCTCATGGATGCGCTCGCTCTGCTCCATGTGCCGGGCCAACGATTTGCCCGTCTCGTGCGCGACGCTGCCCGCACGCTCGATCCCGACGCTGATCCGGATCAGGTACTTCAACACCCCACCCAGGAGGGTGAGGACTGCCGCTACGGCCACAACGGCCGGCCACACCTGAGACATCACGGACTCCCCAACTGCTTCCGTGCCGTCCGGGCGGCGGCGGCCTGGGCGGCACGCTGCTCCCGGTTGGCCGCTCGCTTCTCGTTCACCTGTCGCTGCTGCTCGCGCTGCCGTCCGGCACGCCGCTCTGCGGTCGACTGCGGCGGGGCCTTGACCGCGTTCGACGCAGTCACCAGTCGGCCCGCCACCCCGGCCCCGCCCGGGAGCGCCCCGGCCGCGTGGGCTGCAGTCTCCAGTGCGCCCGAGTGCTTGAGTCCGTACGCGGCCAGGAGCAGCACCCCGGCCCCACCCACCACCACGGCCGACATCAGGAGCAGCGCCCCGGTGATGGCGCGGCCCTGGCCGGTCGTGATGATGCACGTCGATCCCAGGCCCGGGATGTTGATGGACCACAGGCAGTCGCTCGGGGTGGTGCTGCTCGCCGTGGTGGTGCTCGCGTCCGTCGCCGTCGTCCCCCCGCCGGAGCCGGTGCTCCCGGCGTTCGCGGCGGCCGAGCCGCCCATGATGGCCAGCACGCTGGCGACGTAGCTCGACACCGGGGGGGAGCCGTAGGAGGCGTTGGGATTCGGCTGCCCCGAGTACCACATGGCGGCCGCGCCGGCGGGCCCGTACTGCGAGTAGTAGCCGCCCAGGATGGTGTTCGCCACGGCGTCCTGGGCGCTCTTGCTGGCTAGGAACTGCTGGGGGGTGAGGCTGTGACCGAGGGCGCGCTCGGTCCAGCTCGCGACGTTGGCCGGCATCACCTGGTACGCGCCCAGGGCCCCGCTCGACGCGTTGACCGCCGAGTAGTTCCCGCCGCTCTCCTGCTGCCTCTCGGCATAGAGGAACGCGTTCAGGCTGTTGGTCATGTCAGTCCTCGGTCCCCGGGGCGTTGCTCTTCATGCCCGCGTTCCGCGCGTGGACGTACTGGGCGTACATGGTGCCCATGGCGATGCCGCCGCCCACGAGGATGGGGCCCGGGCGCTTGCTGACCACAGCGGCCACGCCGATGAGCACCGCGGCTTCCACGATCCCGATGTGCACCCACTTCATGAGCGTCCCGGCGCGCTTGTTGGCGTTGATCTCTGCCGTCTGGGGACTGGAGCAGCTCGCCGCGATGCACTCCATCACCAGCCCTGCGGCTACGAGCATGGCGATGGCGTCGGAACTGTCCATCGCGCCGATGTCGGACATGGGGGTTCCTCTCGGTCAGGTCCAGCGGACGCGGCGCGTCCAGGTGGTCCGGTCGGACGGGTCCATGGCGATCGAGCGCGGCGGCAGGCTCAGGCCGATGCCGGGCGCGCGGACGATCGGCCCCGGCTGCCACGCGTTCGCGGCCGGGGTGGTGATGCCGGTCGGGTGCACGCCCCAGTTCCGGGTGAGGGGGCCCCGCGTGAACAGGCTCATACCGGTGCCCCCTTGCGACCGGCACCGAAGATCCCGCCGAAGGTTCCGGGGAGCACGGCCGGGGCCGGTTCGCCACCGGGGGTGAGGCCGGTGTAGAGCGTCCGGTACCCCACCGCGTCGGGGAGCTGCTGCACGAGGTGGGCCGGCTGCATCGTCGGCCCCATGGCCGTGCCGATGATCCGCAGGTTCGGACCGGCCGCCGGGGTGGTGAACCGGGGCGTGGTCGAGCAGGTTCCCCCGCATCCAACGCACATGACGCCTCCTCTTACTTCTTCTCTTACTTCTTCTTCCACGTCTTCGGGATGGCGACGTCCGAGCCGACCTTCAGGACGTTCGTGATGCCGCCGGACTTGTAGCGCTGCTGCATGGTGGCCTGCGTCGCGGCCGGCCGAACGCCCGGCTTGAGCTGGTAGGCCCAGAGGGTCTGCCAGCTCTGGCCGTACTGCGCCGCGATCGACGCGAACGACTGGCCCGGCCCGATCGTGACCCAGTTCGATCCCGTGTCGCTCGTGCTCGGGGGAGTCTTCGCGGGGGGTGTCGGGGTCTTGGCCGGAGGCGTGGGGGTGGTGCTCGTCGTGGTGCCGGTCGACGTCGTCGTTCCGGTCGACGCCGGTCCCTGCAGAGCCTTGATGGCGGCCAGGAGCTCATCCATCTGGTTCTCGGCCAGCCCCTGGTTCTCCGGGATGATGTCCGTCGGCGTCGACGTGTCGCCCGTCGTCGACGTGTCCCCGGTGGTGGACGCGGCAGCCGCAGCCGCAGCGGCGGAGGCCTTGCTGTGGACGTACCACAGCAGTCCGCCGATGCCGCCGATGACGATCCCCCACCCCCAGACGGGGATGCCCATGAGAGGGCGCTTGCCCCGGGCCGGGGCCGCGCCCTCCTCCTCTTCCCCGGCCACCTACCGGCCCCCGCTCCGCCACGCGGGCCAGACCTGCACCACGGCCGGCTGGACAATCTGGCTCTGCCCGCCGATCCGCCGGCCGCGCTGCGAGATGCCGGGGAGCGCAAACAGGCTGCGCGCCGGTACGGGCATCGGGTTGTCCCGGAGCAGCCCGACGGGCGGGTGCATGTTCGCGGCGGTGGTGTAGTAGGTGCTCGGGTACATGACGTCCGGGCTGTTGTAGGAGGGCTGGTTGCCCCGCCACCCGGCCGCCGTCTCCGGGATCGCGCCCGGCTTCGATACCGGGATGGCCCGGTCCCCGGGGTGGCCGACGACGTGGACCAGGCCGCCCGTGCTGGCCCTGGTCGACGCGGCCGACGGGATCGGGATGAGGGCGGCACGGGCGTAGGCCGGGACTCCCCGGGTGGACGCGGTGAATCGCATGGGTCCTCCTACTTCGGGGCGGTGCCGAGGAGCGCGGACTCCGTCGGGGTGATGATGGAGACCAGACCGGACGCGGCCGCCTGGGTGCCGGTCGGGTGGGCCCAGACGTCGGCCAGCATGATGCCAGCGACGACGAACGCGGCCAGTCCGATGAGGGTGGTGGGGCGCATGTTCAGTGCCTCCCGTTGATTTCGGTGCTGCCGACGGTGCCGGACGGCGCGGGCGGCCGGTTCTCGACCACCTTCGGAGCGATCGGCCAGAGGTTGAGGAGCGCGGCCAGGTTGATACCCCATGCCAGGAGCGACGCAAGCTCGGACTGTGCCTCAGCCAGGAAACCGAGCAGCACATACAGGCCGCTGCTGGCGAGGAGCTCGCCGGGCAGTGGGGGGCGCGACTGCTGGGTGACGATGCGGTAGGTCATGATGCCCTCCCCCACCATCCACGCGAGGATCAAGCCCGTCATATCGACTCCTGCGGAGGAGAGAGGATTGAGCCCGTGTTCCCGCCGCCCGACTGGAACCCCTGGCTACCGGAGCTCCCCGAGCTGCTCCCCGAGTTGCTGCTCGCGGGGTAGAGCGGCGGCGGCCAGGCGCCGGTGTAGGCACCCGGCTTGACGAGCTGCAGGAGGCTGATCTGATAGCCCATCAGGCGGGTGTAGCCCCACATGCCCAGGGTGTAGCCACCCCAGGCCAGAGCCATGCCGATGCCAACCACAGCCGCTACTTCGTGGCCGAGGTGGGCATCGGCCGCACCCACTTGTGGTAGGCCCAGATGCCGAGGCATCCGGTTGCGACGCCGAAGACGAAGGACTTGTTCACGATGATCGATCTCCGTTCAGGGTTAGCGGGGGAGGGTCCACCACAGCCACCCGAGCAGCCCGAGAGCTGCCGTGGCCGTGACGGTGGCACCGAGGGCGGCGGTACGGCGGGTGCCGGAGTTCACTCCGGCCGCGCCGATGCCGTACGCCCGGGAGCTGATCGTCTGACCGCCCCCCGCCACGCTGCCGCTGTAGGAGGGCGGCAGTGCGGCGGCGGGGGTCATGAACGCTGCGGACATGCCCAGGTTGAGGCCGGCCATGGGGGGTTACCTCACATCTCCGGGAGGCCCTGGATCAGGGTGCCGCTGGGGACCACCTGGCCGAACAGGCAGGAGATCGTGTAGGGCGGGGTGCCGCCGGTTCCCCAGGGAGAGCCCTGGATCTCAACGAGGGTTCCGGGGTTGGTGCTGAGGAACGCCTCGCCGGTGTCGAGGAGACCGTGCTGAACCTGGGAGAGCGACGTCTTGCGGCTGATGGCGATCACGCCGGTCGGGCGCGTGATGTTTTCGTACGTGATCTGCATGTCGTCGTAAATCTCCGACATGGTCGAGTCGATCAGCGGCACGCCGTCCACGATGATCCGGATGCGGGAGGTGGGCCATGCGTCCACCCGGGCCCCGGTGCTGTCCCGGATGATCATGATCATCTCAGTCAGGTAGCCACCCAGGCGCGGGAACTGGATCGTGGTGGTCGCGTTGCTGCCGAACGTGGGGTTTCCCTGCTGGTAGACCCACTGGCAGGTGGTGCCGAGCCCCGGCGGCTGGACGCTCACGCCCTCGGGCAGCCAGTAGAAATCGGCGTCGCACTGAGCCTCGATCACCGGCATCGTGGTGGGGGCCGTGGTGTAGACGGAGCCGGAGGCCGCCATGTTCAGCTGGATCGTGGGCAGCAGCGACGCGTTCGCGCCGGAGATCACCCCATAGCCCTTCACAAATTCGAGGGGCAGATAGCTGCTGAACCTATAGTTTCCGGTGGCCGCAGCGATGGCGCTGTAGGACTGCAGGTTGGTGATGTCCCGCGTCTGCCCCATGCCGAACTGACCGCTGAACAGCGGCAGGCAGCGCAGGACCTCCCACCCGGGACCGACGATCAGGGGGTTGCCGAAGGAGTCTTTGACCGTGACCAGGGCGACGGAGTTGAACGGTGCGTCGGCCGCGCCGGCCACGGACGTCCCGGCCCCCCCGGTCGCGGTGAACGTGTAGCGGAAACCCCTGACATAGCCGGGGGTCGAGGAGAGCGGCTGCGTCACGATCCCGCCGAAGTTCACAGCCTGGACGTCGTACATGGCCTTGCGGCCGGGCTGACTGTGGCGGATGAACGGGCCGCCGGGGGCCTCAACGGTCGTCTGCGGCTGCTGCTTTCCGGTGGCAACGCCACTGGCCGCCGGGGTGCTCATGCGAGCACCGCCACGATCTCAGCGACAGTCCGCGTGGCGGAGCCGTCCGGAGAGCTGGCCAGCGTCTTGGAGGCCCAGAGCCGGGCGGACCCCATGATCGGGTGCATGAGAGCAACGGTGATCACTACCAGCTCCATGATTCGTCGTGTTGGCACTGCATACCCCCTACGGGTATACGAAATGGACAAGTAGCATGATGCCACTTGTACACAATGGAGGGAAGCCAGATGCTCACGTACGGGACCGACGTCAGCTCGAACAACACGATCGAGCAGGTGAACCCGGCCGGCACGGAGTTCACGATCGTCAAGGCGACGGAGGGGCTGAACTACGTCAACCCGGTGATGGGGGATCAGGTGGCGCGGGCCCGTGAGGCCGGACGCGTCGTCGGGTGGTACCACCTCCTGTGGCCCGGCAACATCGTCGGCCAGATCAACCATTTCTTGTCGACGATCGACGCACAGCCCGGTGACCTGCTCGCCGTCGACTGGGAGGTGACCACGTCCGGGACGCTCGCCACCTGCGCCGAGAAGGACCAGGCCCTCGCGCAGCTCAAGGGCGCGCGCCCGTCGCACAGGGTGCTCCTGTACTGCGACCGGTACCGGTGGCTCCGCGTCGACACGACGTCCGACTGCGGCGACGGGCTCTGGATCGCGGACTACGCCGCCCCGGCCGGTGCGCCCGGAATCCAGCACCCGTGGACGATCCACCAGTACTCCGCCAGCGGCGGCCTGGACCACGATGCCTACAACGGCTCGCTGCTGCAGCTCAAGTCGTGGGCGGCCGGGGCCCCCACCCCGAAGCCGGGGCCGGCGCCGAAGCCGAGCCCGGCGCCGAAGCCGACCGTGTACATCGTGCGCGAGGGCGACACCCTGTCCAGCATCGCCGAGGAGCACGGCGTCACCCTGGCCGCGCTGGAGGCCGCCAACCACCTCATCCCGAACCCGAACTACATCGTCCCCGGGTGGCGGATCACCATCCCGTAGGTGACAACCCCGGGTTGTCAGTGAAACGCAGAGGAGCCCCCGCCCGATACATCCGGGCGGGGGCTCCTCTCTGCGGCCTACCAGAGCGCGATGTGGCTCACGCGTCTACCACCCATCCCGCGTCGTACGCACGCTGCTGCCGCTCACGCTCACGCTCCACGCACGGAAGGCACGCCCCGCAACCCTCATACGAGCCGTCGATGAACTCGGGCTGGCACTCCTCCTCGTACTCCTCGTCATCCTCCTGGGCGGCGGCGGCACGGAGCCGCTGCTCCTCCTCGGCCGCCCAGCGTGCCTCATCCTCGGCGTCGAGCCGGAGCTCGACGCCCTTCTCCTCGTCGCGCGTGGGTGCCTCGGCCGCCATGATCGCGGCCTCCTCCTCGTAGTCGCGTGCGCCCTCGGCCGCCTCGTCGAACTCGCTCCAGTCGCCCATGTCTCTCCCCTATCTCCACGGGATGCAGAGATCCCGGTGGTCCGACCAGTGGCAGGCACGGCAGTGCCCGCACGCCGGGTCACGGATCGCGCCGCAGTCGGCGCAGTACGATCGGATGGTGCACTCCGGGCAGCTCGCTGTCGGATGATCCTCCGGGAGCTGCCTGCAGCAGCTCCCGGAGGGTACATCAGACGGCGCGCCGGATCTCGGCGTCACCATCGGGCACGGCCCGCAGCATCCGGACGCGGTCCGAGTACGCCGTACCGAACGTCTCGGCCGCCGCGCTCTGCGAACGCTCCCGCTGCTCGTTGATCCGTGCCGTGATCGACGGCACGCCCAGCTTGCGCGCCATGGCGGCCGCGCCCCACCTCTTCGCAGCGTTCTGACGGGTCATCGGGTGGCCCGCGAACCCGAGGAACGTAGCGATTTCGGTGAGGCTGAATCCCGCCTCACTGGTGAGCCGGTGCCCGGCCCGGTCGATCGCGCCGCTCATCTCATCCCGCAGGGTGAGCATGTAGGCGAGGGCATCCGGGTTGGTGCTGGCACGACGTTCCAGCGCCGCGATGAACCTGCCGGCTGCTTTGGCGAACTCGTCGTCCTCCGTCTCCTTCCTGCGGCGCTTGCCCTTCGGGGGGCCCGCGTGACGACCAGTCATATGGTCACTCCAGGTGTCCTAATGAGCACCCCGTGTGGTGTGCTCTGGAATAAGACTACCGCTTAAAACTTAAGTGCGCTACAGTTTCGGCATGGCCCGAACGGGTCGCAATCGCGCACTGAGGAGTAAGCGATGAACAAGGTATTCGAGCAACTCCGGCCGCATCCCCAGATGTTGGCGCTCCTGCTCCGGAGCGCCGTCGCCGACGATGGGCATGGGGGCCCGTGGCTGTACATCGGCCGCACCCTGGACGCCCAGACGACCGTGCACCACATCGGCACGGGGACGGAGGGCCCGATCGTGGACTCTCCTACCCGCATGATGATGCTGTCCGGCGAGAGCGCGTTGGCGTTCGCCGTCGCCCAGGGATGGGGGCACGACGTCCTGCACCCCACGGCAACGCAGCTCAGGGCGCTCACGGTCCACGCCATGATGAACCGGGACGCGGCACTCTGGGCACGGCACCACCTCAACTGGCAGCACTGGATCACTGATCCCGAGCTGCAGCTCGGCCGCGTCCGCCAGGCGCACGAGGTCCGCAGCATGGCCCGTGCGCTGCGCTGGCAGATCGCCGAGCAGTGGTTGGCGGCCCGGTAGAAACCGGGGCGGGGGGTGACAACCCCGGGTTGTCACCCCCCGCCCGTTCCCACACGGCCCGGTGCCGGGCCTACCGGCGCGCCTACAAAGAGCGGTACGGGCTCCTGACGGGGCGTGTGTGCTGCTGTGATCCAGATGAAGAGGAGTAGGACATGGACCCGGTGCGGATGCTGGTCGACGGGAACGCCACCCGGCTGACCATCACGGTGGACGGGACGCCCGTCATCATCAACACCCTGCCGTACTACGGACTGCACGCGTACGTCGGCCTGGACGAGCACGAGATCCTCCGGTTCTCGTTCACCCGGCCTGCACCGCTCGACGAGGAGGACCAGGACGACGAGGAGGACCAGGACCAACGGCCGATGTACGCGCGCCTCATCGTGGAGCTGCTGGACGACGCCGGGGCCGAGCCGCGCCCCCGGCCCCCGTACACCCCACTGTTCACCCGGAAGAACACCCCGAAGGCGTGGCACACCGAAGACTGACCCACCCGAACAACCCGCGCCCCCCGCTGCTGCGGGGGGCGCTTCCCCTGTGATGAGGAGAGATGACGATGGCTCAGACAGTCGAGCAGGTACGAGAACTGATCCGGATGGACACGGCCGAGCTCAAGCAGCTCTCGGACACGGCCGAGAAAGTGATGCGACGGCGGGACACCCGGATCGTGCGGGCGCGCGCCCTCGGTGCGACCGGCCCGGAGCTGGTGGCCGACACCGGGATGTCGGAGGGCCGTATCTCCCAGATCGCGCCGGCCCGCGCGGCCAAGGCAACACGGGCAGCAAAGGAGACCACCCCCTCCGAATCGGCCGCGGCCGATTCGGAGGGTGAGCCAGCAGCCGGCCGCATGCCCACACCGGAGGAGGAGCTCCCTCCCCGGTTCCGGCCCGGGAGCTCCCTCGCAATTCAGTCGCTCGTGGCCACCCTCGACGACGGCAAGCCGCTCGTGACCGACCGGTGGTCCAAGACGCAGGACGAGCGCCCGTGCATGTTCGTCGATACACGCTCGGGTGCGTGGTCGACTCCGGATGCGCGGCACGGGCGGATCGAGTGGACGCGGGGCACCGTCGGGGAGCTGCTCGCACAGATCCCGGGCCCCATCCAACGGGTGTTCCTGGTAGGGCCCCGGCCGGGGCTGACGCCGGAGGGTCTCGCGGCCGCCCACGGTCGGGCGGACGATGCGCTGAGGAACTGGTTCCTCGGGGAGATCCCGGCCGGGTGGGTGATGTCGCCGCAGGGCCACTATCTGTCGGAGGAGCCGGTGGGGCACTGGGAGCGGGAGCGCCAGGAGCACGACGGCGCCCGCCATGTGCTGGAGGTGATGCTCGCCGACCAGTGGTTCGGCGATGGGGAGTACTCCGTCCGGGAGGCCGCGCACGCGTGGTACCTGCTACAGCGCTGGGTGGCCGAGAAGTTCGGCGAGGATGCGATCATGCTGGCCACCCCGGCCACGACCGGCCGCGATCTGTGGCGCAGGACTATCGGGTGGACCAAGGACAAGAAGCCCCAGGTCTACCCGGTCCTCTCCGATGAGCTGCGCGGGCTGATCTCATCGACCAGCGGGCAGGGACGTCGGGAGGTGCTCACCGATGGTCCCCGGCGGGTGCCGGGGTTCGCCCAGTACGACATGCGATTCGCCTACAGCGCGTTGGCCTGGGGGATGCCCGTCGGAGCTCCCACGATGGTCACCAGCCAGCAGTTCGCCGCGCTCCCGGAAGGCGAGCAAATGCAGATGTTGGCCAAGCGCGGCCGGTGGCTCGTGCGCGCGACGGTCCCGAATGGCTGGAATGGCCCCGGAATCCTGATGGCACCATCGGGCCCGAAGGGATGGTGTTATCCGAAAACCCCTGGTCAGAGCTTCGCAACCTGGACAACTGGCTCCGAACTGATGCTGGCCCTGCACAATGAGTGGCCCGTGAGCATCTGGGAGGGGTTCTATTTCACCGAGGGAAAGCCCCTGAACACATGGAAGGACCGGCTCACAGAGCAGTACCTCGCGTGGCAGATCCCGACCGACGCCATCCCGGCCCCGGTCGCGCGCCTCGCTCGCGCCGCGCTCCGCAGCATGATGCTGTTCTCCCTCGGCGCGTTCGCATCCCGCACCCATCTGGTCACGCACACCGTGCCGAACACACCGGCCGGCGAGAAGCAGCTCCCGAGCAGGGCACCCGTCCGGATCGTCGGGGATCACTGGGTGTGGGAGGAGAAAGCCGAGCGCTCCGGATGGGTGGCGCGTCTGGCGCACCCCGAGTGGAGTGCAGAAATCTGGGGGCGGTGCCGGGCGCGGCTGCTCCAGTGCCCGACCGGCACCAAGGGGGTGTACACGGGCGCGCTCCACGTACCGCCGGGTGCCGTGCTCGGGATGCGAACGGACGCGCTGTACCTGGGGTATGACCCTGGGTGGAAGGATGACGGGCAGGTGGGCAGGTTCCGCCGTCAGGCGTACATTGATCACGAGATCGACCGCCCCGTGACGGACGCGGAGCTGTCGGCTCTCAAGAGGAGCGCACAGCATGACGAGTAGGGAACTGGTTGAGGCACTGCTCGCCACCGGGATGTCCAAGTCGGACATCGGTAAGGCGGTCGGCCGCAACAGCTCCACCATCTCCCAGATCACCCGGGAGGAGAAGCCGAAGCCTGCCCGGAACCTAGAGGCCCCGCTCTCAGCGCTGCTCGCCAACCGTCGGGGCGCTGAGGTTGAAGTGCCGGCCGCTCCCCGACGGTTGGCCAAGTCGGGCCAGCTCGCCAACGTCCGCCGGAGCACTGCGGGTGGGCGCACGATCAACGTGAAAGCCGGCTCAGTCCGAGCGGGGGCCAAGTCGATCCGCAACCGGCTGCGGGGTGCGGCGGGCGACGGGCAGCGCGTCGCGTGGACGGTGACCTATCCGCCCACCGTCGGCGTCGGCTACGACTCGGGTACTACCTCACACCACCACGGGGGCGGGGCCGGGGTGGTCGATTTCGGGAACCACGGCGATGGATTCAGCGCCCGCGTGTTCGCCGATCTGGTCGATGAACACGACGGAAATGTGGGGCGCGCCGTCTCGTCATGGCTGGAATCGAACGGGTACATCGATCGGGGCGGCATCCTGCCCACCGCGATTGAGCTGCGAACATGGGACGGGGGCGACGATGAAGATGATTAAATCGACACATCTCTTTCACGACTTGCCCCCGAAAAAGGCCAGATTCGGCCAGCAAACGGCGCAGATCCCTACCCGTGATCACGCAAACGGGTGTACCGTCAACGTACCGAGATCATTCCGCATGGCATATGCACCGATCCTGGGGGGCGACGGGGCGATGGTGAGGGTTCGTAAGAATCACCGCTACGCCTCTGACCTGCGGGTTTGTGCGTACATGCGGAGATAGCAGGACCCCCGGGCCCGAAATGGGCCCGGGGGTCTTGGCGTCCCGTGCGAGGAACCGCGCACTGAGGAAATGCGAACTTCGTGCGGGACGCGCCCAGTCTGGGGCCTAAACGGCCCTCGGGCTGGGACAGGCTATGATCCCTCCCAGTACTACCGATACTCACCCCCTGGGGAGACCATCTGATCTGACGTCATTTCACCTAGAGCAACGCACTACACCACTGGAAAGGCTCCTACCCCTCTCCGGTGATCACACGCTAGGACGCTGTTCTGTCCTAGGGTGCCGTCGGTCTGTCGCCAACGGTACCATGCGTGCCTTGAAAAACGCAGGATGGGAATCACGCCAAGGCTTGGTTGTCATGTGATTTAGGTACGCAGAACACCGGTTCCCCCGGAAATACCACCACCGGGGAAACGTCCAAGCGTGGGCACTCTGGGAAGAGTCCCCATGGAGGAGGGCCCTGTCCGGAACCCGACGCGTATAGCGCCGGGGCGCGGGGGGCGCATGCAGCCGTTCCGGCCAGGAATCCTGGCATCGGGCCGAGAGCGCGTTGCGTATAGCGGATTGCCCAGCATGGGAACCGCGCCGGCCCGGCCGGCGCAGGCCCAGATGGAACCGCGCCGATCATCGGCGTAGGCCGGGCCCAGGGGCAGCCCCCGACAGCGGACAGCGCGCGCGGGGCCATAAGCCGTATTCGGAGTCAGCGCGCCCTCACGGCCGGGACCGAGTGCACATCCCTCGGGACGGAAGCACCGAGGGGGCGAACACAAGGGCAGCTCGGGCACGGGCGGTACCCACATCCTCGCTGACAACAGACGGTGCGTGTCGGCCCCCTCGGAACGGGGGGTGGGGTGGAGCGCTGGAGGACGTATGCCTACCGCACAGAACAGCCGGGGCGCTGAACGCCGTAGGCGGCTCAGCGGATCATGCCGTCCGGGGCTGCCGACTCGAACCGCCGTCAGGCGGGGGTGACCGTGCTCGGGCTGGCGTCAGACAGGCCCAGCAGATTCCGGCCGAAGGGTGACAACCTCGGGTTGTCAGTGGCGCGCGCCGCACGGGGCCGGCACCCGGCGGCTGACCCCGACCGCCGAGGGCGCGCCAGCGCCCCAGGAGCGCGTCAGCGTGACCAAACGGAGCGTCAGCTC
>OUWB010001822.1_pt3 | contig 18839 bp, 18 predicted proteins | sample 1779821 | NCBI WGS metagenome assembly OUWB01 (sample SAMEA3914806, study PRJEB12502) | metagenome | biome: forest; material: soil | place: Canada | collected 2011-08-03 | depth 0.1 m
CCGTCGATCTTGGGCAGGCCCAGGTCGAGGATGATGCAGTCATAGGGTTCGGTATCGCCGAGGAAGTGGGCTTCCTCGCCATCGGGGGCGTGATCGACGACATAGCCGGCGTCGCTGAGCGAGGCCTTGAGCTGGCGCGACAGGTCGGGATCGTCTTCAGCAAGCAGGATGCGCAAGGTGGGAAGCCCTTTTTATCAGATCGGCGGGAGACCCGCGGCGGTTTTTTTTATCTTTCGCCGACAATGCGGCCCGTGTCGACATCGACGATCATATCGACGCGGCCGCGCGGCGTTTCGACGCGGACAAGGTACAGGGATCCGCCCTGCGGCCAGGCATTGAGCAGGCGGTTGCGGCCCTGTCCGGTAGCGATGGCGATAGCGCGGTTCATGCCGCCGCCGCCGCCGTTGTAGCCGCCACCTCCGCCACCGGGGCGCCGGTCATACATGGCGGCGGGCGGCGGTATATAGTGGGGCTGTGGGGCATAACGCGGCGGCGGGGCATTGTTGTAGCGGTCATCGCCGCCGCGCCGGTCGTTCTGCGGCGGGGGCGCCTCGTCGCGATGATGATGCCGGTCGTCCTGCGGTCCGCCCATCCAAAGGCCACCCGCCTGCGACGCCACGGGCATGGCGGCCAGGACAGCGGCACAGAGAAGAAGCGGGAGGCGTTTCATGAGACGAATAATAGAGAACCGGACCTGAACCTTACCTGAACACGGGTTTCAAGTTTGTCGCAATCGACATAAAGGCGATTTATCTGCGGCGCTGCGGCGGATTGGGCACATAGCCGCCCTGCTCGCGCCAGCGTTCGGCGAGCTTGACCAGGTCTTCGGGAATATCCTCGGCCTTGTCGGGCAGGGCCACGACGATGTGGGCGAACAGGTCGCCACGCGCCAGTTCGTTGCCCTTGGCCTTGCCGTCATAGGCGCCCTTGCCCTTCAGGCGCAGCACGGCGCCGGAATTGGATCCCTTTGCGATCGATACGCTGACCGGGCCGTCGGGCGTTGTCGCCTGGGCCTTGCCGCCCAGGATGGCGTCGGGCAGCGACACATAGAGGTCCATATGCAGGTCATTGCCGTCGATGCGGAAGATCGGATGCGGCTTCAGATGCAGGTCGACCAGCACATCGCCCGGTGTGCCGCGGCCACCCGGCGCCGGCGCGCCCTGGCCTTTCAGCCGCAGGGACTGGCCGTCCTTCGAGCCCTTGGGGATGTTGATGTCCAGCGTGCGGCCGTCCGACAGCACGACGCGGCGCGTATTGCCGACGATGGTGTCGAGCAGGTCGATGTCCAGCTTGATCTTGAGATCGGACCCCTTGACCGGCGCCGCATTGCCGCCGAAGCCGCCGGCGAATCCAGAGGTCCGCCGCCCGCCGCCCATACCGCCGCCGAACATGTCGAAGATTTCGTCCAGGTCGACGCCTTCGAAACCGGCCGACGCGCGGGGGCCGCCGCCGAAACCGCCGCTTCCGGCATTGCCGGAAAAGCCGCGGTAGATCTCGCGGCCGTCGGCATCGATCTCGCCGCGGTCGAAGCGCTTGCGCTTGTCGGCGTCCTTGAGGAAATCGTAGGCGGCGGTGATGCGCTTGAAGCGCTCCTCGGCGACCTTGTTGTCCTTGTTCTGGTCGGGGTGCAGTTCCTTGGCCAGCTTGCGAAACGCTTTCTGGATGTCGGCGTCGCTGGCGTCACGCTTGACGCCCAGTTCGGAATAGGGATCGCTTGCCACTAATACCTCCTGACGAGGAGGTGTGCTTTATCGGTTAAATTTTCAAGACGCAAGCAAAGGCCGCGCGCGCGGCAATCCATCGCGGCGCAAAGGGCTGGAACCGAAGTTGAGAAAAATTGAAAGAGAGCGTTGACCCGTGAAAAGTTTGCCCCTATAGGTCGCCGCCTTCGATCGAGAGATCGGAGACTACCACCTAAGAATAGTGCCCAGGTGGCGGAATTGGTAGACGCGCTGGCTTCAGGTGCCAGTGGCTTAACGGCCGTGAAGGTTCGAGTCCTTTCCTGGGCACCATCTTGCTCTCCGGATACGCCCGGAAATCATTGAAAAATCACAAAAAATCTGATGAATTTGCTGACAATTGTCCGCGAATATCCACGCGAATCCACGCGATTTGAGGGGCGCGGCCAATCCAGCAATTTGGTGTTGGCGATAACCTTGGCGCCGAACGCGTAAGGCTTATCGGCCCTGCCGTTGGCGCGGCTCATGCACCCGATTGGCCAGGAAGGGCGGTGTGGCAAAGGCCGCCTCCCGAGTTTCGTCGCCAGACATCTTGCAATGGATATCGCGGATGACGCGGCCCAAGTGGGTGCGTGGCGTAGGCAAAGCTCTATTGGCGCGCTTGAACGGGTCGCCATTGATTGGATCGCACGGGAAGAAAGTGAAGTCGGAAAGAGCGAGCGAGTGTAGACTCCTGGCCGTTTATATCCCTACCAACGCCGTAGCCGTGTAGCCGTCGGTGACATTCCCGGCGAAGGTTGGCGTCATCTGTGCAATCTGCGCCGAGGTGCAGTTTTCGAAGACGGTGTCGGTCGAGAGAGACACACCCTCGAAGTTCGACGCGCTTGCCGGATAAAGCGTGGTGTTTGCGAAGATCGTATCGCACAGCGCGGAGGGCATGCAGAATTGCGAAGTGAGCGCCGCTGCCGTGCCCACTGTGGCGGCCGCCAGGTCCTTGAACACTTCGAAATGGTAGTGCGGCCATCTGCCGGAGTAACAGGCCGGGTAGAAGGTGGTGAATGTCACCTGGCCGAGGTCGTCTGTAACCTGTACGCCACGCAGGTAGCTTGCGGCAGGCGCGCTATAAAGAGAGTAGTCGCCGTAGCTGTCGCAATGCCAGAAATAGATGGCATATCCCGACAAAGGCGCACAGGAACTGCTGGCGCTTACCAGCGTGATCGTGATCTTGACCAAAACGCCAACCGCCGAGGTCGTGTCAGAAAGGAAGCTCGAGCGGATGTCACTTCGGACAATTCCACTGGCAGTGAGGATGTCCGAGGTTGAGCCGCTGGACGTATTGGTGCCGTCGGCAGGATACGGACCCGACGTTTCGGCTGGGTCTGCGATGCACGCGGTCGCGCTCGAAGTCGATGAAGTTGAGGATGAAGATGACGAACTTGAGCTTGAGGAAGAACTTGAGCTCGACGATGAATTGCTGGTCGAAACGATTGCCGTCGTCCCGGAGCCCGAATCACCGCCGCAGCCAGTCAGGAGCGCAGTTATGCCCGCGCCGCCCAGGATCGAAAGGGCGCGACGGCGCTCCAGGAGCTTCCGGGAGATAACACCCAGATCGGAAGCAAGGCCCTCATCGTGGTCTTCATTTTCTTGGTTGCTCTTCATGCCACAGTCCCCGCGTCCATAAAACACAATATAACAGCACCTAACAATAAGGAGTGACGGATTTTACAAGCCAATCTGTTCGAATTTGTAAGTATATTTGAGAATAAATCATATTCTTATCATCGAACTTACGGGCTTGTGACGACGCTAAGACGATATTATGGCGATAAAATGAAGCCAATGTATCTCCAATGTTTCGTCAATGTTTCGCCATCTAGACAAAACACATAGAAGCTCGCACTCTTAACTCAGGATAAGCGGAATAGTAGCTTCAGCAGACAAGCCTGAAAGCCTCGGCGGCGTTGGGTCCCTCGGCGAATCCGTGCAAAAAATCCCGCCAGGCGAGCCATCGATTAAATCAATGAAAGCGCAATCTTATCTGCAATTAATGTATTGAAAAGAATATACATTCAGCTTGTCCGTCGCTGAAATAGCCGGACAAGGCTGAGAGGTACGGGAATTTAGACATGGGTCGTACTGGAGGATGCCCCTCATCCCATTGAATGTGGTCCCGAGGCTCGCTCAAAGATGCTCCGCCGTGAATCGAGAATTGAAAAAAGAGCCGAACGAAAAAGAAGGCGCTTCGTGCATTCCGCGCCGTACTGGGCGTCTCCAGAAAGGCGCCGACTATTGGTTACGGTCGCGGGCGCTGCCTATCTCGTCAAATTCTTAGAACGAATACTCTGTATTGATTTTTCCGATATGTAGATTTGTTGCGACGCACAATGGCGCTCGGTTATCCAGTTGTCCCGACAAAGTGAACGCTAGTTTCTGGACATGGCGTGCAACAAACAAGGATGCCACCCGTGGAGCTCTTGTCCCCGCTGAATTTCGGCCGCGCGATACTGCCGATAGATGCGAATATTGCAACTTCCTTTCATATCCGAAATTGCACGCACATGTAGCAATGGTACGAACGCGCATTATCCCAAGCCGGCCTTGCGCAATCGAACGAGTTTACAATGAAGCGTCGCACATTCCTCACATCCGCGCTCCTCGGCACCGGCGCGGTCGCCCTGTCTCCCGCCGGTCCAGCGGCGGCGCTGGGCGGCGGAGCCCCCGGCGCGCCAGACGGCTTGACCGCCCAGACGACGGAAGGCCCCTACTATCTGGCGCTCGACCTGATGCGGGTGGATATCACTAAAGGACTGTCAGGCATTCCCCTGGATATCACCTTCATCGTGCTCGACGGTGACGGCCGGCCCTGCGCCGGATCGCTGGTCGATGTCTGGCACTGCAATGCGCAAGGCGCCTATTCGGGTTTCGACGCCCCGGGCAATATCGGCCTCAAAGGCAAGACCTTCCTACGCGGCACACAGGCCGTGGGCGCCGATGGCGTCGTGTGCTTCAACAGTATCTATCCCGGCTGGTATCGCGGGCGCACGACGCACATCCATTTCAAAGTTCGGCGTGGCGCCTTGACCAACCTGACCTCGCAATTCTTTCTCCCTGACACGTTGAGCGAGTTTCTCTACACTCAGGTGCCGGCCTATCGCCGCAAGGACCTGCGCGATACGCTGAATTCCAGCGACGGCATCGCGATCGAGGCCGGCCCGACGGTCGCGGGCAATGTACGCGAGGCCCAGGGACGATATGTCGCCGCGCTCACGATCCGAGTCGATCCGGCCGCCAATCCAGCGATCGACCGCCCGCCGGCGCCGGGCGGGAGGCCGGACGGTATCGATGGCTCCTGGCCGCCTCCGGCAGATGGCGAAGGCGAACCGCAAGGTGGGCCTGCGGACGGCCGACGGCCGGGGCCTCCACCGTCTATGACGGCGCTGAGAGGCGACCGGCGGATCGCGGCGCTGTTGCCGAACGCCGAGCGATTGGCCACCGCGCCTTTCAGCCCGCCGCGGAGCCCGCCCAGAGCCTAGGTGTGTAGTCCCAGATTTTGATGGGTTGGATCAATGCGGCATCGACCACGTCGAGCCTGTCCGATACTTCGCAGAGCCTGAACAATATGATGCAGCAACTCGTGGCGGCGATGCAGGCTTACAACGCCAACAATGCCGCCTCGGCGTCGAGCTTCAGCGCCTCCGCGCTGAATGCATTCTCGCTGAGCGCCTGACGGCGCGGCCGGTGAATCTCCGGATTCGCCGGCCCGCACGGATCACGCATCCGCCGGCGGCGCTTGCATATCCTCGACCCGACCGCCAGCGCGGCGCGGCTCTATTCCGGCGCCAATGGCAAGGTCACCACCGCCGCCAGGCCGCCGGGCCGTGAGCGTAGTTGCACGTCGCCGCCGTGGGCGCGGGCGACGGACCGGACGATGGTCAGGCCGAGCCCGGTTCCATTAAACTGGTTTTCACGCGCCGACTGGGTGCGGTAGAAGGGCGCGAACACCTTTTCGATTTCCGCTGAAGACAGCCCCCGTCCCTCGTCGCTCACGGTCACACGCGCCTCAAGGCCAGCCTTTTCCAGGGTGACGTGCGCCACCTCGCCGTATTTGATGGCGTTGTCGATGAGATTGTCGAACAAGCGCCGTAGCGCGATCGGATCGCCCTCGACCACGGCATTAGGGGCAGCTTCGTCGAAGGTCGCTGCGTCGCCGGCGAAGACCCGGTCGTCGACCGCGCAGGCCAGCAAGGTCGTCAGGTCGAGCTTTTCCCGGTCAAACCTCTGATCGGAGTCGCGAATAAAGGCGAGCGTGGCGCTGATCATCGTCTCCATCTGAGCGACATCCTTAAGGATGGCATCACGCAATTTGGCGTCGGCACCTTCCACCTGAAATCGTATCCGCGTGAGCGGCGTGCGCAGGTCGTGCGAAATGGCGCCGGTCATCGAGACGCGATCTGAAACGTATTTCTGCAGCCTTTTCTGCATGTCGTTGAACGCGCGCGCCGCCAACCCGACTTCCGCCGGTCCGTCGAGCGACAGGGCGGCGCCCTGCGGGTCGCGGCCGAGCTGGTCGGCGGCATCGGCGAAGCGGCGAAGCGGCCGCGTGATCCGGGTGGAAAACACCCAGGCAATGGGCCCCATGACGGCCATGCCGCCGACCAGCCAAAGCGTCACTCGCCGTAGCCACTCCAGCTCCGGTCCGGGCTGGACGACCCGCCATCGGCCGTCAGGCAAACGGCGCGCCGCCGCGAACTCGCTCACCTCGCGGGTCAGGGTCACGGTCTCAGTGCCTGCGCCGGCGCCCCCCCCTCCGTCAGGGAAGAAGGCCTGCGGTCCGGGCGGGCCAGGCATCGGATCGTCGCCAGGCCGATCGGCGGGCGACGGAGGCCCACCCGGACCGTTCGGGGCCGCACCATTTTCCGGCGCGCCGGGTGGCGGAGGCCTATTGCCGTCTGGCCCGAAATCGGCCGGACCGCCTTGGCCTGGCGGCGGACCGGGTTGCCTGGGACCAGGCCCCTGGGGGCCCGTCGAGCGCAAGGACGTCATGAACACCAGTTGCGACGGGAACCGGCGGACGAACCGAACATCGGCCGTATCTGCCGGAATGGCCCCGGCAAGGACGGTCGAAACGAAGTCCTCGTTGCGCGCCATCAGGTCGTTCGGCAGCTTTGAGACGAGCCGAACCTCCAGCCGGCGCCGTGACCGTCCATCCACCGGCTTGCCGGCCAGGGCGTCAGCGACCTGGGCCAGAGTATAGGTTGGCTGGGGAAGGACGGGGAAGATCGCGACGGCGGCAATGGTGATCAGTTGAGCCACTACAACCGAAACCATCACCAGAATCAGCACCTGCGCCCGCAGAGGCGCCAGAAGACGGCGTTCCAGCTTCATGCGCGGGCCCGTCTCATGCGCGCGTCACGGGGCAGTCGAGGACGTAGCCGACACCGCGATGGGTGCGAATGAGGTCGCCGCCACCATAGGCTTCCAGCTTTTTGCGCAGCCGGCTCATGACGATGTCCACGCCGCGGCCGGGTGCGCCATCGACTTCCGAGGCTACAAGCTCCTCGCGCGACAGGGGCATGCGTGGTTTGGCGAGCAGGGCGCCCAGAACCGCGGACTCGCTTGACGTCACAAGCAGGATCGCGCCGGTCGGCGATTTCAGCTGCCGGCGCGCCGGATCGAACCTGAAGCCGGCGAAGCTGTAGGCCTCGCCACGCTTCGGTGCGCCGCGCGGGATGTTTTCGCGCCGGCGGATGACGGCCCGGACGCGAGCCAGCAGTTCGCGCGGGCTGAACGGCTTCGCCAGGTAGTCGTCGGCGCCGAGTTCGAGACCGAGCACGCGGTCGGTTTCCTCCCCGGCGGCACTGGCCATGATCACCCCGGGCCCGCCCGTTCCGTCGAGGCGCCGGCAGATCGAGAGACCGTCCTCACCAGGCATCATGAGGTCGAGAATGATCAGATCGACCGTGTGACGCTGCAGCAGCCGGTCCATCGCCGCCCCGTTTTCGGCGGCGAGCACCCGAAAGCCGTTGGCGGTCAGGTACTGCTGTACGTGCTCCCGCAGCAGGGGATCGTCATCAACGACGAGGATTGTTTTCTCGGACTCCATATCCGAGCGTACCACAGGCGGACGCATTTCTACACTCTAACTGGGCCATGCCTTTGCTGACCGGTTCGCGGCGCTTGCACGGGGATTTGAGAAAACCTGAGCCAAACCGGCGGGCGCGTCCGTACCATCAGCGTCGGGCAGCAATAGGGCGACATTTGTACGCAGTTTATCTATTGTATCCACAGTGTTTCGGCGACCGCTCGTCATCTCATTTTTCGAACAAACTCGATCTGTACTCAAATCACAACGCCGAACCCCGGCGGGAACGAGTGGAGTACGGTCATGACTCAGCCCCAATCCTTGAGAGAATATCTTGTGTCCGGCCGCTTCAAGGCCGCCTTGCCCCAGGCCGCCCCGCCCCGCCCCGCCAGGCCGGCGGCGGTTGTGGCCGTTCTCCATCGCGTCGTGGTGGCGCACTGGATGCCGTCGTCCCGCGTGGCCCCGCGCCAGGATATCGGCGACACCGGTTGCGACGTCACCGAGATGGCCTGGCGCGCCAGCGATCCGATGATCCTGCCGCGGCGGCCGATCGATCTAATCGTGCTGGACTTTCCAGGCGACGGCCCCATCGATTCCTCCGCCTACGCGGCGATCAAGCGGCTCCTGCCCGACATGCCGCTGATCGTGATGGCTAACGGTGACAGCCATATCGATCGCGTGATCGCCCTGGAACTGGGCGCGGACGACTTCGTGTCGAAACCGGTCCACCCGCGCGAACTGGGAGCCCGAATTCGCGCCGTATTGAAGCGCGGCCTCAGCGCCGCCGTCGAAGCGGGACGCTCAATCAGGTTTGGCGACATCCAACTCGACCTCGTCGACCGCATAGCGACCACCAAGCATGCGGTCGCGAAACTTTCCAACGTCGAATTCCATATCCTGAAGACCCTGATCGAAGCCGATGGCCGTCCGGTCGGCCGCATGGCCCTGGCGCGCTGCCCTGAGACCGAGATCGGCGAGGCCGAGACCCGTGAAGAGGAACGCGACCTTCGCGCTGTCGACGTCATCGTCAGCCGCATGCGCAAAAAGCTCGACGCGCCGGGCCTGGACAGTTGCATCCGAACGATCCGCGGCTGCGGCTACCGGCTTTGACCCGGCGCCTTCGAGCCACGACATTCAACGAACCTTTGCCAAGCGAGGCCCCATGACCGAACTCAAGCCTAGTGACGTCTGCATCATTTTCGCCGTCAATTTTTGCGCCGCACACCGACCTATGTGCGCGTTATCCTAACGCGGCGGAGGTTGGAATGGATGCCCTGACTTTCCTGCGCGAAAGAACCCGGACGAGCACGGGCCGAGTCCTTTTTTGTTCGATGTGCATCATGCCGCCCGTGGGGGGCCTCATCGGACACCTTGCCGGACATAATCCTTGGTCATTTATGGATATTGACGCCGTGTTATGTGCCGCTACGGCAGAGGCTTCCGGAGCCTCGCCCTATAGTCGCCTCCACTGCTCAGGCTTGGCACCTGCGGCCTATGTCTATGCGCCGCAAGTGGCGGCATGGCTTGAACCTCTCGTGACTGCCATGGGCGGTCTGGGAGCGCGCTGGGCGTACGTGTCTTGTCTTTTCCTGCCCGCCTTGGCGGTTATGGTTTGGTACGCGCTCGGTCGCACTTTGAAGGGCGGGGATTGGCGTGCGCGGATGCTGGCGGTATCTGGACTCGTGCCAATGGCGTTTTGCGGCGGCAATTTGGGTCTCGTCATGCACGCGCTTGTCATATCGAGCCTGCTCGTCAACCGCTGGAGGCATTGGCTATTCATCCCCATTGTGATGCTTTGTGTCGTCGTAAAACCGACCTTCATTCTCTATCTGCTGGTGCCCCTGTTCGAGGCTCGGCCCTGGCGGGAAAGACTGGCCGTCGTGGCGGGATCGGGTGCCATGGGGTTAGTGGTTGTTATCACCACAGCCATCGCTGCGGGACCTCTATTCAGTTCCTGGGTACACGCCTTGAGCTCAGTGGCGCTGCGGGATCAACCGGGACTGGGCTGGTTCGCATTCACAACGTGGCTGGGATTGACGCCGAACGCGCCGTTTACACTGCTGCTAACGTTTACCTTTGTTGCGGCAATGGCAGCTTCGGGGATTGCGATCGCTGAAGCCGCGGACCTCAAGGACGATGAGCGCAGGTTGCTCGCTATCGGGATCCTACCGCTATTGACGCCGCGATTGATGGACTACGACCTCCTGGCTTTGGTGCCGTTTGTCGCGCTCCTCTTAAGAGTCGCGCCGTCCATTGGCGGGCGGATATTTCGCTATAACGTCTCTTGGCTGCTGGTTGGTACGCTGGGCTTCGGCGTCATAATCAATGTGCTGCATATTTTGCACAAATGGCCGCGAAGCCAAGTCGACATTGCCGCATACTGCATTGTGGTTCTGGCGTGTGGCGCTAAACTGGCCGCGAAGCGCTGGGGCCAAACACAAGGGCGGCTTTATCGGAATGACCGGAAAATGATCGGTCCGAGCTCACCTCTACATATTCGCAAGGTGCCAGGTATTGGGGTATCCCAGGGACGACCAGCCGAAGAGATGTGAACCGCCCCGGGTTTGTCATAGCTCCACTCTCTCAGGGTTGGGAGCCTCCGGCAAACCCGGCCGGTTCACCTGTCATATTTGTGCGCCTGCCAGCCTTATCTGCGCGCCTGTATGTCCCGCGACGATTTCGCCACGTGCGCCTCCACCGTATGCGGAAAGGCCACCAGATAGGCAATTTCAAAGCCCGTTGTGGCGAGCAGCATCGCCAGCATCACGGCCGGCAGCCATTCGCTTTGCGGTGAGGGGTCCTGGACAGACAATTGAACAGACATGGCAATAATTCCTTCAAGCGGAACGAGATTACACCACTCTCCTGTCAGCAGGCTGTCCTTAAGCATCACGGCAAGTATAAACGGCGGATAAGACGGACTGACGCCGGCACGCGTCATGACATGCCGCATGCCCGCCGGGACTTATCGATATTCGATAATATTGGTTGACAAGCCCGGCCTCGATCTTTATCGTTTATCGATATGGAGGCGATCATGACCCATCGAACAACCCTTTTGCGTTTCACCCGTCTGGCCTTGCAGGTCGCGTTTGTCCTGAACGGTCTCTTTTGCCTGGCCATCGCGCTCGGGCTGGGGGTTTCGCTCGTTTGGGGTGACCGCTTCACGGCGCTGCTTCTCAGTCCGGAGTCGCTATCGGGCATGGCCAAAACCACGATCGGCATGCGTTGCCTGATGATGGTCGGCCTGCTGTCCGCCGGCGCGACCCAGTACATTCTGCATCTCCTCAAGCGCATGGCCGAGCCCCTGACCTCGGACGATCCGTTTGTCGCCGCCAATGCGAACCGGCTGCGCGCTATCGGCTGGGCCTTGGTCGGGCTGCAGGTCCTCGATTTTCCGATGATGGCCATCCGGCACAATTTTCCGGGACTGGGAAACGCCGTGCCCGATACCGGCCTGTCGCTGGGCGGATGGCTCGCCGTTCTGCTGGTTTTCGTTCTGGCGCGCATATTCGATAACGGCACCGCCATGCGCGACTACCTGCAAGAGACCATTTAGGCCATGCAGATTATCGTTACGCTCGATGGCGTCCTCGCCCGCAAGGGCATGACATTGACCGAGTTATCCGACGCCGTCGACCTGACCCTGGCCAATCTGTCCATCCTCAAGACGGGCAAGGCCAAGGCGGTTCGCTTCTCGACCCTGATGGCGATCTGCGACGTGCTCGATTGCCAGCCGGGAGATATTTTGACGTTCAGCCGGGATGGCGACGGCGCGAAATAGAGCCGCGCCTTGTCCTTCATCAACCCAAAGGCCACCAGCCGTGAAACCCGTTTCCATTCTCCGACTCAACCTGCTTCGCGGCGGCTATCTTCTGCTCGCCGGGGGCCTTGGCGCCTTCATGTGGCCGCAGCTCCTGGCTGAAGGGCCCAGGCTGGAGATTATGCACGGCCTCGCCTTGTCGATGCTTTGCGGGCTGGGCGCCCTGTCCGTTCTGGGACTGCGCTATCCGTTGCGGATGCTGCCTCTGTTGCTGTTTGAAATCACCTGGAAGGCGATCTGGCTGCTTCTTATCGCCCTGCCCCTTTGGCGAGAAAACCACCTCGACGACGGCGTCATGAGCACGCTGTTCGCCGTCGCCATTGCCGTCGTCTTTCCGTTTGTCATTCCCTGGCCGTACGTCCTGCAGCACTATATTCTGCAATCCGGCGATCCGTGGTGGAAGCGCAAGCCAAACGGGACGGCAGAGCAACCGGGCTAGACTGCTATCGGTCCTGTCTTTCCGCGCCCGTGAAGAGCGCCTGCCGCACCATCAAACCCCGCAACATCTCCCGGTAGTCCCCAAACCGGCTGACGGGAGCGCTCAGTTCCTTGCCGCCCTCGTCGAGATAGCGCAGTTCCAGGCACAGCTCGAAATCGGGCAAGGCCTCAAAGGCGCGGCATTCGGCCTCGTCCATCGGTCCGCCCTGCAATTTCAGGGTATGCACCGAGGCCGCCGACAGCCGCTCGGCATAGTCCGGCCGCGTCGCCACCAGATAGCGCTTGGCGTCGACATGGTGGCCGATCAGCGACGCCACACCCTCGCCCAGCACCGGCGCCACCACCGCGGCAGCGGCGCGCTCGTGCGGGCCCTGCATGCCCCAGCCGATATCGTGCAGCAGGGCCGCGGCGACCAAGTGTGCGCCTTTGTTGCGCCGTACGGCGCCCTCGGCCGATTGCAGCATATGGTCGCGGATGCTGAGGTCCTCGCCATAGGTGTCCGACAGGACCTCGCTTTCGAACAGGGTTTCGAGCGCCGCGAGATCGCGGGCGACCCGCGCCTCGGTGAGGCGCCGCAGGCTCGAATAGACCCCGTCCATATCGGCATATCCGCCCTGCAGATGGCGGACGACCGCGCCCGTCGCGTCGAAGGCCGTGCGCCCGTGCAGCACGCGGCGATTGTCCATCAGCACCATGTCGCCGGCCGCCATGTCAAACGCCAGGCCGAAAGCCGGCGCGCGCAACAGGGCGCCGAAGCGGTCCCAGGCGCGCGTCCACGCCGCGCGCTCATCCGCGTCGTCGCTGACGACCTGCCGCAGCGAGCGCGGATTATAGCGAATGCGCTCCGGCGTCAGCACCGGCGCCTCGGCCTCAAGATAGGTCTCTGCGTCGCTCCAGGCAAAGCGCGCCGGGACGCGCCACAGCAGGTCGTAGTCCTCGGGCGCCTCGGCTCTTAGCGCCTCGATGACCGCCAGGCCGTCGACCAGCAGGCTTTGACCGCCGGCGCCGGCCTTGCTCAGGACATGCAGCACCTGGATCTCGGGCGGCGACAGCCGGTAGGGATTGTCGGTATGCGGCGCCAGAGCCAGCGCCGTATCGGCGAGATTGGCCGGGTCGTGCCGCGTGCGCACGTCGAACAGGCGGCCGTAATTGGTCTCGCGGACGTGACCGAAAGCGGCGACCAGGGTCTCGATCTCGCCCGCCACGGTCGGCGCGCCGCTTAGCCGCACAAAGCCATAGGCGGCCATGTGCAGCAGGGCCTGGCGGCGCGTGTCGTCGTCGGTCAGGAAGGCGCGGTAGTCATAAACCGGCAAGCGCTCGGCCTCGGCCGCCGTCCATGGCCTTGGCGCCACGCGCCACAGATGCGGATCGCGATGCCAGGCCAGGCGCGCCTGGGTCAGGGTCAGGGTCCGCCCCGACGTCAGCGTCACGGTCCAGCCGGCCTTTTCGTCTCCGACCTCGGCGATGGTGTCGTCATGAGCCACGTTTACGTCCGGCCGCCTTTGGCCGGAGACGGGATCGCGCCCCTCCGCGCTCAGTCCGGCCAGGGTGTCGAGATCGAGCCCGAACGTACGGCCATCGAGATCGGTAAAATACAGCGCCGCCGGCGCGATCGTTTGTAACTGGAACATCCGTAAACCCATCCGACTCAGGTCTTGAGCTTGCGCCACAGATAGATGCCGGCAAAGGCCAGACAAGCCAGGCCGCCGACACCGATGAAGACGCTGGCCCCCATCAGGAACTCGACCCACGGCAGCTTGAGCGCGGTGAAATTCTTCAGCAGCAGCAGGGCGACCGAACCGGCATAGCCGTTGGCGTCGGCGATATAGATCAAGAATCCCGCCGTGCCGACCTTGCCCGTCGCCGCCACCAGGCGATCGAACAGCAGGCCGTTATAGGGCGTATAGGCAAGGTACAGCCCGGCGCCCAGGCCGATCATCCACGGCAGCGGGCCGATCAAATGCAGGCCGTAGGCCACCGACACACCCGCCGTGACCAGCAGGCCGAAGCCGATCAGGCTGAGATTGGCGATCAGCGCCGGCCGGTTCTTGCGGAACAGGGCCAGGGTCGCCATGGCCAGCAGGACGACCACGCCGACCGGCAGATCGGACAGGGCGAAGATGTCCGCCTTGTCGCCCAGGCCGACGCTCTGCCAGATCTCGGCGGCGAAATTGTCGCGGAAGTCGCGCATGGCGGTCAGCAGCACATAGAGGACGATCAGCACGATCAGGCCGGGCGCATAGTGGGCGAACAGCTCGCGCCGCGCCTTGCCGTTCATCGGGCCGCGCTCGACGCGCGCGGCGATATCGGCGGCATTGGGCGGCGGCAGCTGGTTCAGTCCCCATAGGCACAGCAAGAGCACCGGCAGGAACAGGCCGCCGACCATGGCCGGCATGGTGAATTCGCTGGCGTAGTGCGACAGCAGGAGCCAGCGCCCGACCGACTGCACGACCCCGGTCGAGACGATGAAGCTCGCGCACAGGATCGAGCCCAGGATTTCCGACGTCCGCCGGCCTTCGAGGAAGCCGAAGACCAGGCCCCAGATGAGGCCCAGCGGCAGGCCGTTGAGGAACATCAGGGCGATATTGTACGGCGCCGGCACCACGGCGAAGGCGCACAAGGCCCCCTCGGCGATGAGGATCAGCGCGATCAGCGCGATCGAGCGGTAGCGGCCCGGCAGTTCGGAGACGAACTTGATGCCGATGATCTTGGACAGGGCGTAACCGAAGACCTGGGCGATGACCAGGGCGACCTTGTAGTCGATACCAAAGCCGCCGACATCGTCGAAGCCCGCCGCCGTGAACGGCTTTCGAAAGGCGTACATCGAGAAATAGACGCCAAACGCCATGACCCCGCCGAAGATGGCGAGACACCCCGGATGCCGGTCCAGCCAGGCGGAGAAGCCCGAAAGCTGGCGTGGCTGTGGTCCGATCGTGCCGTGCATGTTATTTCCCTTTCCTCCCATGCAAGCGAAGCGTAGCGGGGGAGGAAAGAGACATAGCCGCCGCCCATGACAGACTTGTGATTGTCTCTACGGCCGTTCGCCGGCGGCCAATCGCGCCTCGATCGCATCCAGCACGCCGGGCAGGTCGGCGACGGTGCTGACGACATAGTGCGCGCCGGCGTCCGACAGGGCGGCCGACGCCGCGGCGACGCGCAGCCGGCGATCAGCGGCGTCGAGCGTCTCGAACTCGGCCAGGGACAGCCCGACGGCATTGCCCGAAGCCGCCACGCCGACGGTCCAGCAGCCGGCGGCGCGGCCTTCCTCGATGCCGACCTCGGCGTCGTCGACCTTGACGCAGGCATGGGCCGGATGAACGCCCAACTCCGCCCACAGCTTCCACAGCATCAGGGGCGTCGGCCGGCCCTCCATCGTTTCGCCGGCGCAGACCACGGCGTCGGGCGCATAGCCCTGCTCCGCGGCGGCCTCGAGGATGCTCTGCATCATGGCGCGCGTATAGCCGGTGTTCGAGCCGACCTTCAGTCCGCGCGCCCGGGCATCGGCCAGGGCCGCGAGCGCGCCGGGGATCAGTGTCGCATGCCGCCCCGCCGCCTCGGTCATCAACGGCTCCAGCGCCGCATAGATGCGCTCGACATCGGCGTCCGACGGCACCGCGCCCTTGGCGGCCGCCCAGGCCTCGACGATGCGCGGACCGCCGAGCGCCGCGCGGACGTGGTCGCGCTTGGCGCGGCCCATGTCGCGGCGCGCCTCTGCGGCGGTGAGCGCGACCCCTTCCTCGGCAAAGGCGGCGACCAGCGCCTCGACCGGGGCGCAGCTGCCGAAGTCGATCATGGTGCCGGCCCAGTCGAAAACGACGGCCTTCAGGGAGCTGACCATAGGCGTATCCTTTGTCTTAGAAGAGGCTGGCGAGCGTCTGCTCGGCAATGCCGAAGGCGGTCGAGGCGCCGGCGCCGCTGGTCACCATGACCAGACGCACGGCGTCCGACGGCGCATCGATAAAGAACGGGCGATCGGCGCTCGACGCATAGGTGCCGGTCCAGCGCTCGCGCACGGGCGGAGGCGTCAGGCCGGTGGCGGCGCGGAACTCGTCGAGGATCAAGGCCTCGGTCTCGACGGCGGCGAACGGATCGGGCGTCTCGTCATAATGATGGCTGTCGCCGACGACGAGCGAGCCGTCGGCGCTCTGCACGACGATCAGATGGACGCCGTGGGCGAGATGGGCGGCGTGGCTCCGGTTCAGACGCTGCCGCAAAGCCTCCGCCTGCGGCAAATGGCTATAGCCGTGATACCGCACCAGGCCGAGATCGGACATGACGCCGCCGGGCAGGCGAAAGCCCGGATTCTCCAGGCGCAACATGCTGAGGCGGCAGCGCGTCGGGGCGTAGGCTCCAATCCGCTCGGGAAACAGGGTGACGAGATCGTCGCCCGGGCAGACGATCACCGTCCGGGCGTGGATCGGGCCGGTCGAGGTCTCGACACGCGGCGGCGCCACGGCGGTGACGGCCGTGGTGGTGTGAAAAGCGACGCCCAGCGTGTCGCGCAGCCACGTCAAAAGTTTCGGCAGGGCGGTACGCGATTCGACGCGAAGCTCGTGCGGGCTCCATAGCGCCGCCAGGGTCTGTTCCGGACAAACCTCCGGATACCGGGCGCGCGCCTGGCTTGCCGTCAGCAGGCGGCAGCCCTCGCCCATCTCGGTCGCCATGAAGGCTTCGAGCACGGCAACCGATTCCGGCAGGCGCGCGTTCATCAGCAGGCCTTCGTGCTCGATGGCGATGCCGGCCTGGGGTGCGACCTCGGCCCAGACGTCGCGGGCGCGCCGGGCCAGCGGCCACATCGTGTGCCGTTCCTGGCCCGTCACGGTAATAAAGCCGAAATTGCGGATCGAGGCGCCGTTGGCGCGGCGGTCGCGCTCGATGACGACGACGCGTTTGCCCCGCTTGACCGCCATATAGGCGTGGGCCAGGCCGACAATGCCCGCGCCGACAATGGCAATGTCGTAGTGACGATCTTGAAGCGATGCGGTCACGGTATATGGCCCTGCTTTTTGGCGGCGATGGCCCCCGCCGAGGGACCTGTCGCGGGCACTTGCGTCACGCGCGCGGCAAGATCAATTTCATTCTATGCATATGACCTATGGATAGAATGTGATTGAGGCGTTCCCTGAACCCGCCGGATACTCTATATCTCTACATCCAGGACAAGTGCACGACGACCTCATCCCCGCCGGCGGGCGGCCAAGACTTTATATGATGTTTTTATGACAGTAACCCATAGCAACGTGACATTCACATGCGTGTAAATATATTGCAGCTGCGGACGTTTTACGCGATCGCCATGGAGGGCAGTTTCAGCCAGGCGGCACGCCGCCTGAACCTGTCGCAGTCGACCCTGTCGAAGCAATTGAAAGCCTTCGAAGACCGCCACCAGATAGCAATTTTCAACGGGCGCACGCCGCCCCTCAAACTGACGCCGGCCGGCGAAGCCCTGATGGCCGGCGTCAAACAGCTGTTTTCGACCATAGAAGACCTGGAAGGCCTGCTCGGCGATCACGACGCGCCCGAGCGCAATATCGTCCGGCTGGCGGCCGATACGCCCAGCATGGGCGCCGGGCTGGCCAACATCATCCGCACGAACTTCCCGCAATCGGGACTGCAGGTGCGTATCGAAAACGCCCGGGACACATTCGAGCTCTTCCGCTCCGGGCAATCGGACCTGGCGGTCATCTGCGATCCGCCGGTCCATCAGCAGTTTCAATATGTGCCGATCATCGAGGACCGCCTGGTCGTCGCCATGGCCAAGACCCACCCGCTGGCCGGCGCGCGCGAGGTCGATATCGCGGCGCTCGGCGAGGGTAGCCTGCTCCTGCGCGAAGCGACGTCGCGAACCCGCGCCGCGACCCTGGCCCTGCTGGCCGAGGCCCAGGTCACCCCGCGCGACATTCAGGAATTGGGCGCGCGCGAAATGATCCGCGAGGCGATCGCCCTGAATATGGGCCTGTCCTTGTTCTATTCGATGGAATGCCCGCCGGACGAACGCATCGTCTACAAGCGCCTGAAGCAAACCAACGACCTCGGCGTGATCCGCTCCTATCTGATCTATCCGATCGATCGCCGCAACCAGCCGCTGATGCGCAAGGCGACGGAATGGGCGGCGACCGTCGAAGCGGCATATTTGCATCTATAGGGCTGGAATTCGCGGTAACCGGGACACGGCGGACGCACAGCAGCCGCTCCCCTCGTCACAATCGTCGCAATTCATTCATATGAAACGGCCGTCGTTGCGGCCGCAACCTTGTCCCGCATGAACAATCAAGCCCCAGATTGTCACTAAGATAACAGAAATATAACACTTGCATGAAATGGACACTATATTGGCGGCATAAGCGCTCTAAAGACCTTCGAAAGGGTCTTTATCTGCGTGCGGCGTATATAGGCCCTATGCACAAAATGAAATTGATCTCAATTTCGGCCTAACGCTACTTCCCCAACCGTGTCTCGGGCACGTGCTCAGAAAATTAGAGTCTGGATGGGGTTTACCATGAAATCATTATTGAATGGGGCGGGAATTACCGCGCTCGCCTTTGTCATCGGCGCGCCCATGGCCGGCGTCGCCTTCGCCGCCGACGCCCCCGCGACGACCGCGGCCGCGGCCGAACCGGCGCAGGAAGTCATCATCACGGCGCAACGCCGCAATCAGAACATCCAGAAAGTGCCGATGACGGTTCAGGCTTTCACCAGCACCAAGCTGGATGAGCTGAACATCTCGACGCTGAGCGACCTGCTGCAATATACGCCGAACGTCGAATTCCCGTCGAACGGCCCCGGCCAGGGCAATATCTATATGCGCGGCCTGAGC
>OUWB010003876.1_pt1 | contig 18710 bp, 20 predicted proteins | sample 1779821 | NCBI WGS metagenome assembly OUWB01 (sample SAMEA3914806, study PRJEB12502) | metagenome | biome: forest; material: soil | place: Canada | collected 2011-08-03 | depth 0.1 m
GACGACGGCATCTGCCCCAAGAGCTCCTTTGCGTTGGGATATGCGCGGTCAACCGAAAATGTCACCATTGCCAACTGTACCGTTAGCGGCAGCTATGTTGTCGGATCGGTGCTCGATGGGACCTTCAGGCGGCTTTCGTCCGATCAACAGCCCTATGCCACGGGCCGCATCAAATGCGGCACGGAGTCGAACGGCGGCTTCAAGAACATAACGATTACCAACTGCACGTTCGATCATTCGCGCGGGATCGCACTGGAGACGGTTGACGGCGCCAATCTCGAAGACATCACCATCAGCAACATTGCTATGCGGGGATCGTGCAACTCGCCTCTGTTCCTGCGGCTTGGTCGCCGGATGCGCGGCCCAAAAGGGACGCCGGTCGGCACCCTTAAGCGCATCCTTATCAACAACATCACCAGTTCCGCGAGCGTTGCATTGCCGTCGATCATCGCGGGCGTCGAGGGCTATCCCGTGGAAGACGTCCAAATCAGCGATCTGTATCTGGAGCAGGTGGGCGGGATGACGCACGTCCCTGGCCTTGCTCCAAAGAATGAGGACCAATACCCCGAACCCACAATGTTCGGCGACCTGCCGGCTACCGGATTCTTCATTCGGCAGGCGCGCAATATAGAGATGCATCACATCGAGGTCGCCTGCCAGGCGCCGGACGCCCGGCCGGCCTACTGGCTTGAGGACGTGGATGGGTTTGAAGGCTTCTCCCTGAAGACGCCCGGTTCCCATGCGTTCAATCTGACCCGCGTTAGCGCCTTCGGTGTCTCAGGAAGCCGCCAGTTTTCGGACAGGGTTTATAGTTCCGTGGTGTCGGAAACCTTCTAGGAATCCAGCGATTTTCCCTGGATATTCCTTTGCCGCAGACCGGTCAGACCGTTGCAATTATGTCGCCTGGGAAATAGCAAAATAAAAATATTATAAATCCGGGTTCGGGTCGAAAATCGAGCCGCGTCTTACCCCTCAGAAACGCAAGACTTCAACAAGGCGTTTCGGAGGAGACATCACATGACCCGACTTCCCGCGCGCGGTGCGTCCGTGCGCTCGATCACACTGACATCCGTTTCGGCAACGGCGTTGATGCTGTTCGCGACGTCCTTACCGGCCATGGCTCAAACAACGCTAGCCGCTCCCGCTAAGCTGACAGACTTTTTAGAATGCTGTCGGCTCAACAACCTTCTTCTCTGGAACCAGGCAGTCCAGTCTCCATAAGGTTCCCGACGCTCCATAAGCTGCTTGAGCGTTCGTTCGAATCCGCCGCCATTGGGATCGAATGAAGCCTTATGGCTATAGTTTCGAGGGCTGACATGGGCGCTGGCGTTTTTTACGTCGATTTCAGTGCGGATAACTCCGTCCGCATGGCCTTCGCCGATCGTGGGCAGCGGCCGCCCTCCCCAACTGTCAGCTACTGCCACAATCTTTCCGACCTCGACGCTGAGATCGGTAAGTTTCTGACAGACCATGGTGGTCCGGAATTGATCGGCGCGGCCTTATCGGTATGTGGCTGGGACCGCGAGGGCGTTTTTGAGATGCCGAACCATTCCTACCAGATCGATCGCGAGTGGGTGCGCGAGCGGCTGGCTGCGCCAGCAGAAGGCCGAACGCGCCTTTCACCTTCTTAAAAAGACCGATGCAAGTCTCGCGAAATCGCGACGCAATGCGGCTTCGCCAACCAAAGCCACTTTACACGTATTTCGGGCAGGCTGCCGACATAAGCCCCAGGATATTGGAGGCAACATCTTCCGAGCGAGAAAGGCTGAGCGGGCCCTTCCCAAATGCTCCCAATCCCTCCCCCGGCAGGTGCCCCCTTACAGGCTCTCCGGAGTTGGTCGACTGCAAAGCGAACTCGTGCTAGCACTTTTATCGGGAGGTTTGCCATGACGGGTATTGAGAGTACGCGCGATGTCCTCTTGCAGGTCGAGTCCCTTGACGCTGCCGTCGAATTCTACGGAACAACGTTGGGGTTCGGTGTTTTCATGAAAGACGCGTCGATGGTGGGTTTGGAAACAGGCGCCTTCCGCCTTTTCCTGGAACCCAGACCGGCCCTTGGCCCAGTACTCGAACTTCTCGCTGATAACTTCGACGATCGGAAAACGGCTCTTATCGAGGCGGGCTGCGTGATCGTTGAAGACGATCCGGCGATCCCAAGGTGCTATATGCGGGACCCGTTCGGCCTTGTCTTCAATCTTGGAAAAGCCTAATCCGCCGATACCACTTAAGCGCAACGGCAGATGTTAAACGGTTTCCTCAGCCCTTTCGATGCCGCCGCTGTCCTCGTGGTCGCCGCGGCAGCTCTCGGCTATGTCAATTTTCGCTTTCTGCGTCTTCCCGCCTCGGTCGGAATGACGTTTATGGGGGCCGTCGCCTCCCTGGCGGTCATCGGCCTCGACCGCCTGTTGCCGGGGGCGCACCTGCCCGACACGTTGAAGGCCTTTCTCAATGGTGTCGATTTCCAGTCGACGCTGTTGAACGGCATGCTGTGTTTCCTTTTGTTTGCCGGCGCCCTGCATATCGACTGGCGCGACATACAGCGCGGGAAATGGCCGATCCTGGTGCTGTTGACGCTCGGCACCCTGCTGTCGACCGCCATTGTTGCCGGCGGCTTCTTTGGCCTGTCGCGGCTTGTCGGCCTCAACGTGCCTATGACCTGGTGCTTTGTTTTCGGCGCCTTGATCAGCCCGACCGACCCTGTCGCGGTGATGGCCGTGCTCAAGCACGTTGCCGTGCCGAAGACGCTTTCGGCGACCAGTCAGGGCACGGGACCAAGCCGGAGGTGATCGCTCGTGTCATTTCGAAAGCCGTGAGGGCGCGCCGGCCCAAGACCCGCTACGCAGCCGGCCGGTATGCCAAGCTGATGATCGGCGTACGCAAATGGTTTGGCGATCGCGTGTTCGACGGCCTTATACTGGGCCAGATGAAGTGAACCTCGTACACCTCACAGACAGCGGAAAGGACACCCAGGCGCCATGACCAGCAACATTCCCGCGGACCGCTGCAGGCTGCATGGCGCCTTCTGGCGAGCGATGGAACGCGCCGGCGTGCCTCCGGTCGCCATGCTGCGCCAGGCGCGGCTTCCGGCAACCCTGTTCAGCCGTCAGTCCTTCGTCAGCACAAGCCAGTTTTTCACGATATGGCGGGCGCTGGAAACCCTGAGCAATGACCCGGCCTTCGGGATCAGACTTGTCCAGATGTCTGATCCCGAAGGCTATCCTCCCGCGTTCCTGGCGGCCTACTTTGTGCGGGATACCGCGACGCCCTGATGCGGACCGCGCGTTTCAAGCGACTGTGTACGCCCGAGGAACTGCATATCTCCGAAACCCTGCATGAAGTCGCCCTGACGACAACCTGGCTGTTCGCCATGGAACCGGAGCCGGACGTCTCCATCGACGTCGCCTTTGCCCTGCTCCTGTCTATCGGACGTCACGGCACAGGGCAGCCCCTGACGCCCGTGCGCGTCGAGCTGACGCGGTCGAAGCCGGAGGGCGGTGCGCACGAGGCCTTTTTCGAGTGCCCGGTCCATTTCGGCGCCAGCCGCAACGCCCTGGTCCTGAAACCCGGCGATCTTGAGCGACCGTTCCCGGGCTATAACCCCGAACTGCTCGAAATCCTGACCCCGGCGCTGTCGGCCGCGCTGGGCGAACTGGACGCGAGTGACGCCATCGGTGACCAAGTCAAGGCCGTACTGAGGGGCAAGCTGGCCAGCGTACGCCCCGAACTCTCGGAAGTCGCGCGGGACGTGGGTTTGAGCGAGCGCACCCTGCAACGCCGCATTACCGACGAGGGCACGAGTTTTCGCGCGCTGCTGAATGAAGCCCGGCGGAAATGGGGCTGCCAGCTTCTCCGCGACGGCGCGTCCAGCATCGATGAAATCGCCTACCTGCTCGGCTATCAGGACACGCGCTCGTTCAGCCGAGCTTTCAGCGACTGGGAGGGAATGCCCCCCAACCGGTGGCGGAAGATGAACGGCTATTCCGTGTCCTTGGCGCCGGCGGAGACGGGCGTCGAATCCTGATCAATGGACTCGCGTGCGCTCAAGGCCGCACGCGAATTCCACTTCCTGATATCGGAATCCGCAGAGTCGCATAAGAAATGGGCATTATAAGTAGCACGGGCTTCTCAAACGAAGCTGCCAAGTTTCATGGCGGCGGAGTGAGACCACAATTTGATTTGAGCCGAACGCGCGTTCCTAGTGTAATCAGAGTTACGGACCACGATCTCCGCCCCGCTGGCAATCCGAATTGGGAAATCCGTAATGAGACCATAACCGGCTTCGCACTTCGATTGATCAATGCCACCACTCCCGCAAAAGGTTGCGATAGTGTTTGGACGAAGATTTTCGGTATCGATTCCTTTCGCAGAGGTTCGCCATTCTGCGTGCATGACACAAAGCTCTACGCAGAAAAGCTGGTTCACCGTCTTCGCCCAGGGCATTTCGACCTGGGCCGGCAGCCAGACAGCCTTCATCCTGGCCTTCGGCTCCGTCGTCGTATGGGCCGTTACAGGGCCCATCTTCAAATATTCCGAAACCTGGCAGATGGTCATCAACACAGGAACCACGATCGTCACCTTCCTGATGGTGTTCTTGATCCAGCACAGCCAGAATCGAGATGGCCGGGTCATTCAGCTCAAACTCGACGAATTGATCCGCGCCCTTGAAGGGGCCGAAAACCGCCTCATTAATATGGAAGACATGGCCGAAGATGAACTTGTCGCGACTCAAGCCGAGTTCACGAAACTCGCCGACTATGCCAAATCGGCGACCATGGGCTCGAGCCAGCCCGTGCAATCCATCCAGGAAAAAAGATCTTAGTCCCAACTCCGCACTATCCGCGCTTCGCCGTGCGGAAAATTGACCTAATCGGTCAAGCTCTCGGCCTGGGGCTTGCTGTGTCCATCGGCGTATCGCCCAAGGTTTTGCCGTTTCCCGCGATTTTATCGGTCGAGCCTTTGCTGTCGGCGTCCAAGCGGGAAGCTTCGTCGCCGTATAAGCCCTTTCGACAGCCCGCAATTCGCGCCTGGGCGGGAACCGGTCCTCCTTTCTTGCCTCGACCATGTCGGCAGGCCTTTGTGATAGGTTGCTGCCAGCCGCCGGGGATACTCCCGACACCGTATGCCCCGCCCACTTGGATCGAATCGCGTGATTTCGAGAGTCATTCACGGTGAAATGGCTCCATTCTGCCCTAGCCGGCGCGCGTACCGGATTCGACCGGTAAGGCGTACAAGAAGATATAACTCGCCCCCCCAGAGGCCAAGATGAATGACGAACACAAGACGCACCCCGTCGATACCTATGTTGGAGATCGGGTCAGAATGCGTCGCAAATTTCTCGGTATGAGTCAGGAACAGTTAGCCGGCCACATCGCCCTCACGTTCCAGCAGGTGCAAAAATATGAGCGTGGATCGAACCGAATTAGCGCCTCAAAGCTTTTTGATATTGCCAAGGCGCTGAAGACGCCGATTGCCTATTTCTTCGAAGGCTACTTCGATCCCGCTTTCGACCCAACTTGCGAATCTACGGCTGAGCAATTGGTCCATGATTTTCTGGCGACGCCGGAAGGTATCGAGTTGGCTGGAACGTTTCGTCGCATCGAATCGGCGAAGCTTCGCCGACATATCTCGGAACTGGTGCGAACACTGGCCGAAGAAAATACCAAACAAGATTCGGGGGCACTTGTTCCGCAACACGGCCGTCAATCCGCAGGCTGAGCAGACGGCCGACCGGGCGCAAACCGGTCGGCCGTCATTGCCGATCCGGATTTCGGGACAGGGATCAGCGATCCGCCCAGGCACTGGTGGACGTAAGCGCAATCTTTCCGCTAAGACTGTCGAGCCCGGTATGCGGGATGATCAACAGCACCGAGACCGAAATCGTATTGGCGTAGATCGTCCGGATCAGAATAGGCTCAGATCGCAAAGGTCATTGAAGCGAATGTGCTGCGTGCGTCGGACGCCGACCGTTAATATGTATGAGGCTGCCGGATTGAGATCGCTGTAGAACATCATGATCTCCATGTCGGCATCGACCTCACCCGCATTCAAGATGTGGCAAGCGTCATGGCTGATCAGGTCGCGCGACTTCACCCGATCGTCAAGAGGAATATAGTCTTCCGCATCGCCCAGCGGGTGGCGCCGAGCGGTTGGATTCCGGTCATCGTCCCTCCTTCAGCTTCGGCGCAACCGGGCTCGCGCGAGCCTCCGGTCTTCAAGGGAATAATATAGCCAGATGTCGTCGCCCTGCTTGATCACCGAGGCGGCGAAGGCGATGTCGGTCGCTGTGCGATCATCGACCGGCGGCGGCGTGATCAAGGGCTGAATGCAGCGGTCGGTAACGTGCCGGCACTGCGCGTCGAAGGCTATCCAGCCGATGCGCCACCGGGCGTCGCGGGTGGCGCCATTGTAGAACATCACCGGCTGGTCGGCACGATCCATCAGCATGGGCCCGGTCGACAAGTGCCAGTTGTCCCAGCCCCCGTCCCGCGGCATGAAAGGCGTCGGCTTCTCTTCCCAGGGACCGTCGATCTCGGGCCCGATTGCCAGCCCGACGCGCGAGGCATCGTCTGCGGCATACTCGTAAAATAACCGCCAGTCCCCATTCCGGGTGCGCCCGACCGTGGCCTCCTTGGTATTGCCCATGGACTTGGTCGACGCCAAGGCCACCCCCGCCTTGGTCAACTGGTCGAGGTTGCGTCCAACCGCGTAGAACATCTCGCCGTGCGCCATGTCGGCAGCGACGCCCGTATAATAGACGACGTACGTCCCGTCATCGCGGAGGACGACGGTGGGATCCTCGACGCCGCCGGCGTCCCTTTCACCGGGACTGCCGACAATGGACGGCTGGTCAAGCATCTCGAAGGTGACGCCATCGTCACTCCAGCCGGCCCAGATCTGGCCGGTGTCGCTGCGCGGCCCGTCCGGCTGCGGGACGGCGCGAACCATGATCCCCAGGCGGCCGTTCGGGTCCTGCCAGACATAGGGACTCATCAAATCCCTTTCGCGCAATGCGGCAGGACCGATCAGGGTCACGTCCTGCACGTCCTCGACGTTAAAATCGACGTTCTGGTTCGACGGATGCATCGTCTCCTTGATGTCACCCGTCACGGGGTCCGAAGACACGGAGGCAGGTTGTCGGTTCATGCGCCGATCCCCAATTGCAACGACAGTCCGCCATCGATTGTGATCGTCGCACCGGTGACATAGCTGGCGTCTTCCGAAGCGAGCCAGAGCGCAAGCTTCGCCACCTCTTCGGGGCGCCCCGCTCGCTTCATCGGAATGCTCTGTTCGAGCCGGGCGCGGTAGTCGGCGTCCTTGACGGCCCTATCGTTCATCGGCGTCAGGATCATGCCCGGCTCGATCGCATTGACCCGAATATTGTTGGCGGCCTCTTCGACCGCCATCGTCTGCACGAGTTTGGTCAACCCGCCCTTGGCCGAGCAATAATCGGCTCCGCCGGTACGTACCACTTCGGCATGGATAGAGGAGATATGGACCATGGCGGAGGCGTCCATCTGCCCGCGCCGGGCTTTGAGAAATCGTCGCGACATGAGGAAGGCGCCGGTCAAATCCGTGGCGAGCATCCTCTGCCAGGTCTCAAGAGGCATATCAGCCACCGTCACGCCAGACATGTTGATGCCGGCGGAATTCACGAGGACCTGTGCGGGACCATAAGCCTTTTCGACCATCTGGTACGCCGCTTCGACGGACGCTTCGTCATCGACCGCGCATTGGACCGTAATCCCGTGTCCGCCTCCGGCGATCACGTCCTTGACGCTATTTTGCGCCCCATCCGCATCCTTGAAGTACAAGACTGCGACCCTGTCACCATTGGCGCCGAAGGCAGCAGCGCAGGCGGCACCTATACCCGATTCAGCGCCGGTGACGATGATACAGCGTCCGTTGTCCATCGGACGTCTCCTTTGTTCTGGAACTTTCGGCGCAAAAATAGCGCGTCACGTCATGCGATTGACATGGCATTCGGATGGTAGGTTATAAGTTTGCCGTCTTTCATTCTCGCCGGCTTAATGCCCGCACCGCTGGAAGGCGGCTCGGCGAGCCATGTGGGCGGTTAAGACCGATTGGAGGCCAGCAACCGGCTATTCATCTGGCCGACGATGCCGCCGATCGTGCCGCCTTGGACCAGCACGGCGAATAAGACGACGCCGTAGGTGGCGACAAGGATCATGTCGCGCGCGGGGCCGTTGGTCAGCGACAGGGCCATTGCGACGGATAGTCCGCCGCGGAGGCCGCCCCAGACCAGGACGGGAAGCGCCACCCGTCCAAGATTGACGAACGGGCGCAGCACAAGCAGGGGCCCGACGACGGACAACCATCGCGCGGCCAAGGCCAAGGGTATCGTCATCGCCGCCAGGAAGAGCAATGGCCCGCTGCGCGCCACGGCGATGAACTCCAGTCCGATCAGGAGGAACAGCAACGCATTGAGCAACTCGTCGACCAACGACCAGAACTTCAGCAGGTAATCCCGGGTCGTCTCGCTCATCGCGTGGCTGACGGCGGTATTGCCGACGATGAGACCGGCAACGGCCATGGCGACGGGCCCGCTCACGCCCAGGACATGCGCCAGGGCGTAGCCGCCCATGACGACGGCAAGCGTGATCATCACCTCGACATTGTAGTCGTCCACGCCCCGCATCAGCAAATAGCCCAGTCCGCCGGCCATGCCGCCGAGCACGATGCCGCCGCCGGCTTCCCGCGCAAAATCCCAGGCGGCGCCGGCAATCGTAAATCCGTTCCCGCCGACAGCAATCGACAGCGCAATGCCGAAGAGAACGACGCCGATTCCATCATTGAACAGGCTTTCCGCGGAAATCGTCGCGGACAACGTCTTCGGCACGGCGACGTGTTTCAGGACGGCTATGACTGCGACGGGATCGGTCGGACTGATCAGCGCTCCGAAGACGAAGCACCAGGTAATAGGCACCTGAAGGCCGATAACGCTCGAAAGCACGCGGAAACCGAAGGCAACGATCACCGTCGACAACAGCGTACCGACCGTTGACAGCAGCAGGATTGGCCATCGCCCCTTTCGCATATCCGCCCAGTCGATATGCAGCGCGCCGGCGAACAGCAGGAAGCACAGCATGCCGTTCAGGAGGGTGGACTGAAAGTCGACCCCCACCAGGAACGAGATCAACGTGCTGGAGAGGTGGGCGCCAGGCAAGACCTGATCGAGGCCGACGACCAGTATTGAAGCGACCGCGCCCATGAAAGTCATGCCCACGGAGGCCGGAAGGCGCAACAGCCGATGGTTGACATAACCCAGCAACGCCGCGGCCACGACGAGGATAGCCGCCGCGTCGAAGGGACTGAGAAGGCCGGCATGCATGGGCGTCTCCCGCCTTGAGTCGTCTCACTCTAGCGACGGGCCGGGACCGGCTCAATATAAAAGCCTGGTGACCGACGGATCAGCGCCTGTTCTTCGCCTATGATGTGCGAGACTTGTCCGTGGATTGAGGGGATGTCGCGGTCGTATCGGCCGTCATGCAATTGCCGGATGCCTTCGACACGACTCCGAGCTCCGTGGCGCCGGGATTCTGTGTGACCTCGACGCTCCGAATGCGGGCATTCCCTCCCGTGGACGAGGTCGAGACCATCGTGTAGGCGTAGCCAGCGGGCAAGTCGGGCGTATCAAGGCCGCCGATCTCCATTTGCGCGCCTGGGCCGAAAGGGAGACACCACGTCGGCTGTTCGCCGGTCCATCGTGGCCCTCATACGTTGCCAATCCACGAAAACCGGGTCGGCCTATTGCCCCTTCGGGTTTCCAGCCAAAGATGTCCTGCCAAGGTGAAATACTAAGTAGAATCCGAGCCTTTGCGGGTTTGATAAAGTGCTGGATAATAATTGACCATTGTTTGCATTCACCGTCTCTAAAGAGGGCTGCCGATGCCGAGCGTATTGATCGTCGAAGACGACCTGATGATTGCCGACATGACCGAAGAATTCCTTATTGCGTCCGGGTATTCGGTTTGCGGGATTGCCCGGACAGTAGACGCCGCGATCGCACTTGCAAGGACACATCGCCCCGATCTCGCGATCATAGATTTGCGCCTGGCGGGCGGCGGGCTTGGCACGGACGTCGCAGCGGAATTGCGGAAATCCATGAAAACGGGCATATTGTTTGCCAGCGGCAATATCTCGCAGTTCGACCTGACATCGGAAAATGGCGATGGCAGCCTGGTAAAACCCTATTTGACGAAAGATCTTTTGGGCTGCCTGAGCATCGTCAGCGACATCGTCGCCACCGGAACGAGTTCGCTACCCCATCCGCGTGGTTTCAGACTCCTGAAGCCGGCCAGCGAAGGTCATAGAGCTCTACATGTCTGACGCCGACTTGATCAGGATCCAGAAACTCCTGCGACAACAGGCTGCGATCGCCAGCTTCGGCAGTTTCGCGCTCCGTGAAGGCGATCTTCACAAGGTCCTGACCGAAGCCGCCCGGGTCTGCGCCGGAGGGCTGGATGTGCCATTCAGCAAGATTTGTCGCTACCGGTCCGCAGAAAACGATCTCCTGATCGAGGCCGGGCATGGCTGGAAGCCGGGCGTTATCGGCAATGTCGTCTCCCGGGCCGACGAAAGTTCGCCTCAAGGCAGGGCATTCATCACGGGCGAGCCGTCCATCTGCAACGACCTGCGCAAGGACACAACGTTCAAGCTGCCCGCCTTCTATGCCGAACATGGCATCATTTCCACCGTGGACGTCGTGATTCACGTCAAGGACAAGCAGTCCTACGGCGTGCTCGAAATCGACAACGATGTGCAGCATGATTATGACCAGCACGATATCGATTTCCTGACCGGCTTCGCCAACGTCCTTGCGGAGGCGGTCGCAACCTCGGCCCGGGTCGAGCTCCTTCAGACGACGATTCAGGAGATGAAGATCCTCGTCGAGGAGAAGGACCGGCTGCTCGACCAGAAGAGGGTCCTGGCCGAAGAGCTCCAGCACCGCGTCCGTAACAACCTGCAGCTCATCTACAGCATGCTGACAAAGCAGCTGGACGATACCAGCGACGAAGCGGGCCAGCGCGGCCTGCGGGCCATCGCACGGCGCGTTTTCACTCTGGCCAAGGTCTACGAGAATCTGCTCGGCACGGAAATGACCCACACGACGGATTTCGGAACCTACCTGAAATCCCTGTGCGTCAATCTCGCCGAAATCCAGGACGGCAATACGGACCATATCAAGCTGATATGCGAGGGCAACTCCCTGATGCTCGACCTGGACATGGTCACAGCCCTGGGCATTGTCGTCGCGGAACTCGTCACGAACAGCTACGATCACGCCTTTCCCGAGGGGAATGGGTCGATCCGCGTGACGCTGACCAAGGCCACGGACATCCCCGGCCAGGCTACGCTTACGGTCATTGACGACGGCGCGGGCTTTGTCGAACAGCAGGGCAGCAAGCGTCACGGGGTCGGCCTTGTTCGCCGCCTGGTAGAGCAGGTTGGCGGCGATATCAACCTGGCGTCAGACCATGGGGCGGCCTGGAAGGTAACCTTTCCATACAAGACGTTGCAGGCCGACCTGCCAATCGTCGCCTGATTTGAACGGCGACCCGGCGCCCCGTCAGGATAGGCTGTCGCCACTCACGCTCATGACCAGCCGCGCCAGTTCAGGCAACGACTTTGCCCCCATTTTCCGCATGATCGACGCCCGGTGATTTTCCACGGTGCGCTGGCTGATGCCGATATCGGCCGCTATATTCTTGTTTGGGCGCCCGGCCAGCACCAGGCCCAGGATTTCTTTCTGCCTCGGCGTTAAGCTGCCGATATGATCTAATGCTACCTTGTTTCTCGTTTCGATCCCGGTCAGCCTTCGGGACGCTTCGACGGCAAGTTCAACACAGTTAACCAGGCGACGCTGGGTGACCGGCTTTTCAAGGAAGTCCGAGGCTCCGGCCTTCATCGCTTCGACCGCAATGGCGACATCGCCATAACCCGTAATCATGACAGTGGGTATGCGATTGCCATCGCGACGAAGCTGTCGCAGCAGTTCCAATCCGCTCATCCCCGGCAATCGGGCGTCCAGCAAAAGGCACCCCTCTTCCCCCGCGGTGGCGGCGTGCAGAAAGGCTTCCCCGTTTCCGTAATCCTCGACAACAAGTCCTTCGGCCTCCAGAAAGAAGCGCATCCCGTCGCGTATCTGGCAGTCGTCGTCGACGACGTGAATGACCGGATGGCGTTGCTCCGAGTCCCGGCCTGACACGGCACTCGCGCCGAACTCCGCAGACGGCGCCACTGTCCCCTTGGGTGACTGGCGACCTTTCGAGTCGGACTGTAAAGCGAAATGTATCATCGACTTGTCGCTTCCGGGCTTTCGCAGAGCCGCCAGCGGACAACCCGACTTGGCAGAAGCGTGACTGCGTATTTTCCGAGTCTATCACAGATTAACCCTCTGCGATATACATTGACTTCTAATTTATCGGGCCTTTGAAAAATAAAGCAGGAATTATTGCCCTCACACACAGATTAACACCTGATTTCTGTAAGAATAAATCGGAGACATATCATGCGCCTCGCAGACTTTATTAGCGCAAACACAGTTCCGATTATTTCGGAGTGGGAGAAATTTGCAAAAACGATGACACCATCCGGGGCGCATATAGGCCCATCGACTATACGAGATCATATTGACCAAATTCTTGACTTTATAGTCGCGGATATGAACTCCACCCAAACCGACGCGGAACAGGTTGAAAAATCTCGCGGCGAAAAAGCTGAAGGCCGTCACCCGAGCGCCGCTGAGGCGCACGCGTCGCTGCGCTATGACGGCGGCTTCAATATGGACCAGATGGTTTCAGAATACCGCGCGCTAAGGACGAGTATTATAAGACTGTGGAAGCTCTCCCGTACGACCGTAGCCATGCACGACATTGACGACCTGACGCGGTTCAATGAGTCGATCGACCAGGCGCTCATGGAGTCGATCGCCGACTATTCAAACAAGATGGAATTATCAAAAGGCCTATTTCTCGGAATCCTTGGCCACGACCTTCGCAATCCGCTGAGCGCAATCTCGATGTCGGCCGAGCTGATCACGCGGTTCGGCCCCCTCGCCACCCGCCAAACCATACTGCTGAGGCAGATCGCCGAAAGCTCCAGGCGGGCCCATGAAATCGTAGACAATTTGCTGGACCTTACGCGAGCGCGACTAGGATCCGGCCTGCCGATCGTCCGCCAGCCGATGGACTTCGACCTCCTCGCTCGCCAGATCATCGATGAAATGCGCGCAATTCACCCGCATAGCGCATTCGAGATCGCCATAAGCGGCGATGTCACTGGCGTTTGGGACAAGGCGAGGATCGGCCAGGTTTTATCGAATCTGATCGGCAACGCCGTGAAATATGGATTTCGCAGCACCCCGATAAAAATACGCGTCGAGGGAAACGCCAGCGAAGTCATCCTGTCGGTCCACAACGAAGGTGTTCCCATAGGGGCGGATGTTATAGGTCATATCTTTCACGCGCTTACGCGAGGGCATCCGCCCGACGCCACAACGGGAGACGCCACCCCGACGAACCTGGGCCTCGGACTTTTTATCTCGCAGGAAATCGTTACCGCCCATGGCGGCGAAATCCGTGTCTCATCGTCGGAGAAAGACGGGACCCTTTTCAGAACCAGCTTTCCGCGGGAACGGAACGCTCCAATTCTCCCAAGGGTCGCCGCCGCGAACGGCATTGCGGCCGAGTCCGCCATCGCAATGGCCTAAAGGGTCACCCGCCCACCAGAGCGCACACATGCCTAAGTCGCGGGATTGCGCCTGATGTAAGTTCGGCCGGGCGTCGGACAGATGCGTCAATAGGTAGATTCCGATACTGCCGCTCAGCCGACAATGCACCTCCCCCCTTTCAGCGAAGGTTGCCTGAAAGGCCGTGTCATGCTCCCAATGCATCTCTTTCTGTTGCCAACGGCCGTTTGGGCATGTGTCGTCCTGGCGTCGATGTCGGTGAGGGTCCTGCGGCAATATGAGCGCGCGGTCGTTTTTAGCCGCCGCTTCATTTGTCCCAACGCGAACGAAACATGCGAATGGCGAGGCGTCAATGTCGCGCGTGAGTATATTCCGAAACTGGTGCGACGAGTGCCCTCCCTCTATGGTCGACTTCGGTCCAGGGAGAGGACTGAACCGGTCAGGCAGGCGGCGAATTAGGAAATTAGGCCTAACTCGCTGTCTGTTCGCCCGGACTTGCCGCAATTTGGCGCTCAAGCTAAGAGTAAACACCCATTACAATTCTTCGAATTCAGGCAATATACCAATATATTTAAAGTTAATCATCGAATACTTACAAATAAAGGCGCACAAAAGACCGTCGACCTCCGATATGGAGATTGAATTACTAAAGGATATTGATATGCCTGCTCAAAATCACGAAAACGCTGCCAAGTCTCATCGTCAGGCCGCCGATCACCACGATCAGGCCGCCAAACACTACACCGCAGGCGACCGCGCCAAGGGCGACGAATCCGCCAAGGCCGCCAAGGCAAGTGCTCACGAAGGCATGGAGCACGCCGAAAAGGCGCCGGCCAAGCAGCCCGCCGCCGCCAAGTAAGAGCTCCGCTCGTATCGGCCGGCCCCTCGCACAGGCCGGTCGGTCGTGTGCGGTATGGCGTATCAACAGGAACTCGTAGCGATGGCTTCATTTTCTGAAACTCTATCCCGCGTTTGTCCGCACAAGTGGATTATTGTCCGGGAAACCCGCCTTCACGATCCCTGGGACCCGGCCGTGCAAACCGGTATATTGCAGACCCACCGGTGCCGCTACTGCAAGACAATGCGCCAATCCGAGCCGATAATAGGTCGGGCGGAATATCCTCGCCGCGCGTGAGCGGTCGTAGGTAGTTTCCTCCCCTCCCCTAACGCCACTCTCCCCGGTAAGGTAGTGCGCGGTGGCGATGGGTCTTCGATCCCGGCGCGACGCAGAGGGAGTTCCAATGCCCCCGAATGAAACCCATCAGGTTCTGGATTCCGAGATCACAAGTATGCTTGAGCTATACCACTGCGGTTATATCGGTCTGGACAAGCTCAAGAAAAATCTGGCGAAAGTCTTCGGCGATCCGCAGGATGCCAATCTTCGCACCGATCTTTTCGCCTATCTGAACCGGGTCGTGGACCAAAACCGACTGGGCGAAATCAGTGCCGACGAATTGCGAGCGGATCTGATCCGCATGGCTGCGCTGGCGAAAACGAACGACGCCGTGTTTGTCGATAATATATGGCGCCGGCTCGACGAAACGCCGTAGTGACTGGGTCAGCTATTCGAGCCCGCTGCCGCAAGGGCCAGACGCGCCAGGGCGGGCAGCGACCGGGAACCGGTCTTCTTCATGATGGCATTGCGATGATTCTCGACCGTACGCTGGCTGATCCCCAGGTCAGCGGCGATATTCTTGCTGACCTCCCCGGCCAAAACGCGATCCATGATCTGGCGCTGGCGAAAGGTCAGCGCCGTCACTTGTTCAAGCGCCGCCTGGTGCCCTGCGATGCGCCGGCTCTCGTCGTGGGCCGTGCCCAGCGCAAGCCTGACGCGCGATAGTACCTCCGCCGCCGCCACGGGCTTTTCGATGAAATCCGATGCGCCCGCCCGCATGGCGGCGACGGCCGTCAGCACATCGCTGGCGCCCGTGATCATCACCGAGGGCAACCGGTGCCCGGCATCGCGCAGATGCTGAAGCAGTTCGATGCCCTTCATACCCGGCAGATAGGCGTCAACCAGCAGACACCCTTCCGTCGCCGGAATGTAGGCCGCCAGGAAGGTTTCGCACGATTCGAAATCCTCGACGTGATGTCCATCGTCCTCGAGCATTAGGCGCAGGGAGTCGCGGAAAATACTGTCGTCATCGACCACGAACACGGTTGCTCCACCGTCGAGGCGGAGGCTGGGCGCGCCAAGACTCCGGGTCGCGAACGGCAGGAGATTTTGCACAGCCTGGGCAAGGGAAGCCAGGTTCACCGGCTTGGTGAGTTGTACATATGATCCGGTTGCCCGGGAGGCGATATCGCGCAGCGCTTGGGTCGACATGTCGCCCGTGAGGATGATGGCCGGCACCTCCGGACGCCGGGGATCGTGCAAGGCCTGGCGCAACCAGTTGACCAGTTCCACGCCGTCCATCGGGCGCGAAAGATGATAATCGGTGATGACCAGATCGGGGCGGAACTTGCTGTGCCGAACCAGATCGAGTGCGGCCGCGCCGTCCGCCGCGGCCTGAACCTGGTGCCCGTCCTCGCGCAGGACAATTTCAAGCAGGCCGCGAACCTCCGGATCATCCTCGACGATCAGCAGGTTCCCCGTCCGGCGCGTATCTTCGGCCGCGCCGTCGGACGCGGGCGTCAGCATGGACTTCAGCCCGTCGGCGTTCTGCGATCGATCGACCTCGATGTTGAAGACCGAGCCTCTGCCGACCTGGGACCTGACGCCGACGCGGTGACCGAGCATCAGGCCCAGGCGCTTGACGATCGACAAGCCGAGGCCCAGGCCCCGGCTGAGGTCCTGGCCCGGATTGTCGAGTTGTTCGTATTCCTCGAAGATGGATTGAAGCGCCGCTTGCGGGATGCCGATCCCGGTATCCCAGATTTCGATGCTGAGCCGGCCCTGATGTCGCCGGCAGCCCAGAAGGACCTTGCCCGTCCGAGTGTATTTAAGGGCATTGTTCAGCAGGTTGCGCACCATCTGTTCGAGCAGGCGGGGGTCGCTGTCGACGAACAGATGGCAGGGCACCACGCGCAATTGCAGCCTCTGCGCCTGGGCGTGATAGGTGAATTCGTTGCTCAGCCGGTGCAGCAGGTCGCCGATCGAAAACGAAACGACGTGCGCCTGGACGGTTCCGGCCTCGATCTGGTTGATATCGAGCAGCGCATTGAGCATGCCGGATACGGCGCCCAGCACATCGCCGAAACGGGCCACCAGATTGGCGGCCTTTTCGCCTTCGACGCTCCGGGCCAGCAGACCCTGGATCAATTTCAACGACTGCAGGGGCTGGCGCAGATCATGGCTGGCGGCGGCAAGAAAGCGCGACTTGCCCATATTGGCCTGCTGCGCCGCCTTTTCAGCCTTTCCGAGGGCGTCGGCGATCTTGCGCCGCTCGGTGATGTCGGCGAAGGTGATGACGACGCCTTCGACACCGTCGTCGGGCACCTGATAGGGTAGAATGCGACGGATATACCAGGCCCCCGTCCTGGCTTCGATTTCGCGTTCGATTGGTAAAAGCGTCGCCAGCACCGCTTTTGCGTCGCCAAGAAGATCGTTATCGGTGGTCAGGGAGCTGAAATCGGCCAAAGGCCGGCCGACATCGCTTTGGATAATGCTGAACAGGAGTTTCGTCGCCGGCGTGAAGAAGCGAATCTTGAGGTCGCGATCGAGGAACAGGGTCGCCAGGTCGGTGCTGTACAGCACATTCTGCAGATCGTTGGCGGTCGTGCGCTGGCGTTCCAGGGTTTCCTGAAGTTGGCTGTTCAGTGCCGTCAGTTCCTCGTTGAGCGATTGCAACTCCTCCTTCGAGGTCACCATCTCCTCGTTGGTCGATTGGAATTCTTCGTTGACCGACAAGGCCTCTTCGTTGATCGCCCTTTGCTCTTCGCCGGAAATTTCCAGGTTGCGGATGGCCCCGGACAGCTCCGCTCGGGTGGCCTCCAGTTCCCTCTCAAGCTCGGCGATGCGTGAACTTTCCGACGCCGTCGGGGCCTGGCCGCCGGCGCGGACCGGTGACGGTTCGGCGATGAAGCAGACCAGAAACAGATCCTCGCCCTCGCTCATGACCGGCTGGACGTCGATACGAAAGCCCGCGGACACGCCGGAGCGGCGCATGGTCCCGCCGCCTATTACGACGCGGCGGTTGTCGTGCGCGGCCTGTTGCAGAGCCACCCTGAGCTTGGTCCGCACCCCGTCACGCGCCATCGCCAGAATGTCGTGCATGGCGTGTCCCCTGGCCACGCCGAGGTAGTCGTCCGTCGCGCCGAGGAAGTAGAGGCATTCGTTCTTGCGGTTGATCAGGACGGCGGCCGGCGCAAAGGCCTCCAGCACCATCCGACGGCAAAGCTCGGCCAGGGCCACCGGACGCAGGCCCGTGGGCTCGGACGGACGGCGCCGTGACGGCGCGCCGTCGGACATGTTGAGCGCGAACCGCAGGTCGCCCGCCCGGTTGCGGCCGACATGGCGGTAAAGGCGTTCCGGTTTGGAAATGACTTCGAACCGGCCCTCGGAATGCCCCGCGGTTTCGGACGCGCCCAGCAGCAGGACGCCCCGATCGCGAAGGGCGAAATGAAACAGGGCGATGACCTTGGCCTGGGCCTCGGGGCGCAGATAGATCAGCAGGTTGCGGCACGAGATCAGGTCGAGGCGGGAAAACGGCGGATCGGCCAGCACGTCCTGAACCGTGAACACCACGAGCGCGCGCAGGTCGGGAGATATGCGGAAATTATGCCCCTCCTGCGAGAAGAATTTGGCTAGGCGTTCGGCGGAGACGTCGGCCTTGATCGTCTCGGCATAAAGCCCCTCGCGCGCGGCCGCGACGGCGTCCGGATCGACGTCAGAGGCGAAGATCTGCAGTTTCAAATGGCTGCCCGTGCCCACGATTTCCTCGCGGAACAGCATGGCCAGCGAATAGGTCTCCTCGCCGGTGCTGCATCCGGCGATCCATATGCGCAGCGGGGTGTCGGGGGGATGTTTGGCGACCATCTCCGGAATGGTCTTTTCGGCGAG
>OUWB010002852.1_pt2 | contig 18616 bp, 17 predicted proteins | sample 1779821 | NCBI WGS metagenome assembly OUWB01 (sample SAMEA3914806, study PRJEB12502) | metagenome | biome: forest; material: soil | place: Canada | collected 2011-08-03 | depth 0.1 m
TCGCCGGTATAGCGCTTGTCGCCCAGCCAAGTATCTTCCACGCCCCAGTTGACGTCTTCTTCCGGCGCCCACAAATCCTCGCGCCCGCCGCCGAAGCCGAAGGTCTTGAAGCCCATCGATTCGAGCGCGCAATTGCCGGCTAAGATCATCAAGTCGCCCCAGGAAATCTTGCGCCCATACTTCTGTTTGACCGGCCACAGCAGCAGGCGCGCCTTGTCGAGATTGACGTTGTCGGGCCAGCTGTTCAACGGTGCAAAACGCTGGTTGCCGCCGCCGGCGCCGCCCCGGCCATCGCCCACCCGATAGGTGCCAGCGCTATGCCAGGCCATGCGGATGAAGAGCGGGCCATAATGGCCGTAGTCCGCCGGCCACCAGTCCTGCGAGGTCGTCATCAAGGTGAAGATGTCGCGCTTGAGCGTAGCCAGATCGAGCGTCTTGAATTCCTCTGCATAGTTGAATGTTTCGCCGAGCGGATTGCTTTGCGGGGAGCGCTGGCGCAGCAGTTTCAGATTCAGTTGATTGGGCCACCAGTCGCGGTTGGAACGCGCGCCGGCGCTGGACTGGCCGTGGGGGAAGGGACACTTGCTTTCGCTACTCATGAATGACTCCTTTAATGACGTGGACGCTGACTTGAACCGGGATGCAAAACTGGTTCCGGTTGTCATCGATTCATTGGTATCCATCACCGCTCTCGCAAGATTGGCCGGATGAACATTGGACTTACACTATAGCCACCATGTTTTAATAGCTCAAATTGATTGATATGAATCTTGCGATAGGTGGGAGGCAAATCGAATCGATTGAGCGTAGCTATGGCTGCCTGGGCAAAGGCATATCAGATTAGCAGCATTCGACATTCTCCATTGCGGTGCCTAAAACCATGCCAGCAAGCAAGGTATTATGCCTGCTACAAACGTTAGCGATTGCACATGACATGACCCTCCCGCACCACGAACTTGACCCTGAACATCCAATCGATCCGGCCATCCGCAAGGAAATCGACGCGACGCTCACGCGCATTGAGCATGATCACCGGGTCAGGATTTTGTTCGCCTGCGAGTCGGGCAGCCGAGGCTGGGGGTTCGCTTCGCCCGACTCAGACTACGATGTGCGCTTTCTTTATGTGCACAAGCTCGACTGGTATCTGACGGTATTCCCTGGGCGCGATGTGATCGAGCTGCCGGTCAATGAAATCTACGACGTCGGCGGCTGGGACTTGCGCAAGGCGCTGGGCTTGCTCAGGAACGGCAATGCCACGCTGGTCGAATGGCTATCCTCGCCAGTCGTCTATCGCGCCGACGACCTTTTCTTGCAACAGGTGCGGGACGCCGCCCAGGCGGTCCACCGGCCCGAACGCGCGTTCCACCATTACCTGCACATGGCGCAGAAAAACTACCGCGAATACCTGCAGGGAGAGACGGTGCGGTTGAAAAAATATCTGTACGTGCTGCGCCCGCTGTTTGCCTGCCTGTGGATAGAGCAAGGGCGCGGACCGGTGCCGATGCGTTTTCAGGATATGGTCGATACGCTGGCGACCGATGCGGAATTGAAGGCGGCGATTGCCGCACTGCTCGAAATCAAGCGTCGTGCTTCGGAAGCCGAACACGGCAAGCCCATGCCGGCAATCAACAGCTTCATCGAAACGCATCTGGCGCGACTCTCGCACGAGGCAGCGCCACTGGAAGAGCGGCAGGATTTCGGCGTGCTCGATCGTCTCTTGCGCGACACGGTCTTGCGCTTTAACGCAGCGTAAGAACCCCAGAAAATGGTTGCCGCCTGCGCCAGGCTCGCTTATCTTTTATGGAAAAGAAAACAGGCAGGCCAATCATGACTTTCAGCATAGACCCGGACATCGCACAGGCAACGACTCTCGACACCGCTTTCTACACCGAAGAAGCGCATTTCAGGGAAGCACGCGAGCGCGTCTTTGCACGTTCCTGGCAATGGCTGGGTACAACCGGCGATGTTGCGCAACCAGGCAGCGCGGCGCCGCGCGAGATGCTGCCCGGCCTGCTTGACGAACCGCTGATGCTCACGCGCGACGAGCATGGCGAATTGCGGTGTCTGTCGAACGTGTGCACGCATCGGGGCAATATTCTGGTTCATCAAGCCTGCCAATTGAAGCAGGTTCGCTGCGGCTATCATGCGCGGCGTTTCGATCTGGCGGGCCGGATGCTGGCTATGCCCGAGTTTTCCAAGGCACAGAATTTTCCATCGGCTGCCGACAACCTGCCGTCACTGCCGTTTGCGGCTTGGCATGGCCACGCCTTCGCATCCATCGCCCCCGTGGCGCCGCTGCATGATTTTCTGGCGGAAATCGATGCCCGCTTGCCGTGGCTGCCGATCGACAGCTTCGTCCACGATCCGCTGCGCGACCGCGACTTCGATCTCGACGCACACTGGGCGCTGTACGTGGAAAACTATCTCGAAGGTTTTCATATCCCTTTCGTTCACGCGGGCTTGAACGCCGTAGTAGAGTATGGCAGCTATGCCAGCGAGATTGGCCGCTACGCCAATCTGCAGCTTGCTATCGCGCGCGAGGGCGAGCCGGCCTTCGAGATTCCAGCCGGCTCTCCCGATCACGGCAAGCGCGTGGCGGCTTACTACTGGTGGGTGTTTCCCAACCTGATGCTCAACTTCTATCCCTGGGGTTTGTCGCTCAACCTGATCCAGCCGCAGGCGCGCGACCGCACGCGCATCAGTTTCCGCTCTTTCGTCTGGGACGCGAGCAAGCTGGAGCAAGGCGCCGGCGCAGGACTCGATACGGTGGAAGTGGAAGACGAAGAGATCGTACGCGCCGTGCAGCGCGGGGTGCGTTCACGCTTCTACCAGCATGGCCGATACTCGCCGACGCGCGAGCGTGGGGTGCATCATTTTCATCGCTTGCTGTGCGAGTTCATGAGCGCGTGATGCTTTCCCAACTCAAGTCGAAGCGCGCCAAATACTTCTTGAGCCGGTCCGCGTCGTTGGGCTTGGCCTTGTGCTGGCGCGAAGCGGCAAACAACCTGCGCCCCGCATCCGACAGCGATTTCGCGCCACGGCAAACCTTGAGCACCGCCCGCAATTGCAGTGCATCGAACAAATCAAGTTCCTCGGCGGCATCGTGACCCAGCAGTTGTTCCAGATCCACCTCGACATCGTCTGCCGCAGGAGCATGGGCGCGCCATTGGCGCTTCAAGCGTTGCACTTCGTCGCCGACCACCGCGTCGGTGATGCGCCCGGCGTCAGCCAGCGTGGCCATGCGCGCGACCGAGGCCGACAGGTCGCGGAAGTTGCCGCTCCATAGCGCGTCGGACGAATCGGCGAAGCGCATGTAGCTCGTCCGCGCTTCCTTGTTGAAGCGCACCATGTGACCGCTCTCGGCACCGAATTGCGCCAGCAGGTAGTCGAGATTCGGTTCGATGTCTTCGCTGCGCTCGCACAGGCCCGGCAATTCGTAGCTCCACAGGTTGATGCGGGCATACAGGTCTTCGCGGAAGCGGCCCGCCGCCACTTCGCGGCCGAGATCGCGGTTGGTGCCGGCGATCAGTTGGAAATCGCTTTGCACTTCGTGATCGCTGCCCACAGGCAGGAAGCGTTTTTCTTCCACCGCCTTCAGCAGCATGGCCTGCTCGTCGAGGCCGAGTTCGCCGATCTCGTCCAAGAACAGCAAACCCTTGTGGGCGGAGCGCAAGAGGCCGGAACGATCCGCCGCCGCACCGGTGAAGGCACCTTTGACGTGGCCGAACAGCGTGGACCCCGCGCCGTCGCCGTGCAGCGTGGCGCAATTCAGTTCGACGAATTTGCCGTCGAGCCGGTGGCGCGCCTTCTTCAATTCGAATACGCGGCGCGCCAGGAAGGATTTGCCGGCGCCGGTCGGCCCCATCAGGAGCATGGGTGCGCGCGACTTGATGGCGACGCGTTCGATCTCGTCGATCATGGCATTGAAGCGCGCATTGCGCGTGGCTATGCCGGACTTGAGCAGGGCCACGCCATCTTCCTGTTCGCGCGAGAAACGCTGCGCAATCTGGTCATATTTCGATAGATCGAGGTCGATCAACGCGTAGTTGCCGGCGTCGCCCGGACCCTGGCGGCGCGGCGGCGAACTCTGCAGCAGCCGGCCGGGGAAGTAGCGCGTCTCGGTCATCAGGAACAGGCAGATCTGCACCACGTGCGTACCGGTGGTGATGTGGATCCAGTATTCCTCCTGCTCCGGGTCGAATGGATAGCCGCGCGCGAAATCGAGCAGGTTGCCGTAGACGTCTTCGAAATCCCAGGGATCGGCGATCGGCAGCGCGTGCGGCACCACGGCGGTTTCGGGCGAGACCGAGGCGATGTCGGCAGTCACGCGGCCAACCAGATCATCGAAGCGGCCGCTGTATAGCAACTCGAGCCGGTCGATCACCACATCTTCATACTGCGTCAAAGCCACGGTGGGGCGCCACTTTTCCCAACGGCCGCTGCCCTTGCCGCTATCCAATTGGGTACCGATGAAGCCGATGACGACGATCTTTTTCTTTTTCATTTTGGATAAATAATTATCTTTTAAGATAAATATACCATATAGAGTGCGCCCGGCAAACATCCTGCCCCTGGGGCGATGATTCCACAAAACCCTTATCGCTCAAGCACTTGCTTCAGGGAGGCCACGTCGGGACGACAGCTGGCACAGCGTTTGCGATATAGCCGGTCAGAGGCTTGCAGGCGAGAAGATGTAAGCCCAAGCCGAAACCTGGAACAATCAGTCAAAAAAACGGACAATCGCATGACCATGAAATCAGAACAATACGAAGTGATGGACGTCGAAGGCGGGCGCCATGTGAAGATGTGGACCAAGGGCGTGCCGGTGGAGAGCGAGGCCAAGCAGCAGCTCGCCAACACCGCCAAGCTGCCCTTCATCTACAAGCATATTGCCGTGATGCCGGACGTGCACCTCGGTAAGGGTTCGACCATCGGCAGCGTGATCCCGACCCTGGGCGCCGTGATTCCGGCGGCGGTGGGTGTCGATATCGGCTGCGGGATGATGGCGGCCAAGACCACGCTGACGGCGAACGACCTGCCCGATAATCTGGGGCCGCTACGTTCAGCCATCGAGAAGGCTGTGCCGCACGGTATGTCGCCAAAGACGCGCGGCTTCAAGGGGCGCGACAAGGGTTCGTGGGAGACGCCGCCTTCGGCCATCGACGCGGCCTGGATGGGCTTGAAGGATGAGTTCGACGCGATCTGCCAAAAGACGCCGAAGCTGAAGAACACCAACAACTACCGGCATCTGGGAACCTTGGGTGGCGGCAACCACTTCATCGAAGTGTGTCTGGATGAGGTAGGTTTCGTGTGGTTCATGCTGCACTCGGGTTCGCGCGGCGTGGGTAACGCCATCGGGTCGCACTTCATCGAGCTGGCCAAGGAGGATATGCGCAAGCATTTCATCAACCTGCCCGATCAGGATCTGGCTTATCTGCCCGAAGGGACCGAGCACTACCAGGACTACATCGATGCGGTGAGCTGGGCACAGAGGTTTGCGCGCACGAACCGCGATGTGATGATGCAGAACCTGATCGCCGCAGTGCGCAGCGTGATCACGAAGCCGTTCGAGACCCATGTCGAGGCGGTGAATTGCCATCACAACTACGTGCAGAAGGAACACCACTTCGGCCGCGACGTGCTGGTGACGCGTAAGGGTGCGGTGTCGGCGCGCGCCGGGGAGCTGGGTATCATTCCGGGTTCGATGGGAGCGAAGAGCTTCATCGTGCGCGGAAAGGGTAACGCCGACAGCTTCCACAGCTGCAGCCACGGCGCAGGCCGCACCATGAGCCGTACCGAAGCGAAGCGCCGCTTCACGCTGGAAGACCAGGTGAAAGCGACCGAGGGCGTGGAGTGCCGCAAGGATAGCAACGTGATCGACGAGATCCCGATGGCCTATAAGGACATCGATGCGGTGATGCATGCGCAGGAAGCCCTGGTGGAAGTGGTGCATACGCTGAAGCAGGTGGTATGTGTTAAAGGTTGAAGGCGGCGCCGCAAGGCGCTGCCGATTGAAGAGAAAGAGAAAAACAAAATGATCGTGTTGGACGGTTCGACCGGCGAGGGCGGCGGTCAGATCCTGCGCAGTGCGCTTGCCCTGTCGATGATTACGGGTTTGCCGTTTCGTATTGAGAATATTCGCGCCAATCGGCCCAAGCCGGGCCTGATGCGGCAGCATCTGGTTGCGGTGCAGGCGGCGGCGCAAGTGTGCGGCGCGGTGTTGGACCATGCCGAAGTCGGCACGCGTGTACTCGATTTCGTGCCGGGTAAAATCCGGGGCGGGCGCTACGAGTTTGCCATCGGCTCGGCGGGAAGCTGCGCCTTGGTATTGCAGACCATATTGCCTTCGCTGCTGTTTGCCGATGGGCCATCGCAAATCCGCATCAGCGGCGGCACGCACAATGCCAAGGCGCCGCCGATGCAGTTTTTGCAGCGCGCTTTTCTGCCTATCCTGGCGAAAATGGGTGCGAAGATCGATCTGCAATTGCTGCGCTATGGGTTTTACCCGGCGGGCGGCGGCATCGTCGCGGCCACGATCGAGCCTTGTGCGCAGCTGCAGGCAATCGAGTTGATGGAGCGCGGGGAACGCAAGCGTGCCTATGCCGAAAGCCTGGTTGCCAATGTGCCGTTCAACGTCGCCAAGCGCGAATTGGAAACCGTGGGCCGCGCATTCGGCTGGGACGAGTCGCAATTGCAGGGTCGTGAACTGCAGGATGTGCATGGTCCGGGCAATGCGCTGCTGTTGAGCTTCGAGTATGAAAACGTCAGCGAAGTAATCTGCGCATTCGGCGAGAAAGGTGTGCCGGCTGAAACCGTCGCCATGACGGCTGTTGGCGAAGCACGGCGCTACCTGGCTTCGGACGCCGCCTTGGGCGAACATCTGGCCGACCAGGTGATGTTGCCTATGGCCCTGGCCGGCGGCGGCGCGTTCACTGCGGCAACCATTTCGCAGCATACGTTGACCAATGCCAATGTGATCGAGAAATTCTTGCCGGTGTGTTTCATGTTCGAGAAACGCGACAACTTGAGCGAGGTGAAAATACAACGCGTGTGAACTTGAGAATTGACAGCGTGGCTATACATGCAGCAGAATCGCACCTCAGCAATTTAATCAACCCATTTTCGAAAGGACGGGCCATGCCACGTACGGCTAGCAAGAACAGCAAGACAACATAGCCCCGCGCGGCAAGCTCGGGGCACGGCGCCAAGCGCCGACCCGAGCCGGTCGTCTACCTTCAGACCCCGGTGAGGAAACTCGCCGGGGTTTTGTTTTTTGCACGACGCAAAATCATGCAAGACAGACACCGGCATAACAAACACGAGTAGGTGAGTTATGCCCATCAAACAAAGCCTGCACAAGGGGCTGGTACCTGTGCACATTTATACCGACGACATCGATCACGACGCTTTGCAGCAGTTACTCAATGTTGCGAGCCTGCCCATCGTCTATCCGCGTGTGGCGGCCATGCCTGACGTGCATTTCGGGACCGGTGCAACCGTCGGCAGCGTGATCCCAACGCGTGGTGCGATCATTCCGGCGGCAGTCGGCGTCGACATCGGCTGCGGCATGAATGCCGTGCGCACCACGCTGACGGCCAATGATTTGCCTGACAGCCTGGCGCGGCTGCGCAGCGCCATCGAGGCGCGCGTGCCGGTCGGCTTCGAGCAACACGAGTGGAACAAGGTGCGCGGCTCGGCGCATGCGCGCGTGGGCCGGCCCCTGAACGACCGACTCGACCGCATCGTGGCCAAGCATAAGGGCATCTTGAAGATGCAGCACAAGTTTGCCCAGACCTGGATCTGCCAGCTGGGCACCTTGGGCGGCGGCAATCACTTCGTTGAAGTTTGCCTCGATGAAGAGCAACGCGTGTGGATCATGCTGCATTCCGGTTCACGCGGCATCGGCAACGTGATCGGGCGCTACTTCATTTCGGCTGCCCGCAAGGACATGATGCGGCATCAGGTGCGACTGCCGGATCGCGATCTGTCCTATTTCAGCGAGGGCTCAGAGTGGTTCGATGATTACGTCGAGGCGGTTGATTGGGCGCAGGACTACGCCATGATCAACCGGCGCGAGATGATGCGCCGTGTGGTCGATGCCATGGCGGAACATCTGCCGGCTTTCAAACTCGATGGCGAGGCGATCAATTGCCATCACAATTATGTGGCGATTGAGGAGCACGCCAACGAAAAGCTCTATGTCACACGCAAGGGCGCAATTTCGGCGCGCCTGGGCGAGCTTGGCATCATTCCCGGTTCGATGGGGGCTAAGAGCTATATCGTGCGCGGCAAGGGCAACCCGGATTCGTTCTGCTCGTGTTCACACGGCGCGGGGCGGCGCATGAGCCGCAGCGAGGCCAAGCGCCGCTTCAACCGTTTCGATATGGAAGAACAGACGCGCGGCATCGAATGCCGCAAGGACGGCGGCGTGGTCGATGAGATTCCCGCGGCGTACAAGGACATCGATGTGGTGATGGCACACCAAAGCGATCTGGTAGACGTGGTGCACACGCTGCGCCAGGTTGTATGTATCAAAGGATAAACCATGAAGATCAAGATACCGGCAATCAAGCCACCCAAACCACGTAATCCGGTCGCGCTCCCCGCCCGGCAGCGCAAGGCCGGCAGCCACGCGGCATACAACCCGCGGCGCGAGGAGCGCCGCATTGCGAAACAGGAATTGCGCCTGCACTTGATGGGACGCAGGGAGGATTATGATGCGTGAAGATATGTTCAAAGTGATTGTGGAACGGCCGCGGCTGCTCAAGAGCACCGTCTACTGCGCGGACGGCCGCAACTACCGAAATCAGGAAGACGCCCCGACACGGTTCGGCATGAAAAAAGGTTACGGCAACACCAAGTGGCTCAACGAAAATCTGGCGCCGCTGCAACGGTTTTTGTAAAAGCAGGTTGGCCGGCCGTGGGACAAGGTGTACAGCGAGATTCGCGCCGTGATCGATCCGCGCAGCACCGTGAAGCAGCACATCCTGCAGCATTTGGAAGATTTTGTATCCATTCATACCCGCTGGATCGAGGCTGGACGCGGCGGGGAAGTCTGGGTCGGCGCGCGATACGGCAAACAAGTGCCGCTGTCGGATTCCCGCGTGCAATTGTATGTCCACCCGCGTACCGGCATTCTGTCGCGCAACCGGCAATACAAATCCTGGGTCGACAAACGCCGGGAATCGCAAGCGGTCGAACAGCAGCAGGTAAGGGAACGCCGACGCGTGGTCTCCGATTTCATTCAATTATTGCGACTCGATGATCTTTGGTATCAGGTCGAGCTAGGCTTACTGCCTGCGCCGAGAGCGCTGCCACGCGGGGCCGCAGACAAAAGCAAAGCGAAGCTGGCTCATGACTATCTATGGGATTGCGTGGAAAATCGCCTGGTCAGCCTGGAAGCTCGATCTCCGGAGGGCCAACGATCCGCTCAAGCGCGACGGCACCTTTACGGTGACGCGCGGCTGTATGCAAAGTCGAAGCGCCAGCTATGCGCCAAGGAACTCAAAAAACACAGTATCGCAAATAAGGCCCTCTCGGGCCTTATTCGTTTCTGGCGGGGGCTGTGCCATCGGATCGGCGCAGGCCGAACCATCTTCCCCATGTTCGGCGCCGGCCAGCGCCGGCCAGCCAGGCGCTTCAGTATCGTCAGGCACTACGTCAGGAAGCAGGGCTTGCTACCGCGTTGAAGATACTGGCTGAGCGCGCAGCAGTGCGACATCATGAAGCAACCACCTTGGAGTCCCGTCATGCCGCGCCATCTGCCTACCCTGTTCACGCTGGCCATCTGTGCCGCTTTCCTGTTGCACGGTCCGATTGCACAATTCGCCGATTATCATCAATTTGCCGACCAGACGCGCATCGCCGGTATCGCGCATGCCGGCGACGTATTGTCGAACCTCGGATTCGCCCTGGTTGCAGTTTGGGGAGTTTGGCGGCTGCGCCCATTCTTCTTCAGCGGCGCCTGCCAGCCCGGCCGCTATGGCTACGGCTTGTTCTTGGCAGGCCTGCTGGCAACAGCCATCGGTTCGAGCTATTACCACCTCGCGCCGGACAATGCACGGCTGGTCTGGGATCGCCTGCCCATCGCGCTCTCGTGCGCCGGATTGCTTGCTGCGGTACGTGCAGAGTGCGGCATCGCCACCGGCGAAGGCCGCGAAACGCTGGCCTTGGCCCTCTTAGCCGTTGCCGGCGTGCTATGGTGGCGCATTACCGATTTGCACGGCGCGGGAGATTTGCGCTGGTATCTGTTGTTCCAGATCCTGCCGCTGGTCTTGATTCCGCTATGGCAGGCCGAGACCGGCGTACCAAGCGCAAGGCGCCGGGCGATATTTACCGCGATAATCCTTTATGCCGCCGCCAAGCTGGCCGAACTGTACGACTACCAATTGCTCGCGCTTTTGGGCGTGATCAGCGGGCATACCCTAAAGCACCTTCTCGCCACGCTTGCGGCGGCGGTCCTGCTACCGCAAGCGGAAAGGGTCACTTGCAAGCGCGGCGGAATAAATGCAACTTAACCGCCGTTCAAGAGCTTTTTCTTGATCTGATCGAATTCAGCATCCGTAATGATGCCGCGCTTGCGCAAATCGTCGTAACGCAATAGTTCGCCATAGAGATCCTTGCCTTGGCCCACTGCGGCCGGCGTACTGGGCGCGGCAACAGCCGCTGCTTTGGCCGCAGGTTCCGCCGCCGCCCCGACCTCAAGCGACTTCGCCTCGGCTGGGTCGACCAGGCGGAATTCATAGGTCACGTTGGTGTAGCCTTCCGGCGCAATCAGGTGATTTTCCTTCATCGCCACTTGCACCGCCGCCATGCCGCGACCGGCGGCGAACCGGTTCGCTTCGCGGATGAGATCGGCCTTGGTTGTGCCGATATTGTCGAAGCTGCCGCCGCGATCGGTGCGGCTCAGCGTATAGGTATCGCCGCCCGTGGCGACAATACCGGGATTGCTGGCGCAGCCGGCCAGCACAAATACGAGTACGGCTGCCAATTGTTTTGCTAAGTTCATGATGTCCCCTACTTGTTGATGGTGGTTTCTACTTCACTCTCTGCTCCGTTTCCGGATCGAACAACACGGCCTTCGACAGGTCGAACGCCAATGTCATGCCTTGCCCCGGCAGGGCAGCCGCGCGCGGATGCACGCGGGCCGTGACGCGGGCGCCATTGAATCGCGCAAACACCAGCGTGTCCGGGCCGGTTGGTTCGCTCATCTCTACCGTGCAACGCACCTCCACGGCGGCACGTTCGCCCTCGCCGTCGCCGCCCCCGGCACCATCGGCACGTCTTGCGCTGCCGGCGTCGGTCACGTGTTCCGGTCGCACGCCGAGGATGACTTCGCGGTCGCGCCAGGCTTCGAGCGCACTCGTGCCGAGGCTATGCGTATCCAAGGGCAGCGGGGTAAGCTGCCCGCCATGCTCAAGCTCGAATGCATGGCCGGCGCCGTGCGCAACGACCTTGCCGCGCAGGAAATTCATCGACGGCGAGCCGATGAAGCCGGCCACGAACAGGTTGTCGGGCCGGTCGTAGATCTGCTGCGGATTGCCAAACTGCTGCACCACGCCGTCCTTCATCACAGCGATGCGGTCACCCAGCGTCATGGCCTCGATCTGGTCATGCGTGACGTAGACGATGGTGGTGCCGGTGCGCTGGTGCATCAGCTTGATCTCGGCGCGCATTTCGACGCGCAGCTTGGCGTCCAGGTTGGACAGCGGTTCGTCGAACAGGAACAGTGCCGGTTTGCGTGCCAGCGCCCGGCCCATCGCCACGCGCTGGCGCTGCCCGCCCGAGAGCTGCGCCGGGCGGCGGTCGAGCAGGTGCGTGATCTGCAGCATCTCGGCCACGCGCGCGATTTCCTTCTCCTGCTCAGGCTTGGGCACCTTCTTTACGCCGAGGCCGAAGGCGATGTTTTGCCGCACCGTCATCGAGGGATAGAGCGCGTAGGACTGGAACACCATGGCGATGTCGCGGTCCTTCGGCGCAAGGCGATTGACCACGCGCCGCCCGATGGCAATCTCGCCCGCCGTCACTTCTTCCAGACCGGCGATCATGTTCAACAAGGTCGACTTTCCCGAACCCGAGCCGCCGACCAGGATCAGGAACTGCCCGTCGTCGACGTCGATGTTCACCCCTTTCAAGACTTCATTGCCGTTGGGGTAGACCTTGCGGATGTCGCGTATCGATAAACTTGCCATGGATGCTTTAACCTTTTACTGAACCGGCGGTCAGGCCGCGCACGAAATAGCGCCCCGCGACCAGATAAACGAACAGGGTGGGCGCGGCCGCAATGATGGCCGCCGCCATGTCGACGTTGTATTCCTTGACCCCGGTCGTGGTGTTGACGAGGTTGTTCAGGGCCACCGTGACCGGCGCCGCCTGTCCACCGGTGAACACGACGCCGAACAGGAAGTCGTTCCAGATCTGCGTGAATTGCCAGATGACGGAGACGACAAAAGTCGGCCCCGATATCGGCAGCACAATCTTGCGAAAAATCAGGAAGAAGCCGGCGCCATCGATGCGCGCCGCCTTGATCAATTCCTCGGGCACGCTGACGTAGTAGTTGCGGAAGAACAGCGTGGTGAAGGCAATGCCGTAGACCACGTGCACCAGCACCAGGCCGGCGGTGCTGCCGGCCAGCCCGACACGGCCCAGGAGCCCCGCCATGGGCAGGATCACGACCTGGAACGGAATGAAGCAACCGACCAGCAGTCCGGCAAAGATCGCTTCCGAACCGCGAAAGCGCCAGTGCGCGAACACGTAGCCGTTCAACGCGCCGACCGCCGTGGAAATCAGCACCGACGGCACCACCATCTTGACCGAGTTCCAGAAGAAGGGCTGCAAACCCTCGCAAGTCACGCCGGTGCAGGCGGATGACCAGGCCTTGGCCCAGGCCTCTGCGCTCCAGCTATGCGGCAGCGACAGCAGATTGCCCGCACGCAGTTCGTCGAGCGACTTGAACGAGGTCGAGAGCATGACGTAAAGCGGCGCGATGTAATACAGCGCCAGTAGCGCCAGCATGGCGTATAGCGCCACTCGCCCGGCAGTGAGGGGTCCTTTCATCGCGCCGCCCTCGCACTCTTCGTTTCGAGATACATCAGCGGCACCAGCACGGCGACCACAGTGGCCAGCATCATCATGGCCGACGCCGAACCCACGCCCAACTGGCCGCGCGTGAAGGAGAATTGATACATGAAGATGGCCGGCACCGAAGACGATGTACCCGGCCCGCCTGCCGTCAGCGCCATCACCAGGTCGAAGCTCTTGATGGCGATGTGAGACAGGATCAGGAGCACACTGAAGAAAACGGGCCGCATGGCCGGGATCACGATGCGGCGGTAGATCGTCGGCAAGGCCGCGCCGTCGACTTGCGCGGCCTTGATGATTTCATCGTCGATGCCGCGCAGGCCGGCCAGGAACAACGCCATGACGAAGCCCGACGACTGCCATACGCCGGCAATCACCACGGTGTAGATCGCCATGTCGGGGTCGACCAGCCAATCGAACTGGAAGCTGGTCCAACCCCAGTCATGCATCAGCTTTTCCAGGCCCAGGCCGGGATTGAGCATCCATTTCCACGCCGTGCCGGTGACGATGAAGGACAGGGCCATGGGGTAGAGATAGACCGCGCGCAAGGCACCCTCGGCGCGAATTTTCTGATCGAGCAGGATGGCCGCGAACAGCCCGATGGCGATGCTGACGCCGATGAACAGCGAACCGAAGATGAAGAGGTTCTTGACCGACGTCCACCAGCGCTCGTTGTCCCACAGCGTCTGGTATTGCGCGAGACCGGCGAACTCGAAGTTCGGCATCAGGCGCGACGCCGAGAACGAAAGATAGGCGGTCAGGAAGATGAAGCCGTAGACGAATACCAGGCTGGCAAAGAGGGTGGGAGAGAGCACCAGCCGCGGCAGCCAGCGGTCCAGCGTGAAACGTAGCGACATAGATTCAATCGGTAAAACTGGAGGGAGGAGACAGGGCCCGAAGGCCCTGCCTGATCAGGAAAAGTGCGCCGGGGACACGGCCCACCCCTCCGTCACCTGATTTTTGCCGCTTTGGCGAGAGCCACCGTCGCGTCCTTGGAACTCATGTTGGAATTCATGAATTTCGCAATGACGTCCACGATGGCCCCTTGCGTAGCCGATGGAATGGCCATGCCGTGGGCAAATGAGGGAACCAGGCCGCCGTTCTTGCTGGTGGCGTCCATATCGTTCATCGATTTGATCGCGCATTCGTCGAACTTGTCGCGCGGCACGCCGGAACGCACCGGGATCGAGCCCTTGTTCAGGTTGAACACTTCCTGAAACTTGGTACTCATGATGGCATTGGCCAAGGCGAGCTGGCCCTTCTGCGCATCGGCATCCTTTTGCGTGAACATGGCGAACGAATCGATGTTGAAGGTGAAAGCGTGTTCCGTGCCCGGCGCTGCGGCACACAGGTAATCCTTGCCCGGCACCTTGTTGGCTGCCGCGAATTCGCCCTTGGCCCAGTCGCCCATGAACTGGAAGCCGGCCTTGCCGTTGATGACCATGGCGGTGGCGAGATTCCAGTCGCGGCCCGGCGAATCCTTGTCGATGTAGCTGCGGATCTTCGTCATGGTGTCGAACGCCTTGATCATGGTCGGGCTGGTCAGCGCGTTCTGGTCGAGCTTGACGATGGCCTTCTCGTAGAAATCGGCGCCGCCCACGCCCAGCACGACGGTTTCGAACACGGTGGCATCCTGCCAGGGCTGCCCGCCGTAGGCGATCGCGACGCCGCCGTTCTTCTTGATCTTGTCGGCGTCCTGGAAGAAGGCATCCCAGGTGGTCGGCATGCTGGTGATGCCGGCCTTGGCCAGCACTTCCTTGTTGGCCCAGACCCAATTCACGCGATGCACGTTGACCGGTGCCGCAACGTAGTGGCCCTGATACTTCATGATGTCCGATACGACCTTGGGCAAGAGGCTGTCCCATTTGCCCGGCACGGCCGCCGCGTCGATGTTGGCCAGCACGCCTTCCTGCGCCCATTCCTGGATCGTCGGACCCTTGATCTGCGCCGCTGCCGGGGCATTGCCCGAAATCACGCGCGCCTTCAGGGCCGTCATGGCGTTTTCACCGCCGCCGCCGGCCACGGCGAAGTCTTTCCAGTCGTAGCCGTCTTCCTTCAGGATCTGCTTCAGCGCCGCGGCCGATTTGGCTTCACCGCCCGAAGTCCAGTAGTGCAGCACTTCGACTTCGGTGGCGCTGACGGTCGCCGCAAACGACATGGCGCAGGTGGCCGCCAGCATGCTGCAGGTGAGTTTGTTGAGTTTCATATTGTCTCCAGATTTTTTAGTAGGTTTGTACTGTCCGCCGCCCTCATGCAAGCGGCGGCATGACGATCCCGAATCGGTCCCTAAGCGCTTACCACCAGGCTTCGAGTTGCAGCCCGGCCGACGTACCTGCTGTCGCCGTGCCGTACACGCCCGGCGTGGTATTGGCGGCGTTGACCGCTGCGGCGGCGGCTTGATTCCAGGTCGCATGCGTGATGTACAGACGCAGTTCCGGACGTGCCCAATAGTTCGACGCCATGGTCAGGGTCGGTGCGATGGTGAACTTGTTGAGCCGCTCCGACGGACCGCCGGTCGGCGAGGTGACGTTGTCGAAGCCGAATTCGCCTTGCAGCTTGACGTGTTCGCCGAACGAATACACCGGACGCACGCCGAAGCTGGTCCAGCGCGAGGTGCCGATTGCCGTCGTGGTGCCGCCGAACGCCACCGGCGACGAGGCGTCACCCGTATCGCGCTGCATCAGGGCGATGATTTCCGCGCTGATTTCATGCGTCGGCTGAATCCATAGGTGATCGAAGATGCGCAGGCGCTTCACGCCCGAATCGGCATTGGTGGTGCCCGATTCGCCGACGCGGTCGCAGCAGATTTCATTGCTGGCGCCGGTGCCGGTGCCGGGACCGACGCCGTACTGGATGCCTACCGTGTTGCCGCCGCCGAACACGTCCTGGTTGTGGAAAAAGTTGATGTTGTAGCCGCCATGATCACCCTCGCCTTCGGCCGTGATGATGGTTGCTGCGATGTCGAGCTTGCCGCCCGGATTGACTGGCAGGCCGCGATAGATGAAGTTCTGCCGCACTGCCGCCGTGGTGGTGATGTAGGAGTCCGTGCTCGGCACATATTGCTGCGCGTTGTCGTTGTCCTTGAAGATGGCATAGCTGAAAGTGCCCGGCCCGGCCTTGATGTTGTTGACGCCGCCGCCGGTGCCGTTCATGTTGATGTATTGCAGGTCCATCATGTGGATGTCGGGACGGTAGTAATAACGTTCGCCGATCCAGGCCACGCCGCCGTTCAGGAAATCGAGGCCTTTCGCTTCGATGTAGGCCTTCGCCAGGCCGAGCGTGCCGCCGCCCGTGCCGAATTGCGAATTCGGGCTGTATTCGTTGGCCCACAAGGTGCCGGTGAACACCACGCCATCGTTCGGCGCATCGGCAGGCTTGGGGAAGTCCCAGCTATAACCGCCTTCGAAGTAGGCGTCGCACTCGTTGCCGAGGCGATATTTCATGGTGTTGCCGCCGAGGCCGAAGCAGCTTTGCGGACCGCCGACCGAGCTGGAACCGGCGCCGTCGCGCAGGTAGCCGTGGAAACCGACCGAATCGTCGCCGCCGTCGCCCGCATGGGCCATCCCTGCGGCGAGCCCGAAGATAAGCGCCAATGACAGCGCCTTCAAACTGAGGTTTTGCATGATGTCTCCTGTTGGAATTGTTTGCCTGCTGCCAGCGAAAACCGAGAAGCAGCCTGCAGCGAGCGAAAGTTAGCACCGGGGAAAATGTGATGCCAAATAGTCAGGAGAATCGGGGCGTTGCAATGATAAGATGTTGATTCTGTTGAGCTTTGCCGATGTTGCACTGCGTTTTGTTACTTACATTTCCTTACGCAGGGGCCTTGCCCAAAAATTGGGCAAGCGCTGTTTTTCCCTGCGCCGATGCGGCTTTCGGGTGATTTCCCGGCGCGCAAGGTAGTGCAATAAAAGCTCACACTTCATTACAAAAAGGCAGGCATGCTTACGCGCTTGGCTGTTGCAGGATCGGCTATAGTTGCGGGAACCTGACGCGCTTTGCATGCATGAGCGCGGCAGGTGACGGAGACGCGAGGGGAAAAACGATGGGCAGTAGAACAATATCGTTGCCACTCAGGAAAATTGAACGACGACAGGGATGGCACAAGACATCCCCGATGCGGCATTTACTGGCAGTGGCGTTGCTCGGTTGGGCAGGTGCGCAAGCACAGGCCGAGCCGCTGCAAGTGCTGCACTGGTGGAAATCGACCAGTGAGCACAAGGCCATCGATCTGCTTGCAGCAAGCCTGGCTGCAGAAAACGTCGTGTGGCACGAGTCGCTGATCCCTTCCGGTTCGGGCAATGGCGCGACAATCGTGTTGAAAAGTCGTGTCCTCGCCGGCGACGCCCCCGACGCGGCGCAATTGAACGGCCCCGTCATCGGCGAATGGGCCGAATTGGGCCTGCTGGTCGATCTGGACAAGGTTGCCGAAGCCGGCAAGTGGGACAAGCTGCTGTTCCCCGAAGTGGCAACCTGGATCAAGCCGCACGGCCACGTGGTGGTGGCGCCGATCGGCATCCACCGCATCAACACCCTGTTCACCAACCGCAAGATCTTCAATCAATACGGCCTGACGCCGCCGCAGACCTGGGATGAATTCGAACGCGTCGCCGCCAAGCTGCACAAGGCCGGCGTGCCGGCGCTGGCACAGAGCAGCGAACCGTGGCAACTTGCGACCTTGTTCGAATCGCTGGTCCTCGCCGAAGGCGGCGCGGCCTTTTTCCGCGACGTATTCGTCGTCAAGGATCCCGCCGCCTATGCCGATCCGCGTTTCGCCCACGCCTTGCAGCGCCTGCGCAGCTATAAGCAATGGATGGCTGCGCCGATCCAGGACGCGCTGTGGCAGGACGTGACGCGCCAATTCGTCGACGGCGGCGCCGCCATGATGGTCATGGGCGACTGGGCCAAGGGTGAATTGAATGCCTGGGGCTTCGCCACCGACGGCGCATTCGGCTGCCAGGCCGCGCCGGGTACGGCCGACTACCACCTGTTCGACATCGACACGCTGGCCATGTTCGCCGGTGCAAATATGCATCGCAACGCGCAGTTGAAACTGGCCCAGGCCGCCATGACGCCCGCGCTGCAGGAAGACTACAACCAGATCAAGGGCTCGATACCGCCGCTGCGCAATCCCGACTTCGCCAAGATGGATAGCTGCGCGCGCGATTCGTGGAAAACCTTTGCGCGAGGATCCGCCGCGCAGGTGCCAAGCTTTTCGCACCACATGGCCACCGACGACACCTCGCGCGACGCCATCATGGGCGAGCTGCACCGCTTCTTCATGGACGACGGCGTGGCCGTCGCCGACACCCAGCGCCGCCTGGAGACGATGGCGCGCGTACTCACAAAAATCGGTATGAAAGACAATGCGCAAAATCCTCATCGTTGACGACGACCAGAAAACCCGCACGCTGCTCAAGACCTATCTCGAAAAAAACCAGTACGAGGTCAGGCTGGCGCACGACGGCGAGACCTTCCTGACCGAATTCCAGCGCTACGGCGAAGATCTCTCGCTCGTGATCCTCGACGTGATGCTGCC
>OUWB010003043.1_pt3 | contig 18518 bp, 17 predicted proteins | sample 1779821 | NCBI WGS metagenome assembly OUWB01 (sample SAMEA3914806, study PRJEB12502) | metagenome | biome: forest; material: soil | place: Canada | collected 2011-08-03 | depth 0.1 m
CCCCTCAGTCAGGGCTGCGCCCTGACAGCTCCCCCGCTTCGCAAGGGAGCAAAGAAAACCATAGGCGCCCCGACCCTATCGCCAGATCTGCGGCCCCTGACGGCCGAAACAGCGTTCCCGCCAAGCCTCGGAGAAGTCGCCCGGCGTGGAGAAATCCTCGACCTGCGCCCAGTTCGCCGAGCTGATGAAGCGCTGGTAGCCGATATAGGCGCCCGTGGGATTGACGCTGTTGACCTGGCCGCAAAAGCTCACGCTCTGGGTGTCCGCCGAGACGACCGTCAGCACGTCCCGATACAGCAGCCCGCGCGACTCCGGCATATAGGCTTCCAGGGCCCCCTGCGCGGCCGCCTTCTGGCTCTCCAGATAGGCGCTGTCGCCCGGCGCCAGCTTGGCCGTGGGTGTCGAAGCCGCCGTCTCGGCCTGACTCGGCGGCGGCTCGAGCGGGCGGGCGGACCCGTCGGCCGGTTTCGCGGAGCCGGCCCCCGCCTGGGCTTGGGCCTGCGACGGCGCGGCGGGCGGCTGCGATAGCGCCGCTTCCCGGTTCAGCTCCCAGGCGATCAGCCCGCCCACGCCGGCCAGCACCGCCACGCCGGCCAGCATCAGCCGCATCGTGCGCCGCCGTACGTGCGCCGGGCCGGACGAGCCGGCGGCGGCGGCCCCCTGCGGAGAGGCGGTGTCGAACCGGCGAATGCGGTCGTCCACCCAGTCCAGCTGGCTGGGCGCGGCGGCTGGTCCACGCCTCTGCGCGGCGCGGTCGATCAGATCGCGCGGGTTCGGCCCCCCGACGATTTTGCGGATAGCCTCTTCGAAGGGTTCTTTTTCCATCAGTCGTTCAGGCGGTTCCGAAGTCGTGGGACGGACCGGGTCGGCGGCGGGTCAGCCGGGCGGCGACGCCAAGCGATGCGGGCGGGGCGCGGGTCGGCGATCAGGACCTTGCCGGCCTGCAGATCGACCCGCTCGCGACCGGATAGCTCCGCCATTCCCGCCCTCGCCCAAGTGAGCATTTCCTCGATTTTCCAAGACCTAAGCCTGGGCGCGTAAAAAAACCGTTCTTGGGGTCTGAGAACGGGGGTTTGGAGGGCCGAGCAATTCTTTGGTCAGGCGTTCAACCTGGCGAGGATGACCCGGCAGGTCTTGCGGTTGAGCCGGCGTATGAAGGGCGAATACTGTCGGCGTCCCGCTGAAGGCCCGCCACGCGCCTCAATTGCCGCCACGCCCGCCGGGCGACAGGCCCCGGCGCGCGGCTGGGCGCGAGGCGCTGGTTTGAATGGGGGAGAGGTCGGCATAGCGCAGAGGTTGTGGGCGACCGTGGCGCGTGCAGTTCGGGCTCACGGTCGATGCTGGCCATGCCAGGCGCGCATTCGCAGCCCCTACGACAACATCAAATGCCCCTGGCGCAGAACCCCGGCGGCGCGGAATGCCTTGAGAACGTCTTCGTTGATCATAGGGTTTGGATAGCGCGTCGGGGGCGTGCGGAAGGTGGTTGGAAATTGGGCTCGCGGCAGACAGCAGGAAGGTCGTTCTTGGATATCCGATTAAAGTGTTCGCTAGCGACAGTTCCGCCGCCTCATATGAGGCAGAGCTTCAGAATGCAAATCTGATTCCTATAGTCCTGTAGCGCCGTGGTATTCGGCGCGCGAAACCCAGGCATCGAATACCTCGTCCGACAACGCTGGATCGCCCCCCCCGAGCAGCGGCGGCGTGAACGAGACGCGACCGTCACGCCAGCGAACTTGTCCAAGGCGCCGGCCGCGATACATCAAATCTGCGCCTTCGCGGTTGTGATAGGCAAACGAATACCCAAACTGCGGCATCTGGCCGACGTGCTGTGCCTTTGAACGAAGCCGATTATGGTCGTAGAGCCTGAGGAACGACAGGAACTGTTCAAGAGATTCAACGGCTGCGCTCAGCCTGACGCCGGCGCCGGCGCCATTTCCCGCGATAAACTGAACTCCTGCGCTTTCGAGCGTAGTCATAAGCATCTCCGTCGTCGCATTCCTGGGCACCCCGATGCCCGCCTCGAACTGCCGGACGGTGACCACGCCGACGCCAGCGGCGTCAGCGAGTTCCTGCTGTGACCAGTCGAGAAGCGCCCTGGCGGCGCGGCATTGGGCGGAAATCATAGGCGAATCTAACCCATTTCATCGAAAAACGATAGAATTATCGTAAAAAGTCACCGCCATCGAGTGCGTGGTGGCAGGACGGAAGAGAACCTAATAGGAACCGTTGCACCCTGATCCATCCGTTGCAACCATGCCAATTATCAATTCCGTCAGACCGGTATCGCCGCTTCCAGAGCTGACACGTCTGATCGAGCCAGGCGTCCTCGGATATTACACTCATTTTGAATCTACCGAGATATTTGCACTCCGTGACGGGCATGAGCACGCAGTTAATATATTAACCATCCTAGTTGCCGAAGAATACAATAATTCATCTCAGGCTGACGCAACGCCGAGATACCTTAACCCACAAAGGATCAAACTCTCCGGACTGAAGAATTGGACGTTCGGGATTCGCCGATACACGCGACCTATAGCGGAATTACTGCCAGCCCTCGCGACGATCGAAGCCGGCAGCGCGTGGCAATCCTGCGGCGAACCGCTTGGCGGAGGCAAGTTAACGCCGATGCCATTCCAGTTCTTGCCACCGGACAACGGCGCACCCGTTGCACTCAACGCAGCCTCCAAGAACAACTTCTGGAATGGCTGCCATATTTTCGAGTGGTCGGACCAGAGAAAAGATGAGTTCCAACCGTTATTTGACGACCCACCGCAGCTTCAACAGTTAACGGAGAAAATTCGAGAATTCGTGCCGATCACGCTTGCAGCTATTTCTGACCGACTCGGCAACCTCATTGTCCAGCTTCCAGTAACCGTGGTGATCGCGCGGTTCGGCCGACTCCGCGATACCGGCGACTTCACGATCGAAACGGCATGGCATCCAAAGGCCACGCCGCGATCTTTGACGGCTACCTGTGCGCTTGAACACGATGGAGTTGTGACCGGCTACGCTATGACCGCTGTAGCGGGCTCGGAAACGTTGCTGCCGATGCGTTCTGGCCGTGGTTTTCATCACGGATTTATTTGGGATGACATCAATCGGGTTGTGCTTGCTGCGACCGGGCAGGGCTCCTTTATCGGCACCATAGCGTTCAATATCCAATCGCCCGATCCTGAGCCACGAACGGTCTCCGTCATGCGACCGGATGGTTTACGCGACGAGAGGCGGATCGGCCTGATGAGGATGGCGGTACACAGCCTAGTTGGTGATCCTCATCCGGATGACAATGGTGGGTGGACCGCGACGCGTATGTATAGGGAGACAGCACGAAAGCTCGCCGAAGAGCGGCGATTCAAGGCTTATAAGCCAGCCGCCGGCAGCGACAGCGGCCACCAAGAAGCACTGGACGACGTGCGTCGCCTTATCATCCAATACGGAGAGGGGGGAGCGTGGCTCTGGGACCCATATTTGCGCGCGCGTGACCTCGTGGAGACTCTGTTCTATTGCCCTTATGCGAACGCCGATTTGCGCGCTCTAACGACGGAAAAGGCTGCCCGCCTAAGCGATTTGAGGCGCGACTTCGACGCCATCGATGGCAACTTACGAGGGTTACGTCTGGAATTTCGGGCTCGACGGAAAATCGGTTGGGATTTTCACGATCGATTTCTGATATTTCCCGCCGCGAGCGAGCATGGAGCATTAGCCTGGTCGCTCGGCGCGTCGGTAAACAGCGTTGGCAAAGCACATCATATTCTACAGCAAGTCGATAACGGCCAGCTTGTAATGGATGCTTTCGTCGAACTGTGGAACTTGCTTTCAGAGCCCGGTCAGCTGGTGTGGAAAAGATCATGATTGACGGCGCGGACATTTTTGCATCTGCAATGGTCGCGGCGGCTGCACCCGGCCCTGAAGAGTCGCCTGACGCGCTGTTAGCCGTCGTGGCAAAACTTGATGCTCCGCTGAATGCAGTCGCAGAACCAGAAGCGGGCTTCGAAATGTTTTCGGCGATGAAGCAATCATTTAGCTTTATGACTCTCGCACGGGCCGGCAAACAACCAAGTCCCGAGGATTTCGAGCGGCTCGTTGCACTCCTGCGTTGGCTGATGCGCGAATTTTCAGAGTGGCAGGCGGCATCCGACACAAAACGTAAGCAGTTGGCGGCACTCATCGTGACGGCCCAATTCGTTCAGATTGGCGGCAATTTTTGGGAGGCGGTCCCGAACGGGTCGCCTCCAAGCGACGATCTAGTGGATCAATTTGGCCACATTGCTGGCTCGATCAACAGCTCTTTTGTAGCGCGATTTGGCCAGCCGCCGATTTGGGAAGCGGAGGCGGTCGAACGATTTGAAAAAGCCGATGCTGCTGGCGAATGGGAGGCGATCGCAGAGGGCTGGCGTCTGATCGAGAATTCAACTCATCCTAGCGTCGTCGTGACCCAAAGCGTTCAATGCTTATGCCGGTTTTACCCTGATCGTCTCGCGCAGGCGGTTGTGGCTCTGCATCAGACCGCAGCGGTGATGATGGTTGTCCGTTCACTGCGCTCAGAGGACGCTTTCCGCCTCGCTGCCGCGACCACAAACCCATATGTCCAGTTCGCGGTGGTTTATGAAAAGGGGATCAGCAAGCCAGGCGCAGAGCAGACCACCGATACCGGCTATGATTTGCTGACGGAGATTTTGGTCAAGGTAGCTACCGATCCGCCGCGATGGGCAGCTTGGATGAAATTACTGAACCGAATCCCTATGTGGTTCAACACGATACAAAGGTCGTTAGGACGTGCGATAGCCGTAGTCGACGACACTGCCAGCCAAGCTTATATTGACACACTCCCTCTCCATTGGCCCAATGAAAATGGCCGCGAAGCTGTTAGTGAATGCCTGCGCGCGTTTCGAACGGCGGCGACGGAAGATCATCGTCGCCGCGTATGGACACAGGCCTACGCGCGCTGGGAAGCTTGGCGCTTCGATGCGGCCAATCCCATTGCGGACCTCATGAAGATCGCCCTGTCAGTGCTCGACTATGCAGTCGTTGGCTATGTTGTTGAATGCTTGGACGAAAAGGAGCAGCGCGACCGCCTCCTCACCATCAACGCCAAACTCGGAGTATGTGCCGATATATGGCACAATGATTTGTCGGCGTGCCTTTCCGAGTGGAACCGACTTCTATCAGAACTGCAACCTCTTATGCATGCCGCGGCCGCAATCCAAACAGGAGCGGACTGGCTCATGAAAGGAAGACAATACTTCCCGTTCGACCCCCAGGTTGATCGCTATGCCGCGATGAAATTCCATATGGTTAAAATTGTCGTACAACCGGTAGCTTGAGGGCCACACGTCACTCACTGTACTGCTTTCGATAAAGGCCTTGAGTTCCCCGTCCGCACGCAGCCCCACCCCCTACCCCCGAGCCCGGTCCACCGTCTCGATCGGCGGGCAGGCCCTCAGCGCGGCCTGGATGTTGGTCAGGTGCCGCGCATCGCGCACCTCGATGTCGAACTGGACGTCGAAGAAGTGGGAATGGCGGTGCAGCATGCGCAGGCCGACGATGTTACCGCCGGCTTCGCCGATGATCGAGCAGGCCTGGCCCAGGACGCCGGGGGCGTCGCGGATGGTGGCGGTCAGGCGGGCTTGCGAGAGGCTGTTCTTCTCGGCCTCGGGGGTCCATTGCAGGTCGCGCCACAGGTCGTCGCGATCCTCGAACTCGGCCAGGCGCGAGCAGTCGATGGTGTGCACGGTCAGGCCGCCGCTTTCGGGCTCCAGGATGCCGACGATGCGGTCGCCCGGCACCGGGTTGCAGCAGGTTCCGAAATGCAGCGACACGCCGGGCGTCAGCCCGCCGCCGCGCACGAACAGGCGCGCGCCCTTGCCGCTCTCGATGCGGCGACGGGCGGCGGCGGCGGCCTTTTCCGAGGCTTCCATGCCGGGGAAGGCCACGTCCAGCACCTGAGCCGGCGCCACGCGCCCGCGGCCCACGGCCTCGAACAGCTCGTCCTCGCCCGGCACGCCGAAGCGCTCGAAGGCCGGCTTGAGGTTGACGCCCGAGCGGTCCTTGCCGGCGCGCTCGAAGGTCTGGTCCACCGAGACCCGGCCCAGGCGGACGAAATCGTCCTTTTCGGTCTGGCGGATGTGGCGGCGGATGGCCGAGCGGGCGCGGCCGGTGACGGTCAGCGACTGCCATTCGGGGTGGGCCAGGGCCTTGGCGCCGCGCACCACCTCGACCACGTCGCCATTGACCAGCGGCGTGCGCAGGGGCCGCAGCTCGCCATTGATCTTCACGCCCACGGCGGTGTCGCCCACGTCGGAGTGGACGGCGTAGGCGAAGTCCAGCGGCATGGCCCCGCGCGGCAGGCTGATCAGCTGGCCCTTGGGGGTGAAGACGAACACCTGGTCGAGGAACATCTCCAGCTTGGCGTGCTCGACCAGCTCCTCGGCGTCGCCGCCGTGCTCCAGCACCTGGACCAGGTGGCGCAGGTTGGCCAGGGGATCGCGGCCGCCGGCCTGCTCCTGGGCCTCGGCGTCGAAGCCGTAGGATTCGTCCTTGTAGCGCCAGTGCGCCGCCACCCCCTCCTCGGCCACCCGCTCCATGGCCTCGGTGCGGATCTGCATCTCGATGCGCATGCCGCGCGGCCCGACCACGGTGGTGTGCAGCGAGCGGTAGTTGTTGCGCTTGGGGGTGGAGATGAAGTCCTTGAACCGCTCCGGCACGCTGGACCAGGCGCGATGGATCACGCCCAGGGCGCGGTAGCAGTCCTCCTCCGAGCCGACGATGACGCGGAAGGCGTAGATGTCGGACAGCTGGGAGAAGCCGATCGACTTGCGCTGCAGCTTGCGCCAGATCGAATAGGGGTGCTTCTCGCGGCCATAGACCCGGGCGGGGATGACCGCGGTCTCCAGCCGCTGGGAGATTTCGCTGCTGACCACCGCCACGGCCGGGCCCTGCTTGGCGCGCAGCACCTCCAGCCGGCGCACGATGGCGTCGCGGGCCACCGCGTTCAGGTGGGTGAAGGCCAGCTCCTCCAGCTCGGTGCAGATGCGCTGGCAGCCGATGGAGCGCGCCAGGGGCGCATAGATGTCCAGCGTCTCGCGGGCGATGCGCTCGCGCTTCTCCTGCCTGGAGATGAACTCCAGCGTGCGCATGTTGTGCAGCCGGTCGGCCAGCTTGACCATCAGCACGCGCACGTCGCGCGAGATGGCCAGGATGAACTTGCGCAGGTTCTCCGCCTGGCGGGTGTGCTCGGCGGCCAGCTCCAGGCGCGACAGCTTGGTCACGCCCTCGACCATCTCGCCGATCTCGGGGCCGAACAGCTCGTCGATGTCCGCCCGCGTGGCCGAGGTGTCCTCGATCACGTCGTGCAGCAGGGCGGTGACGATGGTGGCGGTGTCGAGGCGGTAGTCGGTGAGGATGCCGGCCACCTCGATCGGGTGAGCGAAATAGGGGTCGCCCGAGGCCCGGGTCTGCGAGCCGTGCATGCGCATGGCGTAGACATAGGCGCGGTTGAGCAGGGCCTCGTCGGCCGTGGGGTCGTAGCTCTTGACCTTGTCGATCAGCTCGTACTGGCGCAGCAGCTTGGGCCGCGGGCGCGCCTTGGACGCCTCGCCGGCGGGCGCAGGCGAATCGGCCGGCGCATCGCCGTCCAGGGCGTCGAGCTCGAAAGCCTCGGGCTCCACAGGTTCGGGAGCCCGGGCGGAGTCGGGTTCAGAGGCCATGGACCAGGACAGGGCCGCAGGATCGAGGGCGGCGGAGGGTTCCGCCGCAAGGACGTCGGGCGCTGGCGCCGGGGCGGTCAGTACCGCTCCTCTTGACCGCCGTCGCGGTCGCTCTGCAGGGCGCGGACCAGTTCCTGCTCGCTCATGTGCTGGTGCTGGGGATCGGCCAGCAGGGCCAGGGTCTCGGCCTCTTCCTCGGCGTCGGCGCGTTCGTCGACCCGCTGCAGGCTGGTGATCAGGCTTTCGCGCAGCTCTTCGGCGTCGATCACGTCGTCGGCGATCTCGCGCAGGGCGACGACCGGGTTCTTGTCGTTGTCGCGGTCGACCATGATCGACGAGCCGGCGGCGATCCCGCGCGCGCGGTGGGCCGACAGCAGCACCAGGCTGAAGCGGTTGGGAACCTTCTCGACGCAATCTTCGACGGTGACGCGAGCCATGAAATCCTCAAGTCCGGGAGTAGACCTCTCAAAGTAGAGGGCAAGCGCGCCTGTTGCAATCCCGCCCGGGGCGATTCACTGCGGCGCGGCGTCCCGCCCCACCTGGGCTGTGCCCGCGAGGTCACGCGCCGAGCGGCCTGAAACCGGGTGGATCCAGTCCGGCGCCGCCTCGGCCAGCGGCCCCATGACGAACAGCCGGTCGGCGGCGCGCGGGTGGGGCAAGACCAGGTCCGGCGCGTCGATCACCTGGCGGCCGTGGGCGATCAGGTCCAGATCGAGCGTTCGCGGGGCGTTGGGTTGGCTGCGCACCCGGCCGAAGGCGGTCTCGACCGCCAGCAGCCGCTCCAGCACCGCGCGCGGGGGCGCATCCGTCTCCACAAGGGCCACGCCGTTGAGATAGGGCGGCGCGGCGGGGTCGGGCCAGGCGGCTGAGCGCCACCAGCGGGAGCGGGCCAGCAACCTCAGGCCCTCGCCGGGAAGCCGGGCCAGCGCCGCCTCCAGCAGCGCCTCGACCGAGCCATGCGCGCCCTTGAGATTGCCGCCCAGTGCGATAACAACAGCCTCATCGTAGCGCTGAGTCATTTGATCCTGGAATTTCAACCGTAATGACCTTTTACCCCACCGACCGCATCGCCCTGTTCATCGACGGGGCCAACCTCTATTCCGCCTCCAAGAACCTCGGCTTCGACATCGACTACAAGAAGCTGCTCGACGAGTTCCGCAAGCGGGGGGTGCTGATCCGCGCCTACTACTATACCGCCTTGGTCGAGGACCAGGAGTATTCGCCGATCCGGCCGCTGGTGGACTGGCTGGACTACAACGGCTTTTCCCTGGTGACCAAGAGCGCGCGCGAATACACCGACGCTCAGGGCCGGCGCCGGTTCCGCGGCGACATGGACATCGAGATCGCCGTCGACATGATGGAGATGGCCCCGCACCTGGACCACATCGTGCTGTTCTCCGGCGACGGAGATTTCCGCCGCCTGGTCCAGGCCGTGCAGCAGCGCGGCGTGCGGGTGACCGTGGTCTCGACCATGAAGTCGCAGCCGCCCATGACCTCCGACGACCTGCGCCGCCAGGCGGACGCCTTCGTCGACCTGGCCGACCTGGCCTCGATCATCGGCCGGCCGGCGCGCGCGCCCCTGCCCCGCTTCATCCAGGGCGACCATGGCGACCCCGACCAGGATTGACACCGCCCAGCCCGAGCCGCCGCGCGACTGCCCCCTGTGCCCGCGCCTGGTGGACTATCGGCGCGAGAACCAGGCGCAGAACCCGGACTGGTTCAACGGCCCAGCCCCCTCGTTCGGCGATCCGCAGGCCCGGCTGCTGGTGGCGGGCCTGGCGCCCGGCCGCACCGGGGCAAACCGCACCGGCCGGCCGTTCACCGGCGACCACGCCGGCTGGCTGCTCTACGAGACCCTGATCAAGATGGGCTTCGCCCGCGGCGTCTATCAGGCGCGGCCCGACGACGGGCTGCAGCTTGTGGACTGCATGATCACCAACGCCGTGCGCTGCGCCCCGCCGGGCAACAAGCCGCTGCCGGCCGAGGAAGCCGCCTGCCGGCCGTTCCTGCGCGCCCGCCTCGAGGCCCTGCCCCGGCTGAAGGTGATCGTCACCCTGGGCGACGTCTCGCGCCGCAGCGTGCTGCGCGCCCTGGGCCTCAAGGCCTCGGCCGCCGAGGCCGGCCACGGGACCGAGACCCAGGTCGGCCCCTACCGGCTGATCAACAGCTACCACTGCTCGCGCCTGAACACGAACACCGGCCGCCTGACCCCGGCTATGTTCGAGGCGGTGTTTGAGCGGGCGCGGGCGGTATTGGCGCAAGCTTGAGCGCGCCCATGCCGGCCAGGGACCGGATGGCGATCGGATCGCCCTGGCCGGCCGCCTTCAGCAGCCAGACCTGCGCTTGCTTGGCATCGGCGGCCACGCCCCTGCCCTGCAGATAGCAGAGCCCCACGCATCGCTCCCCCGCAGCGTAGCCGAGGTCAGCCGCCTTGCGGCACCAGACCAGGGCCTGCGCCATATCCCGGCTGACACCGTCGCCCGTGGCGTAGAGCTCGCCGATATTGACCATCGCCGCCGGAGCGCCATGCGCCGCCGACTTCTGGAACCAGTCCATGGCCTGCGCCGTGCTGCGCGGCACGCCGAGCCCATCGCGATAGACCACGCCCATGGAGTTCTCGGCGTCGCGGTCGCCCTGGGCGACAGCCTTCTGCTCCCAGGCGACGCCCTTGGCGAAGTCGTGCGGACGGTCGGTGGCGATCAGGGCGTCGTCGCCCATCAGACGCTGGGCGGGGGCATAGCCCGCATCGGCCGCCTTCTGCAGCAGGGCGCGGCCCCGCTCCAGATCGCGCGGCGCATAGAAGCCGAAATAGGACATCTGGCCGAGCATGGACGTCGCCGGCATGAACCCGGCGTCGGCCGCCTTGTTCAGCAGGTCCGTTCCCTGGGCTGGGTTCCGGGCCATGCCGCTGCCGGTCAGGGCGGCGATGGCCAGCTGATACTGGCCTTCCGCCTCGCCCTGCTGGGCGGCCTTGGCGAACCAGGCGTTCGCGTCGACCGGACTGCGCTGGACGCCCACACCCTTCATATAGGCCTCGCCCACCGCCAGCTCGGCCTTGGCGTAGCCCTGCTGCGCGGCGCGCTGAAGCCAGAGCAGGCCCAGTGTGGCGTCATAGGGCACGCCCTGCCCGCGCTCATAGAGCACGCCCAGGCGAAACTCGGCCTCGGCGTTCCCCGCCTCGGCCTTGGCCTGCGCGTCCGCATAGCGCCAGTTCGCGATCGGATCCGCCGCCGCAGCCGCCGTGCGCGGCCTGAAATTGACCAGAACCTCCCCGCGGGGCAAGGCGCGCAATTGGGTGTTGACCTGGTCGGCGGCGCTGGCCGGGAACTCCTGGAGCATCGACTTGACGGCCACGTCGATGCTCAGCACCCCATCCGTGATACGCGAGATGCGCTTGAAATACTGGCCGCCTATGGCCTGATCCACGTCCGTCCCGGCCAGGGTGTATTGGCCGCCTGACGGCAGCACCAGCTCGAACAGCACGCGCACATAGGAGGGATAGGACGTCGCATAGGGCGCGTCCTGGTTCGGCCCCGGCTGGCGGCGATAGACGTTGTCGTTGCTCATGCTGGAGCCGGTGGCGCTGTAGTTGTAGCTGCGCCCGTCAGCCAGCGGCGTCCATTGCAACTGGGCCGAGCCGTCGCCGTAGAGGCGCACCTCGTTCCTGGCGTCGTCGCGCGCCACGCCCACTGTGTCGATGGTCAGCCACGGATAGGTCTTGCTCATATAGTCGCGCAGATTGCGCTCGAAGTCGGTGCGCGAGGCGGCGGCCAGCTGGTGGCGCATGCCCATGGCCGCATCGCTGCGGAAGATCACGTCCACATGCGCCGCAGCCTTGTCCGACATCCCCTTGGACGCGTCCAGGTGGATGCGGGTCTCCAGCAGCGGCGCGGCGGGCGGCGGCGGCTCCATCGCCACCAGGCCGCCGCCCTGCGCCTTGACCGCCAGGCCCCAGTGGTAGTTGGGCGTGATCAGGTCGCCGATCTCCAGGTCGCCCTGCCGCGTGCCGTCCAGCCAATAGGTCCTGCCGTCGATCACCAGCAGCACGATGGCGTGGTCGAACCAGCCCACATTGGGCAGGCGCTGGTCCATGCCGTCGCCCATCTGGGTGCTCACCGCCACCGGCGTGGCGTTGAGGCCCAGCGCGCGCAGGCTCGCGACCAGCAGCACGCTCTTGCCCTTGCAGTCGCCGAACCGGCGCGCCCAGGTCTCCTCCGCCGCGGCCGGCACCAGGCCGCCGTCGTTCATGCCCAGGAACACATAGCGGGTCTGGTCCTCGACCAGCCGCAGGGCCGCCGTGGCCCTGGCCTTGGGATCCTGGGTCGAGGCGGCGATCTTGGCCACTTCCGCGCTCAGGGCCGAACCCGGCTTGATCACCTCGGCGCGCTCATACAGCGGCGCCATCAGGGCCGACACCTGGGACCAGTCCTTGAATTCGCTGAACTCCTCCGTGGCCACCTGCTGGAATCGCGGCGGCGCCCCGATCGGCGGCTTGGGCGCGGCGGCGTTGGTCAGGTCGAGCACGGCCTCGGTCCCCGCCGCGGCCTTGACCAGGGTCGGGGCCGGCTCGCCCACCGTGGCGCGCATCTGCACCGGCTTCGCGTTCGGCCAGATCGTGCGCAGGAAGACGCGTCCGGCCACGCCGGGATAGTCCAGCGCGGCATAGTTGACCGAATGGCCCTGCAGCGCCGGATCGTGGCGCGTCACGGTCATGGCGAAGTCGATGATATCGCCCACCTCCAGGCCTTCCGGCTGGATGGTGGCCGTCAGCCGGCCATCGAGCATGGCCAGCTCCAGATTGTTCTCGCGCCGCAGCACCAGGAACTTCTGGCCGCTGGCCAGGATGTCGCGGACCTGGCCGTCGTGGATCACCCGCAGGTGGTGGATGGTCAGGCTCTCGGTGGACGGATCCCAGGTCTGGGCCAGCTGGCCGCTGGCGCCCAGGCCTTCGGGCGAGAGGATCTTGATCACCTCGTGCTGGTAGTGATCGTCACCGGTGTCGCTCAGCCGCGTCTGGCGATCGAGGAGCAGGATCTGCGCCGGCGCGTCATCGGCGGGCGCAGGCGCGCTGGGCGCCGACACCGCCCGCACCCAGGCGGGATCGGGCGCATAGGTGGGCTGCTGGTCATCCGCCAATACGGGCGAGGCGAAAAGCGCGGCCGCAGCCGCGATCAACAGGATGCTGCGCATGGCCTCCCCGAACCCACTCCCCCGGACGATAGCGCCGGGACGGCCGAATGCAACCAAGCCAAGCGGTTCTGCGCCTTGCACAAGGCGCCGGCTGACGCGCAGGCGGACGGCTGCACGCAATGGGCGATCCGGTGCGGCGAGACCTATCGGCATGCCCTCGCAGCGAGCTATGCTGTTTCGAGGGATGGGGAGCGCCTGGGCTTGCCGAAAGATTTGAGCGGTCCATCCGAGCACGGCCCCGGCCCGGCGTTCCGGCACGTCGCCGCCGTGGTCGCCGGCAATGCGCTGGAATTCTACGACTTCCTGGCCTTCAGCTTCTTCGCCCTGCAGATCGGGCGCGCCTTCTTCCCCTCGCATGATCCGGCCGTCAGCCTGCTGGCCACCCTGGCGGTGTTCGGCGCCGGCTTCATCCCGCGCCCCTTCGGCGCCTGGTTCTTCGGCTGGATCGGCGACCGGCGCGGGCGCAAGCCGGCCATGCTGCTGTCGTTCTCGCTGATGGGGCTGGCGCTGGCGGGCACGACCCTGACGCCCGGCTATCACCGCATCGGCCTGGCGGCGCCGATCCTGATCTGCCTGTTCCGCCTGATCCAGGGCTTCGCCCTGGGCGGCGAGGTCGGTCCCAGCACCGCCTTCCTGCTCGAGGCCTCGCCCGCCGCCCGCCGCGGCCTGGTGGTGTCGGCCCAGCTGTGGAGCCAGTCGGCGACCAACATCATCGGCGGCGTAGTCGGCCTGGCCATAGGCGCGGCCCTGGGCCCGGCGGTCATGGACAGCTGGGGCTGGCGGCTGGGCTTCGCCGTCGGCCTGGTCATCCTGCCCCTGGGCCTGATCCTGCGCCGCAGCCTGCCCGAGACTCTGGAAGCCCCACGCGGGGAGGAGCCTGAGGCGCAGACCGGCGGGCCAAGCTTCTGGCGCGTGGCCTGGCTGGGCGGGGCCATGCTGACCTCGGCCACCATCGTCACCTATGTGCTGATCTATCTGACCACCTACGCCCAGGACAGCCTGGGCCTGTCCAAGACCATCGCCTTCGAGGCCACCACCGCCATAGGCGTCGCCGCCTTGATCGCCTGCCCCGTGGCCGACTGGCTCAGCGACCGCATCGGGCGCAAGCCGGTGATGATCGCCGCCGCCGCGCCGCTGATGCTGGCCGCGATCCCGGTGTTCTGGCTGATGGTCCATCACCGCGGCGCAACCACCCTGATCGTCGGGTCAGCGGCCCTGCGCATCCTGGGCGCGGTGGCCGCCACCCCCGCCCTGGTGACCGTGGCCGAGGCCATCGGCCGCCGCAGCCGCGCCATCGGGCTGGGCCTGATCTACGCCCTGGCCATCACCCTCTTCGGGGGTTCGACCCAGTTCGTGGTCGCCTGGCTGATCAAGACCACCCACGATCCGGTGGTCCCGGGCTGGTACGTGGCCGCCGCAACCGCGGTCGGCCTGGCGGCGATGCTGGCCTTCCCGGAGACCGCGCCGATCAAGCGGACGGGTAAGGCCGCCGCCGACTAGGACTCGTCTCGGCTGGGATCGTTCACATCCGCTCACCCCGGCGAACGCCGGGGTCCAGATTCATACTGAAGCGGCTTGGATTGAACCTGGATTCCGGCATTCGCCGGAATGAGTGGTCTGGTTCGCGTCCACCGGAAAGTCCCCTAGCCGCCGGCGCAAAGCGGCGGCACGTACCGCCGCAGGGCCTCCAAGAACGCCGCCTGATGGGTGAGGCAGGCGAAGTGACCGCCGTCGATCTCGGTGAAGGCCTTGGCCGGCGCCCGCACCTTGGCGACATAGTCGCGGGCGACTTCGGTGGGGCAGATGCGGTCGTCGCGCCCCTGGATGACGCCATAGGGCAAGGGGACATCGTATCCCGCGACGTCCACCACCTCCGCCTTCATGATCTTGGGGACCAGCACATTGGAGGTGAAGGAAAAGCCGCCGACCCAGTCGGCGATGTCGCCGGTCTTGGGAAAGGGCTGCGGCCCGACATAGGCCCGCTCCACGGCGATGAACGCCTGGTCGTCCGGCCCCAGGATCAGTCCGCGCGTGGCGAAGCGGCGCCGGTCATCCGTCGGCGGCAGGTCGGCCACGGCGTCGAGTTTGCTCAGCCCCTCCTGGTCGCCTTTCGCCGTCATCACGCCCCGCGCCCACCGCTCCTGGCTTTCGACGGCGAGCGCGTTGCTGACCGGTTGCCCGGTTCCGACGAAGGCGTGGAACAGATCCGGCCGCCGCTGCGCGATGTAGAGGCCGAGCGCCGCGCCCCAGGAGTGGCCGACCAGAACGAGCTTGCGCTTGCCATGGCGGCGCAGCAGCGCCTGCGCCACCTCGACGCCGTCCTGCACGAACTGCTGGCGATCCATGCCCGGCGTCGCATCGCGTCCGCTGCGCCCGTAGGTCTTGCCGGCGCCGCGCTGGTCCCACAGCGCGACCGTGAAGTCCTGTTCGTAGGGCTCGAACCGGCTGGCGAAGGGCGACATGGCCTCGCCGGGGCCACCGTGCAGGAACAGCATCAGCGGCGCGGCCGCATCCCGCCCACGGACCTGCACCCACTGGTCGATCCCGCCGATGGGCAGGAAGCCGCCGTCATCGACGCCCCCAGGCGACGCCTTGGCCTGAGCGGCGATCACCGCGGCGGCGCCGGCGAGCATGGCCTGCCGGCGTGAAAGCTTTCCCATCCTGTCCGCTCCGCCTGGTCCGATCGCCTGCGCCGCGTGACCAGCACAGGCTTGGAACGAGCGTCGCCGTCCAAGGGGGCGATTCGATGTCATTCAACGGCCGGCGAGCGGCGCCCTATTCCAGCTTGTCGGCCTTGCGCAGGGCCGGGAACATCCCCGCCCACAGCAGCGTCACCAGAACGGCGCCGCAGCCGCCGAACAGCGCCGAGCCGACCGGCCCCAACAGGCGCGCCATGCCGCCGGATTCGAATTCGCCCAGCTCGTTGGACGCCCCGATGAACAGGCTGGACACCGCCGACACCCGCCCACGCATGGTGTCGGGGGTGACGATCTGCACCAGGCTCTGGCGCACGAACACCGAGACCATGTCGCCCGCCCCCAGCGCCGCCAGGGCCAGGGCGCTGAGCGCCATCGACCGCGACAGGGCGAACACCACCGTGGACAGCCCATAGGCGCCGACGGCCATGAACATCTTCAGGCCCACACGCGACTTCAGCGGCCGCGCGGCCAGGACGAAGCCGGTGAGCAAGGCGCCCGCCGCCGGCGCGGCGCGCAGGACGCCGAACCCCTGCGGCCCCACATGCAGGATGTCGCGCGCATAGACCGGCAACAGGGCCGTGGCGCCGCCCAGCAGGACCGCGAACAGGTCCAGGCTGATGGCGCCCAGGACGATCTTGGTGCTCCACACATAGCGCAGCCCTTCGCCGATCAGGGCCCAGCGGGAGGCTGTGGGCCGGGGCTGGGCCGGCGGCGAGGCCACCACGGACAACAGGGCGAACGAGGCCAGGCAGAGCACGCCCGCGGCGATGAAGGCCGCAACCGGCGAGACCGCCACCAGCAGGCCGCCGATGGCCGGCCCGACGATGGTGGCCATCTGATTGCCGGCCGAATTGAACACGATGGCGCGCGGGATCAGCCGCCGCTCGACCAGGCTCGGCGCCAGGGCCGAGCTGGCCGGCTGATAGAAGGCCCGGCTGGCGCCGAACAGGGCCGCAACGCCGTAGATCGGCCAAAGCGCCGTCAGGCCGCCATAGGCCATCGCGCCGAACAGGGCGGAGGTGCACAGCTGCGCGCCAAGGCCCGCCATCATGATCTTGCGCCGGTCATAGCGGTCGGCGGCGTGGCCGGCGAACAGGGTCAAGGCGATCATCGGCAGGAACTGGGCCAGGCCCAGCATGCCCACCGCCAGGGCCGCCTGGTTGACCGTCGCAGCGCGGCGCGCCACCGCATAGACCTGCCAGGCCAGGGCGATGGCCTGAATCTGCGTCCCCAGGCTGTTGCACACCCGGCTCAGCCAGTAGCGCACATAGGACCGCACCGTCAGCAGGTCGCGCAGCGTGGCCGGATCTTGCAGGACCGCTTCGGCGGAGGCGGCGTCTGCGGCAGGGGTGTCGGAAAGGGAACTGGACATGAACGGCTTCATCTTGGCCGCCACGGCCGCCTGCGGCAAGGGCGCTCGCCCAAGCCCTACCCCCAAGTCCTAGCCCTTGTCGCGCATCAGCCGGCCCTGCTCGCGCTTCCAGTCGCGGTCGGCCTCGACCTCGCGCTTGTCGTGCAGCTTCTTGCCCTTGGCCAGGGCCAGCTCCAGCTTCACCCGGCCCTTGTCGTTGAAATAGAGCTTGGTGGGGATCAGGGTGCGCCCCTCGCGCTGGACCGCGGCCAGCAGGCGGTCGATCTCGCGCCGGTGCAGCAGCAGTTTGCGGTGCCGGCGGGGCTCGTGGTTGAAGCGGTTGGCCGGGCCGTATTCCGGGATATAGGCGTTGACCAGCACGATCTCGCGCCCCTCGGTGGCGGCGTAGGATTCGGCGATGTTGGCCCGGCCCAGGCGCAGGGCCTTGACCTCGGTCCCGGTCAGGGAAAGGCCGGCCTCGAAGGTCTGGTCAAGGAAATAGTCGAACCGCGCCCGGCGGTTCTCCGCGATCAGCTTGGCGGTGGAAATCGGCTCGGCTGTCTTCACGCCAGGACGCCGGCGGTGCGCATGGCCTCCAGGATCGCCGGCCGCACCGCCTCGGCGCAGGGGCCGATCGGCAGGCGCGCCTCGTCGCCGCACAGGCCCAGCTGCGAGAGCGCGAACTTGGTCGGCGCGGGCGAGGCGTCGAGGAACAGGGCCTTGTGCAAGGCGATCAGCTTGTCCTGGCCCAGGCGCGCCTTGGGGAAATCGCCCTCCAGGCAGGCGTTGTGGAACTCGGCGCAGGCCTTGGGGGCCACATTGGCGCTGACCGAGATGCAGCCGTGGCCGCCGTGGGCGATGTAGCCCAGGGCCGTAGGGTCGTCCCCCGACAGCATCACCCAGTCCTCGCCGCATTCCAGCCGCTGCTGGCTGACGCGGGTCATGTCGCCGGTGGCGTCCTTGATGCCGACGATGTTGGGCAGCTTGGCCAGCCGGGCCAGGGTGGCGTTGTGGATGTCGATGCTGGTGCGGGCGGGCACGTTGTAGACCAGCACCGGCATCTGCACGGCGTCGTTGATCGCCGCATAGTGGCGATACAGGCCGTCCTGGCTGGGTCGATTGTAATAGGGCGTCACCACCAGGGCCGCGTCCGCGCCCACCGCCTTGGCGTGCTGGACCAGCTCGATGGCCTCATGCGTGGCGTTGGAGCCCGCCCCGGCGATCACCGGCACGCGGCCGCGCGCGGTTTGGACGCATAGTTCGACGACTCGCCTATGCTCATCATGGCTGAGAGTCGCGGTCTCGCCGGTGGTGCCGACCGGCACCAGCCCGTGAACCCCCCCAGCGATCTGGCGTTCGACCAGGGCTGTGAAGGCCTGCTCGTCGAGCTTGCCGTCGCGAAAGGGAGTGATCAGCGCCGTAAAGACGCCCTGGAAGAGGGGTTGGGTCATGAAACGCGCAAAAGGCCGTGAAGGTGGGCGACCGCGCTTGCGGCCGGGTTCGCGCCGGACAATATGGCCGCCGACGTGGTCGCCGCAACCACGCTCGTCGGGGGCCCTGACGGAGAGT
>OUWB010001069.1_pt1 | contig 18481 bp, 19 predicted proteins | sample 1779821 | NCBI WGS metagenome assembly OUWB01 (sample SAMEA3914806, study PRJEB12502) | metagenome | biome: forest; material: soil | place: Canada | collected 2011-08-03 | depth 0.1 m
GCGCGCACGGCGGGGTCGGGAAACAGGGTCTGGCTCTCGCGCTCGATCTGCCGCTGCAGGGCGCGGGTATAGGTCGACACCCAGACCGAGGGGCCGTTGGCCTCGGCCCACAGCGAGGCCGGCGCCAGATAGCCCAGGGTCTTGCCCACGCCGGTGCCGGCCTCGGCCAGCATCAGGTTGGGCTCGTCGGCGCGGTCGCGCGGCTGGAAGGCGTAGGCGCTCTCGGCGGCGAACTCGGCCTGGGCCGGCCGCGCCTCGTCCTTGCCGCCGCGGCTGAGCAGCTCGGCCAGGCGCGCGCGGGCGGCCTGGGGCTCGATGGGGCGCGAGCCTGGCTCGCCCTGGGGCGCCTGGTCCTCCCATTCGGGGATGCGGGTCCACACGTCCAGGCCCGAGCCACGCGGCTCGCCCCGCAGGGCCTGGCTGCGCAGGGCGGTGATCACGGCGCCCGACCACGCCCAGCCGGCGCGGCCCAGGGTCTCGGCCGTGGCCAGGGCCTCCTCGCGGCTGGGCCAGGGCGCCTGGGCCAGTTCGTCCAGCAGCTTTCGGCAGGCCTCAGCCAGGCTGGCGGCCTGCTCGGCGATCTCGCGCGGCTCGGCCAGGCCCAGGGCGTGGGCCAGGCCCACCGCCGAAGGGGCGCAGAATCGCGCCGGGCGCACGAAGGCGAATAGCTCCAGGGCGTCGAAGATGTCGCGCGAGCGGGCCGGCGCCGACAGCTCCAGCCGGCGCGCGCTGAGGGCTGCATGGGCCACCACCACCGGCTGGGACAGGGCCAGCTTGCGCGCCTCGGCCGGCGACAGCGCGCGCGCCCCGGCCCCATCGCACACCGCCGCCCGCGGCCCAGGCAAAACCACCAGGGCCGGCGCCAGGTCGAGGCTGGGGGAGACGGCGTTCACCCAGCCTGTCTAGCCTGGGTCGGCGGGAAACGAAACCGGAACCGGGAGGAGGGAACGAGCGGACGCCCCTACCCACGTCATCCTGAGCCAGCCGCGGAGCGGCTGAGTCGAAGGACGCAGCGGCGGGGCCATTGCGCCTTCGACTCGCGGGCTGCGCCAGCGGCTCAGGATGATGTGGGATGCGGAGGCCTGAGCATCTTCGGATGCGTCCGCCTGGCGGGTCAAAAGGGGCCGAGCCCGGCGGCGGCCCTAGCCCTGAACCCTTGGCGAGATTGGAGCTCCGTCGTCCGGCCAGGTCAAGGACCAGCCAAAGGCCGGCCGCGGAGCGGCGCGCTGCGCGCGTCCTTGAGCTGGCCGGGCGGCGGAGCAGACTGGCCTGCAAGGTTTAAGGGGCAATACGGCCAGGGCCTGGGTTCAGGCCTGACCCGGCGGACCAGAGGCAAGCCCCAACGCCGCGGCGATCTCCCCCGCCGCCATTCCCTCGACCTCCACCTGCTTGACCCGCGCCGTCTGGCCCGCGGCGATGCGCACGCTCGACGGCGGCCGGCCCAGGGCCTTGGCCAGCAGGCGCTCCAGGGCGGCGTTGGCGGCGCCGTCCGTGGGCGCGGCCGCCACGCGGGCCTTGAGCAGCGGGCGCCCCTCGGCGTCCCGCGCCCAGCCCTCGATCCGATCGGCCCCGCCGCGCGGCGTCAGCCGCACGGTCAGGCGGCCCATCAGCCGATGAGGGGTTTGAAGAAGCTGAAGATCCAGGGGATCAGGATGCCCTTCAGCCCCTCCAGCACGATCAGGGCGATGATCGGCGTGACGTCCACCCCGCCGAAGGGCGGGATCAGCCGGCGGAAGGGCGCCAGCACCGGCGCGGTCACCGCGTCGAAGAAGCGGGCGATCTGGCGCACCACTGGGTGGCGCAGATTGATCACGTCGAAGGCCACCAGCCAGCTCAGCACCGCATTGACGATGATGGCGAAGATGAGCAGCCCGATCAGGCTCTCGATGATGAACTCGATGAAACTCGCCATCCGGTGCGCGCCCTTTTCTCTTGTTGTTTTCTCTAGCCTGCGGCGCGGCGGCGCGGCAAGCGCGCCTCGCTTGACAGCCCAGCCGGGCGGCCCTTATGTGCGCCTCTCCCTAAAGGGGGCCGTAGCTCAGTTGGTAGAGCGCCTCGTTCGCAATGAGGAGGTCAGGGGTTCGACTCCCCTCGGCTCCACCAGGAGTTCAGCAAAATCAAACATTTGAGCAGCCGCGGGCCGGGGCGCGCACGGCGTGCGCGATGCTGGATAAGCGCTGGATAAGCATCGAGGTCAGAAATGGCCCGCAAGCGCCACTCCGGTCAGCCTGCTCCATCTTCAATGTCCTCGCCGCGGTGGGAGGTGGGGGAGCTTTCACGCGCGCGCCAGATGGTGCGGTTGGCTCATCGTCGCGTCGCGTTCATATCGTCTCTCGCCATCAAGCGAAGATGCGAGCACAGGCGCGCGCTAAAGTTGTGCCCCGCCTTGCGCAGCTGCAGACCGTGACGCCAGCGATGCGTTCCCGCACCGCGGCGGAGGACCTGGGCGCCTGCACCCCCTAGGGGGTTTCGGCCCGGGCCGGCCGCGGGCCGTCAACCGCGTTGGTTCCCATGCGAAAATTTAATTTCGCTCAGGACAAAATTTCCGACCCTCGCAGCGCACAAACGGGGCACTGACTTTGTAATGATTTGAAATAGTTGACACTTTTAGTTCGCAACTGTCTTGGCCAACTCATTAATTCCGTTTTCTGCCGGCTCAGTCGATGCGCGGGGCCGGCTTGATGGTAGGAACCGGTGGGAACGCTGGGAACCCTATATTCAACTCGTTGATAAGAATGAGACTCTTCCCGGTTAGCCCGGTTCCCACCTCAGGCTTTTGAAGTAGGAACTGGTGGGAACCGACGGGCGCCGCATGAGTGCTTCAGCTTGCGTCCAACCAGGTAATTCCTTGCGCACCCGGACGGAAAACCTCGCGCGAAGTGGAGCCCCACCCTGCCAACCACAGTGACGGAATCGGCCAAGGGGCCGCGCACGGCGTGCGCGGGTGTCAGAAGGCGAATTCCTGCTAAGATAAAAGAGTATGGGCCCAACCCTGATCCGAAAGATCACCCGCGTCGATATGGACGCCCTCCGTGTGTCAGTCGGCCGGTCGCGGTGAATTGTGCTGGCTTCCGGTCCGATCTCGCGGAGATCCCTTCCACATGAGCACCGCAGACGGACGGGGTGAAATTTATATCGGCGCGCCGATTGAGCTTTCGTCCGAACGGGCCGTTCTCGGCGACCTGATTGATCGCCTGGATCGCAGTCGGACCCAATACGTGGTTTTCGCCAACGTGCAGATCGGCGGACGGCAACTCGATTGCGTCGTCGCCACGGCTCAGTCTGTGACAGTCTTCGAGGTCAAACAATCCCGGACACCAGTGCGTGGCGATGTGAACGGTTCGTGGGCGCGGCTCGACGCCAGCGGTACATGGCGACCTTATGGGAACGCGTATCAACAGGCTCTCGAGGCGAAGAACGCCCTTCGAAGCGCAATGTCTGGCATCAAGCCGGTCGGTGACTTTTATCCCGACGCGTGGGTAGTCTTCTTCGGCGGGTTACCCACGGGCTCCACAGCCACGAAGGGTGATTTCAAGGTTGGCCTGACGACCTTGGCCGAACTTCCGGCCGAGGTCCCGATTCGGGCGAGCAAGGCGCCCCCATGGAATCTAGACGATTGGCGCCGGTTTGCCGCGTCGCTGTCCTTGGCCCGGGTCACCACGCAGGAAGCCCTGGCCTCAGACAAAGCCCGCACCCAGCTTGACCTTCTTCGCCGTTACAACGCTTCGGTCGCCGAGGATTACGGGCGTGATGGCGACCGCTGGATTACCGAAGATGACCTGCCTGCAACGCTGCAGACTGCGGCGGCCGAAGGGTGTGGCTTTGCTATCGTCGGCCCCTCCGGTTGCGGCAAGACACTTATGGCCAAATGGCTGGCCGCGCAGCTCGCGTCCGCCGGATCGCCCGTCATATACTTCGCCGCCAAGGATTTTGCCGGTGATTGGGCGAAGGCCGTGCGCCGCGAAATCGGCCTGCTGACCGACGTCCAGTCTTTGGCGCTGCTGCGAGCAGCCGCGACCAGCGACCGCGACATCTTTCTCATCGTCGACGGCTTAAATGAGTTGCCTGGATCGGAAGCCGGAGCGTTAAGAGGTCTGCGGGCCTTGGCTCGACGGTATGACGCGAAGATCATCCTCACTGCGCAAGCGCCGCCGCCCGCAGGGTTCGAAGGCCTCTCCACAGTATCCGTTGGTCGGCCGAGCGTGGGACTGAAGCGCCGCATCGCCGAGCGCGCCGGGGGTCCTTTGCAGGACGCTGCAATAGGATTTCTGGGGGTCGTCTGCAGCGGCTTCGAGGCCGAGATGGTTGGCGGCGTCGGCGCAAGCTTGGTCGGCGAGGCCACGCGGCTCGCCCTTGTTGACCAGTACGTCCGTGCGCGGCTCGGGACCCACGCCCGTGCCGGGGCATACGGCCTTCGACGCCTAGCACTCGCCCTGCACGGCGACCTCGCGTTTTCCATGGCGGAGGTGCGCGTCGATGACTTCATGCGCCACGCTGGGATCGGGTTCGAAACCTGTGACGCCCTCTTTGCGACCGGTCTCCTGGTACGCCGCGTCGGACGCGTGTCGTTTGGTCACGAGATGTTGCTCAATGGATCGGCCGCCTTCGGCCTGGCGGCCGAGGCCTCGGTCGACCCCGCGGCGTTCGGCGCTCGTCTTTCAACGCCACTACTGGCTCCTTTGGCCGGCGAGATCATCACGGCGATCGAAGACCCTGATGTCTGCCGTGAGGTGCTGGAAGCGGTCAGCTGCCCCGATGTGATCACCGGGGCGGTCAGGGGCTCGTATGGTCACCTCGCCAGGTCGGTCGCAAAGCAGTTGGTGGCGGCGGCGAAGGCCAACTGCATCTCCGAGATCCAAGCCGTCAAACTCGAAATCGATGCCGAAAGCCCTGCCTATCCGGTGCGTTGGTCCGAAACGGGTTGGCGCTCGTGGAGCCCCGGGGAAATGGCCTGTCTCGGCGCGATAGGGCGGCTGGCGACCTCAGCGGAAGGCGTGCACGACTATCTGGAGCTTTGCGCAGCAATGGATGCTCGGCTGCTGGACGAGCGCGCCAGGCTTCAATCGGACGCCAAGGCGGCGGGCGTTGGCCTTAGGAGCCCGAGCTTCGCCCTGGCCTACTACGGCTTCGGTTCGGAGATCGGCTTTTCGAGAATCCAACATCATGGGCATGGTGGCTGGGGGGACGCGCCGTCCCAGCCTCTGCCGCTGCTGGAGGTGGCGGCCGTCTCGTCGGGCCAGCTCCACTTCTACCTGGAAAACAGGCGCTTATTCTTCGGCACCGAAGATCACGACCGCTTTGCGGGAGAATTGGTTTTCGTCCTGCGCAATCGGTTCCACCGAGAGCCTTACCACGTGCAATTGGCGGCGCTGCACGCGGTCTGCTTTACGCGTGAAGCCTCCAAGGAGGCCGTGGATGAGCTAACCCAGGCCGTTCAGGATTTGGACGTCGCGCCGACGAACTGGGCCATTGGCTCCAGCGTCATCGACGCACTGAAGTGGCTCGGTGCCTTGGAAGACGACGCGGAGAGGGCCCGTGAGGGCATTCGCGCGGAGGTCGCCGAGGCCTTGGCCGATGGTGCCGATGGAAGCCTTGCGGTGTCCATCTACACGCGAATGTTCGATCATCCCTTCGACAGCATCTACCACGGGGAAATCCACGCTATCGAGGAACGCGAGCGCCATAAAATCTACCGACGGGCGCTGGGCTCTGTTGAGATTAAGCGCAGCATCAGCCTGAAATGGGTCTGCGATGAGGTTCTCAAGCTCGACGATCCCGCGGATGCCGATCTCTTTGCGCAGTTTACGTTGTTGCCCGATAGGACCAACCCATTCCCACAGGACGAATGGGACGCATTCACGAAAAGCTTGAGATTCCTTGGACGTCACGGCGTGCCCTTGCCGCCATCGGACGGCGTCGAGCCCCGCGATATCTGTCTCAATAAAATTCGGGTGCTGGTCCATGCCGCAGAATCTGCCCGGCCGGCCGACTTGGCTGCGGCCGGCGCGGCCTGGGTGAGCTTGGAGGCGTTGTCCTCGGGTCTGGTGATCGGCTGTTTGTCGGAAGTTCACGCGGCCATGACCGAGCGCCATCACTGGGGCGACGTCCAGGTGCCCTACGAGCCGCTCGATATCCGGCAAAAGTATCCGGTCGAATGCCTGCGGCTTGCCCGGCGGTTCTTGGAAGAAGCAAGAAACGTAGAGTATTACCACCAGGTTCCCATTCAGAAGCGGGGACCGACCTTCGCCTTTAGCGCCATAGGCGACTTGGGAAACCGCAGTGATATCGACATCTTGCGTCGTCTCAGCCGCGGACATCCCTATTCGGCTTTCGCATTGGCTGCACTGAAGGTGCTGGATGGGGCGAGGCTAGAGCGGTGACAAATCTAATGGCTCAGCCGCTCAATTTGAGGCGATTGGCAGACGCGGCTGGTGAGCCGTTTGGGGTGCGCCTACGCTTTAGCAAGATCCCACCCTATGTCGAGCTGGAGCAACCGAGTTATGCCAAGATTGTTCGAAGCCACGCCGGCCGACGCCACGAAATATCGCGAGGAGCTGCTGCAGCAATTTCCTGGGGCGAAAGTGGGCACTCATTCAGATTTAAGTCAGCAGGTCCTAGTCGACTTCGAAGCGGCATTGGCTGCCAAAAGCGAAGAAGCGATCCAGCTCGTTCTTACGGCCAACCCTTATCTAATCCAGTATGCTTTGCCCCGGTCCGGGCACCACGGCGTTTGGGTGTTTCCGAAGCCGATGATTCGGCCGCCTGCCGCTAATGGCACGACAGGCATGATTCCGGACTATCTCGTCGCCAGCCGTTCGTCGCTTGGGTATTTCTGGCATGTCGTTGAGCTTAAGCGGTTCGACGTGCAGTTCTCGGATCGATTGGGGTCACGGTACAGTAGCGCTGGTCAAGCGGCGATCGCGCAGTGCAATGGCTATCTCGGCCATTTTCAGGACTATATCGACGCCGTCCGCAGCAATGTGCGAATTCCCGAACTGATCCAGCCTGAAGGCGCTGTGCTGTTGATTGGGGATTCGGCCAAAGAATCCGAGGTGCAACGGGCATGCCGGGCCAATTTCGTTAGGAACAATCCGCGTATAGACGTCGTCAGCTACCAGCGCATCATCGGCCGCCTGAAGTCCGACCTCCACGCATTCAGGATAGCGAAGTAAAGGCGCGACCATGCCATCATTGATGAACCGGCATATTCGAATCGACGAGGACAACCCAGTTAAATTTTAGGCCCGCGATGTCAGATCTTGAATCAACAAGACCGATATCGGACCAGCGGATGTGAGTATGGCCATGACCTTGGAAGATTGCCGGCGCGAGGTGCGGGAATGGCTTCAGTTGAAGCTTACGACCGGTCGTTGTTCGACGCTCATTGCCGACGAACTCGCAGGTCATATGCTTGGTCGCACCCTAGACGTCTTTGCAATCTATGACGAGATCGGCGCGTTGGAAGGCGCGGGCGGCGCCTATCCAAGCTCGACAAAGCCCGCAGCGCCGTTCACGGGGCAGGTGCTCCGCGGGCTATGGCACAAGCACTACTCCACGCCGGCTCATATGATGCACAACATCAGAAATCACTGGAATCTCGAACGCTTGGAAGCGCTGAGGGTGGACATAGAAGCCGACAGCACCGTCCCGGCCGAGAAAAAGGGCCAGCTGATGTCGCATCGGCTGATCATGGACGGTCATCGCGAGCGTCATCAGCTACGTCAGGAGACCGGGGAATGGATTGTTTATGCGGTCCGCCCGGCCGGCAATACCTATCTGACTCTGGCTAGTCATATTGAGCCCGATGAGGCGATCCGGGCGCGAGCGGACCAGGCCGCCGCGGAGTTTCCGGATCCTGCTCTTTAGGTGAGCGCAAGCGCGGGGACTGGGGCTCCAGACCCTGCGCCCGTCACGTCCAAGCGGTTGGTCACCCAGCCCCTAGGGATCATCACCTCCCCGTCCTCCTTGATGAAGCTGGCGGGCAGCTTCTCAAGCTGCTCGAGGACCGCCACGGGCGGTCGACCGGCCGATTCTTGGAATTCTTCGTCGATCAGATTCCGAATGCGGTTGGCCAGGTCGCCTCCAACTCTTTCATCACCTGCCAGATCAGGCTTGATGCCTCTTTGGGCTCAAGAACGTCAAGGTCAAGCCGCCAGGAGATGACGCCCAGCTTATCATTCACGTCCGAAACCGTCGTCACGGGCGCTTCCAAAACGCGCCGCGCCAGGTCGTCCATGAGTGAGCTGACGCGATCCCGGGCCGCCTGTTCAGTGTCCAGGCCGAGCCCCTTATCGATCAGGCGACATTGCGTGGCCCAGCGATCATGCATCGCCTTTTTCCACTCAGGCCAGTCTCGCGCAGGGTAGAGTCGTGGCCCATCTGCAGAGCGAAGTTCGACCGGTTGGTCTGGATAGAGTAACTCGGCTTGGCGCTCGACATCCTTCACTCTTTGCTCCGCCATGCCGTCGCTTAACCGCGCATGATGATAAAGCCCGACCAGCGTCGAAATCGCGCCGTCTGGCGTCTCGGCGGCCCGCTTGGCGATGGCTTCGATCCCCCATTCTTCATCGTGGTCGATGGCCGCGTCCGCGGCCTCGGCTGGACGCTGCGGAGCTGCGGTCGTCGGTTCGTCGATGACTATGCGGTGGGCGGCCTCGGACATGGGTGAATCTCCTTCTGAGCCGACGCGTGCGTCGGCGGGGGTTGAGGTCTGATCCTTCGGCAAGGTGCGGGCCACGTTCGCGCCTCAGCAGCCGAGAGCCGCAGTGGTGTAGGCCGCCTTGAAATCGTCGATGCGGCCATAGCGGCGGCGGGCGGTGGCCCGGCGGATCGGCGATTGGATTAGCGATGGGGCTAGACGCGCCTTGCCGCCAACGCGGTCGGCGGCGGCCATGAACCTCGCGGCGCATGCGGCCATTTTCTTGGTCCACGCCCATGCGCCGCGAAGGCAATCGGCGAAGCGGCGGGTCGGCTCCGAGCGGCGGAACTCCCAAGCCAGGCTCATTACGTCGCGGCGCGTTTGGTTGGTCGGGGTCATCGCGGCATCTCCTAACGTCATATTTTGTGACGTATCTAGAGCCCGCTTGTCAATGCTTACGTCAAAATATATGACGTTATAGGAATGTCAGGGAACCATCATGCTAACACCGGAAGCGACCCGCGCGGGGCGGGGACTGTTGGGCTGGTCACTCCAGCAGCTCGCCGCAGAGTGCGGCGTGACCTATGAGACACTGTCTCGCTTCGAGAATGGGCGGCCGATACGGGATAGCAACGCGCTGAAGGTGGCGCAGGCCTTTACAGCGCACGGCGTGGAGCTGGTGATGGGCGAGGACCGCACCGGCGCGGTGCTGGTCTATGCGCGTCGAAGGGTGGGGACTGATGGGTAGAGCAAAAGATCATCTAGGTGTCGGCGAACGGCGCACATTGAAACATTCCCGCCTTAAGCACTGGGAGCCTATTGATCTATATCTGATGCCTGAAGATGACATAACAATAGAGCATATAGATGAGTATGTTATCTCGATAGGGCCAATCCAGGACAAGCGGATGATCGTCCGAGGAAAAATCGAAAAGGTCGATGGAAGTGTTCTAACTTTTCAAGAAGAAACACGTCCATCAAATCGCATTTGGCTTTGGACGCTAGATGAATGCGACACTTACCTGAGAAGGCTCTCGCCGAATGGCCATATTGCGGATGCATCACATGATCCAGTTGTCGATTTGGAACATGAAATTTTAGGGAAAATATCCAATCCAGAGTCCGAATTCTATATGGGCGGCGCAATACCAGTCCGACAGGCTCCTCCAGGCCCGCCGCTTGACATATTTACGCTCTGGCATCTCATCAAGCTGAGAAACCAATACAAACAACTGGATAGTCTCGCTCAAGCGGTTCGAAACCCTGACGCTACCGAGCAAATTGCGCTCAGCCCAGCTTTCGTTTGCATTCTGGTCAATCAGGCATTTCGTCTCGGCCGCGCTGTTCGTGAGGCCGAGATCCCCTCCGATCTGGCGCGGACGTCGGGGATCCTTTCCGGGGCATCCCGTCGGCAATGGTGGGAGAGAGGGCAGAAATGGGCGCTCGAGCTGATAAACAGATACCCAGCCGGCTGGAAACAGGGGCGTATGCTCAGCAAGAACGGGCTCGCCGATCAGATATCGGATGGGTGGGAGACACGCGGGTTCAAGCTCGGCCCGGTTTCAATTACGGGCACGCATCTCAAGGGCGTTCTGGGTACCCCTGAGTGGCATGCGGTGATGTCCCGGTTGAAAGAACGGCAGGCGGAGCTGCGGTCAGATAAGAAGGCCTCTCCCTCTAAAACGACCCGCCGAACATGAGTTGGACCACCCGACCGAACCCCTGTTCCGAGAGGCCGCGGAACCAAAGCTGAGCGGGGCGAAGTGGCTTGTCGTTACATCTATCGTCCCTGCGTTGGTCAGACCCTAGGCCAGCTAACGCAGGGAAATACCATGTCCGAACTTCTCACAGTGTCCGAGGCCGCTCGCTGGCTAAAGTTGAGCGAAAGTTTTCTCAACAAGGCGCGGCTGACGGGCTCCGGCCCGAAGTTCCTCCGCCTGTCGAGATCGATCCGCTATCGCGTGGAGGATCTGGAGGCCTGGGCGGCTCAGGGCGTCGCAACGTCCACGGCCGAGTATATGGCCCTCGCGCCATTCCCTGACGCCGTCGTGCGCGCCGCGGTCGTTGCCGTTGAGGGCGACGCCTTCGCCGCCTCCTATCTCGACTTGGCGACCTGGGACCCGACGATCCGCACGATTACCCCGCGCACCGCCACCGCACACCGGGCGCTGATCAAGTTCTCACTCCGGAAGGTGTTCGCCACCCTGGGCGTGACGATCGTCGAGCGACCCACCAGCCAAGCACCCGCCGCCGGCGGTCCCTCAAACGGATCGCCTGCGCCAGCCGCCGCCGTCGAAGCCTCGGCCGCGAGTTGATCCCGATGGGTGCTAATAGCGATAGCGCACGCCGTGCGCGCCGCATCGATTTCGACCGGGTGAACGCCGCGGCGCTTCGCAACGCCGACGCAGTGGTGCGGGGTCTGCTGCCAGACGGCCGGCGCGAGGGCTCGGAGTGGGTGGCCCGCAATCCAAGCCGCCCTGACAAGCGATTGGGAAGCTTCAAGTGTAATCTAAACAGCGGGAAGTGGGGCGACTTCGCCACAGGCGACCGGGGCGGTGACCTGGTCAGTCTGGCCGCGTTTGTCGCCGGCCTGCCACAGCGCGACGCGGCGATCCGCCTGGCTGAGAGCCTCGGGATAGATCCGTTTGAGACGGAGGCTTGGTCGTCGCGAGAGAGGGGCGCCCATTGAGCGGATCTCACAGCGGCGGCGGGAGCGATCCTTTTGAGCGCGTGGCCAAGGCGACGGCCGGCGCCGCGCCGACGCCCGACGGCGGCAAGCCTCCAAGCGGCGTTGATGGCGAACACGTCGCGCCAGTCCCCGCCGATGCGCCGCCCCTGCCCGCAAAATGGAAGATCGGCGAGCCGGCTGCGACCTGGTGCTATCGAGACGCCGGCGGCGCCGTGCTCCGCTACGTGTTGCGGTTCGCCAAACCGGAGGGCGACAAGGACATTCGCCCGGCGACCCTCTGGCGCGACGCGCCGGGCAAGCCCCTGCGCTGGCGGCTGGCGGCTGAGCCTGGCCCTCGCCCTCTATATGGTCTTGACCGTCTGGCGGTGCGGCCTGACGCGGCGGTGCTCCTCGTGGAGGGCGAAAAGACCGCGGATGCTGCAGGCGAGCGCTTCCCCGACCACGTCGCCATCACGTGGCCTGGGGGTTCAAATGCTGTCGGCAAGGCCAATTTCGGGGCGCTCAACGGGCGTCACGTCATCGTGTGGCCCGACGCTGATGAACCCGGCCGCAAGGCGGCGCAGACGGTTGTGCGAGCTGCACTTTCAGCCGGCGCGTTGTCGGCGGCAACGGTCAGCCTGCCGGGTTTCCTGCCCAAGGGGTGGGACCTGGCGGACGATTGGCCGGATGGGTTTGGCGCTGAAGACGCAGTGGCGCTGATCGCCAGGGTGCATCAAGACGCCCATCCGAATGATGGCGTAGAATGGCCTTGGGCCTTTCACATGGAGGCGGACGGGCTGATCTACGATCAACCCGTCAAGGATGGTGCGGTCGTGCCGCAACGCCTATCGGCGCCATTCCAGGTGCTGGCAGAGGCGCGCGGCAGCGGCGGTGATGGCTGGGCGGTGGTGATCCGGTTCAGGGACCGCGATGGGCGCGAGAAGACCGTGCCGGTGTCGCGATCGAGGCTGGCCGGCGGCGGGGCTGAGGTGCGGGCCGAGCTGGCGGACCAGGGCCTGATCATCTCGCCCGCGCGCGGGAAATCGGACAAGTTCACCGCCGCCCTGGCTGAGGTGCGAAGCACGCGCCGCATGGTGCTTGTGTCTGCGACAGGCTGGTGTGGCGATCGCTTTATAGTTCCAGGGCGCCCGATTGGACCTGTGGGCGGCGAGCCTGTCTTGTTCACGGGTGAGGCTCCGTCACTCCACTACCGGCAGGCCGGCTCTCTGGATGGCTGGCGTTGCCACGTGGCGGCGAAGGCCGAGGGCAACAGCTTGCTGACCTTCGCCCTGTCGCTCGCTTTTGCCGGCCCACTCCTGCGCCTCCTGGATCTGGAGGGCGGCGGGGTTCATTTTCGGGGGTCCAGCTCCTGCGGCAAAACGACTCTAGCGTATGCCGCGGGATCAGTCTGGGGCGGCGGCGGCCCGCTGGGCTTCGGCCACACATGGCGGTCCACAGCCAACGCGCTAGAGATGCTCGCCGCCGGCCATAACGATGGTCTGGTCGTTCTGGACGAGTTGGCGCTGGTGACGCCAGAGGAGGCTGGAACTTCTGCCTATTCGCTGGCCTCCGGTCAGTCGAAGGGCCGATCTCATGCAACGGGCGCCGCCCGCAAGCGAGTCGAATGGCGGGTCATGGTCCTGTCGACCGGCGAAATCGGGCTGGCGGACCATATTCGAAGCAGCAAAAAGGGCGAGCGGCCGATGGCCGGCCAGGAGCTGCGTCTTCTCGACATCGGGGCCGACGCCGGCGCGAATATGGGAATCTGGGAGGAGCTTCACGGCGCGGGCAGCCCGGCGGCCCTGTCCGACGCCATCAAGGCGGCCTGCGCGCGGGATTTCGGCCATGCCGGGCCCGCGTTCGTTGAGCGGTTGGTCGCCGACCGGCCTGCAGCCATCGCCCGCGCGAAAGCGATCGTCACCGCGTTTCTGGTCAAGGCGCGCGAGGAAGGCGATTCTGGGCAGGCCCAGCGGGCCGCTGTCCGCTTTGCGGCCGTGGCCGCGGCCGGCGAACTGGCCTGCGCGTTCAGCATTGCGCCATGGGCGCCGGGCTCGGCTTCGGCTGCCGCCCTAGCGTTGTATCATCGCTGGGCGCGTGCTTTTGGTCGGTCCGCGCCGCGCGAAGAGCGAGACGTCTTGCAGCGGATCAGGGCGGTCATCGAGAGCGAGCGATCTGCCTTTTCGCCCCTCGGCGACGAGGACATCACCGAGACTGCAACGCCCTCAGTCGGTGGCCGCGACGGTGAAGCGCGAAGCCTAAAGACTTATGGCTTTCGATGGGTTCGAGGTCCTGAAGTCCTTTGGTGCTTCCACAAAACCGGTTGGGCTGAAGTGTTGAAAGGCTTCAATCCGGTTGATGCAGCTCGCGCGGTCAGTGCAGCCGGCTTTCTGGAAACGGATAAAGATCCAAAGGTCTTGACCAAAAGCGTCAAGGTCAAAGGCCAGCGCCAGCGCTTCTACTGCGTGAAGCCGTCTATCGCAGAGGCCGATCTTGGCGACTGATGATCCGCTCTGGATGGCGATCAAGGCGGCCCATGAGTGGGTGTCACCAGACGGGGTGAAGCGGTTCCCACCAAATCCGCGGTGGGAACCGTCAGCGGCGTCGGTGGGAACCGAAAATGACGCGCTAGATCAATCGCTTAAGGAGCCAGTTCCCACAGTTCCTACGGTTCCCACCGAAAAACAGAAGGAACGCGCAAGCGCGGCCGATGGGGTCGCCGCCGACGCTTGGTGGACCCGGGAAGAGCGAGCGGCGATTCTGGAATTTGAGGGTGGCTTCAGCCGGATCGAGGCCGAACGGCGCGCGGCTGAGGAGCTGGACCTATAGGGCAATCGCGCCGACGTCAGTTGCCACCGATGGGACGTCCGCCCTGCGCTTCATAGACTCGCCGAAAGGCCCAAAAATCACAGCGGCCGTCGCGCTCAACGGGGACAGTAAACGGCGGGTGGCCCGGGCGCTTCCACCACTCTGCGGTATTGAGCACAGTCAGACCGATTAACGGCTCGGCGCCCAAAGCGCGAAGCTTTGGCTCCCACTCGGAGCGCTCCAGGAACCGCAGGAGCATGAATTAGGCTGATCGCGCGGCGAATTCCCGACTGCGGGGAAGGCTTGGACGATCCGCATTCGCCGTGCGCCCATCGAAGGGCGGCAGTGTTTCCAGTGCCTCGACCCTAACGGGCGCGCCCAGTCGTTCGGCCAAGATGGCTTCCATAGCGCGCGGCAAATCCGCGATCACCGCATCGGCATCGGAGTGCGATAGCACCAACTCAGGCAGGTCGTCGCTCCATACGCGAAGGCCACCATCGTCCCGTGGTTCGATGCAAACTTTGACTTTGTAACTCGTGCTGGCGTTCACTTCAGAACCCTCTCAGGGTTTCTCAGCCCTTCTCAAGAAGGGTATCCTTGATGCGATAGAATGTCACCAAGTGCGTTGACAGTTCCCTAGTTTAGAGTCCGCGGCCGATTCTACCGGCGAGACTCAGCGTCGCAGCGCCCGGACGTTCGACGTCAACTTTTCACCCTTACGGATCATCTCCACCTGCGCGCCCCAAGCGAGGCTCGCCGCCTTCCGCTCGGCCCTATATTCGTGTCGTTGGTAGACTCCGACTAGGCCGGCCTGGGTGTTGGAAACGTGGTTGAGCACCCGCTCGACGACGTGAGGCGGGAAGTTCATAGCCGCCATACCAGTCGCCGCCGTGCGCCGCAGATCATGAAGCCGCCAAGGCGTGCCGGGTTTCGTGTCCTGGGGATTGGCCTTGCGCCGCGCCGCCTCAATCAATTCGTCCAGTTTGCGCTTGGTCGCGGAGAAGCCGCGCACGGCGCCGCCGGCTTCGCGCTCAGCTCGCTGTCGCGCGGGAAATAGGTAATCGCCCTGATCTGGGACGGCGGCGATGATCGCCAGCGCTTTCGGACACAGGTCGATTTCATGGGCCTTGCCGTTCTTCGCGCGGTCGGCGGGGATGCGCCATGTCGCTGCCGCTAGGTCTAATTCAGAGCGGCGCATACCCGCCACCTCGGCCCGCCGCTGGCCGGTGAGCATTAGAAGTTGGATCAGCGGCCCGAATGGCGCGCCAAGCTCATCACAGGCGCACCATATCGCTTTGAGCTCTTCGTCAGCCAAGACCCGGTCCCGCGCCTGGGGACGCGGGGGCGCGGTCAACCCTTCGCAGGGTGAAGCCGCGATCAGATCTCGCTCGACGCACCATCCGAACAGGCCGCGCAAAGCCGCATAGGTCGCGCGGGCGACTGGACCCGAACGGCCCTTAATACGGTCTATCAGGTCGGCCACGTCTGACCGGCGGATATCGACGATGTAGCGATCCGCCCAGGCCTTGACCGGCCCATGACGTAACAGGCGGGCGCTTTCGCCGCCGCTGCGGTTCTTCGACAGGCACAGGTCAATGTAGCGATCGGCCACGGCCGAGAAGCTGTCACGGGCGCGCAGCTCAGCGTCCCTGATCTGCCGGGCCTGTTCTTCGGCCAGCGCCGCCCTGGCCGCCGCTGCGGCCTGGCGCTCGGCCTCACGGGCGGCGAAAGGGTCTTGAGCCAGATCGACTGGCGCCAGCAATTTTCGCGCGGCGGCACGGGCCTTGGTCACGTTCCACAGATCGCCATCATGTTGGCCGATGGTGATGCGGCGGGTCTTGCTCGCCTCGCCAGGCATGGCTTTAGCGCGATACTGCACAAGGTAGATGCGCGAGCCGGCGGGCGTGACGCGGACGCCAAAGCGGGTCAGGGCGGTATCCCACACATAGACATCCTTCGAGCCCGGCTCGATCCCCTCGACCAGTCCGTCAGTTAGCTTGAGACTCGCCATAGCCGCTTATCCAGATCAGGGAACTAGTAAGGTCTGGATAAGCGCTGGATAAGCAGGGCGTCAAGCTATCTCCGTCGCCCGGCAGGAATGTCAGGGAACACTGATGGTATCAACATACTGTTTTATCGTCGAATTATCGATTGGATATGAAAAGCGGGGAAACGCCGCGACACCCAGAATAAGCCTCGCTACCTGTGAGGAGGTCAGGGGTTCGACTCCCCTCGGCTCCACCATCACGACAGCCAGTGTCTGATCGGTGTGAGGGATTTTCGGCTTCACTTGAAAACCTGGCTGGCGTGGTTCTGCGTGGCGCAGGACGCCATCGTCAAACGGCCGCCTTGTGCGCGGCGCCTAGGCCTGCGCGTCCTGCCGCATCCGGCTGTGGGCCAGGGTCGCCGCGGCGACGGCGGCGGCTATGGCGATGATCGAGGCGGTCCATTGGGCGCCGCTCATGCCCATGGCGGCTTGGCGGCCGACGGCGACGCCGGTCAGCACCACCAGGGCGGCCGAGCCCCATTGGCTGGGCCGCGCGTTGAAGATCCAGCTGATCACAGGGCTTCCCACTTCGCTCAGGACGCGGACAGACATGCCACAGATCGCCCGCGCGATCCGCGTGGCGCGTGGCCGCATCCCTGCGTTATCCCGCCTGGAATGAGCGGGCGGGTTCAGGTCAACCCGGAGCCCCCTAGAAGCTGAGCGTCACCCGGCTCTGCAGCAGCCAGTCGCCGTTGCGGGTCTCCACGCCGTCAGTCAGGGCGCGGCCGACGGTGGCCGTGGCGCTGAGGCGGCCGCCCAGATAATAGTCGGCGCCCACCCCCACCGAAGCCAGGTCGGCCTTGACGGCGACGTTGTGGCTGGTCCCGTAGCCGGCGTCGAAGAAGGCGAAGGGCGCCAGCTGGTCGGGCACGGGGCCGGCGCGGCCCAGCAGGGCCAGGCTGGGCGCGCGCAGCTCGTTGCGCGAGACGATGGCCGAGTCATAGGCGCCGTCGTCCAGGGTGTAGCCGCGCACCAGGTCCGAGCCGCCGACGCCCATCTGCTCGGTGTCGGGCAGGGCCGTGCCGGCATATTGGCCGATCAGGCTGTTGACCAGGCTCCAATTGGCCGGCAACCGGGTGGTGCGGCTGAACTGCAGATCGTCGTAGGCGTAGTCGGCGGCGACGATGCGGTAGTTGCTGAACAGGGCCAGGGCGGCGAGGCTGTTGTGGCCATCCACCCCGCCGGGACTGGCGTGGACGGTGAGGGTCAGGTCGTTGCGCCCGGTCAGATCGCTCCAGGCGTTCTCCCAGCCCAGATAGCCCTGATAGACGTCGATGCTGTTGTTCACCGCCTCCAGGCCCGAGAAATAGGAGATGCGCCGCTCGCTCTTGATCTCGACGCCGGCGAAGATGTCGCCGGGGAAGCGGACGAAGTTGGACACCGAGCCACGATAGCCGAACGAGAATTCACCGGTTTCCTGGCGCACGGCGAACTGCACGCCAAAGACGGTGTCGGCCACATTGGTCTCGACGTGGTCGAAGGTGAACTCCAGCTCCTGCCGGTCACCGATAGGGATCGAGGCCCGTGCGCCATGGCTGGCGTATTCGGGATGCTCCAGCTCGCCGAAGGCGTCGCCGTGATCGTCGAAGAAGTCGGGCGAGGCGGTGAACTGATAGGAGAACACCGTTCCGGGGACCAGCAGGCCGCCAGCCTGGACGCCCATGAAATAGCGATCCCAGCCGGTGGAGGGCGAGCCGGAATTGGCGTAGCCGGCATAGACCTGCCAGGGCTTGGACAGGGTGGTCTGCAAGGCGAGGTTTGAGGCGCCCAGGTCGTCGCCTGGGGCGAACACCGCCTCGGTATGGCGATAGGGATAGCGGTTCAGCCAGTCCAGGTCCTGCTCCAGTTGCACCGCATCGATGGGCTGGCCGGTCTGCAGCCGCACGCCGCCGCGCACGGTCTGGGCGGTGTCAGGGTCGACGCCTGTGACCTTGACGTCGCCAGCGTGGAACTCGATCACCCGCACCTGCAGCACCCCGCCGCTGATCGGCTGGGGCGGGGTCGAGATCGAGACGAAGGGATAGCCCTGCTGGCGATAATAGCGGGCGATGGCGGCCTCGACCTCGGCGATCAGCTTGCGCGACAGGGGCTGGCCGATGAACGGCGTCAGCTGGGCGCGGGCGGCCGGCTGGTTCATGCGCGGCACCAGGGCCGTGTTCAGCTCATGCGCCGCCTCGGGCCGCACCGGATCCTCGGGCCCCAGCACCAGCACGCCGCTGAGAGCCGGGCCGATCGGCTGATCGTCCTGGTTGGCCGGCGTGGCGTTGGGGGCCAGCAGCGGCTGGGCCTGTGACGGTTGGGCCGGCGGCAGGTTGCGCTCGAT
>OUWB010002871.1_pt2 | contig 18397 bp, 10 predicted proteins | sample 1779821 | NCBI WGS metagenome assembly OUWB01 (sample SAMEA3914806, study PRJEB12502) | metagenome | biome: forest; material: soil | place: Canada | collected 2011-08-03 | depth 0.1 m
GCCTCGGCGGCGGCGGCGAACGGGTCCGCCGCCGGCTGCGTGCGCGCGGCGCGCATCAGAACTGCGCCAGGACGGTGAACTTCACCGTGCGGCCGGCGCCGGGGATCACGTGGTTCTCCGAGGCCGAGGTGAAATAGACGTTGTCGAAATAGTCCTTGTCGAACAGGTTGATGGCGTTGACCTGCAGGGTCAGGCGGTCGCTGACCTTGTAAGCGGTCATGGCGTTCCACACGACATAGCTGGGCACGAGGGTCGCCGTGGTTCCCGGCGTGACCACATTGGCCACGCGCTGGTCGAGATAGTTGGCGCCCAGGGCGACCTTCCACGGCTGGGTGACGTGATACTCGACCCAGGCGTTGGCCGCATTGCGCGCCAGGTTGGGGATGGCGGCGTTGTTGTAATAGACCACCGGGGTCGAGCCGGCGTCGCCGCTGGTGCGGCCATCCAGGTAGGTATAGCCGGCGATCACCTCCCACTTGGGCCCGATATGACCGGTGGCGCCCAGCTCCAGGCCCTGCACCGTCTCCTTGCCCACCAGGGCGGTCAGGGTGGGGTTCTCCGGATCATTGACCTGGGCGTTGTCCACGTGGGTGTGGAACAGCGCGCCGGTGACCATGAAACGGCCGTCCAGCAGGCTGGTCTTGGAGCCGACCTCATAGCTGGTCGCCTTCACCGGGCCCAGGTCGGCGGTCTTGGTGGTCAGGGTCAGGGCCTCGGCCGAAGGGTCGAACGAGGTGCCGTAAGAGAAGTAGACGCTCTCCCAGGACAGCGGCTTATAGATCACCGCCACGCGCGGGCTGGGCACGACGTCGGTGTGCGACAGGTGCAGCTGGACGCCGGTGGCCAGGGTGGTCTGGTCGTAGTCGGCGGCGAAGCGGTCGACCCGCACCCCGGCGATCACGTCCACATAGGGGCCGACCTTGAGGGTGTCGGTGATATAGGCAGCTTCCGAATCGGCGTCGGTGACCTGGGTCTTGGTGACGGGCTCGACCGGGTGGGCCACATTGGGATTGGGGTCCAGCAGCGGGGTCTCGGGCAGCCAGTTATTGTTGGTGTTGAAGGGGTTGCTGTAGCTCTTCAGGTCGTTGGTCTGGCGGGCCAGTTCGATGCCGGTGACCAGGGTGTGGCTGATCGGGCCGGTGTCGAAGTGCGCGGTCAGGTCCAGCTGGTCGGTCAGGTTGGTCTGGACGCCGCTGCTGGAGGGCGAGTCGCGGCCGACCCGGATGGCGCTCTCCGGCTCGCCGGGGGTGGGCGGGGTGCTCCCGAAATTGGGCGCGTCGAAGCGATAGTTGAAGCCGTAATTGGCGTAGCGCAGGGTGTCGGACAGCGAGATCGCCGAGTTGAACTCGTGGCTGATCCGCAGCGTACCGACGTCCACGTCCGAGATCGAGTGGTCCGAGGCCAGGCCATAGTCGGCGGCGCGCGGCACGGCGGCTGGGCGGCCGTTGACGAAGGGAATGCCGACGTCCGGGGTGTCCTGCTCGGATAGGTGCAGATAGGCCAGGGTGACCGTGGTCGCTTCACCGACGCCATAGGCGACTTCCGGCGCCACGCCCCAGTGGTGGTTCTGCACGTCGTCGCGGTCGGCCACGTGCGAGGATTCGCCCATCAGGTTCAGGCGCACGGCGGCGTTGGGGGCGATCGGCTGGTCCAGGTCCAGCGTGCCGCGATATTCGTCATTGGTGCCGATGTCGGCGACCAGCTCGTGCAGCGGGTTGAGCTGCGGGCTCTTGCTGACCTGGTTGACCGCGCCGCCGGTGGAGCCGCGGCCGAACAGGGTGGCGGACGGACCCTTCAGCACCTCGATGGAGTCGAGGTTGAACGGGTCGCGCACATAGACCGCCGCGTCGCGCACGCCGTCGAGGAAGAAGTCGTTGAAGGCCGAGAAGCCGCGAATGTTGATGGTGTCGCCGCGGGCGGAGCCTTCGCCGGCGTTCAGGGTCACGCCAGGCACGTTCTTCAGCGCGTCCTCCAGGCGGGTGATGGCCTGGGACTGCAGCAGCGACTGGGGCAGGACGTTGACCGACTGGGGCGTGTCCTGGACCTTCAGCGGGATCTTGTCGCCCAGCAGCGGGCGCAGGCCGGTGACCACCACCGCGTTCTGGCCGGATTTGGCCGCCGGGTCGGAGCTCGCCTGGGCGTCCTGCGCCAGGGCCGGCGAGGCGGCGCCCGCGGCGGCCAGGCACAGCCCGACCGCGCCCACGCCTTGCGCCGCCGCGCCGGCGACCGAAGACCCACGTCCGTTGTTCGAAGTCCGCATACCCCTGCCTCTCGCACACACGAAATGAGCGCCGCCGCTCAAGGCCGGGGGAGGCCGGCCGCGTCAGCACGCCATACCGCTATTGCGAGGCATTCGCATTTGCAAGAGGCGACGCGCGCAAAACCTCGCCACAGGCCGGATTCGGCCCCGAAAAGCACGGCTGTGGCCCTCGCCCCTCATCGGCGGGGCTTGTCGCCGGCTGCCTCGGCTGACCTGGATCAGAGTGTGATCCGCTTGATTCAAAATCTTTCCGTCACCGCCGGGCTTGTCCCGGCGGCCCATAAGCTCGAACGGCGGTAGAAGGCCCGAGAGGTTCGGGCGTATGGGCTAGCGGCGCTCCGCGCTGCGTGCTCCAGCCGGTCGTGATGAGTGATGTGATTGAGCGCGCATGAATTCATCGTGCTCTAAGGAGACCGACATGGACGAGACCCGCCCGCCGCTGCCGCCGTTCGATGAACAGACCGCCGTGCAGAAAGTGCGCCTGGCCGAGGACGCCTGGAACAGCCGCGATCCGGCCCGGGTGGCCCTGGCCTATACCGAGGACAGCCGCTGGCGGAACCGGGTGGAGTTCATCGAGGGGCGCGAGGCCATCACCGCCTTCCTGACCCGCAAGTGGCGGCGCGAGCTGGACTACCGGCTGATCAAGGAGCTGTGGGGCTTTCGCGAAAACCGCATGGCGGTGCGCTTCGCCTATGAATGGCGCGACGACAGCGGCTCGTGGTTCCGCGCCTATGGCAACGAGCTTTGGGAGTTCGACGCGCGCGGCCTGATGCGCCGGCGCGTGGCCAGCATCAACGACGCCCCGATCGCCGAGACCGACCGCCTGTTCCATTGGCCCCAGGGTCGCCGGCCGGACGATCATCCCGGCTTGAGCGAGCTGGGGCTTTAGGGGCGGCTCATAGCCTCGCGGTCCTGGCGCTCCGCTTCGCCGCGGCCGGGACGGGGTTGATTCAAGCATTCAGATCCAAACGTCCGCGACGGCTTTGATCGAGTCGTGCGGGCGAATTCCCCTGCGTTCCAGGCCTCGGACGCGGAGCCCTTCGCCGCGCCTTGTCAGGCGTTGGCGGCGCCCGTCGGCATGGGCTGTGGCAAGCGCCGCTTTTTACCCACAAATGAATGTACTTGCAGATGTGAAAAAATATGCTTATTGAACCTCAGTCCGCAACATAGCGGTGACAGGATCGAGCGCCGCGTCGGCTTCCCGAGAAAGCCGGCGGCGCGACCAGGGGGGAGACCATATGCAGCGCTGTCCGACTTCATTGCGTTCGCGGTTCTGGATGGGGGCGTCCGTCGTCGCCCTTTGCGCCATGCCGCTCGCCGCCGTCGCCCAGACCTCGACCGGCGGGACGGCCGCCACCGGAACCTCGAGCGCGCCCCAGACCCTGGGCGAGATCGTCGTGACCGGTCAGCGGGCCTCGCTGCGGTCGGCCGAAAAGATCAAGAAGAACGCCACCCAGCTGGTGGATTCGATCACCGCCACCGACATCGGCGCCTTACCGGACCGCAGCGTGGTCGAGGCCATGCAGCGGATTCCCGGCATCACCATCACCCGCACGCCCGACCCGCAGGACACCCAGCGCGTGTCGCTGGAAGGCGTGGGCGTGCAGGTGGACGGCGTCGGCTTTGTGGCCAGCGAGTTCGACGGCCGTGACGCCTTCTCGGCCACCAACGGCCGCTCGCTCAGCTTCGACGACGTGCCCGCCGAACTGATGGCCGGCGTGGACGTCTACAAGAACCCCTCGGCCGACATGATCGAGGGCGGCCAGTCGATCATCAACCTGCGTACGCGCCTGCCGTTCGACCAGCCGGGGCATCTGTTCGCCTATGACTTCTCGGAGAGCTACGGTGACCTGACCAACGCCGCCACGCCTTCAGGCTCGGTGCTGATGAGCGACCGCTGGAAGACCCCGATCGGCGAGTTCGGCGTCCTGGTCGACCTGTCGGATTCCAACTATCAGTCGCGCACCGACACCCTTTCGGTGGACCCCTATTACGCGCTCGACGCCAGCGCGGGCTACGCCCAGGTCACCCCCACCACCCCGTCCACCGACAAGGTGGTCTATGTGCCCGGCGGGGCCGGCTATCGCAGCCTGACCTTCAACCGCGAGCGCCAGGGCATCGATGTCGCCACCCAGTGGAAGCCGACGGACGACCTGCAGGTCACCGCCCAGTTCATCCGCTCGGCCGCCTATTCCACCGAGAACGAGCACGCCGTCGGCATCGACCCGGATCCGGGCTATCCCTCGGCCAACTCCAGCGACGTGTTCAACTCGGCCGGCGACTTCGTCTCCGGCACGCTGGCCTCATCGCCGGGCGGCACCACCGACAACTTCAGCGTCCTGGACGACCGCTACAACACCACCCATGCGGTCACCTCCGACTACTCGCTGAACGTCAAGTGGGACCCCACCGCCAAGCTGTCGTTCTCGGCTGATCTCCAGTACATCGACTCGACCACCAAGTCGGTCGACTTCACCCTGTTCGACCTGCCCAACGGCATCAACGAAGGGCCGTTGACGCTGAACCTGAACGGCAAGATCCCCTACATCGGCATCCAGTCCAACCCCGCGCTGAACAACCCGGCGAACTACTTCTGGGATGCGGCGATGGACTATCACAACGCCAACCAGGGCGACGAGTGGGCCGAGCGCGCCGATGGGACCTACACCTTCGACAGCGACTGGCTGAGCGACTTCCGCTTCGGCGTCCGCCACACCACCCAGGACGTGATCACCCGCGAGACCACCTATAACTGGGGCGAGGTGACCTATAGCTGGGCCGGCAGCGGCCTGGCCCTGCTCAACGGCACCAACACCAACGCGGCCTCGGCCGGCACCAACACCCTGCCGGCGGCCCTGATGCCGTTCAACAACTTCTTCGGCGGCGGCGCCCATCTGCCGGGCAACTTCTACGCCGCCATCGGCCCGTTCATGACCAACTACACCGCGGCGGCGGCGGCGGTGGTCAAGGCCGAGGGCGTGGGCAACTGCTGCGGCTGGACTCCGTTCAACGGCAACTACAGCGATCTGGTCGGCGACGGCGACGGCGCCGCGGGCGTCAACACCCAGACCCAGGACACCACGGCCGCCTACCTCATGCTCGACTTCAAGCATGATCTGAACTTCGAAGGCTCGACCATCCCGGTGGACGGCAATTTCGGCGTCCGCATCGTCAACACCGACGCGCACGGCACGGGCCTGGAGCAGTTCACCGGCTGCGGCTCCACCGACTGCTCGGCGCTGCCCGCCGCGGCCCAGGCGTTCGAGACCGCCAACAACTCGACCATCTCCGGCGGCCGCAGCTACACCAACGCCCTGCCGGCGCTGAACCTGCGCTTCAAGCTCAAGCCGGATCTGTTCCTGCGCTTCGCCGCGGCGGAATCGGTGGTGCGGCCTGACTTCGCCCAGATGCAGCCGACCATCCAGATCGAGCACGCCAACGGCTACGCCTACAACGGCTCGGCCTGCGCATCGACCGCTCCGGCCACGGGGGCCCCGGCCGGCGGCTTCCTGCCCAACTGCCTCTACGGCCAGTATCCGTTCACCGCCTATGAGGGCAATCCGAACCTGAAGCCCACCCGCGGCTTCACCTACGACTTCACGACGGAATGGTATTTCGCCCAGACCGGCAGCCTCACCGGCACCGTGTTCTACAAGGACGTCTACGACTTCATCACCGACGCCACCACGGTGCGCACCTTCGTCAACGACGGCGCCTCCGAACAGGTGCTGGTCAACCAGTCGGTCAACGAAGGCCACGGCACCATCAAGGGCTTCGAGATCGCCTACCAGCAGTACTATGACTTCCTGCCGGGCTTCCTGAAGGGCGTCGGCGCCCAGGCCAACTTCACCTATGTAGACAGCCAAGGCGCCCGCAACGCCTCGCCCGACCCTTACAACGCCGACGTGATCACCGGGGCCACCACCGAGAAGCTGCCGCTGGAAGGGCTGTCGCCCGACTCCTACAACCTGGCCGCCCTCTACGACCACGGGCCCTGGTCCGCGCGCCTGGCCTATAACTGGCGCTCGAAGTACCTGATGACCCCGTCGGGCGCCAATCTCAACATCCCGGTCTGGGCGGCGGACTATGGCCAGCTGGACGGCTCGGTCTTCTTCACGGTCGACCCGCGCCTGAAGATCGGCTTCCAGGCCACCAACCTGACGCACTCCATCTACCGGACCATCGTCAGCTATCCGACCAACACGGACAATCCGGGCCCGACCACCAACACCTGGGTCGATTCCGATCGCCGCTACGTCCTCGTGCTCCGCGGCCAGTTCTGATCTGCGGTCGATGCAGTCTCCCACCCGGCGATCCCTCCGGCCGGGTGGGAGCTTTTTCCTCCGCGGCGCGCGCTGCGGCGGTGCGTTCATTTCTGGTGCGTTTGCGGATAGGCTCGGCGCATGAGCGATGGTTTCCAGCGCAAGATCGTCATCCTCGGCGGCGGCACGGCCGGCTGGATGGCCGCCGCGGTCCTGGCCAACACCCTCAAGGGGCGCGGCTCGGTGCGGTTGGTGGAGTCGCCAGAGATCGGCACGGTGGGGGTGGGCGAGGCGACCATTCCGCCGATCCAGTTCTTCAACGCCGTGCTGGGCATAGACGAGCGCGAGTTCGTCAAGCAGACCCAGGCGACCTTCAAGCTGGGCATCCGGTTTCGCGACTGGACGCGGCTGGGCCATACCTACCTGCATCCGTTCGGCCATTTCGGCCGTGATATCGAGTCCGTCTCGTTCCACCACTACTGGCTCAAGCTGAACGGCCTGGGCGAGGCCGGGCCGCTGGACGACTACGCCCTGGCCGCCGTCGCCGCACGGCAGGGCCGCTATCTGCGCCCCGGCCGCGAGAGCCGCCCGGACAGCCCGATTCTGTCCTACGCCTTCCATTTCGACGCCGGCCTCTACGCCAGGTTCCTGCGCGGTTACGCCGAGCAGCGCGGGGTGGAGCGCATCGAGGGGCGGGTGGTCGATGTGGAGCTGCGCGGCGAGGACGGCTTCATCACCGCCCTCAAGCTCGACGGCGAGCGCCGCATCGAGGGCGACTTCTTCATCGACTGCTCGGGCTTCCGCGCCGTGCTGATCGGCCAGGCCTTGGGCGTGGGCTACGAGGACTGGTCGCACTGGCTGCCCTGCGACCGGGCCATGGCCGTTCCCTGCGAGGGGCTGGAGGAGATCACCCCCTATACCCGCTCCACCGCCCGCGCCGCCGGCTGGCAATGGCGCATCCCGCTGCAGCACCGAATCGGCAACGGCTATGTCTATTCCAGCGGCTTCATCAGCGACGACGAGGCCGCCGCCACCCTGCTGGCCGATCTGGACGGCGCGCCCCAGAGCGAGCCGCGGCCGCTGAAGTTCACCACCGGTCGGCGGCGCAAGTCCTGGCATAAGAACTGCGTGGCCGTGGGCCTGTCGAGCGGGTTCATGGAGCCGCTGGAATCCACCAGCATCCACATGATCCAGACGGCCCTGTTCCGCATGCTGGCCCTGATGCCTGTGGGCGAGGTCGATCCGGTCTCGGCCGACGAGTACAACCGCCTGACCGCCCAGGAATATGAGCACATCCGCGACTTCCTGGTGCTGCACTACAAGGCCACCGAGCGCGACGACACGCCGTTCTGGACCTACTGCCGCACCATGCCCATCCCCGATCCCCTGCGGCACAAGATCGAGCTGTTCCGCGAGCGCGGCCGTGTGGCCCGCTTCGATGGCCAGCTGTTCGCCGAGCCCAGCTGGGTGGCGGTGTTCATGGGCCAGGGCGTCACGCCCCGGCACTATGATCCCATGGTCGACGTGATGGATGTCGACGAGGTGCGCGCGCGGCTGAAGCGCCTGCGCGAGCAGGTGGCCGAGACCGCTGCGGCCATGCCGGCCCACCGGGCCTTCATCGACCGCAACTGCAAGGCCGACCCGCTTCGGGCCGCCTGAGCCGGTGAGCGCCGCCCGTCCCGTCCGCGCCGCGCCTTCGCCCCTGATGGCGGCGGCGGTCCAGGCCCATCGAGGCGGCGACCTGGCTGGGGCCGAGCGCCTTTATCGCCAGGCCTTGGCCGGCGGGAACGGCGGCTTCGAAGCTTGGCACAATCTCGGCCACGTGCTGGTGCAGCTGGACCGGCCGGGCGAGGCCATGCGCTGCCTGAACCAGGCCCTGCTGCTCAATCCCGACGCGCCGGCCACGCACAACATGCTGGGCGAGGCCCTGCGCCGGCTGGACCGGGGCGAACAGGCCGCCGCGCATTATCGCCAAGCCCTGGCGCTCAAGCCGGGCTACGCCCAGGCCCGTCACGACCTGGGCCGGCTGCTGCTGGGCCTGGGCCAGGTCGAGGCCGCGCAGGCCGAGATCGCCGCCGCCCTGGCCCTGTCGCCCCGGCGCGGCGAATATCACCGCAGCTTCGCAGAGGCTCATCGCTTCACCGAGGGCGATCCTGCGCTGGCGGCGATGGAGGCCCTGTCGGATGAAGGGGCGGCCCTGCCGCTGGTCGACCGCATCGGCCTGAGCTTCGCCCTGGGCAAGGCCTATGACGATTTGGGCCGGCGCCAGGCGGCGTTCGAACGCTACAAGGCCGGCTGCGCTTTGGTGCGCGCCCACCAGCCCTATGACGAGGCCCAGAGCCTGGGCATGCATCGCCAGATGGCCCAGCTGTGCACGGCCGAGCTGATGGCCGCGCGGGCGGGGCAGGGCTATGGCGGCGCGGCGCCGATCTTCATCCTGGGCATGCCGCGCTCGGGTTCGACCCTGGTGGAGCAGGTGCTGAGCCGCCATCCCGCCATCACCGCCGGGGGCGAGCTGGCGGCCTTCCGCGACGCAGCCTCCGCGCGGCTGGGCCATCCGTCCAAGGTGAGCGAGCTGGACGCGGCGGGGCTGGCGGACCTGGGCCGGGCCTATGTGCGGACGGTGGCGGCCCGACGGCCGGGGGCTGTGCGGGTCACCGACAAGATGCCGGGCAATTTCCTGCTGCTGGGCCTGATCCGCCTGGCCCTGCCGCAGGCGCGCTTCATCCACACCGTGCGCGATCCGGTCGACACCTGCCTGTCCTGCTTCACCACCGTCTTCGACGGCGGCCACGCCTATAGCTACGACCTGGGCGAGCTGGGCCGCTATCATCGCAGCTATCAGCGACTGATGGACCATTGGCGCACGGTGCTGCCGCCGGGGGTGATGATCGACGTGGCCTATGAGGACGTGGTGGGCGACATGGAGGGCCAGTCGCGGCGCATCCTGGCCCATTGCGGCCTGGATTGGGACCCGGCCTGCCTGGACTTCAGCCGTCCCGGCGGCGGGGTGTGGACCGCCAGCGCCGGCCAGGTGCGCCAGCCGCTCTATCGCAGCTCGGTCGGCCGCTGGCGTCCCTCCGAGGCGGTGCTACGGCCGCTATTGGACGCCTTGTCGGCGGATTGACGGGGTGATCTGGCTTCGACTCTTGAATTCGATTACATCGATAAGTCATATAATTCACCGCGACAAAGCGCGGAACGAAAGGCTAGCACCGCCAAAAGCGGTATAGGCCGGATAGGGAGCGGGCTTTGATCCAGAACAGCTTGGCGGGACAGGCGAGGCGCGGCGCCTTTGCTCTTTGGCTGGCATGCGGGACGCTGGCGTGTGGCGGGGCGGCGCAGGCCGCGACGGCGCCCAGCGTCAAGCCCGTGGTGGCGGCCGCGCCGCCGCCGGCTCATCGGCTGCACATCCGCCGCGCGCCCGTCGCCGAGGCCAGTCTCCCGCACATCGTGCGCGACGGCGACCGCTACGCCCTGATGGTCGACGACGCCCCGTTCCTGATGCTGGGCGCCCAGGTGAACAATTCCAGCGCCTGGCCCGCCGCCCTGCCCAAGGTGTGGCCGGCCATGGAGCGGCTGGGGGTCAACACCATGGAGATCCCCATCGCCTGGCAGCAGATCGAGGCCACCGAGGGGCAGTTCGACTTCGCCTTCCTCGACACCCTGCTGACCCAGGCGCGCGAGCACCATATCCGCCTGGTGCTGCTGTGGTTCGGCACCTGGAAGAACAACAATCCCAACTACGCCCCCGACTGGGTCAAGCTGGACAACGCCCGCTTTCCCCGGGTGATCAACGCCAAGGGCGAGACGATGAACTCGCTCTCGCCGCTGTTCCCGGCCACGCTGGAGGCGGACAAGACCGCCTTCGCCGCCCTGATGCGTCATCTCAAGGCCGTCGATCCTCAGCACACGGTGCTGATGATGCAGGTGGAGAACGAGAGCGGCGTCTATGGGGCGGTGCGCGACCACTCGCCGACCGCCGAGGCCGCGTTCCAAGGGCCTGTGCCGGACGCGCTGGTCAAGGCCCTGGGCAAGGCGCCGGGAACCTGGGCTCAGGTGTTCGGTCCGGATGCGGACGAAGATTTCGAGGCCTGGCAGGTCGGCCACTACATCGATCAGGTCGCCGCGGCGGGCAAGGCCGAATATCCGCTGCCGATGTACGTCAACGCCGCCCTGCGCGACCCGTTCAAGGCCCAGGACCCGTTCACCTTCGACAGCGGCGGCCCGACCTGGGACGTGCTCGACATCTGGAAGGCGGCGGCGCCGCACATCGACGTGCTGGGGCCGGACATCTACATGTCCGACTACGCCAGCTACACACGCACGCTGGATCAGTACCGGCGGCCGGACAATCCGCTGTTCGTGCCCGAGACCGGCAACGCCATCGGCTATGCGCGCTATCTGTTCGAGGCCGTGGGCCGCGGCGCCATCGGCTTCTCGCCCTTCGGCATGGACTTCACCGGCTATTACAACTTCCCTCTGGGCGCGGAGAAGCTGGACGAGGACACGCTGGAGGCCTTCAGCCTCAACACCCATCTGCTGGCGCCCATGGCCCGGCAGATCGCGGCCCTGAACTATGCCGGCAAGGTCTGGGGCGCGGCCGAGCCCAAGGACGTGCACGAGCAGACCCTGAACCTGGGCCGCTGGCAGGCCAAGCTGTCCTATGGCCGGCCCCAGTTCGGCTGGCCGCCGGCGACCGGCAACGTCACCCCCTCCGGCGGGGCGCTGATCGCCGAGCTGGGCCCCAACGAATACCTGGTCACCGGCGTGCATGTGCGGGTCGACTTCGCCCTGGCCACGGCCACCGATCCGGCCGCCAAGCGGGTGATCCTGAGCAGCGTCGAGGAAGGCCACTACGAGGACGGCCGCTGGGTGTTCGACCGCATCTGGAACGGCGACCAGACCGATTACGGCCTCAACTTCACCTCCATCCCGCAGGTGCTGCGGGTGCGGCTGGCGACCTACTGAGTCCTTAGAAAAGAACAGGCGGAAATCCCATGACCCATCCCCTGCCGTCACCGCCGGGATCGTCCCGGCGGCCCATAGGCGCGGGCGCCGCCGATCTGGGCTCGATGTCCGGCGGGGCGACTTCAGCGCTTGGGTCCATGGGCCGCCGGGACGAGCCCGGCGGTGACGGGCGAGGGGCGCGAGGATCTATGCGCGCAGCCCTGCTTGGCCTGTCCAGCCTGCTCGCCCTGTCGGCGGGCGCCGCCCTGGCCCAGCCGGCCGGGTCGTTCCATGCGACGCCTGACGGGGTGATCGTCGATCCGGCCTCAGGCCCGCGCCACGTGCGGCTGCAGGTGATGAGCGACCGCATCATCCACGTCACCGCCACGCCAGGCGAGGCCTTCGACGGGCCGCCCAGCCTGATGGTCACGGCCAGACCGCAGACCGGCGGCTTCACCCTGGACCAGGCGGACGGCGCCGTGCGGCTGAAGACCGGCGCGGTGACCGCCGAGGTCTCGCTGGCCGACGGGGCGGTGCGCTTCCTCGACGCCGCCGGCCATGAACTGCTGTCGGGCCGGGGGGGCGGCCGTTTCACGCCGGCCACGGCCGGCGGTCAGCCGTTCTGGGCGGTGACCCAGGAATTCAATCCGGCAACGGACGAGGGCTTCTATGGCCTGGGCCAGCACCAGAACGGCCAGATGAACTATAATGGCGAGGACGTGGAGCTGTCGCAGTACAACCGCGACATCGCCGTGCCCTTCGTGCTGTCCACCCGCAACTACGGCCTCTTGTGGGACAATGACGGCATCGGCCGCTTCGGCGATCCGATCCCCTACGACCTGGCCTCGCGCGACCTGAAGATCTTCGGCGCCGACGGCGCGCCCGGCGGCTTCACGGCCCAATATTACGTGGACGATCAGCTGAAGCTCACCCAGGCCGAACCGGACATCGACTACCGCTACCTCAAGGACCTGCCCCATTGGCCCAAGGCCCTGGTCGGCCCCAAGGGCCAGCCGCTGCCGCACCAGAGGGTGGTGTGGGAAGGCTCCGTCGAGCCCTCGGTGGGCGGGACCCAGCGGTTCAAGATCTATTCCAGCGGCTATGTGAAGGTGTTCGTCGACGGCGTTCAGGTCATCGACCGCTGGCGCCAAGGCTGGAACCCGTGGTTCCACAATTTCGACCTGCCCATGGACGCCGGCTCGCGGCACAAGGTGCGGGTGGAATGGACCCCGGACGGCGGCGGCTACATCGCCCTGCTGCACGACAATCCCATGCCCGTCGCAGACCGTCACAGCCTGACCCTGACCTCGGACGTCGCCAAGGCGATCGACTACGACGTCGTGGCCGGCGACGACCTGGACCAGGTGATCGCCGGCTACCGCCAGCTGACCGGCAAGGCGGTGCTGCTGCCCGCCTGGGCCTATGGCTTCTGGCAAAGCCGCCAGCGCTACGAGACCGCCGACCAGCTGCTGGGCGTGGTCAAGCAGTATCGCCAGCTGGACCTGCCGCTGGACAATATCGTCATGGACTGGCGCTACTGGGCCGACCCGCAGTGGGGCTCGCATAAATTCGATCCGACCCGCTTCCCCGATCCCAAGGGCATGATCGACCAGATCCACGACCTGCACGCCCACTTCATGATCTCGATCTGGCCCAAGTTCTATCCGGGCACGGACAACTACAAGGAACTGGACGCCAAGGGCTTCATCTACCACCGCAATATCGAGCAGGGGGCCAGGGATTGGGTCGGGTTCGAGAATTCGGACTACGATCCTTACTCACCGGAGGCGCGGGCGATCTACTGGCGCCAGGTGCGCGACAATCTCAAGGTCCTGGGCGTGGACGCCTGGTGGATGGACGCCTCCGAGCCCGACATCCACTCCAATCTCGACATCCCCGAGCGCACCCTACGCATGGGCCCCACGGCCATGGGGCCGGCGGCGGAGTTCTTCAATTCCTACCCGCTGATGCACACCACCGCGGTGTTCGACGGCGAGCGGGCGCTGGACCCGGACAAGCGCTCGTTCATCCTCACCCGCTCGGGCTTCGGCGGGCTGCAGCGCAACGGAGCGGCGGTGTGGAGCGGCGACGTGGCCGCCCGCTGGCAGGACCTGGCCGACCAGATCTCGGCCGGGGTCAACATCTCCATGGCCGGCATCCCCAACTGGACCACCGACATCGGCGGCTTCTCGGTGGAGGACCGCTATTCCAGCCAGAACCCGGCGGACGTGGACGAATGGCGTGAGCTGAACCTGCGCTGGTTCCAGTTCGGGGCCTTCTCGCCCCTGTTCCGCTCGCACGGGGAGTTCCCCTATCGCGAGATCTACAACATCGCGCCGCAGGGCTCGGAGGTCTACGAGGCCATGGCCTGGTACGACCGACTGCGCTACCGGCTGAACCCCTATGTCTACACCCTGGCCGGCGACACCTATCAGCGCGACGGGATCATCATGCGCGGGCTTGTGATGGACTTCCCCGCCGATCCCAAGGTGCGGAACATCAACGATGAGTACCTGTTCGGCCACGACCTGCTGGTCGCCCCGGTGCATGAGTTCAAGGCCCGCTCGCGCGCCGTCTACCTGCCCGCCGGGACGGCCTGGTTCGATCTCTATAGCGGCGAGGCCTTCGACGGCGGCCAGACCATCCAGGCGCAGGCGCCGCTGTCGCGCATGCCGCTGTTCGTGCGCGCCGGCTCGATCCTGCCCATCGGCCCGACCGAGGACTATGTGGGCCAAAAGCCGGCCGATCCGATCACGCTCTATGTCTATACAGGCGCCGACGGGGCCTTCTCGCTCTATGAGGACGACGGGCTCAGCAACGGCTACGCCCGTGGCGCCTTCTCGCGCATCCCCATGACCTATGACCAGGCCAGCGCGACCCTGACCCTGGGCGCGCGCCAGGGCGGCTTCGCCGGCATGCTGGCCAAGCGGACCTTCAAGGTGCGCTGGATCACCCCGGACGCAGCCAAGGCGCTGGATTTCGATGCGGCTCCGGACGCCAGCCTCGACTATGACGGCCAAGCGGTCAGCGTAAGGCGGCCGCGCTGAATCCCCTCTCCCCTTGCGGGAGAGGGAGGGGGCCGTGCGAAGCGTGGGAGGGTGAGGGGTTTCTCCGCGTTTCGGTGGGCGGCGCTAGCCCCCTCATCCTTCCCAGCCGCTTCGCGGCCGGGCCCCTTCCTTCTCCCTCGAGGAGAGAAGGAAAATCAGACCAGTCCTGTCCCGCGGATCCGCAGCACCGGGGTGAAGGCGGTGGGCCGCGCGCTGGGCAGGATCAGCTTCAGGCCCTCGCCGTCGCGGGTGAAGGGGATCGCGCCACCGGCGCCGAGCAGCTCCACCCGCTCCACCGCGCCCCCGGGCGCCGGCGAACCTGCGGCCAGGGACCGGATGGTCGTCTCGCCCGCCGGCCAGTCCATGAGGATGGCGTAGAGGGCGCCGCCCTTGGTGGTGAAGCGGATGTCGGCGGGGGTGAAGGCGGCGGCCTTGTCCTCGCTGAACATGCCCTCGCCGGGATGGGTCGGGCCTTCGCCATAGATCGCCCACGGGCGCGAGCCGTGGATCGCCTCGCCGCCCACCGCGTGCCAGGCGGCCAGGTCCTTGAGGATCTGCAGCTCGTCGGAATCGATGGTCCCCTCGCCGCGCAGGGGGATGCTGAGCAGCAGGTTGCCGTTCTTGCTGACCACGTCGGCCAGGCGCTGGACGACGGTTCGGGCCGACTTGTAGCCATGGTTCTCGAAGATCGCCCGGCTGTAGTGCCAGTTGCCGATGCAGGTGCAGGTCTGCCAGGGTTCGGGACGCAGGCTGTCGCTGAAGCCGCGCTCGATGTCCTCGACGATGGCCCTGCGCTGCAGGCCGGACAGCTTCTTGCCGGTGATCACCGCCTGCAGCGGCCCGCCGCGCCAGGCGCGGGCGGCGTTGTAATAATAGGCCGCCACGTCCAGCCCCGCCTGGCCGAGCGGCAGGCCGGTGTCGTCGAAATAGATCAGGTCCGGCTGATACTTGTCGATCAGATCCTGGGCGCGCAGCTTCCAGGTGCGCACGAATTCGGGATTGTTCGGCGGCGGGGTCTCCAGCCACTGGCCGTCATGGGCGTCGTGCCAGGCGTTCATCGCCTTCAGGTCGGTGATCCCGTCGGGGATGACCATGTTGGGCCCGGTATAGAGCGCCTGCGGGTCCAGGCCCTCCCACCACTTGCCCGCGCCGTCGGCCTTGGTCAGGCGCCAGGCGTCGTAGCGCGTCCCGGCCAGGGGCCCGACCGCGTCATAGCCATAGGCGGTCTGCCACCAGTGCCAGGCGTGGCTGGAGTGGTTGCTGACGCCGAAATGCAGCCCGGCGGCGCGCGCGGCCTTGGCCCAGGTCCCGACGATGTCCTTGCCCGGTCCCACGCGCAGGGTGTTCCAGGCGTGGTGGGCGGAATCGAAGGTGTCCAGGTTGTCGTGGTGATTGGCCAGCGAGACGAAGTAGCGGGCGCCGGCGGCCTTGTAGAGATCGATCAGGGCCTCGGGATCCCAGCGCTCGGCCTTCCAGAGATTGTCGATCTCCATGAAGCCGAACTTGGACGGATGGCCGTAGGTCTTGACGTGATAGTCGTAGAAGGGATTACCCTGCTCGTACATCTGGCGGCCGTACCAATCGCCCTGCTCGGGCACGCATTGGGCGGTCCAATGGGCCCAGATGCCGAACTTGGCGTCGCGGAACCAGTCGGGAGCGGCGTAGCCGGCGGCCAGCGAGTCCCAGCTGGGCTGGAACGCCCCTTGGGCCTGGGCCAGGCCCGGCAGCAGGGGCGCTGCGGCTCCGGCAGCGGCGCCCCTCAGCACGCCCCGTCTCGACAATCCCATCGCCCCGCTCCCTGGATTATTCATTTCTGAGAGTTTTTTCATATTTGGGGTATAAAGCGCAAGGCTGCGCCACAAGACGCGCCATGATAGCAGGGCTGGCGTCATCCCAGGCGCGGGACGGAGACACGGTATGAGGTTGGCCCGCGCTTGCGGCCGCCATGAGGCGCTGCGCCGGTGATCGACGCCCATCATCACCTCTGGCGGGTGGGGCGGAACGGCTTCGAATGGCCGCCGGCCGCGCTGGCGCCGATCCACCAGGACTTCGAGATCGAGGCGTTCAAGGCCGTGGCCGAGCCGACGAGCGTGCGCGGCGCGGTGCTGGTCCAGTCCCAGCCGGCCGACGCCGACACCGACTACCTGCTGGCCTTGGCCAAGGACGAGCCGATGATCCTGGGCGTGGTCGGCTGGGCCGACCTGGCCGCGCCCGAGGCCTGCGCGCGCATCCAGGCGCTGGCCGCCGCGCCCAAGCTCAAGGGCCTGCGTCCCATGCTGCAGGCCTTGGCGCCGGACGACTGGATCCTGAGCGTGGCGCGCGCCGAGGCGGTGCGGACCATGGCGCGCCATCGCCTGGCCTTTGACGCCCTGGTCACCAGCCGCCATCTGGGATCGTTGGCGGTTTTCGCCCGGCGCCATCCCGACCTGACGATCATCATCGATCATGGGGCCAAGCCCGACATCGCCGGCGGCGGCCTGGACCCCTGGCGCGCCGCGGTCAGCACCCTGGCCGGCCTGCCCAATGTGTGGTGCAAGCTGTCGGGCCTTGTGACCGAGGCTGGCGAGGATCGCAGCGACCGGGCGCTCGCGCCCTATGTCGACCATCTGATCGCGGCCTTCGGCGCCGGGCGGCTGATCTGGGGCAGCGACTGGCCGGTGCTCAATCTGGCCGGGGACTATGCCGGTTGGCTGGCCCAGGCCCGAGCCCTGACCGCGCGGCTGGGGCCTGAGGCCCAGGCGGCGATCTTCGAGGGCAATGCGAGGCTGGCCTATGATCTGTGATCACCTTGTCGCCTGGCGAAATTATTGCAAAGAAAGCGCTAACAACGGGGATGGGGCATGAGCGAAACTGAAGCCGAGACCGGCGAGGCCGAGCGCCGCTACCGCGCGCCGGCGCTGGAGAAGGGCCTGGACGTGCTGGAGCTGCTGGCGCGGCACGGGCGAGCCATGACCCCGTCGCAGATCTCCGCCGCCCTGAACCGCTCGATGAACGAGCTGTTCCGCATGATCCAGGTGCTGGAATACAAGGGCTATATCGAGTTCGCCGAGTCCGGCGAGGGCTATGAGCTGAGCAACAAGCTGTTCACCCTGGCCATGGCGCGCGCGCCGGTGCGCACCCTCTTGGAGACCGCCTTGCCGATCATGCGCCAGCTGTCGGCCGAGACGCGCCAGGGCTGCCACCTGGCCGTGGCCTCCGACGACCAGATGGTGGTGGTCGCCCGGGTGGAGAGCCCCGGCTATCTGGGCTTCTCGGTACGGCCCGGCTATCGGCGCGACATCAGCGAGAGCACCTCAGGCGTGGTGCTGTTCGCCTTCCAGACCCCGCCGGTGCAGCAGCGCCTGCTGGAGCGGCTGGAGCCCAAGTCGGGCAAGCGGGCGTTGAAGGCCTTCGTCGAGCGGGCGGCGCAGGTGCGAGCGCGGGGCTACGAATGCGCCGAAAGCCAGTTCGTCGACGGTGTGCAGGATCTGTCGGTTCCGGTGATGACTGGCCAGGAGCCGGTGGCCGCCCTGACCATCCCCTTCATCCGCAGCCATCCCGCCCCGATCACCACCGAGGCTGCGGTGGAGATGCTGCTGGCCGCCGCGGGGCGCATTTCGCAGGACTTGCCGCCGAGTCTTTGAGGCCTGTGCAAGCCCTCCCCCTCGATGGCAGGGCTATCGCCTATGGAGCCAGCGGTTTTCTTTGCTCCCTTGCGAAGCGGGGGAGCTGTCAGGGCGCAGCCCTGACTGAGGGGGCGCTGCGGCGGTAGAGGCGGTGAACGCCCCCTCCGCCGGCGCGGAGCTGTCCTCGGGCCGGCCCTTGGCCGGTCCCGGGGGCGCCGCCACCTCCCCCGCTGCGCGGGGCAGGAAAGATGGCTCAGGTCATAGGCGATAGCC
>OUWB011197752.1_pt1 | contig 18382 bp, 23 predicted proteins | sample 1779821 | NCBI WGS metagenome assembly OUWB01 (sample SAMEA3914806, study PRJEB12502) | metagenome | biome: forest; material: soil | place: Canada | collected 2011-08-03 | depth 0.1 m
GCAGGGGAGGAGAGGCAAAATAATTTAACGGGTCGCTTTACGGCGCCTTCCGCACCGGCGGCAGGGCGTTGCAGACATCGACCGCGCCGGCCGGGCGCACAAAGAAGGCCTGGTCGCGATTGGCGCGGGCGTGTACCCACTGATCGAAGGTTGCCGAGTTCGTATCCATGACCTGGAAGGCCGGGCGCGCCGCCGCCGGCAGGTCGCTGGCCATCTTGGTCGAGACGATCTTCAGCCGCTCGGCGTCGGTCTTGTAGAAGCCGAGATCGCCGGTGCCGCGCTTTTGCGCCGTCAGGAACTCCATGCCGTCGATAATGCGGCCGACGACCGTCAGGTTGCGGTCGAGATGGCGCGGCGCATGGCCGATCACCGTATAGAGCTGGGTGCCGTCGCCGGTCGTCGGCGGATTGTCGCGCGCCACGCCGATCATGCCGTAGCAATGGACCAGCCACGCCGTCTTGCCGTCGCTGGCGGCCGGCCAGCCATCTATGGTGCCCGCCTTCGCTGCATAGGCGTCCGGATAGGGCAGGGGATGGAAAGCCTTGGGCTGGGCAAAGTCGTACTCGGCCGGCGGATTGGCGACGACACCGGTCGGCTTGGTCGGATCCTCGTCCGGGCGGCCCCACTGCACGACATAATCGTCCTGAACGCGCAGGATCGAGGCGCCGTCGAAATAGCCCTGACGAACCAGGGCGCGGATATTGGCGACATGCACCGGCGAGAAGGGCGCCAGTTCATAGGTGACCACGTGGCCATCGGCCAGGGTCATGACCACGAGGTCGTCGGGCGCGACGGTCTGCCACGCGGCGGCCGGGGACTGGTCGATAATGTCCTGCGGCGCGGGCGAGGGGGCGGGTGCCGCGCCCATCAAGCCCACGGCCAGGGCCGCCAAACAGATACCCTTTACGATCATGTCGCCCTCCATCTTGTCTCCTGGGAGACTATCGTGGCCCGGGCTTTCCGCAAGAGGGCTTTCTTATAAATCGGTCCTGTAGCCCGATGCCAAACCTTACGATCGCCCGCCTATGATCCAGAAAATAGCGACAGGAGGCTTTCATGCCCTATACGCCCAAAGGCCCGGACGAGACCGTCGACCAAGGACCCGACAGCTTCGGCCACAATGAGAGCGAAAGCCTCAAGCGGCCTGTGCCCATGCCGGTCGATGTGCTGCCGATCCCGGCGCGCGACATGCCCGACGACGGCGTCGAGGAGATCGCTGACGACGATGCCGTGCTCGACAGCGACCGGACGCCTGAAAAACACTGACCATCGGTACTATTTGCCCAGATAGGCCAGCGATCTTAACCTGGATTTAGCGGCCTGTGTGTTAGGAAGGCTTTGTGTTTTCAATGACCCTCCAACCTTGAGGCAAAGCCCTTATGTCTCTCGAAGCCACCCTGCCGAGTGAAACCGTCGAGTCCGTCGCGGTCGAGGACAAGGCACCGCCGCCTGCGGAAATCTACGAGTCGGCCGCCGCGGTGCAATTGCGGATCACCTTGGTGCGAGATCAGCTTATTGCCGCCGCCAAGCAGGTCAATCTGCTGCATGCCATGGGGTTGGAACGGACGTCTGGCTATGCCGACGCGATGGCGCTTTATGAGTCGAAGCAGGCCGACCTTGACGCCCTGAAGGCGCGCTACCGGTTCTAGTTGCCGAGCGACGCGGGCCTCTGTAGGTTTTGCGGCATCGTTTCCCCGAGGCCGCTCATGTTCCCGACCAAGCGCGATTTTCTCATCACCTCCGCCGCCGCGCTGGGCGCAGCGGGGTTGCCCCTTGCGGCGCGCGCCGATGCGCCCGCCAAGGGTGTTCTGAGTAATCCAAGCGCGTCTCCCGAAGCCCGCGCACTCTATCGTTATCTCAACGACATCTGGGGCCGTCGCACCCTGACCGGCCAGCAGGAATCGATGTGGCACGGCAGCTTCCGCTACGAGCTCGACTATATCCAGCAGGTTTCGGGCAAGCAGCCGGCCGTGCTCGGCCTCGACTATATCGATGTGCCGGCGCGCTCGGGCGTCAATCAACGCGCCCGCGCCTGGTATGAGGGCGGCGGCATTGTCACGCTGTGTTGGCATTGGGGTAATCCCCTGGTCGGCCCGGGCTATCTCAATGCGAAAATCCATTTCGATGCGGTCGCGGCCTTGAAGCCCGGCACACCCGAGAACATCGCCTTGTTGCGCGACATGGACGAGATCGCCGGCTACCTGAGCGAGCTGCGCGACCAGCATGTGCCGGTGCTGTGGCGGCCGTTTCACGAATTCACCGGCGACTGGTTCTGGTGGGGGCAGTGTGGGCCCGACGTCTTCAAGGGGCTGTGGACCCTGATGTACGAGCGCTATACCCATAAATTCGGGCTGAACAATTTGATCTGGGTGTTGGGCTATACCAAGGATCCGGACCCGGCCTGGTTCCCCGGCCGCGCCTATATCGACATTATCGGCGCCGACAACTACGTCAAGGATCGCGGGCCGATGGACGACATGTATGCCCGCGTCAAGGCGATCACCGGCGAAGCCGTGCCGATCACCCTGCACGAGTGCGGGCCGATACCCGATCCAAAGCTGTTGACGCAGACCCAGGCCAACTGGCTCTACTTCCTGGTCTGGCACTCCGAATTCATCCGCGACGGCGTGACCAATCCGCCCGACTGGATCAAGACGGTCTATAATTCGGAACGCTATATTACCCTGGATCAGGTGCCGAACCTGAAGACCTACGGCGCTTAACCGTTTTCGACGAAGCCCAGATTGGCTTCGCGGATACGCGCGCCTTCGTCGTCATAAAGGAACGGCACGACGACATAGCGTTGGCCGCTGGTCACCGGCGTCGCCTCATGCAGCATCGAGCAGCAAAAGACCGCGGCTCCGCCCGTCAGCGGGCGATAGGTGCGCCGGCCGAATTCCGGAAAGCGCAGGTCGCCGCCCTCGTAGTCCTCGGCATTGAGATTGATCGACACGGCGAACTTGCGATGCGCCGTGCCCAGCGTGACGTCGTCGCGGTGAGCGACGAAAAAGCCGCTGTCCGACGCATCGTAGCGGCAGATCAGGTCGCGTTCGATATGGGTCGGCTGCCAGTTGAAGAAGCGTTTGATCATCGGGAACAGCCGGGTCTGCAGCCGCGAACGGACCGCCGCGATCATGGCGTCGTGCACGATGCTGACGTCGCGCCGGCGCTTTAAGTTGGCATTGGTCCGGTAGGTCGTGCGGCCGTCGACATCCTCGGTAAAGCCCGACTCGGTCGGGCCGCCCTCCTCGAAATAGGTGATCAGGATGCGGCAGAGCTCGGGCTCGAAGACGCGCGGCATGATCAGGACCGGGGCGGTCGGCGTGCTGTCGGCGCCGCCGGTTGCCGCAAGTTCGTCCTTCAGCCGCGCCATGACGGCGGCGGTGTTTTCGAGGGACTCGGCCATGACGACGCGCAGGGCGGCATCGAGCAGGAAGACGGCGGGCTTCAAGCCATTGTCGTCAGCCAGGCCGTAGAGCCGGCCTACCGCGCTATCGAAGTCCCAGAAGAAGCGGACGCCGGGCTCGGAATTCCTGAGACCGCGCTGGTCGCGGTCCGTCGGGTCCATGCTGACGCCGAAAAAGGCGGCATCGGTGTCGTTGAACAGGTCGCGATCGTGCATGGCCAGGGCCAGCGCGTTGGCCGAGGCGGCATAGTCGAGCGTGCCGAAGACCATCAGCACGGTCCAGCGGCCGGCGGCGACGCCGAAATTGTAACGCGGATTGGCGTCGGTGGCCGCGGTGAAGAAGGGCGCTGGCTCGCCGAATCTGGGAATGCTGCGCGGGGGCGTATGCTCGTCGGCCATGGCCATGCTCCAAATCGGATCCGAATCGGTCCGTCCCCTCGCTCCCGATTATGAGCGAGGCGTGGTCCTCGAAAAAGCCGAAATACCGGCGCGGTGTTATCAATCCTGACATAAGTGGTGTAACCGCGGCGCAAGACCGAACGTATATCGGGCAGGCGGACATCAGGGTGCGATAATATGGCGGCGCAGGTCGAAGAGCAGACTCATCCGTTGGCGGTGCAGCGGGTGGACGTCCTGCGCCAGGGCTCGGCCGAGTTTCGCCGGCTGGAAGCGCGTTACGGCGCGCCGGGGCCGGCATTGCGCCATATGGGGTTGGGCGCGTGGCAGGCTGGCGATCTGGGCCTCGCGGCCGAACTGATGCAATTCGCTCTGGCTTACAATCCCGGTGACGCGTCCGTGTGGCGCGACTTGGCCTTCATCTTCGACGCGCAGGGGAATCTGGCCGGCGCGCGTGAGGCGATCCTCAAGGCCTTGAGCTATGACGACAGCCATGCGCCGTCCTGGCTGATTCTCGGTCGCCTGCATTCGGTGAGCGCCGCGCCCGACGATGCCGAAGCGGCCTTTCGCAAGGCCCTGGCGATCGATCCCGATTTTGGCGAGGTGCACCTGGCGCTTGGTTTTGCTTGCGTCAATGCGCTGCGCTTCGGCGAAGCCGTCCGTCACCTCGAGGCGGCCGAGCGCTTGGGCGCGGCGGGCGGCGAGGCGCAGGCCGTGCTGGGGCACCTGCGTTTTCAAAGCGGTGATTTTGCCGGTGCGGTGCGGGGCTTCGAGGCCGCGATCGCGCTGGGCATGACGGGGATAGACCTGGTCGAGAGGCGCGCGCGGGCGCGCGCCTTCCTCGGTATGATCGGCGATGCCGAAGCGGCGGTGGCGACCTATCTGGAAGAGGCCGGCGATGCCCAGGTCCCGCTTTCCGCCCTGTTGCGCGAGGCCTTCGTGCATCTGAGCGCCCAGGGGCATGCCGCGGCCGCCCTCCGTGTCGGGGCCTGGCGCCTGAGCCTCGATCCGACCGATCCGGAAATGGCCTGGCTGCTGGCCGCGCAGGGTGACGGGGCGCCGGGGCGCGCGCCCGATTCCTATGTCGAGGCCTATTTCGATCGTTTCGCCCCGGATTTCGACCAGAAGCTGGTCCATGTGCTGGGCTATGACGGACCGGCACGGTTGTCGCGGATGATCGGGGCCGTGCGGCCGCATTTTGAGCGTATCCTGGACCTGGGCTGCGGCACCGGGCTCGCCGCGACGTGCCTGAGCGCGTTCGGCGGCAGGATAACGGGCGTCGATCTGTCCGGACGGATGCTGGAACGGGCGGCGGCCCGCGGTCTTTACGCCAACCTCGTCAAATCCGAAGCCGTCCGTTACCTGGAAACGAGCAAAGGGGCCTGGGACCTGGTGCTTGCGGCCGACGTGCTGATCTATTTCGGTGCGTTGGAGGCCGTGTTTACGGTTGCCGCCGCAGCCCTGGATACCGGCGGGGTGTTCGCCTTCAGCGTCGAAACTCTTCCGGATGAGATCCAGGCGGATTTCAAGGTCCGACCTTCCGGACGCTTTGCGCATAGTCCGGACTATATTGCGCGCCTGGCTGCCGGCTTCGAGACGGTCGCCTGGGAGAAGGCGACGATACGGCAGGAAGTGCAGACACCGGTCGCCGGCCTCTTCGTCGTCTTGCGCAAGGCCGCCCCGTTCTGAATTTGGGTGATGACTCTGGCGCTTCACGCGTCACGAGCGGACATGAACACCATCCAGCCGCAATCCTGTTCTATTGCTGCGCCGCAATGCGAAAGGTGTGGCCCACATGTCGACCTCTTCCGAGCGCAACTGGTTCCAGCGGACGTGCCCGCACCTTTGGCGGGTCGTGTCGTCGGAGGATATTTACGATATTCTCGATCCCACCGTCATTATCGGTGTGCGCGCAACGCGGCGGTGCCTGATTTGCGGATCGATTACCAAGACCCGTCTTCGCTAAATCGCCGTCTTATTTTACGCGTAAAATGAACATAGTCGTTCTGTATATGTTCATACCGATGGACGCTGGCGCGTGACCGCCTATATTGTCCAGACTCCAGACAAAGTTCAGCTTTTACGTGAAATCCTTATCGTGTACCCGCGCCCTGGCGTTTGCCGGGGTGCTGATGGCGCTGGCGGGTTGTGCCCGCAGTCCTTCCGCCGAAGCCGCCTCGACCGCTTCCCTGTTCCAGGGCTTCGATCCCGCACAGGATTGCCGCAACGACCTTGGCCAACCCACCCGCATCGTCAACGGCGCAAGTCGTCCCAACAAACAGTGGGAGGCCGACAATCTCGTCATGGTCGCCCTGCCGTGGCAGGCTCACGCCGCCTGGAATGCACACCTGGCGATCAAAGGCCTGCAAGTGCACCGGCGCGTCGCCGTCTCGCTGCAGCGCGCCCTGGCCGATATCTGGACCGATGCCGGCAAGAGCCAATCGGAAATCGATCGTGTCGGCATGTCGTCGATCGGCGGCGCCTTCAACTGGCGTCCGGTGCGAGGCGCGGGAGATATGTCGGCCCATGCCTATGGCTGCGCGGTCGATTTCGATCCGGCGCGTAATGTCCTGGGAAGCCAGGCCTCCAATTTCGCCGAGCCGGGAAACCGCTATGTCATCGACGATTTTCGCAAGGAGGGCTGGATCTGGGGCGGCATCTGGCCACGTCCGGACGGCATGCACTTTCAGGCCACCTCGGTCGCCATCAGCGACGAGACGACCGGCGCCAATCGCCGCGCCTGATGCGTCCTTGATGTGAAAGCCGGGTGCCTCGGCGAGGCTCCTTATGTCGATGGGCGTAGATTTGCGGTCATTGACCTCAGGAGGCCGCCATGTCCGCCGATGATTTGAAATCCCGCACCCCTGGTTCGCTCGACCCGGCGTCTCGCGCCTTTGTCGACAGGGTATCGTCGCGCGGCGAGGGTATCGGCGGCACGTCGTCCGACCTCAATCGTCCGTCGGATACGGCCGATCCTGATGCCGAAATCGACGACACCTCGCTGCCGCTCGACAATCGCAGCGACGGTAGCGTCACGCAGTCGGGCGAAGATGTCGACAATGGCGCGGACGATCAGCCGGACGGCAACAATCCCGACGATACTGGCGAAGACGAGTCTTCGTTGCGTTGAATAAAAAACGGCCGGCGAGTCCGAAGACGCGCCGGCCGTATAGTTGCTGGAAAGATCGTTAAGCCGTGAACGACTGGCTCCAAGCGGAGGTGTTGAAACCGCCGGCCGCTTCGGCGTTATTGGTATCGTAGACCTGCAGAGCCGACATCAGCTGCTGCATCATGCTGGCCAGGTTGCCGGACGCGTCGGCGAGGCTCGAAGCGGCCGAAGCCGAACTTGCGGTGGTCGACGTTGTCCCGGAACCGGCCGAAGTCGTACCGGTGCTCGTGGACGAGGTACCGCTCGTGGTGGTGCCGCTTGTGCTGCTGGCCGCGGGCGGAGGCGGTGGGGGACCGCCCTCGCTCAAGGCCGACAGGAAGCTGCCCACTGACGCGCTACCCGTGGTGGTGTCGCTGCTGAGGTCGGACATCAGTTGCTGCAAGACGTCGCTCATGCTGCTGGAGTTATCGTCCAGGCTTGAGGTGGTCGAGGCCGAGCTGGAGGTCGTCGAAGACGCGCCTCCGGCTCCGCCGGCGCCGTGCATGCCGCCGTGGTGGTGGTGGCCACCGCCGCCGATCGCGGACAGCGCGGCCGACGCGGAGGTCGTCCCCGTCGTTCCGGCTGTCATCGACATGTCACCCAGGGCCGTCTGCAATTGCTGCAGGAGGCTGTCCAGGCTGCTCGAATTGTCGGCCACGCTTGAGGTGGTCGACGCCGAGCTGGTCGAGGCGGTGGTGCTGCTGGTGCTACCGGTGCTGCTGCCGGCCCCACTGACGCTGCCGCTGTCACCCGAAGGGGGCGGCGGTGGGCCGTCTCCGAAGCTGCTTTGAGCTTGGAGCAGGCCAGACATGGTGCTGGACGAAAAGCTGTTCAGAAAATACGCCAGGTTCTCATTCACGCTCGTCGACGCATTCGACGCGGACGAGGTGTTGGTGCCTGACGTGGATGAGGCCGAATCCGTACTCGCCGAGGCCGAGGCGCTTGATGTCGAAGACGCGCTTTGGCTTTGGAGACTCGCCATTAGTCTGGCGACGTCCTGCGAGTAGGAAGAGGATCCGAGCCCCGATATGCCACTGGATGACACAGGGATCTCCTTCATTAGCCGCCAATCAGGGAGATTGGCCTCGGTATGGTGAGTAATTGAAGTTAATTATCGATTAAAAATGGAACATTTCAATACCGTAATGAATGTAGAGCGCGGCAAAACTGAGGTCAATTTAAGTATAGTGGCGTATTTTACCTACTGGAATATTTTTCCTACCAATAATCGGCAAATTTTACCTATTCACTATATCGGGCCGGCAGCGTCGCGTTGAGCCCGCGGGCCTGGCGGCAAGCGCGCCGGGAGCAAGCGCCTGATCCAACCTTTATGAACCCGCCCTCACCCGGGCAGTGCCTGTTGATCGCGAAATCGTTACTCTGGCGTCATTCAGAGGTTACCAGTCATGTCTACCGAGATTTCATCTTCGCAAAGCGACATCTTGCCCGCCGTCATGTTGGCGCTGCTGCTGGCGGTCACGGGTTTTGAGACGGCGTTTTTGGTGCTCGAGCCGCACAAGGCCGCCGCGCACCCGGTCAAGGTCGCAGCCCTGTTCGACGGCCGGCGCTAGGCTATCCCGAACAGTCCGCGGACGCCGCGCGCCGACAGCGACACGGCATTGGCCAGTAAAAGTATAAGCAAAACCACAATCGCCAGCGGCTTTAACAGCAGGCCGACGAGGGAAAACCGCCAGTCTCCCGTTGCGTTACTGGCCCTATTAGGCGGTGTTCGGCGTGCCGGGCTTTGGCGTGTCTGGGCCGCGTCAGCATCGACGATGCGCCAATCCTTTTCGATACAGCGGCACAGGCGGCACTTGCGGATGGCGCGATAGCTGATCTCACGGCCGCCGTCGAGCGGGTCGACGATCGATTCCTGGACGGTCGGGCCCCAGTCGTGGCCGCCGATCTTCAGGTAGCGATGGGAGAAGGACCTTACCGACATCGTCAAAAGCCTTAGCCATTTCGCCCCAATGGTTAACAAGCATGCAGGGGGATACGTGTCCAGCAAACGCGTCGCCGACCTGTGGATAAAATCGATTGGGCTGTGGGCTATCAGATCGCGCAGACGTCGCCGTCGGCATCGACCTCCGGTTTTGCCGGCCGAGGCGCTAGCGAATCCGCGACAATCCAGGCGGCGCCGGTCAAGGCCAGGTTGATGGCGTTCTCACCCCAGATGTAGTGGTTGGACGGATCGGCCACCAGCATCGGCAGATGCACCAGAAACTGAAAGCCGGCATACATGGCGGTCAGCAGGATGGCGGCCAGGCGGGCCTGGATGCCGCTCAGCAGGGCAAGGCCGGCAGCGATGTGGCCGATCCCCGTCGCATAGGCCCAGAAGATTTGCGACGGCGGCAGCCATTTGGGCACCAGGGGCACCGTCAGGTTCATATAGGCGAAGTGCGCGCCGCCGAACACGATGGCGCACAGGCCCAGGATAATCTGGCCGATCCGTGTCAGGCGCGCCGCGGCGACGTCGCCGATCCGGGCGTGGGCGGCGAAGACGATCAGAGCGGCGGCGGCGATGGCGAACTGTTCGGCGGCGCTTTCGTATTCGCCGTAGACCGTCAGGTTGGCCACCAACTCGGCACCGTCCATCACGATCATCACGACGACCATGAAATAGGCGATGATGGCGACGGCACTCGCCGTCACGGTTCGCCGCCATTGTATCCCGGCGCCGGCCAGGATCATCACCGCGCCCGCGGCATAGGCGAGAAAGGATCGATAGGGGAGGCCGGCGGGCGCGGATTGTCCGGTGACGAAGTCGCCCCAGGCGAGGCTGAGCGCGCCCATCGCCATGAGGCCGCATCCGTAGATGTGCTGACCATAGGCGTGCCGGCCCCAGCCGGCCATCGAGTCGCGAACGCTTGTCTTGGTACCCATTTCCCGCCCTCCTGATTTTGGAGCGCATGATATCAGTTAATCGGGGCCAGCGGAACGTCGGTATCCAGGCACAGGCCGGCCAAAAAAAAGCTGGCCGCCGGTGAGGGCGGCCAGCTTAAATCGGTGTTTGCCTTGGGCCGTCTTAGCGGACCCACATGCAAACGCGATGATGATGGTGGAAATGGCAAACGCGGTGGCCGTGCGGATGAGCGCTGGCGGCGCCAGCGGTGGCGAGCAGGGCCAGGACGGCAGCGGCGGCGACGATCTTCTTCATGTGAGTTTCTCCTATTGAAAGCCCTGTAACCAGGGACAGTTTTATCCTATACGGCAGTCAACTTGACTGTGGCATGAACGAACGTGTCATTGTGGACGCGTGTCCGCCATATTACCCCATGATGCCGTGATTCTTCATACCATGCCGTCGCGCCGCCGTCGATTTGCTTGGTGGCTTTCGCGCGATTTCCCGCACATTTTCGCGGCCGGTCTTTCACGTCAAATTCGCAGCAACAATTCAGTAATGACAAGCCGCCGCCACAAAGTTACGTTCGGGTGAGGGGCGGCTTGCGAGCCGGTACGGCGCGAAGGGGATAGGGTGGACGATCGGCCCGACGGTATAGAGCTTTTGACGGAGCGGCAGAAGCAGGTGCTGCGCATGATCGCGCGGCACATGCAGGAAAAGGAAATCGCCCGCGAGCTCAAGATCAGCGTGCCGACCGTCAAGGACCACGCGGCGATGGCGCGCCGTCACCTGGGCGTCGACAGCACCCGCAAGGCGGCGCTGATCCTTTCGGATTTCGAGACGGGGGCGCCCATAAAGGAGGCGACTATACCCGGCGTAGGGTATGCCGCACGCACAGTCGCCACGCCGGCCGACAACGGGCAAGGCTTGGGGCATGAAACAAACCTTTCTCCCCGACGACGACCACCTGATCATCAGCTTCCAGGAACTGGAAACGGCCTGGCGCATGATGGCGGTACCGGACAAGCTGAAGCATATCGACGACACCATAGCGGCGGTGCGTCGGATCAATCAGGCACATGGCCCGCAGAAGGCGGTCTTCAACATGGTTTCGGCGACAGCCTGGCTGACGGCGGACGAGTGCGACGCGGATATGGGGATCGTTTCAGACAATGGCTGAAAGACTTGCCTGTCATTGCCTGGCTGGGTCTGATCGTGGGTGTGGCGATAATGACCGTGGTGCTGGTTGCCGCGTTCGTCTCGCTGATCCTCGGCTCCCTGGAGGCCGTGCATCAAGCTAGCCATTATTTTGGATGGCGAAACTAGAAATCGCTCTAGTCGTCTGTTTTAATGCGCTTTTTTTACAAAAAGCGCTGGGGAGCCAAGCATGAAACGAGCGGACATGGTGCGCTACGGCGCGCAAACCCTTTTCGAGATGGAGAACGCGATCGACCTGGCGCTGCACCAGTCGGCGAACCTGATCGGCGAACTGACGCGGATGCGGCTGGACGCCAATGTCTCGGCCGTCGTCGGCCAGGACGCCATGACCTCGGCCGCGGCCGTGCTTACCAAGCTGACCGAGGCCCGCCAGGCCATGGTGGTGACGCACAAGACGCTCGACGAGGTCAAGGACCAGCTGGGTTGCCGCACCGTGGCGGTCGGCACCGGGCTCGGCAAGCCGCCGACGGGCGCCGCCCCGACGAACCAAATCGACGTGAGCGAAACCGTATAAGGAAAACAATGGCCTATTACGCCTGGGCAATTATCGGTGACGTGCTGGCCCTGTTGCTCTGTCCGTATGCCTTGATACGCGGTGGCTTCGCTGAACGCAGCGGAGCCGCCGTTATCGGCATTGGCTGGATCCTGACCTTCCTGCTGCAAAGCACGGTGCCCGGCCTCAACCTGGCGATCATGCTGGTCGACGTCGTGGCGCTCGTCCTGCTGACGCTGATTTCGATCAAGGTCCGCAAGATCTGGACGCTGTTCGCCGCGGCGTTTCAGTTCAATGCCGTCGCCGTGGACCTCATCTCGCACTTTTTCCCGCAGGTCGGCGTCGTCAGCACCATCACCTTCGTTGGCTTCTGGGGCGGCTACGGTCTTTTGGCCGCTCTGGCTGCCGGCATGCTGGGCGTCGAGCGGGAGCGGCGACGGGGCGCCCTACAAACTTAAAAAATGTGTCATTCCCAGGCGCTCAGGCGCCGCGAGGCTCGCCGCACGAGCGGCGGCGGCCGGTCGGCCTTGCCGAGCGCTGAGGCGCTCGGAGATTAATTCCTGTTGCTTGCCGGATGACCGCAATCTGGCCGTCATCCTTGCGTAAGCGGGCGGCATGACAAACGACGCTCCCGTTTATTCGAAGGCACCTGGTCGCAAGGCCGGAGAGCCTCTGCAGGTCCTGATCATCGACGACGATCGCGATACGGCGCTCAGTCTCAAGGAGGCGATCGAGGACATGGGCGATACGGCATCGGTCGGTTTCGACGGCCGCGAGGCCATCGCCCTGACCCTGGCTTCGGCGCCCGACGTCTTGTTTCTCGACCTGTCCCTGCCGGTGATCGACGGTCTGGCGATGGATGGCCTGGCGGTCGCCGAGAAACTGCGCGGCGCCGGGATGGGCGCGCTCAAGATCGTCGCCGTGACCGGGTACGGCGACGAGGAAACGCGAAAGCAGACGGCGGCGGCCGGTTTCGACCTGCACCTGACCAAGCCGGTGCGCTTCGAGGTGCTGGAATCGATGCTCGACCTGCTGCGCTCGGCGCCGGTCCATGGTTGAGTCTCAGCTTAACGGCGTCGACAGGTAGCAGCCGAATTCCTTGGGAAAGTCGACCGAGACGCGGGCGTGGACCTTGCCCTGGCGATCGAGGAACCGGCCCTGGTCGGCCAACGGCACGACGGCGCCGTGCCAGATGCCCGGATGGATGTAGAGGCCGCGGCCGTCGCAGCGGAAGGTCGTGAAGCTCTCGGGCCGGACGTCGTCGCCCGGCAGGGCGAGCGCGATCAGGAAGCTCTGGCCATCCAGCGGAAAGAACATCTGGCCGCCATCGGGGTGGTAGTTGCAGCGCCAGGTCAGGATGCGGTCGCGCGGCGCCGGCGGGCCTTCGTGCATGGCCTCTTCCGGCCACTGGCTCCAACCGAACAGGTAGCTGTCGCCGACGGCATTGTTGCGGGCATAGAGCGTGTCGCCCTTCCACCAGAACTCGAAAATGCCCTCGGTGGTGCCGCCCTGGTCGCCGGAATTCAGGTCGACCGGCCGCCATCCCTGAGCCGGCCAACGCACGATCTCGATCGTGCATTGCGCCGGATCGTCGACCAGATGGCCGTAGCCCTTGAGGTTTTCGTCGGTGGCCACGACGATCGGCGTCTCATGCACCGCGCGCACGCCGGTGGTCGGTTTATAGGCGAAGGCCGTCGTGTCGAGATCCATGGTGTCTTTTCCTTTTATACTGCCTGGCGCCTGGCCAGGAACGGGCCGACGGCCAGGGCGACAAGCCCGGTCGCCAGAACGCCGGCGGCGAGCACCCAAAGCCCGTAGGTGAAGTTGCCGGTGGCGCTCTTGATCCAGCCGACGGCATAGGGGCCGACGAAGCCGCCGATATTGCCGACGGCGTTGATCAGGGCGATGCCGCTGGCGGCTGCCGCCCCTTTAAGCCGTGCCGCGGGCAAGGTCCAGAAGATCGGCAGGACCGTCAAGGTGCCGGCGGCGCCGAAGGTGATGGCGACCACCGAAAGCCATGGGGCGTGAACGAGCCAGCCGCTGACCGCCAGGCCGGCCGCGCCGACGGCGGCCGCGGCGGCGATATGCCAGGGGCGCTCGTTGGCGCGGTCGGAGTGGCGACCCCACCAAACCATGGCGACCGCCGTGATCGCATAGGGAATCGCCGTGACATAGCCGGCCAGGGCGACCGGCACGCCGGCGGCGGCCAGGATCTGCGGGATCCATAGAATCACGCCGTAGAGGCCGATCTCGACGCCGAAATAGCCGAGCGCCAGGACGAGGATGATCGGATCGAGCAGGCCGTCGAGGCCGGTGACGCGGTTCTTCGGACCCTTCGCGCCTTCTGCCGCCAAGCTTTCGGCGAGCCAGGTCTTTTCCTCGGCTGATAACCAGCGCGCGTCCTCCGGCCTGTCAGGCAGCCAGAACAGGGTGGCCGCGCCCAGGATCAGGGACGGCGCCGCTTCAAGCAGGAAAAGCCAGCGCCAGCCGGCGATATGCCACACGCCGTCCATCTTGAGCACGAAGCTGGACAAGGGGCCGCCGATGGCGGTCGAGATGGCGATGGCCGTCATGAACAGGCCGATCATGCGGGCGCGTTGCTGCGCCGGCGCCCAATAGGTGAGGTAGTAGACGACGCCCGGAAAGAAGCCGGCCTCGGCCGCGCCCAGCAGGAAGCGTGCGGCGTAAAAGGCCAGCGGACCGTTGATCAGGGCCGTGGCGCCGGCCACGACGGCCCAGGTGACCATGATCCGCGCGATCCAGCGGCGCGCGCCGATGCGGTGCAGGATCAGGTTGCTCGGCACCTCGAACAGGAAGTAGCCGATGAAGAAGATGCCGGCGCCCAGGCCGTAGACATAGGCCGAAAAGCCCAGGTCGTGGTTCATCGTCGGCGCGGCGAAGCTGATGTTCGAACGGTCGATGAAGGCGGCGAAATAGAGCAGGCCGAGGAAGGGCAGGATACGGCCGCCGACCTTGCGCATGGCGAACGCCTCAACCGTCGAATTTGCCGTATCGTCCGCCTGCATAGGGCTCAGCTCTCCACGGGAAGGCGGCGGATTTCGCCGATCCCCGGTCCGGGCGTCGGCGCCACGGCCCAGCGCGCCACGACCCGCGACGCATAGGGTTTATGCTCGATCTCCACCCCGACCATTTCGGCCATCGCCGTCTCATGTGTCAAGGTCAGGCGAACATAGCCCTTGGCCAGGTGATCGCAGAACAGGACCTCGGGGTTCTGGCGCATGAAGATGTCACCGAGTTGAAAGCCGCCGAATTCATCGCCGGTCGACGGGCTGGAAATGGCGCTGGTGCCGAACTCGGCCGCCAGGCGTTTTGTTCCGCCGGCGTCCCTGAGCTGGTTGGCCCAAAAGGCGTGGCTGTCGCCGGAGACAACGACGACATTGCCGGACAGGGTCCCAAGCATCGCATCGAAGCGGGCGCGGGCGGCGGGATAACCATCCCAGCCGTCGAGGTCGAAGGGCTGGTCGTAGCTATAGATGTCGATCTGCTTGGCTGCGTCGTCGCGCTGGTCGGCCGGCACGGCGGCCAACAGTTTTTGCAGGCCGTCGTCGCCGATGACCGCCGCGATGCGCGGCGCGCGGGCGCGGCCCATGACCACCTCATTGCCGATCACTTGCCAGGGCCGGCCGGCGGCGGCTGAGCGCGTCAGGGTGTCGGCAAGCCAGGCCTCCTGTTGCGGGCCCATCAGGGTGCGGGTGGGATCGGCGACGAAGGCTTCGATGGCCGCGACATCCGGGCCCAGCACATAGGGCTTGGGCAAGGCGCCGTCGGGGCCGGCCTTGGCCTTGATCGCCGCGGCCGTCGCGGTGTCGCGCACCGGCGTACGCGCGGAGGGGTTGGTTGCGTCATAGACGATAAAGGGAATGTCGCCCGGGCGGTCATATTCGAGCTGGTAGGAGCGCGCGGTCAGGCGCGTCTCCAGCATGGTCAGGCTGGCCAGGTCGCCGAAATCGAAGCTGCGATAGATCTCTTCCGGTGGGCGGCCGGGCGCCGGTTCGCGGATCGGCAGCCACTCGAAATAGGCCTGCATGGCGGCGCGCTTGCGGTCATCGAAGGCGCCTTCGGTCTTTTCGTGGTGGTTTTCACCGCCGCCCTTCCAGCTGTCGTTGCACACCTCGTGATCGTCCCAGACGCAGATCCACGGGGCGCGGGCGTGGGCGGCCTGCAGGTCCGGGTCGCGGCGATATTGCGCATAGCGCGTGCGGTAGTCGGCAAGCGTCAGCAGGTCGTGGGCCGGTTCGGGGATGCGGTTAAGCTTGCGGCCATTGTCCATGCCGTAGTCGTCGGCGGCGGCGCCATACTCGTAGATATAGTCGCCGAGTTCGACGACAGCGTCCAGCGTCTCGGAGCGGGCGATGTGGTCATAGGCGTTGAAATAGCCGTTGGGATAGAGCGAGCAGGTGACGAAGGCCAGGGTCAGCCGGTCGAGCCGTCCGGACGGCAAGGTCCGGGCCTGGCCCACGGGAGAGGTCTTGCCGCCGGCTGTGAAGCGATACCAGTAAAGACGGCCGGGTTTTAGCCCGGCCACATCGATCTTGGCCGTATAGTCACGCTCCGGGCCGGTTTCGATCCGGCCCGACGCGGCGATCCGGGCGAAACCTGAGTCTTCGGCGACGGTCCAGTCGAGCGAAAGCCGCCCGAAATAGGGTGTGGCGGGCGTGGCGCGTGTCCAGATCATCAGCCGGTCGCCCAGCGGATCGCCGCTGGCCACGCCGTGCAGGAAGTCGGCCTCAACCGTGTCGGCCCGGGCAAAGGTGGGTGCCGCGACCGTCGCGCTGAGCAAGGCCAGGGCGATCCTTCGATTGACTGACATGGCGTGTATTCCTCATCCCGGGCGTGCCGCAACGGCGGTTTAAACGGAATGAGTAGTCTGCGTTCATGACAGACTTGTGTGGCGCCGACGAATCCTTGCGCATCCGGCCCGGAGGGGCAAAATGCCGGCAAACAGGGAGGTCATATGGCGGGGTTTACGATGTCTGCGAGGCTGAAGAGCTTCGTCTATGCCTTCTCGGGCCTCGGCTTCATGCTGCGCACCCAGCACAATGCCTGGCTTCATGCCACAGCGTCAGTGATCGTTGTGGCGGTTGGCATCGGCCTTCGCGTGTCGCTGGCCGACTGGCGCTGGCTGATCGTCGCCATGGCCATGGTCTGGGTCGCCGAGACCTTCAATACCGCCGTCGAATATATCTGCGACGTGGTGTCTCCGGACTATTCCATCGCCGTCAAGCACGCCAAGGACATCGCGGCCGGTGCGGTGCTACTCTGCGCCATGGCCGCGGTGCTCATTGGTGCCTTTACGCTTTGGCCCTATCTGCGTTTTTAGCGGTGATAGTAGCGGCGATGGTGGCGATGATGCCTGGACATCTCGTGGCCGATCAGGCAGCCGGCGCCGGCGCCGACCAAGGCATTGTGGCCGGCGAAATGGCCGACAACGCCACCGACGACGGCGCCCGTGGCGCAGCCGGCATTGGCGGCAGTGGTGACGGCCGTGGCGCTCAGGGACAGGGCGACCAGGGCCGCAATAATAGGCGTTTTCATGGAACTCTCCATCGGTTCGCACAGACATGCGCAATGTCGGATTTGTAACACGCCGATTATAAAGATGCGGTCCGAACTGCCCCGGACGGTCATATGCGCCCGGCTATATAAAATCCCTACGGCCGGATCGCCAAGCTATGCGCCTGCCATACAGCCCGGCTGATACGAGGAGGTCGCCGCGATTGTTGCGGCCGTTACTTGTGTCTCGGATGGGGCTGTTCAAATGAAAAAGAAATCGGTGTTGCAAAAGGCGGGGCTGGTGGCCCTGGGGGTCGGATTGGCGGGCGCGGCCTGGCAGGCGGGGGCCGGGACGGCCGGCGGGCCGCCCGCGCCGCATCAATTCTTCCTGCCGTCGCGGGCACAGGCGTCGTCCTCGAGTTCGTCGTCTTCGAGCGCTTCGTCGCTAAGTTCGTCATCGGAGACCTCGTCGTCCGCCGAGACCTCATCGAGCACCTCGTCCAGCTAGCCTTCATCGATAACGATCCGGGCGGGGCTTGTGTCTTGCCCAACCTGTCTCGCATCCAACTTTTCCCACGGATTTTAACGACCGGACGGACAACGCCCCGCAGAGGGCGATCGCTCCTCCATGGCCGGTGTCCGCGGGCGGCATTCCATAAAAACGAAGGGGATTTTCACATGAAATCTCATACAAAATTCATTCCGGCAAAACTCATGTTGGCGACGCTGCTGAGCAGCACGTCATTGTCATTCGCCATGCATGCGCATGCAGCAACCGATACCCCGGCGCCCGTCGCCACGGCGCCCAGTGCGGCCGGGGCCATCACCGAAGTCACCATCACGGCGCAGAAGCGCACCTCGACCGTGCAGAAGACGGCCGCCAGTGTCGACGTCGTCACCAGCGTCGATCTGCAGGCGCGCGGCGTGACCAGCCTGGCAAGCCTGGCCCAGGGCACGCCCGGGGTGTCGCTGAAAAGCGAAGGGCCGAGCCAGACGGAAGTCGAGATGCGCGGCATGACGTCCAGCGGCGGCAATTCGGCGACCGTCGGCTTTTACCTCGACGACATCCCGCTGACCGGCTCGGCCAATGCCCAGAACGGCCACGTCGTCATCGATCCGGATCTTTACGATCTCAATCGCATCGAGATGCTGCGCGGACCGCAGGGCACTTTGTTCGGCGCGGGGTCGATGGGCGGTACGGTCCGGCTGATCACCAATCAGCCCGATCCGAGCGGCTATCATGTCTCGGCCGAAAGCATCCTGTCGAACACCGAGGGTGGGTCGGTCAATCACAACGACAACCTGATGGTCAATATGCCGCTGGTGAAGGACACCTTGACCCTGCGCGTCGTCGGCAGCGAAAAC
>OUWB010004316.1_pt1 | contig 18309 bp, 16 predicted proteins | sample 1779821 | NCBI WGS metagenome assembly OUWB01 (sample SAMEA3914806, study PRJEB12502) | metagenome | biome: forest; material: soil | place: Canada | collected 2011-08-03 | depth 0.1 m
CCCTCTCCCGTTGGGAGAGGGGGTGGGGACAGGGTTCGGGGCTTGCCCAGCACTCGCATACGCTTCGCGTCGAACCGCCACTCATCCCAAGGAGTGCATCGCGCCGCGTCGGAGGCAGTAACGCTTGCTCTCTTTGCCCCGATAGAGGACGCGAACCCGCTTGCCAAATGGCCCTCGGCAAACCGCGGCGGTCGACAGCAACAACAGAAGAACCAATCCCAGATAGCGCATTACCGCTGTGATCAGGGCTCCCCTCGTCCGCCGGACGCCCCGTAAACCTGACCGGTGATGTACGTCGCTGCGGACGATGCCAGCAACACATAGATGGGTGCCAGCTCAGCCGGCTGCCCCGGACGGCCCAGCGGTGTGTCAGCGCCAAATTCATGCAGTTTCTTCTGCGTCTGCCCGCCACTGACCTGCAGCGGCGTCCAGAACGGACCCGGCGCCACGGCGTTCACGCGAATGCCACGGTGAGACATCTGTTTTGCCAGGCTCTTTACGAACGCCACGATGCCGGCTTTGGTGATGGAGTAATCGAGCAGGTTTTCCGAAGGATCATAAGCGTTGACCGACGCCGTGCAGACAATGGAAGCACCCGCAGGCATCAGCGGAATGGCCGATTTCACGAGCCAGAACATCGCATAGAGATTGGTCTTCAGTGTCCAGTCGAACGCGTCGCTGTCGATCTCGAGAATGGAATCGTGACTTTGCTGGCGCGCCGCGTTGCTGACAACAATGTCCAGGCCACCGAGTTGCTTGGCGGCGTTTTGCGGCAACGACTGGCAGAACCCTTCATCGCGAAGATCGCCTGGGAGGGCAACCGCCTTGCGCCCTGCCTTTTCGATCAGCCCGATCACCACCTTGGCGTCTTCTTCTTCGGCGGGCAGATAGTTGATCGCGACATCCGCGCCTTCGCGCGCATAGGCAATGGCAGCGGCGCGACCAATACCCGAATCGCCGCCGGTAATCAGTGCTTTGCGGCCGACCAGCAGGCCATGACCGCGATAGCTGGTTTCGCCGTGATCCGGCTGAGGCTCCATGCGCCCGGCCAGACCCGGCCAGGGCTGACTCTGCTCCTTGAAAGGAGGTAACGGAAATCCTTGCCGAGGATCCGTGGGCGCAGTAGACATGACGGTTTCTCCCAAGGCCGATCCAGCGAGCGGAAGCGCAGACCACGCTAGCGTGGCGGCGAGGCCGACAGACGTGCGATACACGAGTTGCCTTCGCTCCGGAGATAGCGGTTCATCGGTGTCGTTCATCGCCTGCATCTCCCGGCCCATGCTGGAAAGTGCCCCGACGTTGCGCTCCGTTTCATGCGGACCGTGTCGATTGAATGTGTCCATGACGTGAGCGCGTGCAAGGGTAATGAACGCTTCACTGGCGCCTTCCACGAACTCGACAGGTCATTCACTGTTGCCAACGCAGGATCAGTGGGTCCATCGTCTGGAGCGATCCCATGAGTACGCGATATCTACTTCCCCTGGCAGCAGTGGCCTTGGCGTTCGCTGCCGGCAGTCCGTTGCACGCGCAAAGCAGTGCCGCGAATGTGAGCAGCGCAGATCAGAGCTTTTTGCAGAAGGCCTCCGCTGACGGCGCCACGGAGGTGGCGCTGGGTCAGCAGGCACAGCAACGTGCCCAGTCTGGCCCTGCCAAGGAGATGGCGCAGCAACTGGTTACCGACCACACCAAGGCCAACCAGGAGCTGGCGGATCTCGCCATGCGCAAGCATGTCGATGTGTCCACCCAGCCTGACGCTGCGGCGCTGGCCAAGGAGAAGTCGTGGAGCAGCGGTGCCTACGACCACGCGTACGCGGACACCATGGTGAAGGATCATCACAAGGCGATCGCCTTGTTCACCCAGGCGTCCAAGAGCAACGATGCCGACATACGCCAATTCGCACAGACCACGCTGCCCGTACTCAAGCAGCATCTGTCGATGGCCGAGTCGCTGGAGAAGAATCCGTAACGCAAAGGCGTGACGCTGTGCCCCGTAAGTCGCGGTTCATTACGCTTGCGAAGTCGGTGAACTCGATACCAGAGGGCAGCCTGCGCCAACTCAAGGCGCAGGCGAAGGAATGCCACGCCTGCCCATTGTGGCGGGCGGCCACCCAAACGGTATCTGGCGAAGGTAGCGTTCGCGCCAACGTGATGTTGATTGGTGAACAGCCGGGCTCTCAGGAAGATCTGCAAGGTCGCCCTTTCGTCGGGCCGTCGGGCCACTTGCTCGACCGGGCACTGGCCGAGGCAGGCCTGTCGCGTGAGCACGTGTATGTGACAGGGGTTTGGGGAGCAATGGAACGGAAAACCGGGATAAGGCCAAATACATCAATTACAACAGTAGCTTGGCACGTCTTTTGGCCGCACTTGATCCGTCCCGCTACTCACGCAACACCTTTCGCGCGTTGTCCCGAGCCTCTTGGGCCTTCCTGCGTTTCTTTGCGTTCTCAATAAGCTTGTCGATGGTGGTGATATCCGTCGCAAGATCGGTCGGCGTCAACATGGGCCGCACGCCCTCACCCGACGAGTCATGCCCATCAATGGTGGGATTGCAACGCAGATAGACCTCGTTGAGTTGATCAACGTCTGCCTCTGAGAACCCGGCCACTGCAGCAACCCGCTCAATCTGCACGCGATCATCGAACGGTCGAATGGCTTTGTTGAAGATGACTTCCCGCACCAATCGCTCCAGCGTGCCACGCATCCGAGCATAGATGGCAGCCATGGTGCGCTGAGCTTCCTCGCTGGGATGTTCACCCCACACTTTTGCAATCGCTGCGTGATCTTCTTTGAGCGACTGCACGCGCTGCTCGACACTCATCTGCATCCATGGCAACCCACTGGAAACGTGTCCTGGAGCGTCGTCGAACCAGTCCATGGTCATCACGAGGGGCTGCACACCCTTTCGTTCACATTCGGTGAGCACGCGTAGGCGATAGCGGTGATCCAAAGAGGACACCGGATCGTCGACGATCAGCCCGAACCGCGAGCCGGATTGGTGGAGTTCGGCAAAGAACAGCGCGAGCGATGCCACACGTTGCTCCCCTTCGCTCAGTACTTGAGCGGCCTTTGCATCCGCGCCGTTGAGGGTGAGCGACATCATTGTGCGCCCACGATCCACCCGCTTGCGTAATCCATGAGCGATGCGCGAAACGCCGAGCTTCTTCAGTTCGCGCACCATGTCCTCGGCAAGCGCATCTGTGATGTACTGGGTCGCCAATTTCCCGATGTGCCTGGAAATGGCCGTGGTATCGAGCGAAGCCTTAGCCTCCTTTATAACCTTCTGGCGCTTCAGGTTAGCGATCGCCGCCATAATCGCATCGACATGTGGCGCAAGCGCCGTCCGGGCGCTGAGTTCATTCTTCTCGGTGGTCAGTAGCTTTCGTTGATCTTCATCAACGGATTGCCGAAGAATCGTCGCCCGCCGGCGAAGGACTTCTGCCGCCGCTTCGATAGTCATCAAACCCCCAGGCTCACGAACCAGTGGCTGCACGCCGGTCCAGGCCTTGTCGCGCTGCTGTTCGACCATCCAGCGGCGCCGCGCTTCATAAGTATCGCGGGCCTGAGCAAGGATGCCGACGATGTCGGGCGCATGCTCTTCAATTTCCCGCTGGAGCACCTCCTCGACGGGCACCGCCAGGTCGGCGCCCTCAATCGTTGCCAAGGTGTCTTTCAGTGCGGTTGCTGCGTTCTGGGCAGCAGTTGCTGCATCTCCGATAACGTAGTCGTTGAACGCGGTCAAGCGCGCCCGGGCGGCTTCATTCAAGTCGGTCTGGCAAAGCACGCATTTTGCTCCATCCGCAACATAAGGCGGCTCTTGCCCGCGATAGGCCTCCTCCGTTGAATACGTCATGGCGGCGACAAACATTTTTCGCCACGTCTCGCTCCCTGTGCCAGGCAGGAAGTCCCCGCGGAGCAGTGCCTCGGCTTGCTGGCGATAGCGTTCGGCTTCATCGCGAGCTTCGACAATGCCTTTCCATTTATCGATGGCCTGGTCGAGCACAAATGCGCGCGCCCGAAAGGCAGAAGCCCTGAGCGTGCCCAATCGCGTCGACAATCCCTCCAGCGCTTGGGCTTTGGGTTCCGCATTGGCCTCATCCAATGCAGCGGTCAGTTCGGCGAGCCGCGCAATATCAGCTTCGGTCAGTGTTCCAAGCCGCCTTAGCTCCGCAACGTCGGTCGCGTCGGTAATGTTGCTGACAATGGCCCCTGCCGCAGTATCTGCGGGCGCCAAGCTGGCGAACCTCTGCACATCACAATCCAGCAGACGAAGTGCCGTTTCAAGGCGGCGGCCCATTTCCGGGAACACCCGGTTTGCAAGGGTTTCCAAATGCCCCAACCCAAAAGGCTGAAAAGACGCGTCCCCTTCAGCGCTGATGTAATCGATGGAGCAGGCGCTGTCGAACACGGCGACGGAGCGCAGTTCGTCCGGGGGTGAAGCCCCCATGGTCCAATCCAGCTGACCATCGCGGCCGTCGACCTGATAGTTGATGACAGCGCTTGGTACTTGGCGTGCAAAGTCGTTAGCGAAGGCGTTGCCCAACACTCGATCTCGCTTTCGCGCGCGACACACTTGCTTGAGCACGCGTGCCACGCCGGACTTGCCTGATCCGTTTTCACCGTAAATCACCGTCAAAGCCGTCGGCGAAAAAATGATGCTGCTATCGAGCGGAAAGCGATTGACGTGCTTCATCGCCGCGATGCCACGGATGGTGCACACCTCGGCTGTAGGAATCGCTGGAAGGTGCGCACCATGGAGCGGCTCGGGTTTCGGTCCGTTTTCTTCAGCTGCACTGTGTGCTGACAGCAGCAGGGCTACGAGTTCGTCGTAGTCCTGGTCCGCCAGATCGTCCTTGGTGAATACACGGCGCAGTGCGTCTTGGGCCCATGGTGCGAGCGTTCGCGACCACGTCAGCAGGTCTTGTAGTAGTGGCATAGTCCCCTATCCCTGTAGCCGGTCCCTGAATTTTCGTACTAGGCCTGATGACACGAAGCTGCAATTTAAGGCCAATTGTCGTGCTTGATAAACATCGAAAATCGAGAGGTCGGTTGGCAGGCCGCTTTCAACCGCCGCGGATCCGAATATCCTCCGCCGACGTCCTGGGCAAAGCAATGAAATCACGCTCTGCCATCTCGTCGTAGGTGTTCAGGAACGGCAGATACATCTGGACCATCCACACGTCTCCCTCCTTGCGGCCCGCGTAAGGGTGAAGGATCTCGCCATCCTGCCGACATCGGCCGAAACGCAGCACCCCGTGATGCGGGTAACGGTGCGCATGCCGCTCCTTCATCATTCGCTCGACTGCCTCGGCGGGATAGCCCGGATGACCGGACGCTTTGTGTTCGCGGACTGCCGCGGCGATTCCCTCCGCTTCGGTTCTGTGGCAATGCTCCATCTCCTGTTCATCGAACACCGCTTCCTTGGCGATATACGGTGGGCCTTGGTACCAATGTGGATTCTCGCGGTCGAGATGAATGGCCAGGATGGTTCGGGTGCCCACGTTGGTGCAGCGCCACCGAAAACCGGCGCTGGCGACAAACTCCAATCCGATATAGAAATCCGCGTGTTCCATGGCTACCCCGATGCAGGCGCATTGGGTTTCAGTTGGACCAGCAGTGCTTCGATGGCTTGTAGGCGGTCTTCACCATGCTGACGCTCCTCGCGCTCGGCAAGACGAGCGTCCCGCTCAGCGGCCAGGTCGAGGCCATGCCGTTCCAGGTCCTGGCGGAGATGATCCCGTTCCAAGGTGATCTGGACGACCTGTTGGCCGAGCGTCTCGGTCTGCCGCTTTAGGCTTGGCACCTCGTGGGCAACCCGAGTTAACTGCTCATGCTCCCGCCGCAACGTACGCAGCGCAAGATCGCTTTGGCCATGGAGTTCGGTGAGCCGCGCATTGTCGCGATTGAGCTGCAGGAGTTCGTGATTCTTGCCGTTGATCAACGCCTGGGCTTGGCGCAACTCCACCTGCAAACCCTGCACCTGATGCTCGTGGCGGCGCGCTTCCGTCTCTCGCTGTTCTTTCGCAGACTGTCGGAAATGCTCCAGCGCCTCGCGCGCCTGGCTGTGCTTTTGTTCGAGAGATTGGATGTGGGTCGCCTGTTCGGCCAACCGGGCCCCCAGGCCTGCGATCCGTTCCTCAAACGCCGTCAGCTGCGTATGACGCTCCTGCAGCGTTGCGGTCGTGACCTGATGGGCCTGCGCCTCCCGCTGCAAAGTGGTTTCCGTGCGCTGCAGCCGATCACTCAAGACGCGTCCCTCGCGCTCCTGATTCGCCAGGGCCTCGGCGGCCTTCTGGACGGACACATCGCAACGCGCCTTGGCCTCGGCGATCCGGGTATCTGCCTCCTCGGCCAGCCGGGCACTGAGCTGCGCGACCAGGTTGCGCAACGCGTCGCTGATGGCGACGCCGGTGGTTGGCGGCGTCTCGGCCTCCGCTTCCAGCTCCTTGAGATAGCGGTGGATGGTGCTCTTGGAGCCAGTGTTGCCGAGTGCCACGCGGACGGCATCGACAGAGGGGTGTTTCCCCTGCGCGATCAAGCGATCGCGGGCCTTCTCGACCTCTGTCCTATACAAGCCTGCACGCGCCACGGCTGCTCCATCGGTAAATAACGTAATGCATTACATACTATGTCATTACGTAATGAACAACAGTAAATATTCAGCAGATACCTCGCAAGAATTGACACCGGATAATCGGACATTATCCGGTGTCAGGGGGATTTTCGTGGCTGGGAGACCCGCTGATCCGTACGAAAGCCCGGAAAACACCCCTGTCTGGACGCGGTAGCCATGACGCGAGGTGGCATGCCGGCCGCCGCCTTCCGTCGGTGCTTATCCGCGGACGTCATACCGCTCACGGCGGTGCGGGTGTTTGGTCACCCGTAGGCGTGCGCAGTTCGGGCACCAAGCGTTCTGGTACAGCAGGTTGCCCGGCACCGCCTGCCATACGTGGCCCCGCTGGCACTGCCACGTCAACTTGGTGGTGGTGTTGACATAGGTGTCACTGAGGCAGCGGCCCCCGCGCTGACCCGCGATCATCTGCATGGTCTCGAGGGTCAGCGCCCGCCGCCGGCCCGCGCAACGTCGGCACCATACCCCGGCGACCACCAGCGCCCCGAGCGTGCGCCAGGTGTGGCCGTGCGCGCACCGGAAGCGGTATTTGAGATTGACGCCTTCGTACGTGTCGGCCAGACACAGGCCGCCGTGCGCAGCCGCGGCACTCTGAAGCCGCGTGAGCCCGCCCGCGTCCCGGCGCGCCAGGCCGCGTTGCTGATCCGCGCACTGCCGACACCAAGCGCCCCGCAGCACATGATGGCCCCGCGCCCGCCAGTGGTGGCCGGCGGCACAGGCCCACGCATAGTCCGCCCGCCCGCCACGATAGGTGGTATCCAGGCATTGGCCGCCCTGCGCGGCGGCCGCCTGCTGCAGCCGCTCCAGCCCGTCGGTCAAGGTCCGACGCATGGACTCGCGCTGTCGGGCACACGTCGGGCAGCCGCTGCCATGCCGCAGCACATTGAGTGAGGTCATCCAGGCATGACCGTGGGTGCACACGAAGCGATGGCGCTGGCTCAGTCGATGCAAGGCGGCTTCGTCGCAGGTGATGCCGCGGCCGCGCAGCACATCGAGCAGCTGCGCCTTGCGAGCCAGCCAGGCGCACTCGGGACACGTCACGGTGCCTTGTCGCACGGGGCCAACGCCCCGGGTCAGTTCGTGCCCTTGGGCACATCGGAACCGGTAGTTTGCGACGGCACCTTGCCACGTCGGGGTGATCAGGGTGAACCCCAACCGTTGCGCGGCCACGCGAAGTTCGCGAAGCGCGACCGAGCCATTCCCACCTAGGGATGCAGGTTCCCTCGGTGGACCGGTGTCAGCACGGCTCGTCGTGTCGCCGCACTCCATCCGCCGTCACCGACCGTCAACGGCTGCGGCGGTGCCGCTGCCCGCCGGCAGCCAAACCGGGGATACGCGGTAACCCAGGGCTTGCAAGCGAGCGATCAACCCATCCGGCCCGGGCAAGTGGGCTGCCCCGACGAGAATAAACACGTGCCCCTCATCCAGCAGGGCGGGAAGTCGCGTCATCCACAGCGCATTGCGCTGCCGAACCATCACCTCGCGGAACGCCTGAGCATCGACACCGGCACCCACCAACGACTCATCCGAAAGCGCGGCCACTCGGTCATAGTCGCCGTGATTCAACGCTTGCACGACGTCCTCGACCAATGCCTTCGCCGCGTCAGAGAAGGCGAAACGGAGGCTCTGTGCATCGCTGGCCGAGGACGGCTGAAGCCGTTGGTGCATGATCTCCGCATCGGTCTCAAGGTAAGCCGTTGGGATCTGGTGAGCTGCGGCCGCCTGCTCGACAATGCGCTCGCGAGACAGGTAACCAACCGACTCGCAGGTTTCATAGGCCAGTTGGTTCGCTGCGGCGACCGTGGGCTGGTCGAGATACAACCGGAGTGCTTGATCGATGACGGCCTCGCTCAGGTTCGGAAACTGGCAATGAAGATTCGTACGCAAGGACGCCAACTCGGCGGTCGTGAGGTCGCTGGCCCACGGCTTCACCGGATGCGATGGGTCGTCACTCGTGCTGGTCGATAGCCCAGCGTGCTCAAAGACCACGCGCTGCATGCCGTCCAGGACACTGGGGTCGGCTTGGTGCAAGCGCGGATGCGCGACATGCAGACTGCCCATCAGAACGCTCTCCGTAACCGTCCGGCCTGGCCATCTAGCCAACGGATTGCGGATGGTTTAGGCCGGTGACCATTGATTTGGAAGCAACTCGGCGATGTGTTTGTCGAGCTGCGTAGGCAAGCGTGTGAGGACATCCTTGAGATAGGCGTAAGGATCGTGGCCGTTGGCTTTGGCAGTCGCGATCAAACTCATGATGACGGCGGCCCGCTCACCAGCCCGCTGCGAGCCGGTGAACATCCAGTTCTTCCTTCCTAAAGCCACTGGTCGGATCGCATTCTCGACCGCGTTATTGTCGACCGGATGACGGCCATCGTCAAAGCAGCGTGCGAGTGCGGGCCAGCGTTTGATCGTGTAGTCGAGCGCCTTGGCCAGGCCGGTGTTACCCGCAACCTTGCGGCGCACGTCATCGATCCATGTCTTGTAAGCATGGAGGATCGGTACGCTATGGCGTTGTCTGTGCTGATGCCGTGCAGGGGGATCAAGACCACGGGCCTCGGCCTCGACATCAGCGTGCCTTTCCAGTCGCCGAGAAAGCGGCGCGCATGCTCGCCGCTGCGACTGGGGCAAAAATCGAAGATCGTGATGGGCCTCTCGGGCGTCGCACTGCGATAAGCGAACAGATAGGCTCGCCGGGTTTGACCGGCGCCCGGATCGAGCATCGCCACCGGTGTTTCATCCGCATGGACGACCGGCTCGCACAACAGCTCCTGGCGCATCGCGGCGACCAGGGGCGCCAGGGCCGCACCGGCTGCACTGACCCAGTCGGCCAGCGTCGAGCGCGGCAGTTCCACACCGCTTCGGGTGGCGATCTGCGATTGACGGTACAAAGGCAGATGGTCGGCGTATTTACTGACCAGGACGTGGGCTAGCAGGCCGGGCGCGGGACGCCCGCGCTCGATGATGGCCGGCGGTACGGACGCCACGGTGATCGTTTCGCAGGCGCGGCATGCATAGGTGGGATAGATGTGCTTACGCACAAAGAAGCGGGCCGGCTCGCAGTCCAACTGCTCGCTGCTGTCTTCACCGATGGCGACCAGAGCATCGCCACAGGCTGCACACGTACACGAGGCGGTCTTCCACACGCGGCAGGTGCGCTGGCAGCGCTTCGCGCTTAGGACGCTGTCGTGGCGTGTCGGTGCTCGGCTCCCGTAAGGCATCGAGCTCCTGCGTCAGTGCGGCCAGGTCCTCGTTCACACCTTCGTCGAATAAGATGCGTTGTGCCGGGTCCATCGATTCGGCACGTCGCCCGAATTGCCAACGCTTCAAGCGGGCGATCTGCATCAGCAACGCATCGATTTTCGCTTGCCGATACGTGAGCGCGTGCTCGTGCTGCGCGATCAGCGCATCGCGTGTCGCCACGAGCGACAACGCTGCCGAGCGCAGCGCTTCGATATCATCCGTGGTGTGAAGAACGGCGGCATCCATGGTCACCGATCATACGATCACAGCAGGGCGCCCACCAGGGGTTTAGCGATGACGCGATGCCAGTCCACGCCCGTGCACAACCAAGCGAACTCCTCCGGAGACACTTCACACAGCGCGTCCTCCGCACGCGGCCACACGAAGCGTCCCTTATGCAATCGCCGAAGACTTAGCCATACCCCGTTCGCATCGGCACACACCACCTTGATGCGTGTACCGGCACGGTTACGAAAGACGTAGGCCGCACCGGCCATGGCGTCTTGCCCGAACGTCGTGGCGATCACTGTCAGCAATCCATCCATGCCGCGTCGCAGGTCCATCGGCTCCACCACGATCCACCAGGCTTGCGGCGTCAGCATGCACTCACGCGACGGACCAGCTCGGCGAGCCAGTCGGGCGACACCGCGATCGGAAGAGTGAGCACCACGCCGTGACCACAGCGCATCTCGATCATCGAGACAGGCGGTGTGACCTTCAGGGGTATCAGCGTCACGCTGCGCGTGTCAGGTGACGATGTGGCCTCTCGCCACCCATCGCGCTTACACCAGCCGCGAAACGTGTGCGCGTTGATCTCATGCTGCTCGCTATAGGCCTGACGCGTCAGACCGCTCGCCCTCCACGCGGCGACGTGCGACTGACGCAACGAATCGTCGTACACCTTGACCATCGACCTTCACCTCCGCTATTCAAAACAGCGAGGGTGATCAACCCATCCCTCCTTGTACAGGTGGGCACGCCGGACGCTTACCCATCACACGCCGATGGCGCATCTTGAATAGCCGCGACAGCGTGAGGAATTTGCACTCCGGACACCAGTGGCCACGCAAGACGTTACCGGAAATGGCCTCCCAGACATGCCCTCGATGGCACTGCCACGTCAGTTTGATTCGGTGGGTGACGTACGTGTCGGAGAGGCAGCGACCGCCCCGTGTATTCGCTAGGCTCTGCATGGTTTCCAAGCGGTGGCGTTTCGCGTCATTCACGCAGTCGCCGCACCAAGAACCGCGAAAGACATTGCTGCCGAGAGCGTTCCAGGTATGGCCCTTGGCACACTGGAACGGATAGCACCCGAGCCGACCCGTGAAGCGGGTGGCCAAGCAGGTGCCACCCTTCCGTTGGGCGATGGCCTGCAAACGCTGCAGGCCGTCCCGGGCGTATCGCGCCCTCGGTGATCGATCGGGCACGTTCTTGGGTTCCATGGTTGCTGCGCTCTGGCGCGCTTAGAACGTGGAGAGGTCCGCGCTCCAGCCATCGTTCTGCAACACCATCACGGCATGGCCCTGCTGATGGGCTTCCCGTTGCTTGGCCAATGCGGGAAACGCCGTTGTGACACCATCGTCGTTGACCCAGGCCGGTACATCCTTGGGACTGTAGGTAAAGGTCACGCGGGAAATCGTGGTGCCCATGGCGTTGCCGGGCTCAGTGAAGTTGACGATCTCGTCGACCTGGTAGTGCCCCGCACAGAAGGTCGTGTATTTCGGGTCCTTGAGTGCTTTCACGCCTGCGTCGGTGAGGGCATACACCTTGCCGGGCACCTTGTCCCGACCAAACAGGGGCTGCACTGGCGCATCGGCGGCGGTGAGCAAACCGGCTTTCGCCAAGGCATCGTATGGACCAAAGGCGCGCTCGTTCTGTTGCTTGGCCTGGTCCGCACTGATGAGCAGGCTCGGTTGCGTGATGGCGACCGATACGGGGAACGTGGTGGACGTCGTCATCGCGCTCATGCCGAACGACACGGTGAGGCAACGTTTGGCCAATTGGGCGTCGATGGCCTTGGCGAAATTGGGCTTGCTGGCGTCCTTGGAGGAGCCACAGGCGGCGAGCGCGCCGGCCATAACAATCAGACTACAAAGGGTGCGGAACTGCATGAAGAAAATTCCTTCCTTGTGAATAAAGGGTGCATATGAAAGCACTCACAACACCAGCGCACGACACGCTCGTTTTAGTTCGCCGCGTGCTCATCGTGTGACGGTGACTGAATCAACGTGCATTGTTGGACGCCTGTCTGACCCTTCTGCGCATCGACGACATGCAGCGCGGAGCGCGCGCTCACGAAGCCCATTTTGACTTCTTGCCACACGAAATAGGTTTGGCCAGCCTTCATGTCGATGCTGACGGAGGTATCGTTCTCCGCCTTGGACACGATGACGTGCTTGCCAGGCGGCAGGGTCTGGTGGATATAGCTCTCGGCGACCGTCGTGCCCACCGGCTTGTCATCAATGAGGACTGCCATCTTCACCGCACGGCCGAGACTTTCGTTGCGATAGATATAGAGCGAGGCTTGATCCGTCGCCGGCCTGAACGACTTGGCCTGCGTATCGGCACTTTGGCTGGCCATCGGGACGCTGGCACAACCGGACAGCACGAGAGCGGCGGTTAGAGCAATGGCGGCGGTGAATTTGCGAATCATGCTTTTACTTTCCATGTTTGTTTGGCTGCTCCGGTTTGATGGCAGCGTTGAAGTCGGCGATGGTGGTGAGCCTCCCGGCTTTTGGCGGGGCACACTTATTCTTGAACACTTTGTGGCACGCACTCCTTGATCGTCGAGGCATTGAATTCGCCTATCCAATTTAACGCCACCACCAAGTAAACAGCCATTCCAAAGCATCCAGCGCATCCTCGTCCAGCTCTGCGTAACGGCTGCTGATCTCCTGCTTCGCCCAGACTCCCGCTGACGAGAGGGAGTGTATTTTCCAGTCTGGTTTAAGCTGGCCTAGGTCGCTGAGTATCTGTTGAATCTGTCTATCGAGTTGCACAGAGATTTCGTGCCCGAACAAGGGATTCAAGCGTGCCGCATCCTCTTTCGGATATGGTTCCAACCCATAACCCACGTAGAGGGATACAGCTCGGCTCAGTAGATTTCTGGTGTCACTCATGTGCGATCACTTCTTGTAGATCAATGTTTCGTTGCCGGTAACTGGGTCAACGACCTTGATTTCCATCACTTTTGGGTTCGCTTGTAGGGCAGGTAGCTCCACTGTCTCCCAGATGTTTCCAGGGCGCAGATTGCTGCCGACAACTGCACGGACTGTCCCGCTGGCATTGGCCGCATATGAGCGTGAAGCATCCTGCCAGGCTGCCACAGCTGTGGGATTACTTGCGTCCCACGCTGGCAGATTGATATCGCGAGCACTAATTAGTTGCTCAAGAGTCACGCCCCCATTGTTGGTAGCAATTTGGGCAGCGATCTGATCACCGCCTCGCCCCAACCCCGACCAAAAGTAAGCCTCGCTAGATTGCGTGATGGTTGGATTTACGTATGTTTCTCTCGCGTACGCATTAAATGTGGACCAATTGTTCACAGCCTTATTGGCCACATAGGCCTCATAAGCCGCTGGGCTGAGCTGCGTTAGTCCATAAGCCAGCTCCGCGGCGCCCGGAGACAGACCGGCATACTGGAAGAGTTGCCCGCCACTGGTATACGTAAACTGCCCATTGACCATGGCATAGACACCGGCATTGGCGTTGTCCCAGCCACCTGTCCATAGGTAGCCCGCGGTGCCACAGCCGACACCCGTGGCGCACATGGCGGGAGCCGAGACTAGCGCACCAGCAGCTTGCAGACCGCCGGCTAGCCACTGCACAGTTCCCGCCAGTCGCGTGCCGAGCGCGTTGTCCTTCCAATAGTCGCTAACACCATCACCCAACGAGTAGTTGAATTCACCCGGCGCGGCCTGTTTTAGCTGGGCGAGCGTGCTCTGATACTCCTGCGGACTCATCGCGCCCACGATGGCGTCCACCTGATCCTTGGTGTAGCCACTCATCACGCCAAGGTTGTCGCCGCTCCAACACTTCGTTTCGTTGCACGCCACCGCCTGCGCTTTGGTGCGGTCCAGCCCCTCGGCGCTCACCTTATCCACCGCGGCGTTTTCCGCTGGGTGCATGGCGCGGTTGTACAGGTAGCCCGCCAGACCGTTGAGCGCCCCTTGCCCCGCATCACCGCCACCCAGCCACGAACCGATCGCCCCCGAACCGGCCGCTCCGGCCGCCTGTCCCCAGCCACCGCCAGGAATGTCGTTCATGTAGGGGCTGGTGCCTTCGGCAAACCCTGCACTGAGTGCACCATTCCAGAAGCTGCCACCGGTGAGCGTACTGCTGGCGCCCCCCGCCCCCATGTGCAGGCCGACTTTTTGCCAGCTGCCATCCAGCCACTGATTGGATTGCGCGATGCTGCCGGCTTCGTTAAACAAGCCACCGCTGATGGCCCCGCCGACAGCGCCATTCAAGGCCCCTTGTTTCCAGTCGTAACCCTGCGCCGCACTGCCTGCGGCACCGCCCGCCGCGCCGGCGATGGCACCTGTGACGATGGCGTTACCCAGCCCGGCGGAGGTGGCCGCCGTGGCTGCGGTCGCGGCCGTGCCTGCGGCAAAGGTGCTTCCCGCCGTCGCACCGGTCGCGCTGGCGACGGCGCCGGTGGCAAGGCCGGCCGTGAAGTAGGTCATCACGGCCGTGATCACCACCGCGGCCGCCCCGGTGACACCTTCCTGGTGCTGGTGCGCGTCGATGTGTTGCTCGGTGAGGTAGTTCCAGGTGACGCTCGGCTGACCTTGCAGATCGGCGAGCCATGCGGTGCCAGGCCGCTGCTGGCTGGCGCGCGCGATGGCGTCCTCCTGTGTTTCGCCGTCTTTCTGGCCGACGCTGAGGTGGATGCCATCGGCCGCCGCCATGCTTAGCGGGCCAGTGATGGACGTCTGCACTTCGGTGGTGTCAACACGCAAGCGATGGTCCTGTGCCTGGTAGGCCACGTTGTGCTTACCGGAATCGCGCTGGTACGTATCGCTATTGGTGGCGGTGACGAAGTTGATGGCTCCACCGCTGACCAGCGCGGTGCCAGTGTCGCTGGTGATGTTCGCGGCCTGGTAGGTCTGATCGCCACCACTCATGACCACGATGGGACCGGCGGCGTCCAGGGTGCTGCCGACAGCGGTGACCTGCTCGGTGCTAGTGGCTTTCTTCTGTGTACCCTGCTTGGGATTGGGCACCCATTCGATGCCAGAGCGACGCACCTTTTCGGAGTGCTCGGTGCTGTGGGTGTCGGCAGCGGCGAGGAAGGCGACCTGTTCGCCCGCCGTGACGGCGATGCCGCCGTTGCTGCTTTGCAACGCGGTGCCGACACCCAGCACGTTACGGCCGGCATCCAACGCAATGCCTTCCTTGCCGCTGATGGTGGTGCCCACGGCGGTGGTGTCGTAAGTGGCGTCGTGCGTGGTGGTTTCTTTCTTGTTGAAGAAACCTTTCTTGGTGGTTTTGCTGTCCACCGTTTCGCTGTGCGTGTTTTGCCCGGCTAGCAGATTGATATCGCGGTCCGCGTGGATGGCCACGACGCCGTCGCTGCTGGTAATCGTGGCGGCCACGGCGTTGACGTCGCGACCGGCGCTGGCCATCACGCCTTGGGCACCGCTGATGGTGGTGCCGGCCGTGGTGGTGTCGTCGGTTTCACTGTGCGTAGTGGTTTTGGTCTTGCCGTGTTTACTGACACTGTCCTGCGTCTCGGTGTGGGTGTTCTCACCGGCCACCAGGTTGACGTCGCGACCGGCGGTCATGCCGACGGCACCCTCGGCTTTCACGTTCGCCGCGGCCAGGTCGATATCGCGACCGGCCTGCAGGGTGATATCGCCACCGGACGTGAAGGTGCTACCGCGTACCACCGTGTCGACGGTGGTGCCGGTGGTGTGGGTACGGCCTTCCGTGATGTTGGAGGCCGTGGTGGAGCGGTCGGTGACGGTGTCGCTGATGATGTCTTGACCGGCGACGACACCGACACCGGCGCCGCCGCTGACGGTGGCGGCCGTGAAGTGCGCATCGCGGCCGGCGTCGATGTAAGCCACCTTGCCGGCGCTCACCGTGCTCTGGTCGAACACCGCATCGCGCCCAGCGATCACGACCGCGTTGCCCGCGGCGGTCAGGCTACCCGCAGGGGCTTTGGTGCCTTGGCCGGAGGTCGCTGCATTCTGCACATAATCGCGACCGGCCACGATGGTGGCGTCGCCCGCGCTGGTGATGATGCCCTGGTTGATCACGTCGTTGGCGGCGACGAGCTGCACGCCACCGGCGCCGGCCGTGATGGCGCCGCCATGGGCGGCGATGCCGTCCAGGGCCGGCGCGTTGACCACGCTACCGCCGGCCTGGATGGCCACGGCGTTGGCCTGGATCGTGCCGGCGTTGACCGTGTCGCCGCGCGTGGTAATCGCCACACGATCACCCGCGCGGATCGCACCCTGATTGATCAGCGTGTCGGCGCTGATAGACGTACCCTGCGTGCCGCTGATGGTGCCGTCGTTGCGCACGGTGCCCGACGACTGGATGTTGACGCTGTCACCCGCGATCAGTGCACCGTCGGCATCCAGACGATCGGCGGTGGCCTTGGATAGATAGACCACGGGGACCAGCACACGCTGGCCGTCCACCACCTGGTCGACCAGCCAGACGATGTCGGACGACAGCGAGGTGATTTGCGCCGAGGTGAGCGGCGCGCCCAGTGACAAGCCCAACGCTTGCGCCTGCGCGGCTGCGCTGTCCATCAACGCCTGATACTGCGCCAACCCGTCGCCGCCATTCACCACGCGGCGGCCGGTGAGTTGCAGGATCTGATCCATCACCAGGCTCTGCTCGTAGTAGCCATCACCCAGGCGCTTGTGGATGGTGCTGGGGTCGTAGCCCAGCGCTTGCAGGAGATAGTTGGAGCTGGTCGAACTGCCGGCGAAACGAGGCGCCGTCGTCACCAGGAACGGCGCATTCGGATCGCCATGCGGGCTATACATGCCATTGTTCGGTGGCACCAAGCCGGGCAGTGGCGTGTCGGCCGTACCAACGGTTTGCCCCGAGGCCTTGCCCTGGTGGCCGGGGCCGTTGGCCCGTTGCCCCGAGGCGCCGGCCACGGCGCCCGCCGCACCGGCACTCACGGTGCTGGCATCGTGCAGCGCCGTGCTGCTGGGTCCGGCCAGGCCATCGATGCCGATGGCGGTGGTGCCTCCGCCAACGACCACGGCCGTGTTGGTCACATCACCGCCCGCGATGGTGACGGTGCCGCCCGCCGTGATGGTGGAGGCGGCCAACGTTGGGCCCGCTGCGATGAGGGCCTGCGTGCCCAGCACCGTCAAAAAGTCCGAATGGGTATTCCCCCACTGGCCGTTGCTATCCAAATAGGTAATGGGCAATGCCGACAAGGACAGCAGGTCGCTTTCGCGCTGGAAGGTGTATTGACCGGCCACCGCGATATTGGCAATGCGTGGATCGGGCGAGCCGTCGGCGGGCTGCCCGGTGATGGCTAAGTTGCCGCCTGCCGCGATCTGCGAGGCGTAGTTCGTGAGGTGCGTGCCCAGATCGATCGTCAGGTCACCACCGGTCAACAGTTCGCTGGCCGCACTCTCGCGGGAGATACGCGTGCCGGTGAGGTACGTGTCGATCTGTTTGAGTTCCGCACCGGGATTGCCCTCGGGACCCAGCACGATATGGGCGGCGACGTGACCGTGGTTGTCGATGGCATCCTGGTTGATGACCGCATTCATGGCGGCCAACTCGTCGTCGGTGACCTGGTCCACATGCACGTAGCCCAGACGATGAACGTAGGCAATCAGTTCCTGACGTTCCGCGATGGTCAGCCCGCCGTTGTCGTTCTTTTGGTAGAGCTGCCCCATGCGCTGCTGTTCGGCAGACGTGAGCGCATTGTCGTACGGGCGTTCGGAACTGAGCGCGTATTGCTCGTCCGGGCTGAGGGTGACCTGCGCCGTCTCGATGAAGCGGCGATTGTTGTTGATCGTGTCGGCCGCGATAGTGCCGTTGCCTTCGGCCTGGATGCGTCCGGAGATATTGTCCAGTGTGGCGACGCGGCTGCCGTCGGCACGACCGGCGATGCTCAGATCGCCCCCGCTGTAGAGCTGGGCATCGAGATTGGCCAAACGCTGAGCGATGTGCAGGTCGAGCGATTGCGCCGCACCGATGAAGCCCTCGCCGTAGTCGATGGCCGCATCGCGGGTACCCAGATCGCGCCCGTTGGTGAGCGTGTCGGCATCGACGCGGATGGCGTCGCCACTGATGTTGCCCGTATTGGTCACGCTGTTGGCAGTGAGCGCGAGTGTGTCGCCTTCCAGGCGGGCGCCGTTCTGGTTGTCGATGGTGCCCGTCGCGGTGATGTGCGCGCTGGCGCTGCCGTCGGCGGCGCTGGCGTTGATCGTGGCACCGGCGGTGTTGATGATGTT